>OMAC01000047.1_pt1 | contig 133103 bp, 119 predicted proteins | sample 1644561 | NCBI WGS metagenome assembly OMAC01 (sample SAMEA103958144, study PRJEB25191) | human gut metagenome
ATTCTCGTTGAGAAATGGGAAGGCAAGTGCTATCGTCTTGTCATCCAGAGACAAAGACGCAACAGTGGCGACCTTGACCTGTGGGAAGGCGAATACACTTACCGTTGTATTCTGACCAACGATTACAAGTCATCGACAAGGGACATTGTTGAATTCTACAATCTGCGTGGCGGCAAGGAACGTATCTTTGACGACATGAACAACGGATTCGGTTGGAGCAGGCTCCCCAAGTCATTCATGGCGGAGAATACTGTCTTTCTTCTGCTTACTGCATTGATACACAATTTCTACAAGACCATCATGAGCAGGCTTGACACCAAGGCTTTTGGGCTCAAGAAAACGAGTCGCATAAAGGCTTTTGTCTTCAGATTCATCTCCGTACCTGCCAAGTGGATCATGACTGCAAGGCAATACGTGCTGAATATCTACACAGAGAACCGAGCTTATGCAAAACCCTTCAAAACAGAATTCGGATAAGAATCCTTTCTTTCCGGTTTGAATCTGCGTATTACCTCAAGTCGCATCGTGGGGTAAGGGGATGGTGGCTACATATTGATGTTGTGCTGTTGCTTTTTACTGAAAGCTGCTACTAACGACTCATAAATCTACCCTTAATCGTGTATTTGATGATAGTTGCGGATTTTAGGATAGACAAAATGGAAAACGACGAAACACATATTATTCATAGGATATTAAAAGGAGAAACTTCTCTCTACGAATACTTCTTGGATAAATACAGTCAGCAAGTATTTATCCTGATTATACGCATCGTGGAGAATCAGGAGGATGCGGAAGAGTTGACCCAGGATACGTTCTTGAAAGCCTTTGAACATCTTTCGTCGTTTAAAGCAGAGAGTAGTTTCTCTACATGGATATACCGCATTGCATATAACACCGCCATATCGGCAACCAGAAAAAGAAAACAAGAGTTAATTGTTATGGACAGTGCCATGTTAATGAATATATCTGACCAGCAAATAGACGATGCCCTGAATGATGAAAGCGGGGAACGGGTAGGAAAACTCAATAAGGCCATCAAGAAACTGGATGCAGAAGAACGCGCCTTGATTTCCCTATTTTATAATGAAGAGAAAACTATCGGTGAAATCGCCCTTATCCTGGGACTGACGGAAAGCAATGCAAAAGTAAAATTGCATCGAATAAGAAAAAAATTATATATACTCATAACAGAAGCAGAATGAACGAGAAACAAAAAGATAAAGGATTAATGAAGGCTGTAAAAGAACAGCCCCAATTCCGGCTGACCTCCAATTTTACTTTCCGCACCATGCAGAAAGTAGAGGAAGCTATACTCTTACGTGAAAAGAAACAGGAGAGAAAGATGTTACTAGCTACTATTGCTGCTTCTCTATTCTTAATAATAAGCAGCAGCATCGGTCTGTATATTTATTTTGGAAAGCATCTTAAAGCAACTATGTATCATGCATTTAGTCATGTTTTAAAAATACAAATACCTCTCATTTATCTGCTATTCATCATAACTATACCCTTATTCATTATTTTTGACCGATGGATGAGAAAACAATATTTTAAACACCATTCTTGAAAAATCATTTTCCTCTCCTATGATATAAAAAAGCATCGGGAACTTTACTATCCCGATACTTCTATTATTTTATCTATTTTTCAAGCAAGTCTTTTAAAAATGCATTCAATTCTTCATCCAAACCCTTTAAAAGTTCATCATTCAGTAATAAAGTGTCTTCCTCATCTATCAATAAAAGTTCGGTTACAGTTTCCCTATCCTCATCAACTAAAACAAAAGAATAAGGCTTCATTATAGCTAACTTATCCAAAACTCCCGTATCTTTCAATGCGTTGATCTCCCCACGAAGTATACGCTCTACTATTGTATAAAAATCATCTTCACTATAATCCACCCACTCTTCAATTATGGTACGTGACAATTCTTCGTCATCATCATTAAAAATAACTAATTCACCACTGTCCTGCTTAGGTTGCAAATGGATATCGGTGACTACTGTTCTCTCTCCATCCGCTATATATTTATCAACCGCTTCCCGGAGCGAAGACGCAATAGAAGCATGTGACTGTGCACTGAATTTCATACCAAAATCAATTTTATATATTATTTATATCCAAAAGTACAAAAAAAATCTTTCTCTCAACACTTATTCTCTAAAAATTATCATCAAAACGTTTCATTTGTATTCTTAATTGGGATAGCTTACTCTCTCTTTTCTCTAACTCCAATGAATAAAAGGCTATCAATTGTTCATCCCTGCTGCCTGATTTCACCAATTTCTTCGCTTTACCCAACCATTCCTTGGCCTGTTCTACATTATCCTTTATTTCATAATATAGTGCAATATTAAAAGCCGCTTTCATCTTTTGCTGGCCTTTTCTCTTCTCATAGGCTATCTTCCACTGACTATACGCTTCATCCCAATTGTTCTCACGAAGATATACACCGGCATCACGCATTTCAATATTCCCGCCATCGTAATAAAAACGAGCCACCTCATCCCAATGTGGCAACAGATGTTCTACTGGAATAGAAGCGGCATATTCCGAAGCTTCTTTTACTATCTTCCGGTCAGAAAGAGCTGGTTCTATTTCCCAGGAAATGGTATCTTGCTTGGCAACTACAAACAAAGGTTTATCACGATTGGGAATGTATACTCTAACAATCGGAGATATAATTCCATCTACAGCATCTATAGGCATAGGAAAATCCGGATAGAACAGTACGCCGGGCTTAGTCTGAATATGAATACGATCAAAAGACAATATCATATCCACCCCCAAATCCTCGCTCAGTTTCCGTACTTCCTCATTGGTCAGAATGACATTAACCCGTGGCACTTTATCCTGTGCCCGGAATACAGAATCACAGATAATGACCTGATCGAAATAATTCACATTGGCAATATTCTCTGCCAAAGCTTCGGATGCCACTTTACCATCGCCTTCCAATTCGCTGCTCAGTATTTCATGATTATCTTTAGTTTTCAGTACAGGCATATTGTTTATCACAGCCACTTTTCTCACAGCATCTGGAAAACTGACATCGGCTGCCTGTAACTGATCAAAAGATATGGTCTGCAAACTGCTGCAGGAAGCAAGAAGCGTCCCAGCAACTAGAATTATTAATGAAACGGATCTTTTCATATTATCATTTTTTCTTAGGGAACAAAAATACGCTTATTTACGTAAGAAGTGAGTTAAAAGGAATAAAAAAAACGTCCGGGTAGTAAATTCGCCCCGGACGTTTCTATAATAATCGTTATTTATCACGCATTTTGCCCGTGACAGTTCTTGTATTTCTTACCGCTTCCGCAAGGACAAGGATCGTTACGACCTACTGTCTTCTCTGCACGAACCGGCTCACGCTTTACCTCACGAGTATCACGTTCGGCAGCAGCTTGCTGGTGAGGATCACTTAAATCCTGCTTCTCCTCTCTATACTGTTGGCGAGGAGTCTGCGGTTCGGGAGCAGCCTCACGAACTTGTTCCGGTTCTTGAACCGGGATTTGTCCGCGCATCAATACAGAGATGGTATTATTATTGATCTTATGTACCATGTTGTCAAACAAATTGACCGATTCCAACTTAAAGATCAGCAACGGGTCTTTCTGCTCATAGCTAGCATTCTGTACAGAATGTTTCAGTTCATCCAGCTCACGCAGATTTTCTTTCCAAGCATCATCAATAGTATGAAGCAGTATCGCCTTCTCAAATGATTTCACAATCTCTTTACCTTCTGTTTCATAAGCCGCTTTCAAGTTAACAGAAATATTATACAAGCGCTTGCCATCAGTAATAGGAATCATGATGTTTTCATACATATGTCCTTGCATCTCATATACCTGTTTGATAACGGGATTGGCAATCTGGGCCATACGGTCTGTCTTGCGCTTGAAGTTGTTCATTGCCGCTTCAAAGGTTTTCTCTGCAAGATCTTCTTTTCTCATCTTGTTGTACTCCTCTTCTGTGAATGGTACTTCCATTGCCAATGTCTGCAATATTTCCATCTTCACATTATCAAAGTCGCCCAATTCTACAGCATAAGCGCAACGATCCCAAATCATATTCACGATATCCATACCGATACGCTCACCCATCAAGGCATGACGACGTTTGGTATAAACAGCCACACGCTGTTTGTTCATCACATCATCATATTCCAGCAAGCGTTTACGAATACCGAAGTTATTTTCTTCCACTTTCTTCTGCGCACGTTCAATGGAATTTGAAATCATCTTGTGTTCAATCATCTCACCTTCTTTGAAGCCAAGTTTATCCATTACACTGGCAATACGATCTGAAGAGAACAAACGCATCAAATCATCTTCCAATGATACAAAGAACACAGATGAACCCGGGTCCCCTTGGCGACCGGCACGACCACGCAACTGACGGTCCACGCGACGACTTTCATGACGTTCCGTACCGATAATAGCCAAACCGCCCGCAGCTTTCACTTCCGGACTCAGCTTAATGTCGGTACCACGACCTGCCATGTTAGTAGCAATAGTCACGATACTCTTCTGACCTGCCTGTGCCACAATATCCGCCTCTCTTTGATGCAGTTTCGCATTCAACACATTATGCTCAATCTTGCGCATAGCAAGCATTTTGCTCAACATTTCAGAGATTTCCACCGAAGTGGTACCTACCAGAACAGGACGTCCTTCTTTTACCATTTCTTCAATCTCTTCGATAACAGCTTTATACTTCTCACGTTTTGTCTTATAAACGCGATCATTCATATCTTTACGGGCAATAGGACGATTCGTCGGAATAACAACGACATCCAATTTATAAATATCCCAAAGTTCTCCCGCTTCCGTTTCCGCTGTACCGGTCATACCCGACAATTTATGATACATACGGAAATAGTTCTGTAAAGTGATGGTAGCAAAAGTCTGGGTAGCAGCTTCCACCTTCACGCCTTCTTTGGCCTCAATAGCCTGATGTAAACCGTCAGAATAACGACGGCCTTCCATAATACGTCCTGTCTGTTCGTCAACAATCTTAACCTGTCCGTCGATTACAACATATTCGTCATCCTTTTCGAACATAGCATAAGCCTTCAGCAACTGGTTGATAGTGTGTACGCGTTCAGACTTGATAGCGTAATTTGTCATCAGTTCATCTTTCTTGGCCAGCTTTTCTTCTTCTGTCAGATCTGTCTCATTTTCCAAAGCAGACAATTGGGAAGTAATATCAGGCAAAACGAATAAAGTAGGATCTGCCGCATTTCCTGTAATCAGGTCGATACCTTTATCGGTCAAATCTACGCTGTTTTGCTTTTCATCAATTACGAAATACAATGGATCAGTGGCTTCAGGCATACGCTTGTTATTCTGTTCCATATAAATTTCCTCGGTCTTCAGCATACCTGCCTTAATACCTTGTTCACTTAGGAACTTGATTAATGGCTTATTTTTGGGGAGTGCCTTATGACTACGGAACAACGCCAAAAATCCCTCTTCCTGATCTTTCTTGTCATCCGATGCAATCAAGCGTTTGGCATCGGCCAAATATTGGGTAGCCAACTTTTTCTGAGCTTCAAACAGACGCTCTACTAAAGGACGAAGTTGTTCAAACAACTGATCCTCACCTTTAGGAACAGGACCGGAAATAATCAACGGAGTACGAGCATCGTCAATCAATACAGAGTCCACCTCATCGACAATAGCATAATTATGTTTACGCTGCACCAAGTCTTTTGGACTGACAGCCATATTGTCACGCAAGTAATCGAAACCGAATTCATTATTCGTGCCGAAAGTGATATCGGCCATATAAGCTCTGCGGCGTGCATCTGAATTAGGCTGGTGTTTATCAATACAGTCCACACTCAATCCATGGAACTGATACAATGGCCCCATCCATTCCGAGTCACGTTTTGACAAGTAATCATTAACAGTAACTACGTGTACACCATTACCGGTCAGTGCATTCAAAAATACAGGTAAAGTGGCCACTAACGTCTTACCTTCACCAGTAGCCATTTCGGCAATCTTGCCTTTATGTAACACTACGCCACCGAATAACTGTACATCGTAATGCACCATGCTCCATACCATGTCATTGCCACCAGCAATCCAATGGTTCTGCCAAATAGCTTTATCGTCCTCAATACGCACAAAATCTTTTCCTTGAGCAGCCAATTCACGGTCAAAATCGGTAGCGGTTACAATCAATTCCGGATTTTCAGAGAAACGGCGTGCAGTGTCTTTTACAATGGCAAAAGCCTGCGGAAGTACATCATCCAGTGCCTTTTCATATTTTTCCAGCACTTCTTTTTCCAGTTTGTCTATCTGCGCGAAGATGCCCTCACGATCTTCCAGTTCTGTAGTTTCGATAGTACCTTTCAATTCTTCTATCTTCTTTTGTTCCTCTGCAGCCGAATCAGAAATGTATTTCTTTAATTCTACTGTTTTTGCACGAAGCTCGTCATTGCTCAATTTGGCAATTTCCGGATAAACAGCCTTTACTTTATCAACCCATGGCTTGATTTCTTTCATGTCACGAGTGGCCTTATTTCCAAATAATTTGCCAATAAATTCATTAAATCCCATTGTATTTTTTTGTTTTTATTATTTTCTAATTTGATTACTTTTGAAAATGCAAAGTTACAATAAAATGCAGATTAATTTGCACTTCTCTCCTTAATATTATTTTCTGATGTCTGTCATTGGTGCCAGAACGGCTGCATTAGGAGCACGAATACGCATATAATGAGCTACGGTGGGTGCTATATTACCTATTTTTACAGGCGCATGGATTATTTCCGGTTTTATTCCGTTCCCAATGAAAATCAATGGAGCCGACGCATACGAATAGCGTTGCACCTGCGTATCAAGCGAATGTTCACGGAACACAGTCCAACCTGGTAAAACTTCTATCCACAAGTCTCCAGAACATATCGGGTTATAGTAATTCTTTATTTTATCAATGGTAGGAGTCCACGCCCCCAATTGTAAACGTTGTGAAGAATATACATCTTTCACCCCACTGAACTGTACCAAAAATTCTGCCGCACGGTTCAATATCTCGGACATATTCAGTTGTTTCTGCTCTATCAGCTTATGATTCAAATATATTTGTTGCTCAAAATGTGCCTCCACCCATTGCCCTTCACCGTAAATAGCAGCCAAATAAAGGTTTAACAGAGCAGAACAACGTTCAATATGGAATTCTCCACCCGGTATTTTATATTGAGGAGGATCAACAGGATCTGTGTCAGCATATCCTGTAGAGGTTATAAAGAATAAAGTATTGTTCAAACCAACTTTCCGGTCTATCAATTCCAATAATTCAGCAATACTGTTATCCAAGCGTACATATGTATCCTGCATTTCCATCGGGAGTTCTGCAGGAGCCTTATGATCATAATTCCCGGCATAATATGCTAGTGACAAAAAGTCCGGAACAGCATCCTTTCCAATGGAAGTATTACTCAAACAAGCATTAACCAAACGGTTTACCTCATCATTAGCATAGGGACTTGTTTTCAATTTACGGTATTTATTTTTCCGTTCATCATCGAAATTATGCTTGAACGTAACTTGTTTGTTCTCGCTAGTCAAATATTTATAGACAGTCACAGGCAAATAAGGCGCCCACGACATATTGCCGATACGGAAATCTAGTCCTTCACGGTCATTATAAGTAGTCACCCATGCAGGAAATATACCGTAATATGTGCTGCCACTCCATTTTCCTGTTTCATCATTCAACCAGAATGCACCTTTCGAAGCATGGCCGGCAGCTAACACCGCCATTTCACGTGTAGGAGCGATAGAATAAACTTCAGCTACTCCTTGTGTGGCTATTACCAACTCATCTGTCAAAGTCGACACCTTCATTTTCTGCGGAGAAGTAGACTCTGAAGTATAAATGCCCATAAAATCAGCATCGTCCACACAATTAAGGACTCGAAGAGTACTGCGGTCCATCCAGTTATCCCCCACGATTCCGTTGGTATAAGGTGTAGTACCAGAATAAATGGCCGCCACAGCTGATGACTTATCTACATTAATAAAATCATATTCGGCATTCCGATAAATCCGTCCTTCTTTCCACAACCGCTTAAAGCCACGTTCACCGTATAAAGCCGAAAAAGCCTCTATATAATCAGTCCGCAATTGGTCAATAGTCAATCCGACCACTAACCTAGGGACCGCAGGAATGTTCTGTGCCTGCAACCCTGTTAATGCGATAACAGTCAAAAGAGAAGTTAAGATGCGTCCTTTCATTTATTGTTTTGTCTGTAATATAATAAAACGTGGTTTGCAGAACATATTAACAAACACAGTGCCAAAGGTAATACCGTTACGTTGAATTTTTGCTGTATAAACGGCATTATCATCATAAAAGATGTTAAGCACACTATATTTATTGTATGATAGTAGTCTTTTTTACCTTTTATAGCTCGATAAACCATAACCGGAAGATAAATTAAAGGGATAGGATTCAATAAAAGGATAAGCCAATTGGACCCTACCGTAGGATGAGTAGAAAAAAAGACCAAGAAAGTGATGACACATCCCGCCAATCCTTGTACACCGAAAAGAAGCAAATCCCAAATCCAGATTATTTTCCTGATTTTAAACTGCAACCACCCTACAAAGCAAGTAACTCCTATTAAAATAAAGACACACACCATGGGTGACAACGGAAAGCCTTCCCTAACGTCCTCTGGTTCTACATCCACTACCTTTTTTTCATGCAGAATCAAAGGACGCACGCTGTCACCTACTACTATAGTTGCTTTTTTTGCTGCCTCCAACATATAAAAAGGAGCGAACATCTGCTTACGCGTATCAATAGGCTTATCAGCTTCACTGCCCAAACACATATCAATGCCCAGCTCATCCCATTCGTGCCCTTTAGTATATTGATGGACAATATCCCGAAAAGAGAGTCTCTCTTTTCCTTCAGAATAAACAACCTTTCCTTCAATACACTTTTCTATTATATCACGCGCACGTGTAGTGCAATTATCATAGAAAAAGTTATAACGATAAACCCTATTCTTCGGCAGATAATTCTCTTCCAGCAATCTTCTGAGTTTCTGTTTTTCCGAAATAGTCAAATTCAATGTCTGCTGATAGACCGAGGAACCACGCATAGCATAACTACCTTCAAAATAAGGATAACGGGTTACGCCCAATTCATAATCAGTCTCTCCTTTGACAAAACGATAGATAAAACGGGGAGTATTAAAGCTGAACATACCATAATTAAACACCCAGTCCTCTCCACGTGCCGTATCCTCATAGCGCAATGCCGTATGCCCGAACAAAGCATATATTTCTGTACCGGGAGCACAAGTCATCAGACTCACCTTTATATTATCCTCCTGACCTCTAATCGATTGACTCAAGGAAAAGAATAACAAAATCAATGCTATAATTAATTTATTCATAAAATCCATTTTCTGTTTACCGATGCAAAAGTACACCTAAATATTAATTAATTCCTCACAAATACCATTTTTTATTGCTATTCCTATTTATTTTTTACGTTACTTTGCAGCCGAAAAAGCAAAGTTGTGAATTTAATAATCGACATAGGAAACTCAGTAGCTAAATTGGCTATATTTGACAAAGGCGAGTTAGTTGAAGTATTTCGTGGCTCCAATCATTCTTTAGATTGTCTCCCGATGCTTTGTTCTCGATACCCCTTGAAACGAGGTATCATAGCTTCTGTCATAACACTAAGCAATACTATCCGGCGCCAACTGGGAAGATTGCCTTTTAATATCATCGAATTAAGTCATGAAACCCCTGTTCCTATCACTAATTTATATAAAACGCCTCAAACACTGGGTATGGACCGTTTAGCAGCTGTGGTTGCAGCAAACTGGCTGAAGCCTGGACACGATGTACTGGTTATTGACGCAGGGACCTGTGTTACATACGATTTTATCGATGCCGACGGATCCTATCATGGGGGCAATATTTCTCCAGGAATGCGTATGCGTTTCAAAGCATTGAACATATTCACCGACAAACTCCCCAAAGTAAGCGCCAAAGGAGAAGTTCCGATGTATGGACAATCTACAGAAACAGCTATCCGGGCAGGGGTCATTCGCGGAATGGAATTTGAAATGAGCGGGTATATCACCCATCTTCAAAAGAATTATCCGGGACTTTTGGTTTTTTTAACGGGCGGAGATGAATTTTCTTTTGATACAAAATTAAAAAGTATCATCTTTGCAGATAGATTTTTAGTATTGAAAGGTTTAAACAGAATATTAAGCTATAATGATAAACTATAAAAGACTGATTAGTGCGTCAATATTACTCACAGTCACAGGGCTAGCCGTAGCCCAAACAAGCACAAATTCTCCCTATACACGCTACGGCTTTGGTCAGTTAGCTGATCAAAATTTTGGTAACAGTAAAGCGATGGGAGGAATAGCATACGGCTTGCGAAACGGCTACCAAATCAACGCATCTAATCCGGCATCTTATACAGCCATCGATTCATTGACATTCTTGTTCGATGCAGGAATGACCCTTCAAAATGCGAACTTCAAGGATGGTAATGTAAAAACCAATGCTAAAAATTCAAGCTTTGATTATTTGGCTATGCAATTTCGCCTATGGAAAAAAATGGGGATGACAATTGGGTTTCTTCCATTTTCCACAGTAGGTTACAGCATCTCCAAAACACATGATTTTGAGGATGTTAACAATAACGGGAAGTGGAGCGAATCTTATGATGGCGACGGAGGTTTTCATCAAGTTTTCATAGGATTAGGTTATAAAGTTTTTAATAATTTGTCTGTTGGTGCAAATTTTTCGTATCTTTATGGAGATATTACTCATCAATCCATGACAACTATTGGAGCGACAGATACACGTAGTATTAAATTAGACAAATTTTCTATCAGTGATTATAAATTAGATTTTGGTTTACAGTATACTTATAAGTTAAATAAAAAAAACACTATTAATATAGGTGCTGTTTATACCTTGGGACGTACCTTGCATGGAGATGCATATAAGTATCATCAAACAGGTGCGGAAAGTAATGGTTCTATCTATGTACAGTCACAAACTGGCGATACTATTCCGAATCCGTTTAAAATGCCACATACATTTGGTATAGGGCTTACATATGTATATGATAACCGCTTAACTATAGGGGTTGACTATACTTTACAAAAGTGGAATACAGCCGATCTAGCTTGGAGTAAGTTCAATAAAGAAAGTGTGGAAATGAATAGCCGTACAAAAATAGCTTTTGGTGCGGAATTCGTACCAAGTTATATCAGCCACAACTATCTGAAACGTATTCGTTACCGTATGGGGGCCTATTATTCAAGTCCTTATAATAAGGTCAGCTATACTAGTCCGGACACAGGAACAACCAGTTTCCAAGACGGTGCACGCGAATATGGTGTCAGTATTGGGTTTGGACTTCCCATGTTCCAAAGTAAATCTATGCTGAACATTTCCGGGCAATACATTAAAGTCAGTCCTAAATTTAAAGGATTAATGGAAGAAAATTATTTGAGAATCAATATTGGACTTACTTTCAATGAACGTTGGTTCATGAAGTGGAAAGTTGATTAATAAAATGGAGAGAAGCAAATAAATAACAACAACTAAATTTATATACGATGAAAATGAAGATGATAACAGCGCTGTTCGTTCTTTCCTTAGGTACGACAGCTTCTTTCGCTCAGACCGGAGCGTCAGACGGATCAAGATTCGGACATGGTGAAGACAGTATCCGATGCTTGAAAAATATCAGTATTTACACTGAGTATGTTAAGACTAACAATTTCAAGGATGCTTACACTCCTTGGATGAGTGTATTTACAGAAGCCCCCAAAGCTCAAGTAAGCACTTATACTAATGGTGCAAAAATTCTTCGTGCCTTAATAGCCGGTGAAAAAGATGCAGCTAAACAAAAACAATACTTTAACGAACTGATGAAAGTTCACGACCAACGCATCCAATATCTGGACGATTTGAACAAGTTGGTTAAAAGAGATGCTACAAAAGGCTCAATCATCGGTATGAAGGCCCATGACTACTTCACAATGGGTGGCCAAGACATGAATGAAGCATATAACATGTTCAAAGAAGCCATTGAACTTGAAAAAGAAAACTCTGACTACTTTGTATTACAAGAGTTCATGGATGCAGCTGCCCGTAAAATGAAAAGTGATGAATCATACAAAGAACAATTCATTCAAGATTATTTATTTGCATCAGGAGTTGCTGATGGAGCTTTGAAAGCCGCTACAAAGGAAAATGACAAAAAATTATTGAAAGTGGCAAAAGACAATATTGACGCATTCTTCATTAATAGTGGTGTGGCAACTTGTGATAATTTACAAGCAATTTATGCTCCGAAAGTTGAGCAAAACAAGACTAATTTGGATTATCTGAAACAGGTTATCTCTGTAATGCAGATGTTAAACTGTACAGAACAAGAAGCTTACTTTGCTGCATCTGAAGCTGCACATGCCATCGAACCGACAGCAGAAACGGCTGTAGGTTGCGGATACATGTATTATAAGAAAGGCGATATGGACAAATGTATCGACTATTTTGATCAAGCTATCAATTTAGAACAAGACCAATTAAAGAAAGCTGATTATGCATATAAAACCGCTGCCATTTTATTTAGTAAGAAACAGTTGAGCAAAGCAAAACAATATGCACTGAAAGCGATCTCGTTAGATGGCAACAACGGTAAACCATACATTTTGATTGCTAACATGTATGCATCAAGTCCTAATTGGAGTGATGAAGCAGCATTGAACAAATGCACTTATTTTGCAGTTATCGACAAATTGCAAAAAGCAAAAAGCGTAGATCCTAGTGTTGCTGAAGAAGCAAACAAACTAATTAGTACTTATGCAGCCCATACCCCCAAAGATGCTGATTTGTTCTTCCTCAGTTTAAAGAAAGGTGACTCTGTTACAATCGGCGGATGGATTGGTGAAACAACAACTATCAGATAATTATGTCGTCTGAAAAAGAACAAAAATCACACTTTATATTCTTAAACATAACAGTTGCCGTTTGGACAACTGTTATGTTTGTTTTATTTCCAGCATGCTCAAGAGGCGAAAAGAATCTGGCAGAAGCTATTACAGAAAGAGATTCGTTGCCCAGCATGAAAACATTGGGAGTTACTACCCTTATATCCGATTCCGGTATCACCCGCTACAAAATTATCACAGAAGAATGGGAAATTTATGATAAAAAGAATCCTCCTTATTGGGCATTTGAAAAAGGAGTTTATTTGGAAAAATTTGATTCCCTATTCCATATTGATGCCAGCATAAAAGCCGATACAGCTTATTACTACGAGAAAAAGAAACTTTGGGAATTGAGAAGCAATGTGCATATCCGCAGCCAAAGAGGCGACAAATTTGACACAGATCTGCTCTTTTGGGATGAAAAGCAGGAAAGGGTCTATTCTGACAAATTTATCCGCATTGAACAAGAAGATAAAATCATTACCGGTTATGGATTTGAATCTAACCAGCAAATGACAGAATATCAAATTTATAATAACACAGGTATTTTCACTGTAGAAGATACAGCACCAGCAGACAGTACAAAAGCTGTTGCAAATAGCACTAGAACTGATTCGATACGCTAATTCACTCACTATTATGGGCATTATTATACAGATTCTTATTACAATGGCTTTTTCCGCTTTTTTTTCCGGAATGGAAATAGCCTTTGTTTCATCCAATAAATTACGTTTTGAAATGGATCGTAACAACCAAAGCATAAATTCACGTATACTTTCCATCTTCTTTCATAATCCGAACAATTTTATCTCTACCATGTTGGTAGGAAACAACATCGCTTTAGTTATTTACGGTATATTGATGGCACAAGTCATTGAACAAAACTTGTTGTCAGGATTGATAGACAACCACTTTTTATTAGTACTAATCCAAACAATTATTTCCACATTAATCATTTTGGTCACAGGAGAATTCCTACCTAAAACCTTATTTAAGATTAACCCCAATTTCACTCTGAATATTTTTGCAGTTCCCACTTACATTTGCTATGTCTTACTCTATCCCATCAGCAAGTTTGCTTCGGGAATATCCAATATATTACTTTACATTGTAGGCATTAAAACAAATAAAGAAGCTAATGAAAAAGCTTTTACTAAAGTCGACCTAGATTACTTTATTCAAAGTAGTATACAAGATGCTCAAAATGAACAAGACATAGACACCGAAGTCAAGATATTCCAAAATGCACTAGATTTTTCGAATATTAGAATTAAGGATTGTATGGTACCTAGAACCGAAATTGTTGCTATCGAATATGGAACTCCCATAGAAGAATTAAAAGCCCGCTTCATTGAAAGCGGAATAAGTAAAATTATTGTCTATAAAGAAAACATTGACAATATTATAGGTTATATACATTCCTCTGAAATGTTTCGTGAACAGACAGACTGGACTAAGAGTGTCCGCCAATTGCCTATTGCTCCTGAAACGATGGGAGCGCATAAGCTGATGAAATTATTTATGCAACAAAAGAAATCCTTAGCTGTAGTAGTCGATGAATTCGGAGGTACATCCGGCATCGTGGCGCTAGAAGATTTAGTGGAGGAAATTTTCGGCGAAATAGAAGATGAGCATGATACAACTTCTTACATTGCCAAATCCGTCGGTGACAATGAATACATCCTTTCCGGACGTCTGGAAATAGAAAAAGCCAATGAATTGTTCTCACTTGACCTACCGGAAAATGATGATTACCAAACTATCGGTGGACTCATCCTGCACCAATACCAAAGTTTCCCCCAAATACATGAAGAGATCATTTTCGATAAATTCCATTTCAAAATAATTAAAGTAACAGCAACAAGAATTGAATTAGTAAAGTTGAAAGTAATCGAATAACAGATTTTTTTCACAATAAAATAGCTTGTAAGCTGCATTTTTTGTATCTTCGTGCGCTAAATCTATGAAGTATAAAAAAACAATAAACAAAAATAGTAAAATTAAATGGCAACATTACAAACAATCAGAAGTAAAGGCCCTCTGTTGGTCGTTGTAATCGGACTTGCCCTCTTCGCATTCATTGCCGGAGACGCATGGAAGGTTCTCCAACCACATCAGGGTAAACAAGACGTAGGTGAAGTAAATGGAAAAACACTTACAGCACAAGAGTATCAAAAAATGGTAGATGAATACACAGAAGTCATAAAATTGACACAAGGTGTTTCTGCATTAAATGACGACCAACTGACTCAAGTGAAAGACCAAGTATGGCAATCTTACGTAAATAACCAATTAATCGCAGCGGAAGCTGCAAAATTGGGGTTGACCGTCAGCAAAGCTGAAGTTCAAGCAATCATCGAGGAAGGTACTAACCCATTGTTGATGCAAACCCCGTTCCGCAATCCGCAAACCGGTGCTTTCGACAAAGATATGCTGAAAAAATTCCTAGTGGATTACGCTCATCTGGACGCAAGCAAAATGCCTGCACAATATGTAGAATACTATCAAAAGATGGGAGCTTTTTGGAATTTTATTGAAAAGACTTTGATACAATCCACTTTAGCTGAAAAATATCAGAACCTGATTGCAAAATCATTGATTTCAAATCCGGTTGCAGCTGAAGATGCTTTTATATCACGTACTGAACAATCAGACGTTTTATTAGCTGCAATTCCCTATTCTTCTATCAGCGATTCAACTATTACAGTTTCAAATAGTGAAATCAAAGATCTGTATAACAAGAAAAAAGGTTCTTTTGAACAGCCAGTTGAAACTCGTAACATCAAATATATTGATGTATTGGTTACTCCATCTGACGAAGATCGCAAAGAGGTATTAAACGAAGTAACCGAATACGCTACCCAGCTAGGTACTGCTGCAGACATGAACACATTCATCCGTTCCACCGGTTCTGTAGTTCCTTTTTCTGAAATTGCAATCAACAAGACTGTATATCCTAATGATGTAGTTGCTCGTTTGGACTCTGTAACTATCAACGAAGTATATGGTCCTTACTATAACCAAGCAGATGATTCATATAATGCTTTTAAAATTATTGCCAAACAGACAGCTCCCGACTCAATCCAATATCGTCAAATTCAGGTATATGCCGAAGATGCTGCTAAAACCGCAACTTTAGCCGATAGTATTTTTAATGCACTGAAAGGTGGAGCAGACTTTACTGATATTGCAAAAAAATATGGTCAGACAGGTGAAGCGACTTGGTTGACTGCACGCAACTATGAAGGTGCTGCATTAGATGCAGACAATGCTAAATACATTAACACATTGATAAACTCTAATGTCAAAGAATTAACCAATCTTCAGATCGGACAAGCTAACGTTATTCTTCAAGTATTGGACAAAAAAGCTATGAAAGATAAATATAAAGTTGCAGTGATTAAACGTCCGGTTGAATTTAGCAAAGAAACATACAACAAAGCATACAATGATTTCAGTCAATTCGTAGCACAGAACACTACAATGGATAAAATTATTGCCAATGCAGAAGAAAGCGGATATCGCTTGTTAGAACGTGCTGATTTCCGTAGCGCAGAACACCGTGTGGGTGGTGTAAAAGGAACTCGTGAAGCGTTGAAATGGATTTTTGCAGCCAAGGAAGGTGAAGTGTCCCCATTGTATGAATGTGGTGAAAACGATCACTTGATGGTAGTTGCTCTTGAAAAGATTAATCCTGCCGGATATCGTAATATTAATCTTGTTGCCGACATGCTGAAAGCAGAAATCATCAAAGATAAAAAAGCTGAAAAACTGATAGCTGAAATGAAAAGTGCAAGCAGCATTGACCAAGTAAAAAGTATGGCAAATGCAGTTAGCGATTCTGTAAAACATATAACTTTTTCTGCTCCGGCATATGTTTCAGTAACTCGCGCTAGCGAACCAGCTTTAGGTGCTTATGCAAGTAAAGCTGAAATAAATAAGTTAACTGGTCCTATCAAAGGTAATGCAGGTGTTTACATGATTCAGGTTTACAACAAAGAAAAGAGTGCAGAAGAATTTGATGCCAAGAATGAAGAAAACAACTTGTCCAATATGGCAGGGCGTTATGCTAGCAGTTTCATCAATGACCTGTATAAGAAAGCTGATGTAAAAGACGACCGTTACTTATATTTCTAATATCAGAAAGTTATCAATAAGACAAAACAGGCTGTATCGAAAATTCGTCGATACAGCCTGTTTTGTCTTATTCCTATTTTCGCAAAAATTAAAGATGAAATAATTTATAAAATCTATTCGTTTACGTTCCGTATTCCCATTTTTATCATTATGTTTGCAACAGTAATTATGAAGTATTTTATTGCTATATGTACGTGTATCCTTTTGTTATGTAGCTTTAATAGTACAAATAAAGGAGGAATTATCCGCGAATGCCCGCCAGAAGTCATATCTTCTATATCCATGCTTTCGGATGATACGAATTCCTATCGCCAATTATCTACAGAGAAACGATATGACGCTCCTAATGTGAAACTATCCGAAGTAAATCTTTTATGTTTCACTTTACGTACTCCGATGTTTACCAAAACATCAAAACCCTTATCTACAATCAAAGTACTTTGCCATTACCGTATTCTTCTACCTGAACAAAAATTTAATAGCCTATATCCTAGCATTAATTATGTAAAATCCTCGTGTAAATACTTCATTTACACATTAGGACATATTTTGATTTAGCAGCTATTTCCTCTTACTTATTCTTGATCATTATCATTCCGGATTGAAATTATTCTATCGGCGTGTATACATATATGTGTGACACTACGATGTGAATATCACTATAACTCGGAATTTAATACTATTTTACCTACTAAATCACATTTATATTATAATGCTACACTTATTTTTATCCACATTGGCCATGATGGGGCTTACTTTCCTCATCGGTTTTTTTGTCGCTGCTATTATTAAAGGAATAGCGCTGGCAGCAGATTCTATGGATTTCTATAGCTCCCACCTATTGGAACTTCAACGTTTAAGAAAAATCAAAAAAGCACGTGCCCGTTTTATCCAATTAGTATGGAATAATTCTCCAGAAGAGATGGAAGCTCTAGGAGACAGCCGTGAAAACTGGAACCGAGGAATGAACAGCGATCTGAGAGGAAAACAGGAAGGTGGTTACTACCATGGTGTCAGTCATGGAGCATCCCAATTAAATCTGATAGATTATTACTATCCGGACACAAAGATGATCTACCTTAAGAAACGGGAGGAAATGCATAATCAGCAACAAAAAAGCACTCATGTGAAAAAGAATCTTTCAATGAATAAATAACCTGAAAATCAACAATTAGATATGGAAAATATAGATTTTGGAATACTTTTCCAAGGCATTGGTACAATGATAGAAAGCGGTTGGTTCCTTGCCTGTGCGCGCGTTTTTTTAATTCTTTTGGGATTTCTACTCATTTATCTAGGTTGGAAAGGAATATTGGAACCCATGGTCATGATTCCAATGGGACTCGGTATGATAGCCATCAATTGTGGAACATTAATCATGCCGGATGGAAATCTAGGCAATCTTTTTCTTGATCCCATGCTCTCGGATACAGACGAATTGATGAATACCATGCAAATAGATTTTCTGCAACCGGTTTACACCCTCACATTCAGTAATGGACTCATCGCTTGTTTCGTCTTCATGGGAATCGGAACCTTGCTAGATGTAGGTTTCCTGCTACAAAAACCTTTTGCTAGTTTGTTTCTGGCACTTTGCGGAGAACTAGGAACCTTTCTCACATTGCCAATTGCCAATGCACTTGGCTTATCGGCACAAGAGAGTGCTTCTGTAGCCATGGTAGGAGGTGCAGATGGTCCGATGGTACTGTTCACTTCATTGGCATTAGCCAAGCATTTGTTTGTACCGATTACTGTGGTAGCTTATCTCTATTTAGGATTGACTTACGGCGGTTATCCCTATTTGGTTAAATTACTGATTCCCAAACGTTTCCGTTCCATCAAAATGACCGTAAAGAAAGCGCCGAAGAATTACGATGCCAAGGTAAAGCTTGCTTTCGCAGCGGTACTCTGCGCTGTACTCTGCTTCCTTTTTCCAGTGGCCTCTCCCCTGTTTTTCTCTCTATTTCTAGGAGTGGCTGTACGTGAATCAGGGATGAAACATATTTATGATTTTGTCAGCGGTCCATTGCTTTACGGTTCTACTTTTATGCTGGGATTATTATTAGGAGTGCTTTGCGACGCTCATCTGCTACTAGATCCTAAAATCTTAAAATTGCTGATACTAGGTATGTTGGCATTGTTACTATCAGGTATCGGAGGTATTTTAGGCGGATATATCATGTACTATATCAAGAAAGGAAATTATAATCCAGTCATTGGCATTGCTGCTGTAAGCTGCGTACCAACTACTGCCAAAGTGGCACAAAAGATTGTCAGTAAAGACAATCCTGATTCATTTATCCTAGGAGATGCACTAGGAGCCAATATATCGGGAGTTATTACTTCAGCAATTATTACAGGTATTTATATCACAATCATCCCGCTATTATGAAACAGCATGAATCCTACCTAATAAATTTCATCCACTTTTAATAATGCTATCATTTTCGCAGAGGGCAGTCCGCGTATCTGCCCTCTGCCACCACTACCAACTAAAAATAATTGGAATGGTGAATTGATTCACATAAAACTCCCGATACCATTTCTTTGAATTGAAATAATACCCCGTACTCCATCTTTCATTCACTAATTGAAGTACCCGCAATGCTTCGGCATCCATTAATGGATCAAGTCCTCTCACCAACTGAAAATCTTTCATTGAACCATCTATATCCACATTGAAACTATAAATCACCCGTCCCTGCTTTCCCGTAGCCTTCATTTCGGGAGTAATTTTCAGATGAGAATTAATAAATTGCGTCAAAGCAACAGTACCACCGGGATAAGAAGAGTATCTATAAGGCTCCCAAGTGATCTTTTCCAAATCTTCCTGTGCGCATTCCCTATATAATAAATAATGCTCCAGATCCTCTTTCCAAAAACGCATAGTTAAAAAATAATCATATGGCACAGATTTTCTGTTTTTCATAGCAGGAATCAACCGGGGAAAATTAGAAAGAATACGTATGGACTCTTTATCAAAAGCCGGATGAGTACCTTTTATCACACGGATATCCACAATTTCTCCTTTTTCATTTACCGTAAAACGGCAAATAGCGACGGCTTTATCCACTTTATCGTCAGGCCAACTCATATTTCCCATAACAAGACTACGAATATCATCAGGAAAGACAGGCATGGAATCGACAAGTTGTCCTCTGCAAGATTCCAGAACTTGCTGCTGCCGCCAAATGCGGTCACTGTAAACATCAGGATTAAAAGGAATATGAAAGACGATAGTAGTATCTATATCTCTACCCGCTTTCTTTGCAGGCTGCCATTCACGCATACCCTCAATCACATCTTCGGCCGCCTTAGCAAACAAGGGGTGAGTGGCTTCAATATATTTACAACGGACAGTCCCCAAACTATCAATGCGGAGCGTACACACAGCTTCACCTGCAATATTGGCCCTTAATAAAGAATCCGGATATACGAGCTGCCACACAGCATAATCCGTAATACCTTTTACTGTAGGATAATATGGCGGGAGATTCATGTTCTTTTGTGCATAAAAAGATAGAAAGGGAAATATGCACCCTATTAATAAAAGTGATAATCTATTATTCATGCCTAAGTCAAGTTTTCACAAAATTAGCGACTACACATGATATAAACAACACCACTAACATTAATATATATAAAAGAAAGCGGAGATACCTCATCGCATCCCCGCTTTCTACATTAAATACTAACTATTAATTATTTTCAGGACGAAGTTTACGTACGGTTACAGCAGTCTGCCACATTTCGCTTTCACGCAATGCCTTCAATTCTTCTTCCAATTTTTCACGATAATCGGGTTTAGAGTTAGAATCGATAGAAATCTGAGCCTCGTTGCCAGTCTTCACACTGTGATATAACTTTTCAACTACGGGTTTGATAGCATCGTGAAATGGGGTCATCCAATCCAATGCACCGCGCTGAGCAGTGGTAGAGCAGTTAGCATACATCCAGTCCATACCATTCTTAGCAAACAAAGGCATCAATGACTGGGTTAATTCCTCTACAGTTTCATTAAATGCTTCAGAAGGACTATGTCCGTTTTCACGCAATACTTCATACTGAGCCAACAACAATCCTTGGATAGCCCCCATTAAAGAACCGCGTTCACCTGTCAGGTCAGAAGTTGCTTCACGCTGGAAAGTCGTTTCGAATAAATAGCCTGAACCGATACCAATACCCAATGCAATAGTACGTTCATAAGCCTTACCGGTTACATCCTGATAGATAGCGTATGAAGAGTTCAAGCCACGACCTTCCAAGAACATGGTACGCAGTGAAGTACCCGAACCTTTAGGAGCTACCATGATCACATCAATATCAGTAGGAGGAACTACCCCTGTACGGTCACTCCAAGTAATGGCAAAGCCATGAGAGAAATAAAGTGCCTTGCCTTGGGTCAAGTAAGGTTTGATAGTCGGCCATACAGACATAACAGCTGCATCAGATAACAGACACATTACGATAGTCGCTTTCTGACAAGCCTCTTCAATACCAAACAGAGTTTCACCCGGAACCCATCCGTCAGCAACTGCTTTTTCATATGTTTTTCCCGGACGCTGACCAACAATTACATTGAAACCATTGTCCCGGAGATTCAAAGACTGCCCCGGTCCCTGTACACCATACCCGATCACAGCGATTGTTTCATCTTTCAATACTTCACGTGCTTTTTCCAAAGGAAATTCATCGCGGATAACTACAGTTTCTGTAACGCCGCCAAAATTCAATTGTGCCATTTTAAATTATAAATTAAAAATTAAAAATTAGATTCTAAATAAATATCACCTTACTACGAACGACAACATCTGTGCCATTCTTCTTCACCTCTATATCATATTCTTTCTCCTCCACTTCCTCGCGGTAGAAACTCAATATATCACCATAATAACTCTCAGCTACATAAGCCATCTCAAAACGTTTAATCCGTTTCTCTTTAAAAAACTCTATAGGAAACAAATCGAGAATATGTTCTATATACTTAATACTGTTCACATGACCATTAATATCAATATCGCTATATCTGGTCTGGTATTCAGAAACCGGAGCTTTCTCTGTCACCTTAATACGACCGGGCTTGCTTATAGGACATTTCTTATCGCATACATAATCAATGATACTACCTCCGTGAAGCGTAAGCAGGTCAGCAGGTTTGCGAGTTTCCATACTGATCATCGCCCATACAGAACGGGCGTATCCGACAGTCTTTCCTTCCTTGTCCAAAATTGCAAAATTACGGTCTGTAAAAAGACGATAAACATTCTCTACCCATGTCTGAATACTGAAACCCTCATATTGACAGGGCATATTCTCTAACTCTACAGCTAAACGGGAAAGTACCCATGTATAATGATTCTCATTGAGCGTAGCAATTCCGAAACCCCGGTCGGCAGCATGAAAGCCGGCACAATTCAGTAAATGATTACCCAACACACTCATGGTCAACTTTCCACTGAAATCACAGTGAAAGGGTTCTGCCACAAATCTGTATGTTCCTACTTTATTCTCACTCATCATTATTCTGTTTTTTGCTGGCGATACTTTTCCTCGCGTTGGGTCAGATATTCGTTCACACGCTCGAAACAGCTGGTAGTAATGGCCACACGTCCCGAACGGACAAACTGCAACACACATCCCAATCCGCGCAACTCCTCATAAAGAGCAGTAATTTCCTCACTCATCCCATTCTTTTCAACAATAGAGAAAACCGGATTCACTTCTACAATGCGGGCACTATAACGGCGGATAACTTTAGATGCCATAGGATTCTCCTGAAATTCAGGAGTAGAAACCTTGTACAAAGCAATCTCATGCTGATAAATCTCACTATCAGTAAAATAATGTGCCTGCAAAACATCTATTTTCTTTTCAATCTGCTTCACCACTTTTTCTATCACATCCTGGGTGGTCCAAGCAGTAATAGTATATTTATGCACCCCCTTGATGGAAGATGCAGAAACATTAAGACTTTCGATATTAATTTGGCGGCGAGTAAACACTGCCGTAATCTGGTTCAGCAAACCGGCGATATTTTCTGAATGAACGATTAATGTATATAATGTCTTGTCCATAATTATTAAATTAGCATTCCAGTAACATCTGATTCACCGAGCCTCCCGGAGGTGTCATCGGCAACACATTTCCCTCTTCTATCACACAAGCTTCCAGCAGGAATGGCCCGTCAGTAGTCAACATTTCATGGATAGCAGCCTGCAATTCCTCACGCTTCATAACACGGCGGGCAGGAATCTCATATGCCTCGGCAATCTTCATATAATCCGGATTCAACATCGGAGTAAATGAATAACGATGACCAAAAAACATAGCTTGCCATTGACGAACATTACCCAAATAGTTATTGTTCAATAAAATAATCTTTACCGGTGCTTTTTGCTCCATGATAGTTCCCAATTCTTGAATATTCATCTGCAAACCGCCATCCCCCATAAATACGCATACAGTACGATCCGGGCGACCGAAAGTAGCGCCTATAGCAGCGGGAAGACCGAATCCCATCGTTCCCAATCCACCCGAAGTTACAATGCTACGGTTCTTACTGTATTTAAAATAACGAGCAGCCATCATTTGGTTCTGTCCTACATCTGTCACCAATACAGCCTCGTTGTTCGAAGCCTCACTTACCGCACGCACCACTTCACCCATATTCAACGCCCCGTCAACAGGATGAATTTCTTTACTGATAACATGTTCATATTCCGTCTTTTCATATTCAGTAAAGCTATCAATCCATTCGGAATGTTCATTCTTCCGGATAAGTTGCGTCAGCATAGCTAGCGTATATTTACAATTACCTAATACGGGTACATCCACTTTTACATTCTTATCTATTTCAGAATGGTCAATATCCAAATGAATCACCTTTGCCTGTTTAGCATATGTATCTAATTTTCCAGTTACACGATCGTCAAAGCGCATACCTACAGCAATCAACACATCACATTCATTAGTTTTGACATTGGGCCCCAGATTTCCATGCATACCTAACATTCCTTTGTTTAAAGGATGCGAAGTTGGTATAGCCGAAAGTCCCAGCAAAGTACAGCCACAAGGCATATCGGCTTTTTCTATAAATGCACGTAACTCATCTTGCGCATTACCTAACTCTACCCCCTGTCCTACCAACACTAATGGCCTTTGAGCATTGTTTATCAATTCGGCAGCCTCCTGAAGAGATTCCTTATCAGGATTAGGTTCTGGATCATAACTACGGATAAAATCAAGCTTCATCGGTTCATAATCCACCATCTCCACTTGTGCATTCTTGGCAAAGTCCAAAACGACAGGACCGGGACGTCCGCTTTTAGCTATATAGAAAGCACGGGCTACAGCCCAAGCTACATCTTCCGCACGACGAATTTGGTAACTCCATTTGGTAATAGGCTGAGTGATGCCCACCAGATCCACTTCCTGAAAAGCATCCGTACCTAAAAAGGAAGCTCCTACCTGCCCGGCAATCACCACGATAGGCGTGCTGTCAATCATAGCATCGGCAATGCCAGTAATGGTATTTGTCGCACCGGGCCCGCTAGTCACCAAACAGACACCAACCTCACCGGATACGCGGGCAAATCCCTGTGCTGCATGGGCAGCTCCTTGTTCATGACGGACCAATATATGGTTCAATGTATTTCTATGATGATATAAAGCATCAAAAGTAGGCATGATAGAACCTCCGGGATATCCGAAAAGAGTTTTCACTCCTTGATACTCCAAAGAACGCATCATCGCCTCTGCTCCTGTTATCTTTTCTTTTGCCATAATTGTTTAGTTGAGAATTGAGAATCAAAAAAATACGATGCCGGACAATCGACCAATGACAACAAATCTATTTTTTTTATTCTCAATTTTTAATTTCTAATTTAGTCAATGATTCTCACTCCTCCTTTATCTGCAGAACTTACCATACTAGCGTATGCCTTCAAGCTTTTAGGAACTTTACGGGCACGGGTCACCGCTGTCATCGGTCGAGCGGCCAATTCTTCGTCACTCAGTTTCACATTGATACTGCGATTCGGAATATCGATTTCAATTATATCACCATCCACTATTTTTCCGATATTACCACCCGCTGCAGCTTCGGGAGAAATATGCCCGATGCTTAATCCCGAAGTTCCTCCACTAAAACGTCCGTCGGTAATCAAAGCACATTCTTTTCCTAAATGCTTGGATTTGATATAAGAAGTAGGATAAAGCATTTCCTGCATACCGGGACCACCTTTCGGACCTTCATGAGTGATAACAACAACATCTCCGCTGACTACTTTTCCTCCTAAAATACCTTCACAAGCAGCATCCTGCGAATCAAACACCTTGGCAGGCCCCGAGAATTTCCAAATACTTTCATCCACTCCGGCCGTTTTCACTACGCAACCATCCTGTGCAATGTTCCCTTTCAAAACGGCCAAACCCCCATCTTTACTATAGGCATGTTGCAAATCGCGGATACAACCATTGGCACGATCTGTATCCAGTTCTTTATAAACAGCATTCTGAGAACCTAACTTTATATTGAATTTGTTTCCCGGAGCACTTGAATAAATACGTTTTGCTTCAGTATCCACTTCTTTCTTACATATATTATATTTTTCGACAGCTTCCGCCAATGTCAGGCCGTCCACTCGTTTCACATCAGTTTTCAGCAAACCACCCTTGGATAATTCTCCCAATATATTAAGGATACCACCGGCACGGTTCACATCCTGGATATGATATTTCTGTGTATTCGGAGCTACTTTACACAAACAAGGCACATGGCGTGAAAGCATATCAATATCATCCATCTTGAAATCTACTTCCGCCTCGTGGGCGATAGCTAAAAGATGGAGCACAGTATTGGTAGAACCACCCATTGCAATATCCAATGTCATGGCATTCAGAAAAGCGTCACGAGTAGCAATGTTGCGTGGTAACACGCTGTCATCTCCCTCCTCATAATATTTATAAGCATTCTTCACTATCAGAGCAGCCGCATCTTTAAACAACTGAGTACGGTTGGCATGAGTCGCCAAAATAGTGCCATTCCCCGGAAGCCCCAGACCAATAGCCTCATTGAGGCAATTCATGGAATTAGCCGTAAACATACCCGAACAGCAACCACAGCCAGGACACGCATTATTTTCAATTTGAGCCACATCCTCATCGCTGACCGATGCATCAGCAGATTTAATCATGGCGTCTATCAAATCAAGATGCTGGTTATTCCATTCTCCCGCTTCCATAGGACCACCCGATACAAAAACAGCCGGTATGTTCAGTCGCATGGCAGCCATCAGCATACCTGGAGTGATTTTGTCACAATTACTGATACACACCATTGCATCCGCCTTGTGAGCATTCACCATATATTCCACGCTGTCGGCAATGATATCACGACTGGGCAGTGAATACAGCATACCATCGTGTCCCATAGCTATTCCGTCATCAATGGCAATCGTATTGAATTCTGCTGCAAAACATCCCAATTTTTCAATCTCAACTTTCACCTGCTGACCTATTTCATGCAGATGGGTATGTCCCGGAACAAACTGTGTAAACGAATTTACTATGGCTATAATGGGCTTGCCCATCATTTCTTTTTTCATGCCGTTAGCCACCCATAAAGCTCTCGCTCCTGCCATACGGCGACCCTGTGTGCTAAACGAACTGCGTAACTGATTCTTCATCTTATTCTAAATCTATAACGTCCTATACTTATTGAAAAAGCCTTCCTCACCATGTGAGAAAGGCTTCCAATTATTTCTTTATATGTACAACTACACATACACAACCTTTCTCACGCTCCTAGTGTGACCACCACGACGCGAATAATATGCAGGACTGCTAGGTTATTTAGAGTAGTAATATTCATATATCTGTTTTCTTTGTTTCTTTAACGACTGCAAAGGTAAGGCGTTTTTCGTAACAAACAAATAAAATGAAGATTTTTTTTCTTATAAATTATTATTCGTAACTAAATCGAGCTTTAAACAATCATTTTATCACAAATATACACTGTATCTTCCAACGGATAAATAAAAAAGAGAATGCATTGGTTTGCATTCTCTTTTCAGTTCATTTATTTCATTTTATAAATTTACTTATTCGCCACATCTTCCATATAGGAATCCAACCCCTTGTTTTTCAATGTAACATTCAACAACTGTACATACTTCTTGTACTGCTCATTTGTCAATGTACGTTTCATCAGTTTGAAGTTTCCATATACGGCTTCACGCAATTTTTTACCTTGTTTAGCTTCTTTTGCGTAGCTTGCGCTTTGTACTTTGTCAGCAAAATAATCAGAAATATTAGCAACTTCCTCCATCTGACGTGCATCCAAATTCAAATATTTGCTCAACTTTGCGACGTTAACATCTACCTTCCAATCTTTACCTTCTACTTTTTCTCCTGCAAAACTTGTAGCTGACATTCCTAATGCCACTACAACCAACAATACTAAACGTTTCATAATACCTAAAATTTTAATTTGTTAAACCTAAAAACAATTTATTTAGTACCTAAGAACTAAATAATACCTTTTAAAAACAATCTCGTTATCTCTTTCTCTTTACACTGCAAATATAACAACATGCTTTACGACATGTTGTCATATATCCGTTAATTAAAGCAAAAATCTATCAAGGCGAGCGGTTAATTGATTTATATCAAGAATCAAACGCAATCAAAAGCGCATTTATAGTATCATAATAACAAATTTATGTAATATAAACGTAATAACAAAGGATTAAGGGGAATTAATTCGTATCTTTGCCAACAAAAAACTTACGTAAATAGTTTATATTACATTATTATAATAAGAAAACATGGAAAATAAGTACATCACCGTAGCATACAAACTTTATGTAATGCAGGACGGCCAGAAAACATTGGTAGAAGAAGCAACTGTAGAACATCCTTTCCAATTCATATCCGGATTAGGAACCACACTGGAACGCTTTGAAACAGAAATAACAGCCTTAAAGAAGGGTGACAAATTTAAATTTGTCATTCCTACCGCAGAAGCCTACGGAGAATATATGCCCGAAGGTGTGCGCACTGTATCTAAAGATATGTTCACCATTGATGGTGTTTTTGATGAAGAACGCATCTTCCCGGGAGCTGTCATTCCCTTACAGGACAATGAGGGACATCACTTCTACGCTACCGTAAGCGAAGTAACCAATGACACTGTAACTGTAGATTTGAACCATCCTCATGCAGGTAAAGATCTCACTTTTGAAGGTGAAGTAGTAGAATCCCGCACAGCCACTAATGAAGAAATTCAGGAAATGGTAAAAATGATGAGTGGAGAAGGATGCGGCTGTGGTTGTGGTGACTGCGGAGAAGGATGCGGTGATGAAGGTGGATGCGGATGCGGACATTGTCATTAATTTCGTTAAACAATAGATAAAGAAGAGGACGGAACAAAACATCCGCCCTCTTTTTATTATTGATAACGAAACAATACTGATTGGCAGCTTCAGTGTTTCTTCAAACATTTCAAAAAAAAGAACTTGAAGTTTTCAAAAAAGATCTAGTTCTTTTCTATTAAACATCTAGTTCTTTTAAAAAAAGAACTAGACCTTTTTTAAAAACGTCCGGTTCTTTTTGACTATAGGACCGGTTATCTTGATTCATAGGCGAAACAAATGCATTTAGCTGGGTAATAAACACATTTTTCTTCTATTGCAAGACACAGATAATAAGACTAAAGAATAACATAATGTAACAAAGAAGTTAAAAATGAACAGAGAGAATGCCAAACCGTTTGCCCATTCCAAACACTATCTGTATTTTTGGCAGAAATATTCTGATCAAATGAATGAGAATGTCCTTGCCAAATTGAAAATACTCGCAGAATCTGCTAAATATGATGTTTCCTGCTCTAGTAGTGGGACCGTGCGCCGTAACCAATCCGGCGCATTGGGAAACACCGTAGGCGGCTGGGGGATATGCCATAGCTTCGCCGAGGACGGTCGTTGCATATCCTTGCTGAAAATAATGCTGACCAATTATTGTATCTATGACTGTGCCTATTGTATCAATAGAAGAAGCAATGACATTCCCCGCGCCACGCTTTCGGTAAGCGAACTGGTAGACCTCACCATCGAATTCTACCGACGCAACTATATAGAAGGGCTTTTCCTCAGTTCCGGCGTTGTACGCAATCCTGATTACACCATGGAAAGGTTGGTACGTGTTGCCAAAGACCTGCGGTTAGTACACAAATTCAACGGATATATTCACCTGAAAAGTATCCCCGGAGCCAGTCGCGAACTAGTCAATGAAGCCGGACTCTACGCCGACCGTCTCAGTGTAAACATAGAAATTCCCAAAGAAGAGAATCTGAAATTACTGGCTCCCGAAAAAGATCACAAAAGTGTATACCAGCCCATGCGCTATATCCAGCAGGGAATACTTACCAACAAAGAAGACCGAAAAAAATTCCGCCATGTTCCACGCTTCGTTCCTGCCGGACAAAGTACGCAGATGATTGTCGGTGCCACAACCGAATCAGACAAAGACATCCTTTATCTTTCTTCTTCACTCTACCAACACCCCACCATGAGGCGCGTCTACTACTCTGGATATATATCCGTAAATACATACGACAAACGGCTTCCGGCACTGAAACAGCCGCCATTGGTACGTGAGAACCGTTTGTATCAAGCCGACTGGCTGTTACGTTTCTATCAATTTAAAGTAGAAGAAATAGTCGATGACTCCTATCCTGATCTAGATTTGGAAATCGACCCCAAATTAGGTTGGGCATTACGGCATCCAGAACAATTTCCTATAGATATAAACCAGGCAGATTACGAAATGATTCTCAGAGTACCGGGTATCGGAATCAAATCGGCAAGACAAATCATCGCGTCACGCCGCTTCTCAAAACTGGGATTCTATGAACTGAAAAAAATAGGTGTAGTGATGAAAAAAGCGCAATACTTCATAACCTGCAACGAACTCCCCACCCGGACTGTTAATGAACTAACTCCGACAGGAGTACGCAGACTGTTAGTACCCAAACCCAAAAAGAAAGTGGACGAACGCCAATTAATACTAAACTTTACTGATAACAAATGATTCTGTTTATCTATGACCATACATTTGAAGGCTTGCTGACTTGCATTTTCGATGCTTACTTCCGCAAAACCTTTCCTGACTTGCTCTTGATGGAAGGCGAGCCGCTACCCTTGTTTTACAATGAAGCCATACACATAGCCACTGATGAAGAGAAAGCCGGACGCGTGTGGCGCGGATTACAGAAAAAAATCTCCAAGCATGCCCTTTTCAGCTTGACCTGCTGCTGGTTATCAGAATTACCAAAGGTGGACGAAATGCTTTTCCACTATATCCAGAAGGCCATAAACTCTCCTCATTCTATTGAGACCAACTTTGCCGATCCTGATGTGCTGGAGCTTGCGAAAATCTATAAAAGAGTAGATGGAGAACGAGTACACCTCATGCAGTTCGTCCGTTTCCAAAAAGCAGCGGACGGAACTTTCTTTGCAGCCGTAAAACCTCAATTCAACGCACTGCCACTGGCTGTGGATCATTTCAAAGACCGTTTTGCCGACCAGCGTTGGCTCATTTATGATGTGAAGCGACAATATGGGTATTACTATAATCTAACAGAGATGGAAGAAGTAACATTTGAAGATCCCCGCCAAGCACATCTGGTCACAGGAATGCTAAATGAAACATTGATGGACAACAATGAGAGATTATTTCAGGAACTTTGGAAAACATATTTCAAGTCCATTTGTATCAAAGAACGTTGGAATCCCCAAAAACACCGGCAAGATATGCCTGTCAGGTATTGGAAATATCTGACGGAGAAACAATAAACAGTTCTTCCGGATATCCCACATCTACTAAAAACAAGGCATGTCCCGGCACAGAACTACCGGCACTACAACGATCTTTATTCTCTATCACCTTCCTGAACCCATCTAAAGTCATTTTACCACGCCCCACTTCCACCAGCGTACCTACCACAGCCCTTACCATATTCCGTAAAAAACGGTCGGCTTTAATAGTAAATACCCATTCTGTTCCACTCACCCGCGTCCATTCAGCATACATAATCCGGCAATTATTCGTCTTCACATCAGTATGCAATTTACTGAAACTGGTAAAATCAGTATAATCAAACAATACACGGGCAGCCTCATTCATTTTCTCAAAATCCAATGAATTAAAAAGCCTCCAAGCATAATGACGGTTAAACGGATCTTTCCGGATAGTCACATAATACTTATAAGTACGATAAGTCGCGTCAAAACGGGCATGCGCATCATCCTTCACCCGCTTCACATCGTAAACCGCTATATCGGAAGGAAGCAAGCGATTCAATTTCTCCGTTATCTGAACACAATCCAACTCCTGGTCATAATCAAAATGCGCGACCATGAGACGTGCATGCACGCCGGCATCAGTACGTCCTGCTCCCACTACCTCTATTTCTTGACGGAGAAAAGTAGAAAAAGCACGCATTAATGTTTCCTGTACACTGTCACCATTGGGCTGAATCTGCCAACCGTGATAATTTGTCCCATCATAAGCCAAATATATGAAATACCGCATCGTAAAGCCTCTAACCAAGTGAAAATTCAATAATTCAGCGGGCTGTTATATGAAAACATCCCTGTTTCAACTCATATTTGATATAGCATTTGTCCGACTTCCGAAGATCACGGAGTACCTCGGCCAATACCAACTTCAGCGTATCCGGACTAACATCCTGCATAGGACGTCCATCCGGATCTTCCACCTTACAAAACCGACGGTAACTGACATCGAAAGTTGTCCCAAAAGCATGAGCTGAATTAGCAGAAGCATTTCCATTGCGACGACGAAGACGTTTCACATCATCTGCCGTACGAAGTACAGAAGTAACAATGATTTGATTAGGATTCAATCCTTTGCAACTCAATGAATCCAAAAAATTGGCTCCTATTGTATCCAATAACGCACTAGCTTGCGGAATCAGAAAAGGAATGGAGTGAGTCAGCGAATCCATAGCATAACGCTCACAAGGTTTTATCTGGACCAATTTACCACCCAATCCCTCTGCTTCCGAACGAGAAGCCAACGGGCGAATTCCTATTTTCTTCGCTACACTGAGATGAGTATCATTCAAATCACCGAAACTACGTTTATAGCTAATTACACCTTTTATATTATGAGGCTCATTCATCTTCATGGACATATCTTTTTCCTTGCAACCGGAAGAAACTGTCAAGGAAAACAAAAGTGACAATAGCGTGCAACATGCACCTTTCATACAATTCATAATCTAACTATCTTTTCAAATTCCTCGCAAAGATAGATTAAAATCCTTTTTCTGAAAAAGCTTATGCAAATAAATTGCCCGGAAAATAAGAACAATGAAAACCTTTCATTAAATTTGCACCCTATAAACAAGTACGTAAAGTACCTAAACTAGTTAAATGATAGAAAAACATATAGTTTTAGAGGATATTGATCCTGTTATATTTTATGGCGTAAACAACGTCAATATGAAAATGATACAAGCTTTGTATCCCAAATTAAAAATTGTGGCACGTGGAAATGTCATCAAAGTATTGGGAGACGAAGAGGAAATGTGTGCTTTTGAAGAGAATATATTGGCTTTGGAAAAGCATTGCGCCCAGTATAATTCACTGAAAGAAGAAGTGATTTTAGATATAGTGAAAGGTCGTTCACCCCAAATAGAGAAAACAGGGGATACTATTGTATTCAGTGTAACAGGAAAACCGATCGTCCCCCGTAGTGAGAACCAATTGAGGCTGGTACAAGAATATGAGAAGAACGATATGCTGTTCGCTATCGGTCCCGCAGGTTCAGGAAAGACCTATACCGCTATTGCCCTTGCTGTCCGTTCTCTGAAAAACAAAGAAATCAAAAAAATTATTTTGAGCCGTCCAGCTGTAGAGGCAGGAGAAAAACTCGGATTTTTACCCGGTGATATGAAAGATAAGATTGACCCTTATCTACAACCACTATATGACGCATTACAAGATATGATTCCCGCCGCCAAGCTAAAAGAATATATGGAACTGAATGTGATTCAAATTGCCCCATTGGCATTTATGCGCGGACGCACCTTGAATGACGCTGTAGTGATATTGGACGAGGCTCAAAATACCACCACCCAGCAAATTAAAATGTTCCTCACTCGTATGGGGATGAACACCAAAATGATTGTAACAGGTGACATGACACAGATAGACTTACCATCTTCACAAACTTCGGGATTGATACAAGCACTAAAAATTCTGAAAGGCGTGAAAGGAATCAGTTTCATCGAACTCAACAAGAAGGACATTGTACGGCACAAACTGGTTACCCGCATTGTGGAAGCATACGAGAAGTTTGAAGAAAAACAGAAAACCCTTCATTCATGCCATTCTGGACGAAGTGAAAAATCTGAAAACATAAAACGAATTTATTGATTTTAATTATAAATAAAGACATGAGTAAAGCATTAACAAGAACAGACTTTAACTTTCCGGGACAGAAAAGTGTGTACCACGGCAAAGTGCGTGATGTATACAACATCAATGACGAAAAGTTAGTAATGGTAGCTACCGACCGTATCTCCGCATTCGACGTAGTTCTGCCTGAAGGTATTCCCTACAAAGGACAAATGCTGAACCAGATTGCAGCCAAATTTCTGGATGCAACTACTGACATCTGCCCCAACTGGAAAATGGCGACCCCAGATCCTATGGTTACCGTAGGAGTTATGTGTCAAGGTTTTCCTGTGGAAATGATTGTCCGTGGTTACCTGTGCGGTAGCGCATGGCGTGCTTACAAAAACGGCGTTCGCGAAATCTGTGGTGTACAACTTCCCGAAGGAATGAAAGAAAACCAGAAATTTCCCGAACCAATCATTACTCCAACCACTAAAGCCGAAATGGGCCTGCATGACGAAGACATCTCTAAGGAAGAAATTCTGAAACAAGGTCTGGCTACTCCCGAAGAATACGAAATATTGGAAAAATATACATTGGCTCTGTTCAAACGCGGTACTGAAATCGCTGCAGAACGCGGACTGATCCTGGTAGATACCAAATACGAATTCGGTAAACACAACGGCACTATTTACCTGATGGATGAGATCCACACTCCGGATTCAAGCCGTTACTTCTATTTGGAAGGTTATGAAGAACGCTTTGCAAAAGGCGAACCTCAAAAACAACTTTCTAAAGAATTCGTACGCGAATGGTTGATGGAAAATGGTTTCCAAGGCAAAGAAGGACAACAAGTTCCCGAAATGACTCCGGAAATCGTAAATTCTATCAGCGAACGCTACATGGAACTGTTCGAGCACATCACCGGCGAAAAATTTGTGAAAGCAGACACTGAAAACATCGCCGCACGTATAGAAAAGAACGTAACCGAATACTTGAAATAAATAAAAATGAAAAATTAAAGATTAAAAGACAAGTACAGGAATCCAAAAATCCTCCACCCTCTCCTTTTAATCTTTAATTTTCAATTTTAATTAAACATGAACTACCCACAAGAAAAAATCAAGCCCTACAACGCTGACGAAAAGAAAAGCGTCCAAGTAGAGAAAATGTTCGACAACATTGCCCCTGCTTACGACCAGTTGAATCATGCCCTTTCATGGAATATTGACAAAAGCTGGCGCCGCAAAGCCATTAACTGGCTGAAACCTTTTCACCCGCAATACATAATGGATGTAGCCACCGGAACGGGCGATTTTGCCATTCAAGCCTGTCAGACACTTCACCCCCAAGAGCTGATAGGTACCGATATATCCGAAGGCATGATGAATGTGGGACGTGAAAAAGTAAAAGCCGCCGGACTGGACAGCCGTATCTCCTTTGCTAAAGAAGACTGTACAGCACTTACCTTTCCCGACAAACGCTTTGACGCTATTACCGTAGCATTCGGTGTACGCAATTTCGAGGACCTTGACAAAGGACTCCGCGAAATGCACCGCGTACTGAAAGACAACGGAAAACTAGTCATTTTGGAACTCTCTGAACCCGACTGGTTTCCCATGAAACAGCTATATGCTGTCTATTCTAAAATAGTCATCCCCACTTTGGGCAAGCTACTCTCTAAAGACCGTAGTGCCTACACTTACCTGCCGCAATCCATCAAAGCCTTTCCACAAGGCGAAATAATGACAGACATTATCCGTAAAGCCGGATTCAATCAGGTGAGTTTCAAACGGTTGACGCTAGGTATCTGTACGCTTTATTTAGCAACGAAATAATTTAAAGTATAGAGTTTTATGAAAAAATATGGTTTGATAGGTTATCCGTTAGGACACTCGTTCTCAAAGAACTTTTTCAATGAAAAGTTTCATTCGGAAAACATTGATGCCGAATATGTAAACTTCGAAATCCCATCCATCAAAGAACTGCCTTCTGTGTTATTGGCTAATCCTGATTTAGTAGGGTTCAATGTCACTATACCTTATAAAGAACAAGTCATCTCTTATTTGGACGAACTGGATAAAGATGCGGCAGCCATCGGAGCCGTCAATGTAATCAAAATTGTCCGCCAAAAAGGTAAGACTAAGCTAATAGGCTATAATTCCGATGTGATTGGTTTCACTCAATCTATCGACCCCTTGTTGGAACCCCAGCACAAAAAAGCTCTGATTCTAGGAACAGGAGGTGCCTCGAAAGCAATTGCCTACGGACTGAAAAAATTAGGTTTGGAATGCAAATTCGTATCACGAAACCTGCGTGAAGAAATGCTGACTTACAATCAGCTCACTCCCGAAATCATGGATGAGTATAAAGTAATTGTTAACTGCACTCCTGTAGGTATGTATCCCCGTGCCGATGAATATCCCAATATTCCATACCAATATCTCACACCCAACCATTTGCTTTATGATTTGTTATATAATCCTGACACTACTCTTTTTATGAAAAAGGGGGCAGACAAAGGGGCAATTACCAAAAACGGTTTAGAAATGCTCTTATTGCAAGCCTTTGGTGCATGGGATATATGGAACAAATAGATAAGGTATGAAAAGAAAAAAAATGATTATTGGAACGAGTTGTATATTCGTTCTGCTTATTATAGTCCTACTTGGAGCCAGTCAATATATGCTGAACTATTCCTTACGCCCTAAAAACAGGGGAAAGAATTTAGAAAGTTCCTGGCAATATATGTTTAAGACTTACTCCTATCTAAAACCATGGATAGATAGTCTGAAACAGAACCAAGCACTGAAAGATACCTTTATCTATTCTCCCGACCACGTAAAACTGCATGCTTACTATGTGGCTTCCAGCCGCCCGACAGCCAAAACCGCAATTATAGTACACGGGTATACAGACAATGCCATCCGCATGATGATGATAGGTTATCTATACAATAAAAAATTGGATTTCAACATCCTCCTACCTGATTTGCGCAATACTGGTCTGAGCGGTGGAAATGCCATACAAATGGGATGGTTAGACCGCAAAGATGTAACACAATGGATGGAGGTTGCCAATCGAATTTACGGTGACAGTACCAGCATGGTAGTACATGGAATCTCGATGGGTGCAGCCACCACTATGATGGTTTCAGGCGAACCGCAACCCGACTATGTGAAATGTTTTGTCGAGGACTGCGGATATACCAGCGTATGGGATCAATTTTCCAAAGAATTGAAAGAACAATTCGGCTTGCCTCAATTCCCGTTAATGTACACTGCCGACTGGTTATGCCAGCTGGAATATGGATGGGGATTCAAAGAAGCATCCGCATTGAAACAGGTAGCCCGATGCCATCTGCCCATGTTCTTTATCCATGGTGATAAAGATGACTACGTACCCACATGGATGGTGTACCAATTGTATGAGGCAAAACCTCAGCCCAAAGCATTATGGATAGTTCCGGAAGCAGACCATGCACATTCCTATCTGTTCAATACCGAAGAATATACCCAAAAAGTAAAAGCATTTGTAGACAAATACATCCAATGAGAAAATTGACATTTTTACTTACTTTTTTCATGCTCCTTGGCTCCGTCCACCTTCAAGCCAAAGAATATGCCATAAAAGACATACCGATGGTACATTTGCAAAACCGTACCCGCTACGTCAGCAATCCCGACGGTATCCTTTCATCAACCGCTGTCACCACTATGGACAGCATCCTCTACGCTTTAGAGCAAAAAACAGGTATACAAACATTAGTGGTAGCGGTAACAGGCATAGAGGGAGGTGATTGTTTTGATTTCGCCCACCGGCTGGGACAGGAAACGGGCGTAGGACAAAAAGAACGTGACAATGGGCTGGTCATCTTGCTTTCCACCGACGAGCGGTGTGTGCAGTTCGCTACTGGATATGGTCTTGAAGGGATATTGCCGGATGCCATCTGCAAACGGATTCAGAACCGCTATATGCTGCCCTATTTCAAGGACAATAACTGGAACGCAGGAATGGTAGCAGGAATACGGGCTGTAAACGGCTATCTGGACGGTTCCATGGAAAATATAAACAATGACGAAAGCGAAGATGATCCCTTAGAATTCATCATCATCTTTTTTGTGATTTTCGGAGGATTTATTGGCATCGGATTATATGCAAACTGGCGTAAAACACGCTGCCCCCATTGCAAAAAACACAAATTGCAACGTCTTTCTTCCAAAGTTATAGACCGAAGTAACGGAACAAAGACTGAAGAAGTAGTATATAAATGCAGAAATTGCGGACATATCCTCAGACGGAAAGAACGGTCGAGAGATGAGAATTACAAAGGTCCCCGAGGAGGAGGTCCGTTCATAGGCGGAATGGGAGGAGGATTTTTTGGTGGCCACGGTGGAAGTGGCGGCGGATTTAGCGGAGGAAGTTTCGGAGGTGGAAGCTTTGGAGGCGGAGGAGCCGGAAGCCGTTTTTAAGAACAAGAATATTCATAATTTTAATAGTATATACATATGAAAAAGTCAACGATTATTGTAATAGTAGTCATTGTATTAATTGCCATTTGGGGAATAACCTCTTATAATGGTATGGTAAAAATGGATGAATCTGTCAGCACAGCGTGGAGCAATGTAGAAAACCAGTACCAACGCCGTTCTGATTTAATCCCCAACTTGGTAAATACAGTAAAGGGATACGCCTCACACGAAAAAGAAACTTTTCAAGCTGTAGTAGACGCCCGTAGCAAAGCCACTCAAATGCAGATCAGCGCCGATGACCTGACTCCCGAAAAAATGCAGGCCTATCAAAAGGCACAAGGCGAAGTAGGTAGTGCGTTGAGCCGCCTGCTCGCTATCACCGAAGCTTATCCCGACTTGAAAGCCAATGAGAACTTCAAAGAGTTGCAAGCACAACTGGAAGGTACAGAAAACCGAATCAGTGTAGAACGCAAAAGATTCAATGACACAGCACGCGCATATAACACAGCTATCCGCACTTTTCCCCGCAATTTGCTTGCAGGTATGTTCGGATTTGACAAACGCCCATATTTTGAATCTGAAGAAGGAGCTGATAAAGCACCTAAAGTAGAATTCTAACTCTTACAAGTCCCTGTTTCCAATCTTAAGAAACAGCTTTCGGGTACGGATTGTAGAAACCATGCAGTTTTTTTATGCCAAACTGTAAAAATCATACAATCCGTACCCTATTTTTATCCATCTCACTAATTTTTCAACAACAATCAAGCATATTATCCCTAAAATCATTATCTTTACGGAAAGAAACTTTTAAAACTACAAGCAATATGTTCAATTCATTTGGTAATATTTTCCGGTTAACCAGTTTCGGTGAATCCCATGGACCGGGAGTAGGCGGCGTCATTGACGGCTTCCCTGCCGGTATTAAGGTTGATATGGATTTCGTTCAGCAGGAACTGAACCGCCGCCGTCCCGGACAGTCATTACTTACCACCAGCCGCAAGGAGCCTGATACAGTGGAATTCCTTTCAGGTATATTCGAAGGCAAGTCCACCGGTTGCCCCATCGGATTTGTGGTATGGAACAAGAACCAACATTCAAACGACTACGAGAATATCAAGAATCTGTTCCGCCCTTCACACGCAGATTATACTTATATGCAAAAATACGGAATCCGTGATTACCGTGGCGGGGGACGTTCATCAGCACGAGAAACCATTTCGCGCGTAGTAGCAGGAGCTTTAGCCAAATTAGCATTGAAACAACTAGGAATCAGTGTCACAGCTTATACCTCACAAGTAGGATCTGTCAAACTTGATAAAGATTACAAAAGCTATAACCTCGAATTGATAGAAACAAACGATGTGCGTTGTCCCGATCCGGGGAAAGCCAAGGAAATGGCAGAGCTTATCTGGAAAATCAAAGGAGAAGGCGATACAATAGGTGGTGTAGTGAGTTGCCTCATCAAAGGATGCCCTATCGGATTAGGCCAACCCGTATTCGGGAAGTTACATGCCGCACTAGGAAATGCCATGTTAAGTATCAATGCCGTAAAAGGTTTCTCTTATGGACAAGGTTTTGACTCTATGGAACTAAAAGGCAGCGAGCAGAATGATGTATTTTATAATAATAATGGAAGAGTAGAAACAAAAAGTAATTATTCCGGAGGAATACAAGGAGGCATCAGCAACGGACAAGACATTTACTTCCGTGTGGCATTCAAACCAGTTGCCACAATTCTGATGGAGCAACATACTGTAAATATCAACGGCACAGACACGACCATGAAAGCCAAAGGACGTCATGACGCCTGCGTGCTGCCGCGTGCCGTCCCCATTGTAGAAGCCATGGCTGCCATGACCATTTTGGATTATTATCTGATAGACAGGACTACACAACTATAAGAATCATTCAATTATGGAAATAAAACAATACATTAAAGAAAATGAAGCACGCTTCATGGAGGAACTTTTCAGCCTCATCCGTATTCCCAGCATCAGTGCTTTACCCGAACATAAAGACGATATGCTGGCCTGTGCCTTACGTTGGAAAGAACTTTTGTTGGCAGCCGGAGCAGATGAAGCCATAGTAATGCCCTCACAAGGCAATCCATTGGTATTTGCACAAAAGCATGTAAGCAATGATGCTCCTACCCTATTGATTTATGCCCACTATGACGTAATGCCTGCCGAGCCGTTGGGCCTTTGGAAAAGCCAACCTTTTGAACCTGAAATTCGCGACGGACACATTTGGGCACGTGGCGCTGACGATGATAAAGGACAAGCTATGATCCAAGTAAAAGCATTCGAATACGTAGTAAAAAACGGACTGCTGAAACACAATGTGAAATTTATTTTCGAAGGTGAAGAAGAAATAGGTTCTCCCAGTCTGAATACCTTCATCAAGGAACATAAGGAATTGCTGAAAGCCGATGTAATTCTAGTTTCGGATACCAGTATGCTAGGCGCGGACCTTCCCTCTCTGACTACAGGTTTACGAGGTCTGGCTTATTGGGAAATAGAAGTGACCGGTCCGAACCGTGACCTTCATTCCGGACACTTCGGCGGAGCGGTAGCTAATCCTATCAATACCCTGTGCAGTATGTTAGCCCAAGTCATTGGCGAAGACGGACACATCACTATCCCCCATTTTTATGACGATGTAGAGAAAGTACCGGCTGCCGAACGTGAGATGATTGCACAAATTCCTTTCGATGAAAAAAAATATATGGAAGCCATTGGCGTAAAAGCACTGAAAGGTGAAAAAGGATATTCCACTTTAGAACGTAATAGCTGCCGTCCCTCTTTTGATATTTGTGGTATCTGGGGCGGATATACAGGTGAAGGTTCAAAAACCGTACTTCCCTCAAAAGCATATGCCAAGGTATCGTGCCGACTGGTTCCACATCAAAACCACGCAGTTATTTCCCAATTGTTTGTGGACTATATCCAGTCTATCGCTCCGGAATATGTACAAGTAAAAGTAACCCCGATGCACGGGGGCGAAGGATATGTATGCCCCATCACCTTGCCCGCCTATCAGGCTGCCGAAAAAGGCTTTGCTAAAGCATTCGGGAAAAAACCACTTGCCGTACGCCGTGGAGGAAGTATTCCTATCATCAGTGATTTTGAACAAATCTTAGGTATAAAGACCGTTCTCATGGGATTCGGGTTGGAAAGTGATGCCATCCATTCGCCTAATGAAAACTTCTCTCTGGATATATTCCGTAAAGGAATTGAAGCTGTGGTAGAATTCCATCTCAATTATTAATCAATAATAAAAATGAATGCGGCAACAATCTTTAAAACTCTGACAACTGTTACTCTTTCAATAACATTACTAATGACAGGAGGTTGTAACAATATGGAAACAAAAAAAGAAGAAACAGGAAAAAACACGGCTATAGAAAATATCTTTGCCCGAAAGAGCGTCCGTGCCTATACATCCCAACCGATAGAAAAAGAGAAAATGGACTTATTAGTAAAAGCTGCTATGGCTGCACCGACAGCAGTAAACAAGCAGCCTTGGGCTTTCGTGGTAGTGGATGACCGTACAGTATTAGATAAACTAGCCGCCGAACTGCCTTATGCCAAGATGACGGCACAGGCTCCACTAGCCATCGTGGTTTGTGGTGATTTAAGCAAAGCTCTGAACGGAGAAAAAGACCGGTACTGGATGCTAGATTGCTCCGCCGCATCCGAAAATTTGTTACTGGCAGCAGAGTCAATGGGGTTGGGAGCGGTATGGACTGCGGTCTATCCAGAGAACGACCGCATTGCAAAGGTAAGGTCAGTCTTATCTTTACCAGACCATATCATTCCTTTCAATTTGATTCCAGTGGGTTATCCACAACATCGGGAAGAATCTAAAGATAAATTCAAGACCGAAAATATCCATTATAATAAATGGTAAACAAAGGTCTAGAAATATAAATTAAGTCGGCTGGTTTAATATAAATCAGCCGACAATCTCTTTCCATTCATTCATAGTTAATTTTCCTCAATCTCTATCAGCCTCATCAAGTTTCTTTTTGGTCTTTTCTATCTTGTTTTTAGCTTTATCCAAAGTTTCCCCAACCTCATCAGCTTTATCCTCAATCTGATCCTTAGCATCATCCATCACGTCTTCAACCGATTCTTTGGCTTTTTCTATACGCTCCTCAAATTTATCCTTTCCTTTCTTTTCACCACAAGATGTAACAGCAAACATCGTCATGCACACTAACACTGCAAATAATTGTCTTTTCATACTTTTTCTATTTGATTATAAACTTGATTTTAAACTATGTTCAAATATAAGCATATACCCTATTTCTTACAAATTCAATCTGTTCTTTGCTATATATAAAGTCTAAATCCGACAGGAAAAAGAACTTATCCCATCAAAAAAGCCACCATAGCAAGGTGGCTTTCAATATATTAATAAAACATTCTATATTACCTGTCAAAAACTACTTTGTAGCAGGAGCTGTTTTAGCAGGAGCCGTCTTTATATTAATAAGAATACTATTTTCAACTCCTTCTTTGGTTACATATACTATTCTGTATGCCTTTACCCCTTCTTCTTTTAGAGAAAGAGAAGCACTTTTAAGAGTCGATTCGGGATATTTTTTAGCTATGGCATCTTTAACAGATTGAGGAACCTCTTTCAGGTCTATGTTTTTAAATCCGTCTTCCACAGTAACTGTATCATTCTTTACTTTCATGGTATCATCAGCCATGACAAAAGTTCCTACACCAAAAAGGAATACAAGTGATAAAAATATCTTTTTCATAATGGTTAAATTTAAATGTTTACCTACCGACAGATATCATAAAAGACAAGAAAAATATACATCATATTCAGTCATTTTCCTCCATTAGAATATCTTCGTTAAGTAAGAATACTAAATTAAGAAAACTATATTGAGAACTAAATTATTAAGAAAAGAAGTACATACCAAATATATAAACTAAAGTTTGTGGAAATAAACATTCTTTAATCCACACCAGCTTATGCTTTCACAGCCCTATCTATTCCAACTTTCCTAGCCATTAAGTAAAAAAGCTTCTGTAGAGATAGTTGTACAAACGTTTGGCATAATGCCGCAAAATACGTACTTTTGCGACTCATTTATAAAATACTATTTGAATGAAAGCACTAAAAGAACGCATTTTACGGGACGGAAAATGTTTCGAAGGAGGAATACTGAAAGTAGACAATTTCATCAATCACCAAATGGATCCTATCCTCATGAAATCCATTGCTGTAGAATTTGTACGCCGTTTTGCCTCTACCAATATCAATAAAGTTATGACCATCGAAGCCAGTGGTATAGCTCCCGCCATCATGGTAGGCTACTTACTGGAACTTCCTGTTGTCTTCGCCAAGAAAAAGAAACCCGTCACAATGGAAAATATGCTCACCACCAGTGTATATTCATTTACTAAAGACCGTTCTTATGATGTATGCGTCAGCAAAGATTTCCTGTCCAAAGGAGACCGTGTTCTTTTTATTGACGACTTTCTCGCCAACGGCAATGCAGCCAAGGGGATCATCGATTTGGTAGAAAAAGCCGGGGCCGAACTATCCGGAATGGGATTCATCATCGAAAAAGCATTCCAACATGGCGGAGATTATTTGCGTAATGCAGGTATCCGCGTAGAGTCATTGGCCATCATTGAAAGTCTGGACAATTGTGAAATCAAAATAAGATAATCCCATGCAGGAATCTCAAACCGCCCAATCCAATACCGGACTGATTTACGGATTGAACGACCGCCCTCCTGTACGAGAGGCCATTTTTGCCGCCATACAGCATTTGCTTGCTATTTTTGTAGCCATCATTACTCCGCCTCTTATCATCGCTGGAGCATTAAAACTGGATTTGGAAACGACCAGTTTCCTAGTATCCATGTCTCTCTTTGCCTCAGGTATTTCTACCTTTATCCAATGTAAACGGATAGGAGGTATCGGCACCGGCCTTTTATGTATCCAAGGAACTAGTTTTTCATTTATTGGTCCTATCATCTCGGCAGGTATGCTGGGCGGACTTCCACTGATTTTCGGCACTTGCATCGTGGCATCATCTGTAGAGATGGTCATCAGCCGCATCTTAAAATATACCCGTAAAATAATCACCCCTCTGGTATCAGGTATTGTAGTCACTTTGATTGGAATGAGCCTGATAAAAGTAGGTATCACAGCTTGTGGCGGAGGTGTCTCCGCCCAAAGCAACGGCACTTTCGGAAGTTTTGAGAATCTAGGTCTAGCTCTACTGGTACTCATTCTCATTATCCTTTTTAATAGAAGTTCCAACCGCTACCTACGCATGAGTTCCATCGTTATCGGCTTGATTATAGGATATTTAGTTGCCTGGGGCCTCGGTAGAATTGATTTCTCGGCAGTACAAAGTTTTGGTGGTTTCAATATTCCCCTCCCATTCAAATACGGACTGGATTTCGACTTCTCCGCATTCATAGCTTTGGGATTAGTATTTTTGATAACAGCCATAGAAGCCTATGGAGACATTACTGCCAATTCTCTGATATCAGGAGAACCTGTAGAAGGAAAAGTATTCATCAAACGTGCTTCAGGAGGAATTTTGGCAGACGGATTCAATTCGATGCTGGCAGGTATTCTCAATTCTTTTCCAAACTCCGTTTTCGCGCAAAATAACGGCATGATACAACTGACAGGAGTAGCCAGCCGATATGTAGGCTATTACATTGCAGGTTTCCTTATTTTATTAGGATTATTTCCCAGTGTAGGATTAATTTTCTCCCTAATGCCCGAACCTGTATTGGGAGGCGCTACTTTACTGATGTTCGGAACAGTAGCTTCAGCAGGCATTCGTATTATCGCAGCACAAAAGATTAACCGGAAAGCAACATTAGTCATCGCACTTAGTTTCGCTTTAGGTTTAAGTGTAGAAATGGTTCCTGAAATACTATGTCAATTTCCAGAATCAATAAAGAATATTTTCTCATCCGGCATTACAACAGGTGGAGTTACTGCCATCATTTCAAATGCACTGATACGGATGAAAGAGTAAAAACAAGTAATTTTCTCATAAATTGGAACTAAAGCATTAACTTTCTTTGCAAATCAGCAAAGGAAGGGAGAATAATATATATCTTTGCTCCAAAATATGATTATGACTACAGAGGATTTACAGAACCTATATCAAACCTACCTCGGAGAAGTACCCGAAGAGATTGTAGAATTACCTTCATCCGGTTCCAACAGGCGTTATTTCCGGCTGACCGGAACTAAAAAATTGATTGGCGTATACGGCACCTCCAAAGAAGAAAATGAAGCCTTTCTTTATATGGCAGTACACTTCCGCAAGAAAGGTCTTCCTGTTCCAGAAGTATACATCTGTTCTGAAGACAAGAATTGTTATCTGCAAGAAGATTTAGGAGATATCCTTTTATTCAACGCTATTGAAAAAGGGCGGGCGACCAGCGTCTTCTCCGAAGAGGAGAAAGAAATGCTGCGCAAGACCATCCGCTTACTGCCTTCTATCCAATTTGCCGGAGCAGACGGCTTTGATTTTTCACACTGTTATCCCCAAGCCGAATTCAACCAACGTTCTATCCTTTGGGACTTGAACTATTTTAAATACTGCTTTTTGAAAGCTACCGGACTGGAGTTCCAAGAAGACAAGCTGGAAGATGACTTTCAAAAAATGAGTGATGTACTGCTACGCAGTTCTTCCGCCACTTTTATGTATCGGGATTTCCAAAGCAGAAACGTGATGATAAAGGATGGAGCACCCTGGTTCATTGATTTCCAGGGAGGACGTAAAGGACCGTTTTTCTATGATGTAGCCTCTTTCTTATGGCAGGCTAAAGCTAAATTTCCCGAAACTCTGCGCAATGAACTGTTGGAAGAATATATAGACGCCCTATGTAAATATAAACCCGTAGACCGTGATTATTTCTTCAACCAACTGCGTCATTTCGTGCTCTTCCGCACCTTGCAAGTATTGGGAGCTTACGGTTTCCGTGGCTATTTCGAAAAGAAGCCACATTTTATCCAAAGTGTACCATACGCCATTGAGAACCTGAGGCAATTACTTCATAATGAATATCCCGAGTATCCCTATTTATGCTCCGTACTAAGGGAACTTACCGAACTGAAGCAGTTCAAGGATGATTTGAAGAAACGGCAACTCACAGTGAAAGTCATGAGTTTCGCCTATAAGAAAGGTATTCCCGATGATCCTACAGGCAACGGTGGAGGGTATGTCTTCGATTGCCGTGCCGTAAATAATCCCGGAAAATACGAACGTTATAAACCTTTCACCGGGCTGGATGAGCCGGTCATTCGCTTTCTGGAAGAAGACGGTGAAATATTCCCATTTCTGGATGCTGCTTATTCTTTAGTAGACGCTTCGGTAAAACGATATATGGAACGCGGATTCAGTAACTTATCTATATGTTTTGGCTGCACAGGAGGACAACATCGTTCTGTTTATTCGGCACAACACATGGCAGAACACCTCAATAAAAAATTCGGTATAAAAGTAGAGTTAATACACCGAGAACAGAATATAGAACAAACATTTGAAAGAACATTATGAAAGCAATGATTTTTGCAGCCGGACTAGGCAGCCGACTTAAACCTTTAACAGACACCCGGCCTAAAGCATTAATAACGGTGGGTGGAAAAACCATGTTAGAGCACATCATCTTAAAACTGAAAGCAGCAGGATTTGATGAAATAGTAATCAATGTACACCACTTTTCCAATCAGATTCTCGCTTTTCTGGAAGCTAACCAGAACTTCGGAATCGATATACAAATCTCGGACGAGACAGACTGTCTGCTTGATACGGGCGGCGGTTTGGAAAGAGCATACTACTTATTACATCATCCTGAGGATATGTTTACCAAAGAAGGCGAAACTCCGTATGAACTGATATTCGAAAATCTGATGAAAGGAATGGATGAGGAAGAAATAATCGAAAGAGGCTTAGGAATTATGCGGAAAGAATGCTACTTGCTCCACAATGTAGATATCCTTTCCAATTGCGATTTTGAAAGTCTTATGTATTATCATCAGAATAGTTCTAACATCAATGCCACCCTTTTAGTCAGCCCACGCAAGACCTCCCGTTATCTGTTGTTTAATGACGATAATCTGTTACGTGGCTGGGTCAATAAAGACACCATGGAAACCAAACCGGCAGGACTCCGGTATAAAGAAGGGGAATATCGGGAATACGCCTATAGCGGGATACAAGTGACTACTCCTAAAATTTTAAATCTCCTTCCCAGAGGAAAATATTCCATTATCGATTTCTATCTCTCCATATGTCACAGAGTCGACATCCAGTGCTATGTAGAAGATGATTTGCAATTGCTTGATATCGGTAAACCGGAAAATCTGGAAAAAGCGGAAGAGTTTCTCAGTAAATTATAACCAGTCCAAGAAATATATCCAACAAAACAGCTTCTTATTCTTTCGGATAAAATGGGCAGATAAAAAAAGTCGTAACTTTATGAAGTGCCCCCCAAAAGTTTTGTGTCTAACTTTTGGGGGACACTTCATTATGACCAAAGGTTCAATTTATTTTTTTGAGCTTCCTCCAAAGATACCGTTTTTACCTGTTTGGTACTGTTTTTCAGACGAAGTTCCTCATATTCTTTGTTCAGCCTTTCCACAAATTCAGAAGAAGATTCCGGATTCAGCAAACGGGCGGCTACCAAGGCATTCTGTGAAGCATCTTTCATGTGAATGACCGGACCTCCATAAACAGGTGCTATTTTCAAGGCAGTATGCAGCTTGGAAGTAGTGGCTCCTCCAATCATAATGGGAATGTCCAGCCCCGCACGCTTTAACTCTACAGCCACATGCGCCATTTCTTCCAATGATGGAGTAATCAGCCCGCTTAATCCTATTATATCCACCTTTTCCTCTATAGCCTTCCGGACTATCATTTCAGCAGGAACCATCACGCCAAGGTCTATAATTTCATAGTTATTACAAGCCATGACCACTGATACGATATTCTTCCCAATATCATGCACATCCCCTTTTACGGTAGCCATCAATACCTTTCCAGCGCTGCGGGCACCTTCTTGTTTATCAGCCTCAATAAGAGGTTGCAAAATAGCTACTGCCTTTTTCATGGTACGAGCAGTCTTCACAACTTGCGGTAAGAACATTTTCCCTGCTCCAAACAGCTCTCCTACCCTATTCATACCTTCCATCAACGGACCTTCAATAATATCCACCGCCTTAGGATATAGTTTCACCGCTTCCGCCAAATCTTCTTCCAAGTGATCACCAATACCTTTTATCAAGGCATACTGAAGACGTTTCTCTACCATCGGTTCCTCACGCCACACATCCTGCTTTACGGCTTCTGTTCCGGTCGCCGTATTTTTCAATGCCTCAGCAGTTTCTATCAAACGTTCGGCAGCATCGGGCCTACGGTTTAAGACTACATCCTCTATCCGTTCCAGCACATCAGCAGGAATATCTGTATAAAGCACCGAAGTAGCAGGATTTACAATACCCATATCCATACCTTGACGAATAGCATGATAAAGGAATACGGCATGCATTGCCTCACGGATATAATTATTTCCACGGAAAGAGAACGACAGATTGCTCACACCACCACTGATATGTGCTCCGGGTAAATTCTTCTTTATCCATCCGGTGGCATTGATAAAGTCTACCGCATAATTATTATGCTCTTCAATACCAGTAGCCACAGCCAGTACATTGGGATCGAAAATGATATCATGAGGATTAAAGCCTACCTGCTCCGTCAATATTTTATAAGCACGGGCACATACTTCAATTTTACGTTCAAAAGTATCTGCCTGTCCTTTCTCATCAAAAGCCATCACCACAGTGGCAGCTCCCAATTTCTTTATCAGACGGGCATGTTCTATAAATTTCTCCTCCCCCTCCTTCAAAGAAATAGAATTGACAATAGATTTTCCTTGCAGACATTTCAGTCCGGCCTCAATGACTTCCCACTTGGAAGAGTCAATCATGATGGGTACACGGGCTATATCAGGCTCGGACATGACCAGATTCAAGAAAGTAGTCATCTCCTCCCGGGCATCCAGCAAACCGTCATCCATATTCACATCAATCACCAAAGCACCGTCTTCCACCTGCTTGCGGGCGATACTTAGCGCTTCCTCATATTTCTTTTCATTGATTAAACGGAGAAATTTACGGGATCCGGCCACATTGCAACGCTCACCTACATTAATAAAATTCATTTCGGGAGTCTGCTCCAACAGTTCCAACCCGGAAAGCCACAGCCTCTCAGGAGTGGTGGCAGGAATATGAGGAGGCACCCAGGCAGAACCGGAAACAATCAATTCCTGATATTTTGCAATATATTCCTCCGTTGTACCACAACAACCACCGATAATGTTCACTAATCCTTCATCGATATATTCCTTCACTTCTGAAGCCATTTCCTCTGGAGTCTGGTCATACTGTCCCAAACTGTTGGGAAGTCCGGCATTGGGATAAGCACTTATATAATAAGGTGCGCGTGCGGCCAGCCCTTCCAAAAAAGGTTTCAATTGTTTCGCTCCGAATGAGCAGTTCAGACCGATAGAAAAAATAGGCGCGTGCTGTACGGATGCCAAAAAAGCATCCAATGTTTGCCCCGAAAGAGTACGTCCTGCAATATCCGAAACAGTAACAGAAAGCATAAGAGGAACCTCGCGCCCTGTCTTCTTCATTGCCGTTTCCGCAGCATAAATGGCCGCTTTGGCATTCAGGGAGTCGAAAATGGTTTCTATCAGAAGCGCATCCACCCCTCCTTCCAGCAGGGCCTCCATTTGTTCCTGATAGGCGGTGGCCAGTTCATCGTATGTCAAAGCACGCAAGGCCGGATTATTGACATCCGGACTCATGGAACAAGTCTTGTTAGTAGGACCTACCGAACCTGCTACAAATCTAGGTTTACGAGGGGTCTTCGCGGTATATTCATCGGCCAGTTCGCGAGCAAGTCTGGCAGCGGCCAGATTAATCTCACGACACAAATCCTGCATATGATAGTCTGCCATCGAAATCCGTTGGGCATTGAACGTATTTGTTTCAATAATATCAGCTCCCGCTTCCAGGTATTTGCGGTGAATGTCCTTTATCACATCCGGACGGGTAAGGCAAAGCAAATCATTATTACCTTTCATTTGTCCGGGTATCCCGGCAAAACGCTCTCCGCGAAAATCCTGTTCGGACAGGTTGTACCGTTGTATCATGGTTCCCATCGCACCGTCAAGGATGAGGACCCGCTCGTTGATTATTTGTTTTAATGTAGCCATAGGTCTATTTTTTAGGCACGAATTACACGGACAACACGGATTTCCTCTGTGGTTGCTACAACCGGGAACCGTGAAATTCATGTAATCCGTGCCTAATTATTATAAAATATTTATCTTTTAAACATACGGTCCATTTCGCGACGGTCGTCTTTTTCTTTCAACGACTCGCGCTTATCATATTGTTTTTTACCTTTTGCCAATGCGACAACCAACTTTGCCAGTCCTTTTTCATTAATAAACAGACGGACAGGAACAATCGTAAAACCGGGATTCTTTCCGGCTTCTTCCAATTTTCGCAGTTCTTTCTTGCTCAACAATAATTTGCGTTCTCGACGGGCGGAGTGGTTATTATATGAACCATAGAAGTACTCGGCAATGTGCATATTCTTCACCCACAACTCGCCTTGCACAAAATAACAATAGGTATCTACCAAGCTGGCTTTGCCCAAACGGATGGATTTTATCTCAGTTCCCGTGAGCACGATACCTGCCGTGTACGTATCGATAAATTCATAATCGAACGATGCACGCTTATTCTTTATATTAACAGGAGTCGGTTTCATTAATTCAAAATAACAGATAACTCATTAAACACAGCGGCAATCAATGCCGGACAAACAATTATAATAACTGAAGCAATCAAGGTGTATCGTGTCAGTTTCTCTTCATTTACCTTCATCAGGGTACGTGCACCTTCGAACACCACAAATACGGTGTAAAATTGCAATATCCAATGAAGGATGGAAATAGAAAACAACCCGCTGACAATATCGAGCACAAAAGTCACTACCATAGAATAACCTACAAACTGCTGATTTAGTTCATACTGGTCTTCACGCCCTAAAAGTTTCTTGCCCAATTGGTCTATGGCGTATGCCGCCAAAAAATATCCTCCAAACAAGGATACAAATATAGCACAACATCGTGTCATCGCTATTTGGAAAGCAGCGACTCCTTCCGTATTTCCTATGAATGTACCTATAAAAACGGATAAACCACATAAGCCTATCATGGGATAAACAAATGCTCCCAACACTTTACGCCTATCCTCTTCTCTGCTAATTTCCTCCCACACTTTTGCCGGAGACGAAATCAACGCTATTACTCGCTTAAATAAATCTTTGTAGTTCAATGCCTAATCTATTTACCTCTGTTCAACTTCAATGAAATGCAAAGGTAATTAATTCACTGGAATAAACGAATAAAAAACGCATACTTCTCTTGGGGGAATCAAAAAATAAGAGTACTTTTATTATAAATTCTTGCCTAATTGATAGATTAATTTGAAAGACAAACGCTTATGAAAGTTTTGCAAAGTTTTGGGTAACGATTTGGCAACTGTGCTAATTTCAGTATTTTACAGTCTCATACTTATAAGACAACTTTCTTTTTAACAAAGGTAAGAATATTTTTTTAGATTAGAGAAAATTTTGAAGATAAAAATTAAAAATGTCTGGAGAGGATTGGAGGAATTCAGAAGGAAAATATTTTTATACATTTGCAAAATGAAGAAGTTTATGAAAGACAAGAATCAAGTAGTGCCCGATGAGGTGTTAAGTAAGGAGTTCCTTAGCCGATTCAAGACAGAAGCCAATGTGAGCAGATTCCTGAAACAGTTGCATACTTAGAGATGCTTGAAAGTGAGTTGGATGTTCATTGAGGCTATGAGAAGAATTCAGCAGCTGGTAACAACACCGGAAATTCACGCAACGGCAGTTATCCGAAGAAAATCCAAACCGAACATGGTGAAGCTGTCATTTCCATTCCACGTGATCGGAACGGCCAGTTTGAGCCGATAACGGTACCTAAACATGAAAGCCGTGAACTTTCCATAGAAAAGTTTGTTATCTGCCTATATGCCAAAGGAATGAGTATTCCTGATATAGAAGGAAGGAATGCGTGAAATTTATGAAATAGAGCTCTCTACATCTGCTATTTCTATTATTTATTACGAACAAAGTAAGCCAGGCTGCCTAGGAGTGGTAGAACCGTTCACTTGACCCTGTTTACCCGATTGTTTGGATGGACGGTATCGTCTTCAAAGTACGGGATAACGGTAAAATTATAAACAAGACTGTTTATTTCTGTGTCGGCTTGAAACAGAACGGTCTGAGGAAAGTTCTTGGCATGTGAGTCGGCAAATCGGAAAGTTCTTCCTTCTGGATGGGTGTTCTGATTGATTTAAAAGCTTGTGGAGTGCTGAATATACTGATTATCTGTATCGACAATCTGAATGGATTTACGGATACCATATGCACCGTATTACCTCAGTCATCCACCCAAATCTGTGTGTGGTATACAAGATTTAAACTTCTGTAAATATGTCGTTTATGATAACAGGAAAGAATTTATGGCGGATATGAAAAATATCTATAACGCACCCAATAAAGAGATTGCTGCCGCAGAACTTGACAATTTGAAAAAGAAATGGGGGAGGAAAGTATCCTTGTGCCATACTTTCCAGGAGAAATAACTGGGATGACCTGACCGTTTTCTTTCAGTTTCCGTTGGAAATCAGAAAAATAATCTATATCACAAATCTCATTGAAAACCTGAACGGAAAAATCAGAAAGTACATAAAGTCAGAGCTTTCATTTCCTTCAGATGATGCGGTGAAAAAAACTGTATACCTATCACTTATGGAGATTGAGAAGAAATGGATACAGTCTATTCATAACTGGGGATTGATTATGAACCAATTTATGTATATTTTTGAAAACAGAATTCAGATATAAGAGAATTTATAGTTGAATCTTGTTGCCATTTACACAAAATTATGGACAGTGTCTTTAAATAATTACTACACTATTCGTAAGCATTTGCAAGTCTTTATCTTTGAGAAATATCACCCGACAGATATTTCTTTTGGTCAAATTAAAGAAGACTTATTAGGGAACTATAACATTATTCTATTGTAAGATGGCTTTGTTAGTGAAGAACGTCTGCTATTGGGCATATCGTGAGGGCTTGACCAAACGAGAAAAGACCGACATCCTTTGCCGTGTGAAGCTCCTACTTGAAGCAGTTCGTTTGATAGGCAGTATCGTTCTGAAGAACGTAGTACGTTCTTTGCTCATATTACCTACTCGGCTTACCTCATCCAGCTAAAAGCCCTGTGACTTCAGGCAGAGACCTTTATTCTCCTTTCAGCTTTTTTTAATATTGCATTAGTCGAAGAACGCATTGTTTCTCTGTAAAAGTACAAAATATATTCGATATTTGCTTCCTATACACCTATTAATAATATATTCCACAATGATAATCCAATAGCGCTTTCGTATTTATAGTCGTAATCTTAGTTACCCTATCTCCAGAAAAAGAGATACGCACAGTTTCACGAACAAGTCCCTTCCAATCATTCCAATAGGTACATTCTACTTGTGCCGTATCACTATCAATAAAAGAAGCTGTCGGATAAAGAAGTCCATCTTCTTCAAAAAAAGTAAAGTCCCTGTTTTTAAGGATCGGTACATCTCTCAGATCGTCTTCTATAAAAATGAATTTACTATTCTCATATAGCCCATGCCAATAAGCAGGCATAATACGGGGTGAAGTATACATCAAATAAGCTTGCCATGCCCCAACCTCGCTCTTCTCGACAAGTAAATGATCAAATACATTCCAATCTTTACAGTTTCTGTTTCCTTCGTATATATAGAAAAACGAATTGTCTCCTAAATAATCTCCTGGCTCTGCAATTTTCAACCCCAACTTATATCCAGGAGATAGGCGGAAACAAGTACCTTCCAATGCCTTTGATATCGAATTTACATCTGTTGATTTTTGCATGGTAGGAGACATAAACATCATAACCATCTGATGGAATCTCCAACCACTTCTTGCATATGTTTTATTCATCATTAAAGGTCTATGTTCTATGTCATCACTTGGAGAAATATTGATAACAGAAAAAGTACCCTTTGACGATATATTTTCCAGTGTCTCATACCTGAAATCAACTACCTTACGGCAATCCGGGCAAACCGTCACAATCCCCTTGTACAATTTCGACCCACTACTTATCTCCAATTCGTTCCATAGCAATTGCTCCGAAGTTTTTCCACATCGCATACAAAGCATATAATTTGCTTTCGGCTGAATAGGTGTACCTGGCGTAATTTTTTCCAGATCTAAAGGAAGCCATTCATAACCACAACTTGCTTTCGATAGTTCATAAGGATAAGGAACTGGCAACAAAGCGCAATATATAGCATTAGTAATTTTCCCCTCTTTGACTGAAAAGAACAGATACATTGGTCTATACGATTTTCTAAATATGAACAATGCTGCCGTCCCAAAATAATTGGAATGCACAACTGATAACTTGTTCAATATCCCTGCATTTTTTTCTCGAATAGCCAGATCAATCCAATAGTCTACAAAAGCAGCTTTTCCTTTTACTGTCTTCTTATCCTGTACCACAAGAATTATTTCTTCGTCCAAATGATCTATCAAACTAGAATAATCATTCTTCAACCACGATTCGGCAAACAATTTACATTCGAAAAATTGTTTATCCGATTCAAGATGAGCTGGAACTATGATCATATTTTCATAGGGATCAAATAAAGCTTTATCTTCCTCTGTTAAAGCTGCCACATACGCTTCACCATATACATCTCGCAATGTATAATGCGTATTCATTCTCTTATTGTATTCTGCCAAAGGAATCACTTTATCTTTATAACATATCCGATCTTTGGCATGATATCTTCGGTCTCTGACAGATAGTTTCTTAGGACGCTTCAAATGAAAAATATTTTCAATTACATTCCACATATTCGTAATTGCAATCAATTGTTTTAAAAAGCCACAAAAACACGAATGCCTCAAAAGGTAAACATATTATTCTATCAAACTTTCGCTATTATCTGAATGTCGCCCAGCATTATTTTGGACGTATTGTCTACTTGTATTTGCGTAACAATATACGCAAAAATGTCGACAAGTATTATACATACCAATGTCCTTGCAAAATTTGTGGTTGCATGGTTAGCAAGGACATTGGTATGTATAATAAATCTATGTCTTCTGCACAAGTAGCTAAATTGATATTCCAACCTTTTTCAGCCCATGCTTCACGAAGCTTCACCAATCCTTCTATTATTTCCTGACGTTGAACGGTTGTCATCTCAGCAGATTCAACATCGTCCTTAGTGAAGTAATTAGTCTCTTTCACTAAGTTATTTTGAACTTTACGATACGCTTTAACATCAACGAAACTGAATACAAGTTTATCGGTATAGTCCATCAGACGATTACCGATAGTCCAAATCCTACTTAAAAGAATTCTAGGTGTAATAGATGGTGTTATAATCAATGGATCGAAACGCCAAATCACCCGTTTGCGACCAATGAGATCGGATAGCTTCTTGAATGTCTCAACTCTTTTTTCCACACTTGGCACATTTGGCTCAAACTTTTCCGTTACATAATCATTCAATGTAATTTGAAAATAGTAATGTATTCCCCGTTCGTCTAATTCATGCAGATAAGGAATGATTGGGGCTGGATTTTTCGTCCAAAACACCACTACCTTGCATCGTCTGAATGAGACATATGTTTTCTGTCGGTTGAAAGGATTGTACCAAGCGCAATATCCCTTATTCAAGCGATTGAAAAACCACTTGGAGTAGAATGCAGGTATGTCTGTTGATCGGCTTGCTGAGATTATTACTGGCGCAATCGCTTCCACTCGCTCGCCATTATCATTTGTAATTGTTATCTTTTCAGTCATTGTTCAAATCTATTAGGTTACATAAATCATGGAAACACATTATTGCACTATGAGCCATACCATAATGGACTTCGATTTGTAAGATGCAAAAAATGGATTATTTGTTCATCGTTCAAGCCTCCAGCATTTTGAATCGTATATGTCCAATTCTCTATTAATCTTTTGTATGCTTCTTTCCCTTTATACTGCTTCAAACAAATTAAGTCGGGAAACTTTTTTCGGTATTAGCAAAATTCATTTCTATTTGCTGTATCTCCTTTGGGCTTTTCGTGTCTTTTTTTTTAGTTGTGATAGTAAAGTCAGGATATAATCGATTCTTTAAATGTGGGAAAATACCGTTCTTGGTCTTGCTGATATGTTCTGATAGTCGTTGGATAAACATTTTCTTATCTCCATTTACTGTTGACGTTAGTTGCTCTATCAATTTTATATCAGCCTTTGGAATCTTAATTCTTGGATGGTCATCTAAAACATCTTGTATCTCTTTTCCCAATTCTGTTACACTATTGTTATTTTTTAAAGGCTTTTGGAATGTATTATCCTTTTCATCTTGTTGGATAACAGAATATTGAAGTTTTGCATATGTAGTATTAAACAAGCATTTATCAATACTTATATAATTTTCTTTAGAGAGGACATCTATCAGATTATCCCGGTTCATTTCCATATATCCACATAGTGTACCCCAAAGAGCAAATACCAAGTGCTGATCTGATTGCTCGTTCATTTGGAGATACATCTTTAAGTTATCATAACCTTCTCCCTTAAGCAAGAAAGCAGCTATCGCAATAAGCTCTTCATTTTCGATACTATTCAGATCGAAAGAATCGCCTTTTTTAATTTGATTATATAAATCAGTGAAATAACCTCTTTCTTTTGATTGTTTCCAATAGTTTTCATCTTTTTGCAAACAAACTATTTCCTTTATTTCATTAACCAAGTCACTGCAAATATTTAATCTATTAGCACAAAGAGTTAGAGATGTAACTCTTTGTTCAATTATAAAATTAATAGCTTTATTTATATAAGGCTTATTTTTTATAAATAAAGAACCATTTTCTATTGATACCCCATTGAGAGAAGGTTGCGATTGTTTGTTTCGATATTCACTCACCGCAAGTGAGGTATGCAACTTTATTTTATCCCGAAGAGTAACATATTCTTCCTTGGTCTTGATTAATGAAATTTCCGGTAAGAACTCACAGTGCCATTCCTTGCAAAAGAATGATTTTACAGAATGCCAAAGTCCTCTTAGTTGTAATTTAAATCCTTCCTTATCATTTTTAAATTTCTCGCAATCGGAACTAAAATTATCATCAAATTTCTTCCTATTCCTTTTCTCGATAGGATCCATGTTTTTGTATTCCCCATAAAGTTTTTCAGCTTGTTCTACCAATATGTCCGGTATTTGAGGTGCAGAAATAACACTGGTCAAAACATTGTATAAGTCTTGAGTAAGTTTAACTAGGTGTGCTAATTGAGGAGAGAGAGAAGAACGTTGTCCAAGCAGATAGCCATAAAGAGTTCCTTTTTGCTTATCTTTTTTAGTCTCCTGGCTTATCGCTATAACAACTTCATTACTCTTTATTTCGGATACATTCAAAGGCTTTAAATTCAAAGATAAAGATGTTGTATTAGGACTAATATTATAGTTCTTGTAATATTTTATAGATTTGTTGTCTTTAGTATTGATTATCGTCATTTTATATTCAGTTTCCCTAAAAAATAATAAAGATGAATTCCAAGGGGTAATTGGCAAGGTTTGCCCGCATAGGTACATTCCATTCTCATCAACATTGACAATTCCATAAGATTTACAATTAACTTCAATCTCTATCAAAAGGGGGAAGTTGTATCGTCCCGGATCATGAATAGAAAATGAAACCGGATGATCAAAAAGGACAATATGATTTTGAAATTGCTTGACCTCTTCTATCAATTCAAGTGAATCGTAACCGGTTTTACGCTGTGCATAAAATAATAATGGAGAAATACTTTCTGCTTGAAGTATATTATCCAAATTCAAACTGGAGGTAGGTATATAAAGTTTCATTTTGTCTTTTTATTAAAATGGTAATACATCATCTTCTTCATCTCCCTCATAAATATCTGATCCAAATGGAGGTAATTTAGGGGAAAGATTATTGGAATACAGCAAATATAAGTTCTTTTTAGGTCTTGTAGTTGCCACATATAGAGCAGATTCACAATTAACCATAGGATCAACAGGATGATTGTATTTACGTAATTTCATGTGTTCGTTAATACCACAAGCCGGGATGAAAACATCGTCAAATTCTAATCCTTTGGAACAATGCCAAGTGACTATTTTGGGATTTGTAGAATCAAAATCAAATTCCATATTGTCTTTTGTTTTCCATTCTACAGGTATTCCTTTCGATATAAAATAATCTCTTACTATCTCTACCGAATCATTGTAATACACTAAAACTGAGACATTGATAAGTTGTTTGTTCTTTATGATTTCAATGATTCTATCCAACTGAGGAATTACTTTTGCCAATGCCACTGCGAATATATCTTCTTTTACCAGTTCTAGTTTGGGTTTAGCTCCATGATTAACACATGCATAAGAAATTCTTGTTAAAGGCTTGATATATTCTCCAACTTTCGCATTTTCAACAGTCAACCTATGATTTAAAGCTATTTTTTGAGGTTGTACCCCTACTTGTGCTGCAGTCACTTCAACAGATTGTACATTAGAATTTTGAAAGCCCATAATTGATTGATCCGTATCACCAAAGAACCAGCAATAAGTTCCATGTGACTTAAAATCATCTATCTCTTCACAACCAAAGTCTTGACATTCGTCAACAAATAGATAGGTATAGTGAGGTTTTTCTGAGCGTTGCCATTCATAATAATAATATACATGTTTACCTGATGGATCAATCTCATTCAATTCATTAACAAAAAACTGTTTTAGAGATTTTGTAAACACAATAATCGCATAGGAATCCGATATTTGTGACACCTGTTTAGCTTTCTTGAAGAGAAGTAAGGATTTCCCCGTTCCAGCTTTTCCTTTCACAACTGCTGTACGTTCAGCAGAGAGTGCCATTATGACACTTTGACATCTGTCAGGAGTTAATTGATCTAATGCCATGACATTTTATTTGAAATTCAACGATAAGGAGCAAATTTATCAGCAAACCAACTAACAGCTCTACAATTATACTGTTTGATATCGGTCATAATAGAAAATGCAAAATCCGCATTACAGATAACTCGATAAGCGATCTTTGTTTTGTCCATCTTTTTATGACTATGTGTTACGGTAAAAATATCCTGCATATAACATCCTTCGCATCTTTCTTCATTATAGAAACAAGCAATGGGTATGATACTTTTATACATGACTGGAATACATGGGTGAAACCTTATATATTCACGAACTAAATCATTAATACCTTCGTTCATCAATTCTGGATAGAACTTTCTGCTATTGTCCGATTTACTTGTTACATCAGACAAAATAAATACGCCATTTGGGGCGAGTAACGGTAGAAAATGATTTGTTATTTTGGCATATACATTCTCATTGGGAAATATTCCTGTCTGAACAAATTCATTGAAAGCTTTAAAGGACAGAATGAAGTGGTACCTCAAGTTGAGCATATTTACCAAATCGGTTAGATCTTGATCGTTCTCCACGAACAAACATAGAGGATTAAGATGGATTTCCAAACGGATATTTTTCTCAGAGCGTAAATCTTCTATCAAGTGATACAGGATTTGAATGGCGTTTGCGTTTGCGTCAATGGCATCAATATTAATACGTTTAAGATTTGGCAAAATACTCTGTAAGGCAACAATCATTCCTATTATTTCACCTCCTGTACCACAACAATAATCGAGAATGTTGATTTCTTCCAACTTTAGGATTTGCTCTTTGTAGTTGCTATTCTGGACTAATTTACAGGTTATTGCTACTGCTTCAGCAAAACTTCTTGGAAAGTAAGTCCCCAAATACACCTTGACAAACTCAAACTCTTGATCCGGATTATAAACAACATCCAATGGGCAAGGCTCAAAAATAGCTTCGTATTTATCATATATAATGGTATCCAACCATTGGGGTAACTTTACATTTATAGCCATAATAATCATACTCCCGCTTGGCTGCCTTGGCGAAGATTAACAAATACTTTTGTATGCCCATATACACAAAAACGTGGAGCCAGTCCTGTCACCCGTTCCACGATTCAAAGGCTCTCGCATTGCCCGATTAGTCGAAACGAGCAACGTCGAAAGCCCCACGCCGATGTGAATATATAACCTACCTTTATGCTTCCATACCTTTTTTAAGCATAGAATCTATTACGGTAGTATATAATGCACCCTCTGGGACATTCACCGTTGCTTTGTCTTTGACTAATCGTGTTGGAATTTGCGAGATTCTTGAACCGTCAAAACCAAAGCGTTCAGTAAACGCCTTTATGTATACTTGTCCCCCCCCTTACCTGTTCCAAACAGGTGAATCGACGTGAGAGACATTGCAAATATAATGATTAAAGCAATGAGGACAAATTAAAAAAGGGAAATAATGGAATAATCACATGCCATCTCACCAAAAATGAAAAATAAATATGAACTTTGATTGATGCCTTTGGATTTCGTTGTTGATTTTGGAATTATCTTCTGAAGTCGGATAATTCAGTTCCCTGCAAGAGCAAGGTATTTAGAGTTACTCGAATCATTTCGGGTAAACGAAAATATACCTTGCTGTTCTTTGGCGAACATAAAAATCCACTTGCTGACGGATTGCAATAAATGAAACTTCAATGTCCATTTTCCTCCAAGCGTACAATGCACGCTTGCAATTTTTGTCTGTCGCTTCCTGCATTTCTTTCCATATTTTGATTTACAAACTCCTTCTTTTCCTGCGCTTCTTCTTTTTCCGCAGGCGTTCCATCTCTTTCTCGTCCTCCGTCGGTGCCACCGACGGCATGAACACGCCACCCGTATCGGTGACTTCGACCAGGTTATCAATAATAGAACCATGACTTCGTTCATGGTACGATTGCTGGTGGCACCACTTTGAAGAAAGTAAATAGCAGTAAACTACTGATTTACAAGTAAAATCGGGAGTTTTTGTTTTCCCGCAAGACGCAAAAAAGTGCAGAATATGACCGCTTCCGGTGTTCCAAAAGGTGGAGCGGAAAAGGTGAAACTGAAATCTCCACCGAACGTGATTCTTTCTCACTGATTTGCAATGTTTTGCGTATCAAGAAAACGCGGATGGCTTCCTACTTTTGTCCCATTTAAAACTGTAGGAAAAATGAAAAGGAACTCGTTCAATGTGCTTTTCTTCATCAAGAAAGCCAAACTGCTGAAAAACGGAGAAGCCTCCGTGTGTATGCGCATCATTGTGAACGGTGCGCGAGTGGAAACCAACATCCGCAAGAGCATCGACCCTGCTTCGTGGAATCAGGCAAAGGAATGCGCCCGCGGAAAAAGCCGCAAATCATGCGACTTGAATGCCTACATCGAGGATGCCAAAATCAAGCTCCACCAAATCTTTAATGAACTCGAAGAGCAGCGGCAACCCATTACCGCACGTCTGTTGCAGGAGAAATTCTTTGGGCAGGACAAAGAGGCGGAAGAAGTCCGCACGCTCATCAATACGATGCAGGAGCACAATGACCAATGCCGTGCGCTTGTCGGAAAGGACTATACACTGATTACCGTCCGCCGTTATGAAAGCTGCAAATGCTATCTCGCAGAACTCATCAAGCAGAAATACGGGAAGGAGGATTTACCGCTGACGGAAATCAACGGTGAGTTGGTTCGTGCTTTTGAGTTTTATCTCAAAACGGAAAAGTCCTGCCAGCAGAACACCGTTATCCGCTACATGAAGTGCTTGAAGAAAATCACCAATCTGGCGTTGGCCAATGAATGGATTACCAAAGACCCATTTGTCGGCATCAAGTTCCATGAGAAGGAAGTTGTACGCGAGTTTCTGACGATGGACGAATTGCTGACCATCTATCACAAAGACTTTCCGTCAATGTCACAATTTGAGTCAAAGGGGAACGATGATTTGTACAGCGGTTCCATCGGCCTGTTCATGCCCGACAATGCAAATGCTCAGGCGGATGAGAACGATTTTGAGGGACAGTTAAAACGTAAGGACAAAAAAAAGAAACAACGTAAAATAAAATTCTAAAAATGGATAATAACGAAGTTTATGCGCTCTTCGAGGATATCAGGAATGGCTTGAAGGGCATCAATGACAAATTGGAGAATGCTCCCAAAATAAGTAACAGCCAATCAGGGGAACAAGCTCCTGCAATGGATTTGGCTCCCATAAAGGACTTGTTCGACAGTTCCGCAAAGGAGCATCAGCAGCAGACGAAAGCCATGCTGACCAAGTTCGGAGAGGCGGAAGTTTACGCATCGAACAGGATTCTGCACTTGTTGCGTGAGTTGAAAGAGATGTTTGTCCGAAATTCGGAAGAACGGACGGACGAGCCACAGGAACATATCCACCGACACTGCTTTGACATCCGGTCGAGCAAGGTGTTTTCTCTTTTGGTCGGCATGGGAGTCGTGTGCGGTCTTTCCATTTGGGGCAATATCAAGCTTTGGCAGTCCAAACGCCAATATGCGGACGATGCCTTGAAGTTCCGTGTCATCCGTTCATGGGGAGGATGTGACGCAAAGACCATCCTTTGGCTGAATGACATGTTCGACATCCGGCGTGACGAGAAAACCATTGATTGGCTTCGCCAAGAAGCTGATAGATATGACAGTGACTTGAAAGCTGTTTCCGACAGCCTGATGCAGGAAAAGTTGAAAGTGGAACAAATTCAAAAGTAAAATATGGTACAAGTAAAACGCCCGATACGCCTTCCATAAGAATAAAAAATGAGAAGCATGAGAATTTTATAGTTAAGTTTTTATTCGTTCTCATCTTTAATCACTATCTTTGCAAATATCATCAATCTATTATCACATTTTGTAAGACAGAAAAATATGGAAACGGAAAAGATAAACCGATTAAAAATAGTATTAGTGGAACAAGGCAAGACCGGGAAATGGTTGGCCGGACAGTTGGGAAAGAACGAAGCTACTGTTTCCCGGTGGTGTTCCAATACAAGCCAACCCTCATTGGAGATGCTGATGAAGATAGCTGCCATATTGAATGTGGATGCGAGAAGATTGATTAACAATGGAATAGAAGAATAATATCATGGCAAAGAAACAACAGAAAGAGAAAAGCATAGAAGAAACCCTTTGGGAGTCCGCCAATAAATTACGTGGTTCGGTAGAACCGTCGGAATACAAGCATGTCGTATTGAGCCTGATATTCTTGAAATACGCCTATGACCGTTTTGTGGAGCGGCGCAATGAATTGATTGCAGACGGTAAAGGTGCATTTGTAGACCAGCCAGTGTTTTATAATGCCAAAAACATATTTTACTTAAATGAAATCAGCCGTTGGGATTACCTGATGGAGAATGCCAAGCAAAATGACATCGCCATCAAGATAGATGCGGCTTTGGCGCAAGTGGAGAAAGACAACCCTTCGTTGAAAGGAGCTTTGCCGAGCAATTACTATTCCGGATTGGGACTTGACCGCACCAAACTGGCGAGTCTGTTGGATGTTATTGGTAAAATTGATACGCAAAAAGACAAGGAACACGACTTGATAGGGCGTGTCTATGAATACTTCTTGGGTAAGTTTGCTATAGCCGAAGGAAAGGGAAAAGGCGAATATTATACGCCCAAAACGATTGTCAACCTCATTGCAGAGATGATACAGCCCTATCGGGGTAAGATATACGACCCTTGTTGCGGTTCGGGCGGTATGTTCGTTCAGAGCATGAAGTTCATCGAGGCGCACCACGGCAACAAGAAAGATATTTCCGTCTATGGACAGGAATATACCAACACCACCTATAAGCTGGCAAAGATGAATCTTGCCATTCGGGGCATTGCCTGCAATTTGGGCGAACGCGCCGCCGATACGTTCCACGATGATCAGCACAAGGACTTGAAGGCAGACTTTATCATGGCCAATCCGCCTTTTAACCAGAAATCATGGCGTGCTGAGAATGAATTGACCAACGACCCACGTTGGCAGGGGTATGATGTGCCTCCTACGAGTAACGCCAACTATGGCTGGATTCTGAACATCGTGTCTAAATTGTCAGCTAACGGTATGGCAGGGTTCTTACTTGCTAACGGTGCATTAAGCGGTGATAGCACGGAACTGAATATCCGCCGCCAGTTGCTGAAGAACCATTTAGTGGAAGCCATCGTCATTCTTCCGCGCAATATGTTTTATTCTACGGATATCAGCGTGACGCTGTGGATATTGGCAGGCAATCGTAAAGCTCGTACTGTGGAGCAGAACGGCGAATTAGTGAAATACCGCAATCGGGAAGACGAGGCGCTTTTCATCGATTTGCGCCAATGGGGAGAACCGTTCGAGAAGAAGTACATCCAGTTCTCTCCGGAACAAATTGCCCAAATAGCCAATAACTTCCACAACTGGCAGCGCGAAGGTTATGAACAGACTTATCACAATGTGCCCGAATACTGCTATTCCGCCACGTTGGAAGAAATCGAAGCGAAAGGTTGGTCGCTTGTGCCCAGCAAATACATCGAGTTCAAAAACCGAGATGAGGGCATAGACTTTGACACGAAGATGAAACAACTGCAAAGCGAGATGCGCGAACTGCTCCGACAGGAGGAAGAAAGCAAACGGGAATTATCGAACTTGTTTAAGGAATTGGGATATGGACTTGAATAAGGCAGAATATAAACGGCTGGGGAACTATATTCGAGAGGTAGATGTGAGGAACCGAAACTTGGAGGTGACAAAACTATTGGGTGTCAGCATCTCCAAAGAATTCATGCCGTCCATAGCAAATACCATAGGAACGGACATGTCTTCTTATAAGATAGTTGAGCCTCGGCAATTTGCATACGGACCTGTAACCTCACGCAACGGAGACAAGGTTTCTATTGCTTTGTATAAGAACGATGAAAAAGCGATAGTTTCACTAGCTTATACTATATTTGAGGTCAAGAATAAGCAGGAACTTCTTCCCGAATACCTGATGATGTGGTTTCGCCGTCCTGAGTTTGACCGCTATGCCCGTTTCAAGTCACATGGCAGTGCGCGTGAGATTTTCAGTTGGGAAGAAATGTGTGATGTGGAACTGCCCGTTCCTCCAATCGAGCAGCAGCAAAAGATTGTTTCTGAATACGAAGCCGTTACGCGCCGCATCCGCCTCAACGAGCGAATCATCGCCAAGTTGGAAGAAACGGTGCAAGCTCTCTATCGCAAGATGTTTGTGGACGGGATCGATAAGGAGAATCTGCCGGAAGGGTGGAGAATGGGAACGCTGGGAGAGATTGCAGAAATAAATACTGATAATATTTCTGCAAAGGATGAATTTAAAGAAATAAAGTATTTGGATAGTAGTAGTGTGACTCAAAATGTTTTTGATGAATACCAGATTTTTCATGTTCTGCAAGATGAAATTCCAAGTAGGGCAAAAAGGAAAGTCAAACACAATGATATAGTGTATTCTACAGTTCGACCGAATTTAAAGCATTACGGGATTATAAAAGATAATATTGAAAACATGATTGTTTCTACGGCTTTTGCAGTTATACGTTCTCATTGCAGTTCGATTTCAAACGAATTACTTTATCTAATGCTTACAGATGACAAGAACACAGAATATTTACAAGGTATAGCAGAAATGAGTAAGGCTACTTACCCATCAATTACGCCGGAAGATATTTCAGCATTAGAGATTGTCATTCCTATAGAATCTGTGAGCATATCTAATGTAAATCAAAGCATTAAATATTGTTTTGATTTCGTTTATTATAAACACCGAGAGAATAAGAAACTACAAAAATTACAGTCTTTGCTTTTAGTGAAGATGGAACAAAAATAAAAGTATTATAGATATGAGTGAATTACAAGTAAGACACATAGCTTCTATGTTGAAAAAAAGCTATTCAGACAAAATAGATGTATCAGATTGTTTAACAACGAAAATTGAAGATAAAGAGGCACTCCTATTAACAAGAGCTTATGCGGCATATTCACTGCAGGTTATAGCAGGTGTCTCGGAAGATGTCGCTGCAAATTCCATAACAGATGGTTCAAATGATAATGGAATTGATGCTGTTTTATTTGACCAGATAACTAAAATATTATGGCTAGTTCAAAGTAAATGGAAAAGAAAAGGCACAGGAGAACCAGAATCCGGAGATACTCTTAAGTTTTGTTCCGGCATTAGAAAAATCATTGAAAATGATTTTGATTCATTTAATAATAAGATAAAAATGAAACAAGATGACATAGAAGATGCTCTCAATGATTATACTGTTAAAATTCATCTAATACTTGCTTATACAGGTGATGATAAATTATCTACTCATAATAGTGATGCAATTAATAGATTATTAAAAGATATAAACGAAGATTCAGAAGAGTTGATTTCTTTTGAAACATTTACTTTATCAAAAGCCCATAAAGCATTAGCAGGTTTATCAGAAGGGCAGCCCATAAACAGTGAAATAACTGTAGAGCATTTTGAAAAAATTGATACACCATACAAAATGATTTATGGAATCGTCAATGGTAGTGTCTTTGCTCAATTATGGGATAAATATAGGAATAAACTATTTAATGAAAATATACGAGGTTTTTTAGGAGACAGTGTTGTTAACGAAGATATGCAAAATACCATTTTACAATATCCTGAAAACTTCCTTTATTACAATAATGGAATTACATTATTATGTGATTCATTTGTAAAAAAGCCTCTTGTTCAACAAAATGCTGGTACGTTTGATGCTAAGAACCTTAAGGTCGTAAACGGTGCTCAAACTGTAGGTACTATAGGGAAGGCATATAATCAAAGCCCTGATTCTGTTGAAAAAATATGGGTGTCTGTTAAGTTGATATCTTTGGAAAATTGCCCTCAAGAATTTGGAGAAAATGTCACAAAAAAAACAAATACACAGAATAGAATAGAAAAAAGAGATTTTGTATCACTTGATCCATTACAAGATAAATTAAAAACTGAGTTAGCAATATTAGGTGTAGATTATCATATAAAGCGATATGCAAGAATGAATGTTAATGATACTTCATGTACCGTTGAAGATGCTATTGTTGCTGTTGGATGCTCTTTATCTAATATAGATATTACAGTGACTGCAAAACGTGAAGTTGGTTTATTATGGAATGATATAAATCAAGAACCCTATACATTAATTATTAATGAAAAGTTGACCGCCATAAAGGTTTGGCGATGTGTGCAAATCATGAGAAAACTTAATAATTACATTAAAGTCTACTCAAAAAATAAAAAAGGAAAAGAAAAACAATGCCTAATTCATTCGAATAGATTTGTTTTACACATTTTGTTAAACAAGAATGCATCTTTACTAGACGATGAAAGTATAGATTTTGATTCATATTTAGAAAGTGAAGTACAACAAGATATAGAAACAATAGAAAAGAAAATAGTCTCTGCTATAGAAAAGAAATATAAGACATCATTAGTACATCAAGTATTTAGGAATTATACGAAATGTAGAGATTTACAAGCTCTATTATTAAAATAACGTCATTATGCCACACTTCAACGAACACGCCCTCGAACTATCCATTATGGAGTTGTTCCAGCAAGAGGGTTACATATATACCAATGGAAAAGAAATCCATAAAGAAGTGAGTGATGTCTTGCTTCGGGATGATATGCGCTTGTATCTCCGCAACCGATATAAAGCCGACGGCATTACGCCTTTGGAGATTGAGCGCGTACTTGCCAAGCTGACTGCCAATGTGGGCTTCTCCTTATATGAGCAGAATCACCATACTTATTGGCTGATGACGGAGGGCTTTTCGTTGAAGCGTGAGGATGCGGCTTTGCCGGATTTGTTTATCGAGCCGATAGATTTTAACAAGGGTGGAATAAAAAACAACCTGTTTCGTATCGTTAACCAATTGGAGATACAAGGCTCGGAACGGCGCATCCCCGATGGGATTGTCTATGTGAACGGTCTGCCTGTGGTGGTATTGGAGTTCAAGAGTGCCGTGAAGGAAGACACCACCATCATGGATGCCTATACGCAACTCACCGTACGCTATCGCCGTGACATTCCCGACTTGTTCAAATACAATGCTTTTGTGGTGATTAGCGACGGGGTGAACAACAAATACGGGTCGCTGTTTTCGCCTTACGACTTCTTCTATGCGTGGCGGAAAGTAGAATCAAACGACAAGGCCACAGACGGCATCAATTCTCTTTTGACAATGGTAAAAGGCTTATTCCGAAAAGAAAGGCTGCTGAGCGTGATAAAGGATTTCGTGTTCTTCCCCGATTCATCGAAGAACGAGAAGAAGGTGGTTTGCCGCTATCCGCAATTCTTTGCCACGCACAAGCTGTTTGATAATATTCGCTTGCACTCCAAACTTCAGGAAGGTGGCGATGGAAAAGGAGGCACGTACTTTGGAGCAACAGGCTGCGGCAAGAGCATCACGATGCTGTTCCTCAGCCGTATGCTGATGCGGAGCAAGGATTTTGCCAGTCCTACGATTGTGTTGATAACCGACCGTACCGACTTGGACGACCAGCTTTCCAAACTGTTTGGTACGGCCAAGAAGTTCATCGGTGATGAATGCGTGGTGGAAGTAGAAAGCCGAGACAAGTTGCGCGAACATTTAGCTGGACGAACCAGTGGAGGCGTATTTCTGACCACTATCCATAAGTTTACGGAAGACACGCGGCTTTTGTCGGAACGGGCTAATATCATCTGCATCTCAGACGAGGCGCACCGTTCGCAGACAAACCTCTCCTTGCAGGTCAAGCAGACGGATAAGGGCGTAAGGCGCAACTACGGATTTGCCAAGTATCTGCACGATTCGTTGCCTAATGCCACGTACGTAGGCTTTACGGGCACACCGATTGATGCCACGATAGATGTGTTTGGCGAGATAGTGGATGCCTATACGATGACTGAATCAGTAACCGATGAGATTACACGGCGCATCGTTTACGAAGGACGTGCCGCCAAGGTATTGCTCGACAACAAGAAATTGCAGGAGATAGAACAGTATTACAAGCAATGCGCCGAAGAAGGAGCGAATGAATACCAAATAGAAGAAAGCAAAAAAGCCGTCACCAAGATGGAGCGCATCTTGGGAGACTCCGACCGTCTGCAAGCAGTGGCGGAAGATTTCATTACCCACTATGAGAAACGAGTGGAAGAAGGAAGTACGGTAGAAGGCAAGGCTATGTTCGTCTGTTCCAACCGAATCATCGCTTTCAGCCTTTATAAAAAGATTATCGACTTGCGTCCCAAATGGGCAAAAATACCCGGCGAAGAAGTGCATGAGGACCATTATATGATGGCAGCAGAGCCACGTGTCCCATATGGGAATCAGGAGCCACCTATCGAGAAGATAAAGCTGATAATGACCCGAAGCAAAGATGATGAACCTGAACTTTACAATCTACTGGGAACGGATGAAGACCGCCGCGCCTTTGCAGAGGAATTCAAGAAGCCTAAATCTAACTTCAAGATTGCCATTGTGGTGGACATGTGGACAACGGGATTCGATGTGGATTGCTTGGATACGATGTATATAGACAAACCTCTTCAACAGCATACCTTGGTGCAGACCATCTCACGTGTGAACCGTGTCTATCCGGGAAAGGAGAAAGGCTTGGTGGTGGACTATATTGGCATTAAGAGCAATATGAATGTGGCGTTGAAACGCTATGCGCAGGGAGATGCCAACTTGGATTCGGTGGAAAGCATCGAGCAATCCGTTACGATGGTTAAAGATGAATTGGACATTATCCGACGGATGTTCGGGGGATTTGATTACTCAGTATTTATAACCGGGACACCCTTGGAACAATTGGATTGCTTGAACAGAGGAGCCGAGTTCATGCAACGCACCAAGGAACAAGAAAACTTGTTCATGGGACATGCCAAGAAACTGAAATCGGCCTTCAATCTGTGCAGTAACAATGAAGAAATCAGTGAGTCGGAACGTGAGGAAATCCATTATTTCACTGGTGTGCGTTCCATTATCTACAAACTGATCATTGGCGGCACACCGGACGCTTCGCAGATAAACCGTCGTGTCAGCGAGATGATTGAAGAAGCGATACAATCCGAAGGCGTAGAGGAAATCATCCAAATAGGCAACGACAAAGAAAACTTGGATGTACTGAGTGAGGAGTATATGGAACGCCTCGGTAAGCTGAAGTTGCCTAACACTAAGGTGAAACTGATGGAACGTCTGTTGAAAACCGTTATCACGGAATTTAAGAAGGTAAACAAAGTAAAAGGCGTGGACTTCTCCAAACGCCTGAATGCCTTGATGGACAAATACAATGACCGCCGGGATAGTGCTATTTTTGCGGATGAAGTGTTGACGGAAGTAGCCAATCAGATGGCAGACTTATTGAAAGAGTTGAACAAGGAAAAGAAGTCTTTCTTTGATTTGGGCATCAGCTACGAAGAAAAAGCTTTTTACGACATTCTTAAATCCATAGCCAAGCAGTTCGGCTTTGAATATCCGGAAGAGAAGCTCTTGAAACTTGCGGCAGAAATTAAGAAGATAGTAGCGGATAAGTCCAAGTACACGGATTGGTCCACTCGTGACGACATAAAGGCGGAACTGAAAATGGATTTGATTTTGGTTTTGGCCGAATATGGCTATCCTCCTGTGACGAATGATGAAGTATTCAAGGAGATTCTGGAACAGGCGGAGAATTTCAAAAAGTATAATGGATAAAATGACTAATATGAAAGATACAATAAAAGGTATTATAATTGGAGTTGTCAGTAGCTTAATAGCATCCGGTATTATTTATGGGACAACAGAGAAGTTTTTGTGGAATATTCAATTACCCCTATGGGGTTGGCTCGTACTAACACTTGTCATTCTTTTTGCATTTTATTTTATCAAGCGTCTTATACTATTACATAAAATACGAGATATTATTTCCGAATATACAGAAGGTGCTTTTGGAGATTCCTATGTTTATACATGGGAATTCAAACGAAATAGGAAAGGGCAATATAGTGTTTATGGATATGAAGCGACAAAAATAGCTTTGAAAAAGTCATTAGCAGAACAGAATAATGAGCATATTTTTACTTGTGGACATGAAGTACCCGAACAAATAATAAAAATGATGATACAGTTGACTTTAATGTCAATGATAAAGAAGCGATTAGGTGTTTTGTTACGACCTACATTAGAATACTTACATTGGATAGAAAATTCTCAGTGTCACAAATTACTTCATTAAAAAGCTATGAATACCGAATCCCAAAATATAGAATTCAAAGAATCTTGGCGCGACGAATACCAGAAATGGATTTGTGGCTTTGCCAACGCACAAGGTGGTATGCTCTACATCGGCATAAAAGACAATGGTGAGGTATGCGGTGTACAAGATGCCAAAAAGCTGATGGAAGACATTCCCAACAAGGTACGTGATATGCTTGGTATCTTGGTAGAGGTTAATCTGAAAGGGAAAGACGAGAAACAATATCTGGAAATTGCGACAGAAGCATATTCCTATCCTATCAGTTTTCGAGGCAAGTATTACCAACGAAGTGGTGCAACCAATCAGGAACTGAAAGGGGCTGCACTCGACCGTTTCATGCTTCGTAAGCAGGGCAAGACATGGGACGGGGTGCCCGTACCTTATCTGAAAGCGGAGGACTTGGACAACGCCACGTTTGATTTGTTCCGCAAGTATGCCAAACGGAGCGGACGCATGGAGGAAGCGGACTTAATGGACGATAATCATGGACTGTTGGAGAAGCTCCGACTTTATGAAGGCAGTTACTTGAAACGTGCTGCTGCCTTACTATTCCATCCCGACCCGGAAAAGTATGTGACCGGAGCATTTGTAAAGGTTGGCTTCTTCCGTGAAGGTATGGATTTGGTGTATCAGGACGAAGTGCATGGCAATCTGTTCCAGCAAATTGTAAAACTGATGGACTTGCTGTGTACCAAGTACATGAAAGCCATCATTACCTACGAAGGCATCCAACGGATAGAAACACTGCCCATGCCTCGTGAGGCTTTGCGCGAGGCATTATTGAATGCCTGCATCAACAAAGACTATGCAGAACCTTCTCCCATCCAAATCCGCGTGTATGAAAACAAGTTGGAAATAATAAACGGTGGAGTATTGCCCGAAGGGTGGACGGTGGAAACCTTATTGTCCTCGCATCGGAGTATGCCTTACAACCCTGATATTGCCAACACCTTCTTCCGTGCTGGTGAGATTGAAGCATGGGGACGTGGCATCGAGCGTATCATTACGGCTTGTAAGAATGACGGATTCTCCACGCCGGAATTCCGTTATGATGCTTCGGGTATCTGGACAACGTTCAAGTTTGAATACCCGGAAAGGGCTACGACCCAATACGACCCAGAAACGACCCAAAAGAACGACCCAGAAACGACCAGAAACCGACCAGAAACCGACCAGCAAAAGCAAGAAAACGCCATTCTTGAACTAATTAAAGAGAATCCTTATATACAAAGAAAAGAATTGGTAAGTCGCTTAGGCATACATGAAAGCAGCGTAAAACGTCGGTTGGCTTCACTCCAAGAAAAGGGGATAATCAGACATGTCGGTCCGAATAAAGGCGGCTATTGGGAAGTCCAAAAAGGATTTTGAACCAAGGTGGAGAAGTTTTCATGATTACATGCCTGACTTTCAAAAGAAAGCAGTATATTTGTAATCGATAAAGGAACCTTCCACGCAATCTGACGCAGAACGCTGCAACAATCCGGTGGAGCAATAGCGGGAGATTACACTACTTGCTGATTCATAAATCAAAGATATTCAGCCACTTGAAAGGATAGTTCGATTCCAGGTGGAAATATAATTTTCCGGAGACATGGCATGATTACGGTTCAATGCCGCCTCCCTGATATAGACCGCCAGACTCCGGCCGGACTTCCTTGCTCTGAATCTGATAGCCTCGTAGCTGACAGGGGAGAACTTCACTGTCACTCCCTTGGTCAGCTTCCGCGTCCTGCCCAGTGCCGGACGGCCGCGTTTTTTCTTCATCCCATTCACATCCTTTGTCATATGTTTTTTCTTTTTCGTCCGTACTTCTTTCATTTCGGAATCTGCGACCGGCGGGAGTGGATTTGCCCTCCCTGCAACCGCCGGGCGCAGGGAAACAAGGGTTTTCGGGAATCCGGAAACATACCCTTGCTATTACTTTGCAGTAATAATGACCGGTTTCCATTACATGTCAACCGATCACGACACATAGCCGTGTCAAAGCCATAAGTTGATTCTTAAAAATTATATATTGTAAGCAGCTACAGGGTGAACAAAATAACCTTCGAGGTGAAAGACCCATGGGAGCATTTGTCCCTGTAGCCGGCTATTACACTGAATCCAACCTTTAAAACACAGGAAATATTAGTATCAATGTTTTCTGATAACCGTTTCCATTCTTAGTCCGAAAGGCGACAATGAAAGTATATCCGTCAGTGGCGTACATATATTTTCTATAGTCATCCATCCCGGCAGTCATTCACTCGGTCTGACAGTCATCCGGTCTGACATTAATGACCGGTTATAACCGTTAATGGTTGGTTATAACCGTCAATGGCCGGTTGCAGTCATTAATGGTCGGTTACATTCTCCGACACCAACATAGCGACCTGCTTGCCTTCACCCGGCTGGGCGGCAAGATACTGTACCGTTTTTCCGACACCGAAAAGTCGCTTGACGGCTGCTACCGGGAGGCTTTCCATCGGATGAACGACTTTAATTTGCTCATAAAGTATTTATACACAGAGTGTTTTTCTTTATAAATTATGATCCGGTGACAACATTGGCATAACATGGCGGGACATGGAAACATTTTTCCGGTATGGCAATAAGATACAGGGATTCCGTTATAAAAAAAGGCCCTTATTTTATTATGTCATTATGTTATTCTGAAATTGGGGCGGGTCGTTCGTGTACCGGTGGGACGATCCGTTCCCGTAATAGCGGTACATCCCGTACTGATATCATTATCCTCCGGCAATGCCGTTTCCCGGTCTTGCCGGAGTGACCTTATGCCGGCTGGTGACAACCGCATGTCCGTGCGTAAACATGGCGGCGCATAAAAACAGGCACACCCTCCGGGCTCCTGTCCCGTCGGATGCGCCTGTCTCCATCATGTCATATACAGCCGGACTCCTCCGGCCCATGCCTCTATCTGAGTATCGGATTCGAGAGCAGTATCTTGTAATAGGCCACCCCGCCAATCTCTACCGGCATCCTCGCCATCATGAACTGCACGCTCTTCCTCTCCACCTTCGCCTGCCGCATGAGCCTCTGCACGATAAACCCCGCCGAGAACCTTGCGCATCTTTTGTCCTTCCAGACGATGAACCCCTCGCTGTCATCGGCCCGGCAGATATACCAGTCACCCGTCTCGTCATCGTGGGCGAAGTTCACCCGTCCACCGCCGAGGATTCCCAATTCGATTGACATCGTCTTTGACAGATAGACGGTTCCCCTGCTGTCAAGGTTGATGGTCCGCTTACCCTTGTATATGACTTCCTGCGGACGGGAGTTTTCCCTGTTGTATACTATCAGTGTCATAATTGTCTTTCTTTTATCGGTTGAACTGTTTTCGTTTTTTTTCAATACATGAAGCTTTCCACCGCCAGCATCTGGCTTCTCCATGCGAAACTGTTGTGGGTACGTACCGCGTCCACCATCCTGCATACTTTCTGCGATATGGCCGATGCTGAGATACCCATGCATTCCGCCAGTGCCTTGAACGAGAACTGCGCCTCATAGAACCGAAGCATGAACATCCGGTATTCCTCGTAGGAGAACTTCTGCCTTACGAAACGCAGTATGTCTCTTACCAGCCGCTCGCACCCGTTCAGGTCGTCCTCGGAAAGGAATTTTGCCTCCTCGCCACATCGGAGGAAGAAATCGTCTTCAGGGTGTGCATACCGGTTCTCCCTTTTAATCTTTACCAGGGCCGCCTTTTTGTAGCATCCGATGAAATACGCGTCATAGTCTGTTATGTCCTTTCCGGGAACCAGCACCTGCCTTCTTACAAAAAGGTAGGTGTCATGGAAATTGTCCTCGTCCAGCATTCCGTACCGGCGTAACGTCCCTCTCAATCTGTCATAGGATGCAGTGAACCACTCGTTGAACAGTCTTTCCTTTTCTGCGCTCTTGTCTGCCATAGCCTTATATTTTTTTGAGTTATACATGGCCTACACGGGTAGGCATTCTTATTTCTTGTGCTTCCTCCAGTTTGTTTTTCGGCGGTCTCCGGCAAGGCTTGCCGTGAAAAAATACGCTCACGCAAAGCGTGAGGAAGATTTTTTCACGAGCAACCAGCCCGCAGGGCCGCCTTGCGGGACCGGCCTGAAAAACAACTATTTTTGCCGCAAGAAATGAGGATGACGGATTCCATCTGTCTATTGCCTGTCCGGTGAGAATCTAAAATTCCATACATTTTTTCTGTCTTCGGCATATTTGGAGAAATATTCAAGGATATGGAATGAGAACGGCAATACGTGATATTACAGAAGGAGTGGAAATGGGAAGCGTGCCCGGGCTTTCATGCAGTTTATACGGCGGTGTTGATTTTGGGGAGGATTACAGGATGGTGACAGGAAGGTCGGCTGTCGGAAAAATTGCGTGTGTGTTGCCTCCTCCGGAATACGGAGTCCTTTAAAATCATGGAAGAACTCATTCGGGAGTGTGTTGTTGTGGCACGCAATATCAGACCTAAAACCGTCCCGTAACTTCAAAAGGGCCATTGACGAAAGCGTTTACAGCCAGAACCGGCTTGATTTCAAACGGTCTCAAACAGGGAGAAGCAATTCCGGCGGACGTGGATATGGGCAAACCACCCGTACATGCAATGCAGAGGGAGCAGGAGAGCCTTCACCACAGCCGGAGAGGAAAGCGGTTTCATGCCGGGATACGGCATGAAAAGGGGCTCCGGGATAGTTTTATCTCTTGTTGCACATGCACTACGTCGGTCGCAGTTTTCGCCTTCTGAATCCCTCTTACGTCCGTCCCTGCGCTTTCGGAGCGTTTTTCCGGTGGAAAATTTCACCATGCGGAAATTTTCTACCGGAAACCGAAGGGAAAACGCGCAGATCCGCGGGGACGGCGGAACTTTGATGAAGAAGGGGAAAATCGCCCGTTCCGTAAATGCCTTCCCTCAGATGGCATCGCATATCTCCTTCTCCATCTTTTCCAGCTTATGGGACAGGACTTCCATGTCGCTGCTGATCTTCTGGTTGGTTATCCGGGCATATATCTGAGTGGTTTTCAAATCCGTATGACCTAAAAGACGGCTTACGGTCTCGATGGGCACACCGTGCGAGAGCAGCACGGTGGTGGCGTTCGTATGCCGGGCCACATGGTAGGTCAGCCGTATCTTAAAACCGCACTGCCTGCCAAGTTCCTTCAATATGACGTTGCATCTGCTGCTGCTCGGTACGGGGAACACATGATCGTCCTTGGACAGCCCCTTATACTTCTCTATGATGCGCTTGGGCACGTCCAGCAGGCGGATGTTGGACTCGGTGTTCGTCTTCCGGCGGCGGGTGATGATCCAGAGGTTGTCGTCGAAGAAGGTCTGGAGCCGGTCGGTCGTCAGCGCCTTCACGTCCGCGTATGCCAGTCCGGTAAACACCGAGAAGATGAAGAGGTCACGTACCAGTTCGCAGGTTCCGCTTTTCACCGGGGCTTCCATCAACGTCTGTATCTCACGCTCCGTCAGGTAGCCCCGGTCAACGCTCTCGAAGGAGTTGATGTACCCGGCGAAGGGGTTGAAGGGTAGCGCGCCGCTGTTGCGGGCGATGGAGATGATGTGCTTGAGCCCGATCATGTAACCCCATACGGTATTGGTGCGGCATTTCTTCTCCGTACGCAGGAAATACTCGAAGTTGTTGATGAAGGTCAGGTTGAGTTCCTTCAGGGGGATGTCGTCACGGTGGTACACTTTCGGGACGAACTCGCACAGGTGCTTGTATATGGTACGGTAGCGGTTGTATGTCCCCTGCACGCGGCTGTGTCCCACTTTCTTGATGAACTCCTCGTTGTGCTGCTCGAAGAGTTTCAGCAAAGTCTCCCGTTTCACGCCTAGCCCGAGGTAGACATCCCTCAGCCTGGCGGCGGTGACATATCCGTCGGACTGCATCAGTTCCTGGTAACGGCGGTTCACGTCCACACGTATCCGGTCAACCGCCGCATTGATTTTCTGTGCCTCGGCGCTCTTGCCCGTGGCACGTGCCGTTTTCACGTCCCAAAGTTTCGGGGGTACGTCCAGCTTGCAGCTGAACTGCTTGATTTCGCCGTCCACCGTAAGACGACACATCAGGGGGAGATAGCCGTTGGCTCTCTCGCTGCCCTTCTTCACGTAGAAGAGGATTTTGAAAGTCGATCTGCTCATACTCGTTTTCATACTTTTTTGATTGTTACAAAGTTAATATCAAGCGAGTTGTCTCCAAGTATGAAAAACCGTGCAAATTGCTGAAATAGAACCTATTGTGCCGTTTCTTGTTCCTATTGTATCAGTAACGATATGGGAACTGAAGTCTTTCGCAACTTTTATCGAACCTCCTTTTTCAGCTTATGCAGTATTATGAGCTAAACACCTAACTGATTAGTGGACTGCATTTTTGCTGTATTATCATTAACCTTGCCTTTTTCTTTTACGTTTAATATAAATTTAGAAGAAGGACAAATATAACTAAGGCAAAATGACAAAAGAAAAAACTTTGAAAGCTTTAGAATATAAAAAAACTAAATGTTAATTTAAAAGAAGGATGTCTGGGAATTTTCTCTCCATAGGGAATGCATAGCTTTATAATCAGGTTCATCCTTAAAAGATCTTATCCATACCTCTAAACCTTTCTTGCCGTATGGTTAAGGGTTTTCTTCCTGCCTGTTTTATCTCCGCAAGCCTTTGGAGTTAACTCCATAGTCTTGGGAGATAACTCCAAAACTTATGGAGATAACTCCAAAGGCTATGGAGATAGAATACATCCGCATAAAAAGGTTTAATCAAGAGATAGAAAATGTTTATGCAACAGGAACGAATGCGATATGTTGTTATTACGGCAGCAGAAAGATCGAACCGTTTAAAAATTCATGTTAACTCTTTTCACATGCAGGAGGTATATACTGAATCTAAAGAAAGATATGAACAGGAAAATAAGAAGTAGTCCCCGTCAAATTTCTATCCCCCTTATCTTATGAATTGAACCATATAGTTCCATTAAATAAAAAATCCCCTTCAACCGTAGCTGAAGAGGATTTTACTATATAATAAAATATCATTAATAGCTTGCTTGCATATTCGAAGCACTACATTTCACTGTAGAAACAAGTTCTTTATCATTTTCTCCCTTTGCCGTCACCTTAACTACAATAGTATCACTCTTAGGCACTACTTGATCGAAAATATCACGAAATTTCATATCATTAAAAGGCATATGGAAACTAATCAAAGCACTCCCTGTCTGATAAGCATCATCAGCTCCTTTGGTCTGTTGAAGTTTTGTCACCAATGTATCCTCTTTGGCTTCTACAGCATATAAATGGAAATCGTTCATACTCAGCTGTTCTTTAGTTTTAAAAGTAAAAGGTACGTTAACATATCCATTTATGGCCCATATCTTATTATTAGAATCTTCCAATGACACTAGTGCATAATCAGTTCTCAATGTATCAGACTGAACATTAAAATCTTTATAATTCAAAATAGCCAATACGCCAACTTCACTTACCTTATAAGACTTTTTCCCTTCTGTAATTGCTTCTCCTTCCATCAATTTGATCCCTACCTGCGCACGCTTGTAATAACTGCCGTCAGATGCCTTAAGACCAGCCAATACACTTGAAGCCACTGGAGTATAAGTATATCCCCATGCATCTCCTTTCAGAACGGTTCCACCAAAAATACTACCTTCTTCCACAGTAACGATCTCATAAAGATCATAATTGGAGCCGCTATCACCATCATTCAAACAAGAACTAAAAGTAAACACCGATACTAACCCAGCAAATATTGCTGCCAATTTCATTTTTTTCATTTTCTTCTTTATAATTATTAGGGTTTGCAAAATTAAATAAAAGAACCGGTTTCCAAGAAAGAAACTTAATTCTTTTTATTGTTTTAATGATTAAATGAAAAATTGGCTTAAATACTGCGTCGTCACTTACTTTTTAACATTATTTTTTATTCATATCTCATTCTCTGATAAGACTTGCTTTATCTTTTGTTTTAGCTATTTTTTCCACCGAGATTCACTTGTAATCTATCTGCCATTAACCCATTAATAAAAATTAATACATAAAAGAACAAGCAGTTTAGCTATAGTACCACTTTATTTCCTATCTTTGAAACAAAACACCCATTAACCATAAAATCTAGAATATTATGCTAATACTCAAGAAATCATGTAAAGCATTGTTCACCGCCCTATGTACATTGTTTATATACTCTTGCAGCAGCAATGATAAACTGGATATCAACAATTATCAGTTGCAATCCATTCAATGGAAACTTAGTGCAGATGATGCCGAGAAAGTCGATACAATTGAGTTGCCTCCTAAAATAACCAGCAACAATACAGAAGAACCTATGTCTATCACTTTTTCATTTGAAAAAAACATAAAAGAGACATCACAATTTTACAGTGACGACCCGGAACTATTCAATTCTTTGACTTTAAAAGAGAATATATTGGTTGATATTACAGCTAATGCCAGTACCTTGAGTTCTGAATATAGAAAATTATCATCCGACTTACATGCACCTCTGTCCCTTAACGAAACAGTGCTTTCCCCTCTATATAAATCAAAAGAAACACTAAAACTTTCTCCACATACAAAAGTAACGACTGAATGTAAAATATATATCAAAGAATATACAGCAACCTATTTGGCTATTTTTGCAAATGACAAAGGAGAAACTATAGAGATGAGTGGCAAATGGAAAGGAGCATTCAATAAAGGTTCCAAGGTTACTTATATTCTTAAAGATATAAAATGAAACATTTGAATTTAATATAGGGTAATGAAGTGGACTACAGCATAACCAATCCTCATCTACCCTATATTTTTCAAGAACATTTTTTTAAATCAGCCTATGACTAAAAGAATCGGCATAAATATATAGTTAAATATGTAATCTACATGATACCTGTATATTATTTTTGCCGATAAGATAAATTTCCATTCCTACCGATTCGGTAAAATAAACTATTTATGAACACTGTATTCTTCAACGAATACATCCAAACAAATCCTAGATTTATGACCGATTTCACCCCGTGGACACTCTTTGTCGATACAGGCATCATCTCAGTACTGCTACTGCTCGGCAAACTCATGAGAGTAAAAATAAGATTCATCCAAAAGCTGTTCATTCCCCCCAGTCTGTTGGCCGGGTTTATGGGACTGGCCTTGGGACCTCACGGTTTCGGCATCATTCCTCTTTCCACCCAAACAGGAACTTATGCCGGCATATTGATAGCCTTCATTTTCGGCGCTCTCCCCCTCACCTCACAAAAGGCAGCCAAAGGAGATGCAGACAATATAGGCAGCATGTGGGCATATTCACAGGCAGGAATGTTGTTGCAATGGGCTTTCGGAGGACTGTTGGGATTGCTTGTCCTGAACCGGATATGGCCCTTGAACCCTGCCTTCGGCATCACTATGCCAAGCGGCTATTGCGGCGGGCACGGTACAGCAGCAGCCATCGGACAGGCTTTCAGCCAGTTCGGATATGACGAAATTCTAACTTTGGCCATGACTGCCGCCACCTTCGGTATCGTAGCGGCAGTCATTATCGGACTGATCATTATAAAATGGGGGACAAAGAAAGGGCACACCTCCTTCCTCGCCAATTACGATGACCTTCCTCACGAATTACAGACAGGCCTGTTGCCCGGCGACAAACGGGAAAGCATGGGTGAAAGTTCTTGCTCTTCCATCTCCATTGACCCGCTGACCTTCAATCTTATCATTGTAGCAGTGATAGCATTAGGCGGATACTGCATCAGCAAAACAGTATCCCACTTTATGCCGGGGTTTGAACTGCCGGTATTCAGTTGCGCATTTGTGGTAGGTATATTCATCAAAAAGATATTCGACAAAACAAAAACCAGTGATTATGTCTGCCCGCAAACCATAGGCCACATCAGCGGAGCCTTTACCGATTTTCTGGTAGCTTTTGGAATTGCTTCCATTAAAATATCTGTTGTAATAGAGTACATCATACCCTTATTAATTCTGTTAGTCTCAGGATTAATTGCAACCCTGATTTATGTTCTGGTCATGGCTCGCAAATTAATGAAAGACTGTTGGTTCGAGAAAGCTATCTTCACATGGGGATGGTTTACTGGAACTATGGCTATGGGCATCGCATTGCTCCGCGTTGCAGACCCCAAAATGCGCAGCCGATGCCTGGATAACTATGCACTGGCTTACTTGTTCATCGCCCCGGTAGAGATTTCTCTGATAACTTTCGCTCCGGTAGCTTTCTTGAACGGTTACGGGCTGGTGGTTACGGGAATCTGCCTGGCGGCAGGACTTGCCGTACTGGCAACCGCCTATATCAAAGGTTGGTTTATCAGGAAACAATAAATGGAATGACACCGGAATAACAAGACAAAAAAAGTAAGTTAACTTGCTTGACCAAGCAACATAGGTTCGTCAGCCAACGAACGTATCTTACTTAGCTATTGAAGCCAACTTACTTTTTTTATATCAAAACGCATGAGCTTATACCCGACAAAGTACGCAAAAGTCCTTGTCATACAATCTCCGCAAACTCCTCAATATGATTGTCCACATATTCTGCAATCCGGGCAGTTACCGACTCTTCCATATCCATGAACTGCTCTTCCAACTCATCAAAGGCCTCGTATTGCTCATACATTGCCATAAATTCCTCATCATCCCTGTCCTTTTCCAAATCAGCACGGTTCTCATCATATATTTTCTTCGCGCTATAAATCAATTTGGCAAATTCTTTCGCTCCAAACTGCCGCATTGCTTTTGCAAAAGGATTATCAAAGATATAAGGTCCAAAACCATTCTGTATCAATTGTACAAAACCACCTTCATTTATTTCTTCACGCAAGAAATGATACCCCAACAATGAATGCTGGTAACCATTGAGTAAAGGCATTGTTTCCGCATTGACAACACCTCCTGTCACCTCTAGGTATTTATCTATAAACACCTTCAAAAAACCATCCATACCCTCTTCCGCACCTCGGCGCAAAGCTTCGTCTGTAATTGCTATTTTATTTGCTTCCATTCCTATCATTGTAATATAGGTACAAAGATAGAGGTTTCATCGGAAAGAAAAAACATTTTGGCAACTCTAGTTTGCAAAATGCTGTCCTACAATAAATTTATTTTATTTAAAGATAAAAAGTGACGGGCAACAAGTTGCAGAAAAGAATAAAACGACTAACTTTGTGGGCGAAAAGAATAACCAATCTTTTCACGTGGTTTACGAATATTTATTTTATTACCAAAAAACGTAAAGAATATGACTTATTCACACGAAGTAGAACACATGTGTGTTGTGAAAAAAGGTCCTAATCACGGACCAGCTCCTATTCCTGAAGAAGGAAAGTGGGTAAAATCAAAAGAAATTAAAGACATCTCTGGTTTGACACACGGTATTGGCTGGTGTGCTCCTCAGCAGGGTGCTTGTAAACTAACCCTTAACGTAAAAGAAGGCATCATCCAGGAAGCATTGGTAGAAACTATCGGTTGCTCCGGTATGACTCACTCAGCCGCTATGGCTGCTGAAATTCTTCCGGGTAAGACTGTATTGGAAGCATTAAACACTGACTTGGTTTGTGATGCTATCAACACAGCAATGCGCGAACTATTCCTTCAAATCGTTTACGGACGTACTCAGTCAGCCTTCTCAGAAGGCGGTCTGATTATCGGTGCCGGTTTGGAAGACTTGGGTAAAGGTCTTCGCAGCCAGGTAGGTACTTTGTATGGTACTTTGGCTAAAGGTCCCCGTTACCTTGAAATGGCTGAAGGTTACATCAAAAACGTATTCCTGGATAAGAACGACGAAATCTGCGGTTACGAATTCGTTCACATGGGTAAGTTCATGGACGAAATCAAGAAGGGTACTGATGCTAATGAAGCATTGAAGAAAGTTACAGGTACTTACGGACGTGTAACTGAAGAACAAGGAGCTGTTAAGAAAATTGATCCACGTCACGAATAATTATAAGGAGGAAAGAATATGATTAGAGAAGTAAAATTCGAAAGCCAAGACCGTCGTATCAAACAGATCATTGCTGCTTTGAACGAAAACGGCATCAAAGACATCGAAGAAGCTAACGCAATCTGCGAAGCTGCCGGACTTGATCCTTATAAAACTTGTGAAGAAACTCAGCCTATCTGTTTCGAAAATGCCAAGTGGGCTTACGTAGTAGGTTCTGCCATTGCATTGAAGAAAGGTTGCAAAAACGCTGCTGAAGCTGCCGAAGCTATCGGTATCGGTCTGCAGGCATTCTGCATTCCGGGTTCTGTAGCCGACGACCGTAAAGTAGGTATCGGTCACGGTAACCTGGCTGCTATGTTGCTGCGCGAAGAAACTAAATGTTTCGCATTCCTGGCAGGTCACGAATCATTCGCTGCTGCCGAAGGTGCTATCAAAATCGCTGCAAAAGCAGACAAAGTACGTAAAGAACCTCTGCGTTGCATCTTGAACGGTTTGGGCAAAGACGCTGCACAGATCATCTCTCGTATCAACGGATTTACATACGTTCAGACTGAATTCGATTATTTCACAGGTGAACTGAAAGTAGTTCGTGAAATCGCTTATTCTGACGGTCCTCGTGCAAAAGTGAAATGCTACGGAGCTGATGATGTTCGCGAAGGTGTAGCTATCATGTGGAAAGAAGGTGTAGACGTATCAATCACCGGTAACTCTACTAACCCGACTCGTTTCCAACATCCGGTTGCAGGTACTTACAAGAAAGAACGTGTTCTTGCAGGTAAGCCTTATTTCTCAGTTGCATCAGGTGGTGGTACAGGTCGTACTCTTCACCCGGATAACATGGCTGCCGGTCCTGCTTCTTACGGTATGACGGACACTATGGGTCGTATGCACTCAGACGCTCAGTTCGCTGGTTCTTCATCTGTTCCCGCTCACGTGGAAATGATGGGATTCCTGGGTATCGGTAACAACCCGATGGTAGGATGTACAGTGGCTTGTGCTGTAGACGTTGCTACTGCTTTGAGCAAGTAATATAATACATTGCCAATATATAAATCCCTATAACCATTGCAGTTATAGGGATTTTTATTTCCAGTAATTTCATTCGTTTAACTGATGACCCACCCCCTCCTATTTTTCAATATCAATCAAAAGTATTGCAAATAATTGTCTAAAATTACGGAATGAAATTGGTTCTTTAAATCATAAATCGGTTATACAATTAAGAGTTGGTTTAGGATAAAAGGAGGTCAAAACGAAGATTATTTATATGCAATCTGGCATTTTTGAAAATTTAAAAACAAGCAAAATTCAACAACCTGTTTTATCCTGCATATACTCAAAGAACGATTATCATAATATAAAATTGACGAGCAAGAAAAACTAGATCAAATCCCTGTATCTTAAATATTATCAAAAAAAGGAAGGCTGTTTTCACGCCCTCCTGTCTGTCCGCACAATTATATAATCCCGTATTTGCAGTATCTCACAGAAGGTAGAGTTAGCTGATGCCTAACATGATAGCCCCTTTACCTAGTTGTTTTCGGTCTGTTCGAACTAATATACATTTTAATATCAGACTTCCCCTGCCAAATTCACATCAAAAACGAGGTTTTACAAATTTGTCATCTGGAGATGTAAAAGACAACCCCGGAACAGAACGGCGGATATCTTTATAGGCATGTTCTTTAATCAGTGAATAATCTGTAGCATCCAAAGCATAGTAATAATCATCTTTATCTGTCGATAACTTTACAGTCCAGTCAAACATATTTCCAAAGATGGTCAACTCATCTTTTGCCGGATCGAAACCGGGGAGAGCTGATTTCACCAAACTTCCATCACTATTGATAATATAAAAATGATGCTTGCTATCTACCATATACCCCAAAGTCCGACGGCTACGGAATTCAGTAATAAACACATATTCCGGCAAGACTCCTTCAGGCAACTGAATAGCTTTCACATACGGACGTCCTTTGGTGCACTTCAGATGGAACAATTTATGGTTGGCATCTAAAACCAGATATCCCTCATCATAGTCTTTACGAGTAGTTGGATTGCCCGAAGCATAGCATGCAGGAAAAGCAAACCCTTTCTGAACCAGCATATCCGTAAACAATTTGCTTTTCGCCTCATCGATACAATTCGTCTCCATACGAATAAATTCTATACCTTTATCGGTAAAACGGAATGCATCTTCGGGCATTTTCAAATCCACCCGTTTGGACATGGACTCCATCAGAAAATAGAGTCCTGTCTGGGGAGCATTGATGGCTGACGGCACACTCTTGAAAGTAAAGTTTGTCAATTGAATATCTTTCGGACTAACTGCCTTACCACAAATGGTATCAGGAAAACGTTCGTCCGCCGTAAGCTGGCGCACATAGAGAGAAGGCAACAAACTGTCTACCTGCTGTTGTGTATATGTATTGCCTTTCGTATCATAGCGGTGAAGTTGCTTATTCTCATCTAGTTGTGTAATAACAAAATCACCAAGTACGGAACTATACATAGTAAAAGGAGTTTTGACAGGCTTCAGTGTGAGAAAAGCATAACACCAAGGCAACTGCCATACAAGCAGGACAGCTACGGTAATATAAAAAAATATTTTGCTGAATCGAATCATGTTTGTTTGATTTTTTAATAATAAACATTCAATTAGTCTTGCTTACCGGACTTGAACCGTACCACAGAAATCCACGAAAGAGAAGCGGCAAGCAACGTATAAAGTGTCAGACAGGGCAAGAAACTATTATATGCCTCCGCTCCCGGAGCCAGAAAGTAGACACGGAAAATCAATGCCGCAATAATCAGATTCAAAACCCTGCGCTTCCATGTGGGTTCCAGGCAAATCCATGAAACAAGCAGATAACCGGCAAATCCGGCAAGAAACCATGGAGCCGCAGATAATAAAACACGCTGCACCAACTCACTTATAAAATGTTGTGGCAGATAAACTCCCATCATAATAAAACTCATAGCAAAACAGGTCACCAGTGCAAGTACGCCATAGGCCAACATTGACATGACCATTTTCTTCTGTGAATAAGGCAAATGCAAAGTAAGCTTCAAACACTTACGTTGCATCTCGGGGAAAAACTGTACGGCAGCAAGCAAGATACCGATAAGTAAAGGGACAAATTGCAACAAATCAATAAATATAGCATCCTTCTGGACCATCACTACCCATAAATGATCGATTCCCTGTATGGCAATGGTACGGCCAATACGAAGCATGGAATATCCTGTGATCCCTATCATAAAAAGAGTTGCCAGCAACCAATACCAACGCGTTTTTATCCACTCTTTATAAAATATGGCTTGTATCATATTTCTTCTATTTAGTTTACATATTAATACTTTCCGGTAAGACCGATAAAGGCATCTTCCAGACTTACATTTTCGTGCTGCAAACCAGTAAAGGGAACTTGACTTTCCTTCAACAGTTTCTCCACATCCACGGGAGGCAAAAAGGAGTACGTTTCCAAGGTTTGACGAATGACAGCCGGATGATAGCAAGTTGCCGGCAACTGAGGCTGATACCCCTCGGGCACAGTACAAGTATATCTTCTCAGCTCTTTCATCAACGTTTCAATAGGCTGTTGAATAAGGATAGAGCCATAATCCATAATAATACAATCATCAATCAACCGCTCCATATCCTGAATAATATGGGAAGTCAGGAAAACAGTCTTGTTCTCGGAACGGGCATAATCACGTAAATAATCCACAAAAAGACGGCGATAGCCCGGATCAAGTCCTAAAGAGAAATCATCCAGAATCAACAACTCCGGATTTTGTGCCAGGATCAGTCCCAATGCCACTTGCGAACGCTGTCCGTTCGACATTCTTGAGATACGTTGTCCCGGAGCTACCTTCAATTTATTCATCAAGTCATAATAAGCCTCCTTTTTCCATTGTCCCGGATAAAAAGAAGCATAAAACTTTTCTATTTGTGTGATATTCATAAACTGATATTGAACATGACCTTCCAGCAATAAACCGATATTCCTGCGTAAAGCAGGGTTCATGGTCTGAATGTTCTCACCAAAGATGCGACATTCGCCTGAACGCGGCTGAAGATAACCGCTCAATATATTAATGGTTGTCGTTTTCCCTGTACCATTTTTACCCAACAACCCCAAGATACGCCCTTGAGGAACTTCAAAACTCAAGTTCTCATAAATCTTGCGTTGACCGTAATAATGGGTCAGGTTCTTACATTCTATAATTGCACTCATGCTTTATAAATCATTTTTCGTTTGCTATTAGAAACACGCCAGGAAAAGAATAGGAATCAAGATACCGGCCACCAACTCGATTCCTCCTCTGCCCCACAATCCTTTAGGACCTTTTATCATCACTATACCGCTGACAGTGATAATAATCAGACAGACAGCAAAAGCATCGGCAAACCAAGTCCACCACTTACCCGGATTGAAATGGAGTTGTACCATGGAAGAGATCAGCGGACGGCGCTTCACCCCCTCGTAGACAGCATCTTTTGTCCGGGTGTTAATCACCAGACTTGAGCCTCCTTTCAGAAAAACCTTAATCAGATCCGGTTCTGGGTAATAATATTTAGTAAAATTTCCGGCTTCGCCCAGCGGTTCCAACAAAGTCAAAATCATCTTCTCATTAACTTTGCTCTTGTCCGACAGATCCTCTGTTATTTTATATTCCGTTCGTGTAACTGTATAATGGGGATTTATGCTATCCCTATGGTTCATCACGATACCCGAAATAGCATAAATCAAAATCATTCCCGCAAAGAAGAAAGACAGATCACGATGGATGATCCGGCTCCACTTGCGGAATGCAGTACCTTTATTCTGCGATTTCATAAGAACTGGCTTCCATATAGTAGAATGACAGATAATCTTTTCCGGTAGCAGCTTTTCTTTCTGCTATCTTTGCGCGAAAGTCCGCAATACGGGCTTCAGGGGTGCTGGCTGTTTCACCGCGTGCTTTTTTTTCCGAATCACACCCGGCAGCAGTTTCTCCATGAGATTTTTCAGTCTGTGCTTTCAGTTTAGCCTCCCAGTTTTGCAAGTAAGCTTCATCTACCCGCTGTTCCTTTAACGTTCCGGTCACTGTGACAATAGCGTTGATGCATTTGGTATCAAACGAGCCCAAAGGTCCGGCTTCCACACGAATCGTTTTGGTATCATCACTGCCCATCAGGAATATTTTTGTAGCTCCGTGCTTGCAGGTATGTGTGCAGATTCCTTCGATAGTCACCTCCTTGTTGGCCAGTGAATCGGCATGCACCAGCAGATTATCGATACTCAATGCCGCCGGAGCCGCCTGCTCCGTTTTTTCAGACTGGCTCTGTTTGTTACTGTTTCCACAAGAAGTAGTAGTTACTAAAGCTGCCATTAAGGTTGCAGCGACCATAAACTTAATTTTCATATGCTAACTGTTTTTATTTTTTAAAAAAAGATGCCCAATGAACAAACGGCATACTGGGCCGTTCCGCATTTTTTATAATATGCCGCCTGCCATTGAACAGACAAAGACAGGTTATATTGTTTCATGATGGGATAATCCCCTTGCAGACGAATCCCCACCATACTATAACTATCAGATAAATAGTCAATATTTGCCAATAAAGTCTGGGCGGACGACTTCGCGGCATTCAATCCCGGTAAAGAATATTCAGCCGATAAATTGGCATAATATCCACCGTTAGCTTCTGCGGTCAATCGTAGCAGCCTCTTCTGATACAGCAAACGGGCACGCAAAGAACTCTCCAAAACAGACAAGTGAACAAACCGGGATACGGCGTTGTAATCCGTTTCCAACCGATGGTAGATTATGTTTGGGACAATTGCTCCTCCCCATACACCTTTATCGGTCAAAAGCTTCTCCCACAAACCACTTACGGCAATCCGACTATTCGTGACCTTCATTCCCGGAGATGTACTAATTAATGCTCCATAGGAGCTTCCGCCCGCCTCTCCGTAAATATTCTCCATTCCTTTACGAACTATATAGCCTGCATCCAGTTTCACAGCAAGGTGTTCTGCCTGCTGAAGTTCCCGCATCCAGGTCACGTTTCCTTTCAAATCAGTCGTATTCAATTCCAGCAAAGTGAGATTATTGGCATTGCTCAATTTCTTGTCCATTGACATACGGTCAATTGAAACTGTGGCCGATATCCCCTTTTCCGTATCAACTGGCAGAATGCCTATGCTTCCTCCCCACCGGATGCCTTGATGCTTCGTCCCGGTCTGGTTTCCGGCGAAACGCACATAATCCATGCCCAATCCCAACATATGGTATACCGAAGTAGAGCCTTTATCTGCAAGAAATGAAATCTCACTTTTCTGCTGATAAAGCCGGAAATCTGCGGAAACTCCCAAACGATATGTCCCCAGACGATATCCTGCTCCCAAAGCAAAAGAGAGATCGGAAGCTGTATTACGTGGACGCGGATCTTTATCCCGATAATTATGAGACGCTCTGTAACCACCGGTGATTCCCCATGTCCAGGAACCTGACTCACTGGCGTAACCTCCATTGAAATAATAAGTTTCTCCCTTCAGGAAACCACCAATGGAATCACCAGTCACGTAAGGAGCTATCAATTTCCAGTCTATATTTTCATTCCATAACACATTCTCCTGCTTCTCACTCCTGTATCCTGCTGAACCGAATACACGATCACGTTCCGAAAGAATAACGAAGGAATTGACATCTACCCCGATACGGGTATCCTTATCACCTTCCTGTTTCAAAGATGCTTTTCCTTTATCATGATAAGCTCCATTTACGTCCAGCCTTGTCCATGTATACGGAGTATAGTAATAATAAAGTGCCGGATTCTGCCATATCTCGCCACGAAATCCGGTCGCAAATGAAGCGGTACGGATTACCTTATCGGACAGGGAGAGTGTGTCGGTAGTCTGCCCGAAGGCTTCCTGCCGACTCTCCACAAATAAAGCAATCAGCAACATAATGATAATTCGGATTAGCATCATGAATAATAAAGATTTATATATCAATAAGACGGATTCAATTATTTGTTAAACAGGCTCGGAGTAGCCACAGGTGTGAAATCAACGGTAGAGTTATTTGTATCCTGCAATACTTCCCGATCACCATCCTTGTAGGCGGCTTTACGCATTACGCACTTTCCGATGTTTTCTGCAACGGTATTGTTCATACCGATATAAGTATGCCCCATATCCAGCCCGGTAGAGGTTACATTCCACTGCCATTCATTGGAAGCACCTACATTTACAGCATCAATCACCCATTCATTGGGGAACTTATATTTGCTTTGCGGTTTACTGGCTGTTCCATTTTGCATAATATACGTATAGTTGTATGCATAGTCTGAAATATACTTTTCTTTAGTCATACTTTTGGGTAATCTGCCAATAGCATAAGCGCGATTTCCCTGTTTATTCAACACCCAGATAGTTTTGGAATAACAATAATAAACATCCAGATTGGGAACAGCCGGATTATCCACATCTTGCTTTGATTCAATATACCACTCAAAATTGGCTTTACTTAAATCTATAGAATTCGGATTAGCCTCTTTATGATTGATCGCATTGTCACAAAGGATAAAGGATTCTCCCGGTTGTACCGGATAATCTGTTCCACTGCCCGGTACTGCTACAACAGAGCCTACCGCAATAGCTTCATCCATGATATCCGGATCTACCGATTGATATTTCTGAGTAGTTTGGAATTGTGATTCCATAAATATCAATCCATCCGCATACAAAACTTTATCCGAGTTATTATAGATACGTATATACTGGTCGCCATTATATTGCTTACCTGCTTCATTATAGGTTCCGGGAATAAATATCTCGGCAATCACAAAATCAGGGTCACCTGTATTGAGTACATGAACCTTCAGTTCCAGCTTGTACGACCCTCCAGATACGGCCACATTCTGTTGTACTCCCTGTACATCGACTTCCACCGGAGTTCCATTCTGTGAGTAAGTTCCCTTACCAATGAAAGTTACATTATACAACCCGTCCGCCAGTTCAATACTCTGAGCCGGATAGGTAATGTCTGTCTTGACAGATGTATTTACATTTTCAAAAGTATAGGTTCCACCGGTCAGTTGCAGCCCCTCGATAGTTGTATCTACAGTAGTGGTAATACCTACAGTGGATATGCTCACTTTGTCATCATCACTACATGCGGTAAATCCCAGCATTGTCGCAAAAAGGACTAACATTGTCAATTGATTCTTTTTCATCTTCATCTCTATTTTATTGTTCATTTACTAAAAAGTTAAGTTCATTTCCATACCGAAATAAGGCGATTCGGACGTTCTCCGTTGCAGTACGCCCCGTAACGTATAATCAGGATAAATACCCAAAAGCCGGTTTACATAAAAAGCCAGATTCAGATACTTACCGATCCGTTTACTCGCCTTCAAATTGATATCCATATAAAAAGGCACGGTAGTACGCTCAAAATAAGTGGCTGAATATTTCTCCACCAGATGCTGTAACTGAATATTGTTTTTATCCTCTTCGCGAAACGGATGCGTTTCACCGGATTGATCTATATAGCTTACCGGCACGCCATTATTCCACAAGTTCCGTCTGTTGGTATACCAAGTGCATTGTGCCGACGTAGAGAAAGTAAGTCCCAAACGCTGTATATAGGTATCAAACATAAAGTTCGTATTGAATGCCTGGCTTTCTGTTCCGTTGTCCCCATTGTACAATCCCACATATTTCAGCTGTTTATTGTCCAACAATATAGAAGAGGCCTTATATTGAGGAGAATCCGAATTATAAATTGTCTTTATCCAGGCTCCATACATAGTGACGCGAGTCTTGAGCGATTCTATTCGTTTGGAAGCGAACTGAAACTCCACTCCTTCTTTACACACCTTCATTACATTACCTTGTGTGGAATACACATCCAGATTATATTCATTTGTATAAGTCAACTGAGAAAGTTCTGGAGGAGCCGTCAATGCTGATCCGTCGATACTAGCAGGATCATATAGTTTATATGCCAATGACCTATAATAAGTGATATCATCAAAAGCATTATTCATCCGTTCGCGGAAATAAGTTATCGACAGGCGGTTTCCCTTATAGCTGACGTCGGCCCGCACTTCCCATTTCATGTTACGTGCTGGTTCCAATTGATAGTTTGTATTATCCCATTTATATGTCATCATATTGATACGGCGATAATCCGGATTGATATGGTAATAATTCAACTGAATCAAATCTACATACTTAAAATCCGGATATAGCTGTGCGGTGGTCGGCATACGGCTGATCCAGCCCAAACCTCCCGAAAAGGCAACATCCCATCCGTTTGATACCGGTAAACTCCATTGCAAGTCCAGACGAAGATCGGGATATATCTTGCCCTGCATCTTATATTTAGTGTCCAGCCCCAATAAAGACTGCAAACGGATACCAGCCGTAAAAGCCAATTTATGTCTATTTACAGGAAGATTCAACACCTCCTCGGCATAGAAGGCGAAAGGTTGCAGCCCCGGTATATCCTTAAAACGGCGAGGCCGTGTACTCAAACTTTCACTGATGGGCCGTGTCACATCGAATACCTGGCCTTCTCCCAAATTCTTCTGATAATTCCATTCCATCCCCATATTCATCGCATTCTGTAATACCCCCAACGGGAAAGCCAACCGCGTACGGGCGGAAGCCGTAACATATAAAGGTTTACCATCAATATCCATCTGTGCCACATAATTATAAGGTAGATAGATGCCATCAAACTCTCCGGTTTCTGTCTGAGTAGCAATAGCTGCCGGACGATTCAGAGAAACGGACTTTATTTCACGCATCTTCTCCCACTGCTGACTGACAGAAGTAGTCACACCAACCTCACGAATCCATAAATGGGCCGGAAACTTCATGCTCCATTTCCCCGCTATCTTCAGGCTGTTAAAGTCCGATTTATAAGAATCTTCCTTTACTGTCGCATCTTTATCCCTCTTCGCATCATCAAACGAGCCGGTATAATCGGAACTGATATTCCAATGAATATTACGTTCATTCCATAACCATTTGCCATCCAAGCGGGCGGAAGCAGTAAGGCGAGTGTAATTTTTCACACTGTTACGCGGATCTATTTTGGACTCCAAATAGTTTAAATCAGCATTCAACACATAACGCCCGTTCCCATCCAGCCGAATTCCCTTGCCTACAGAAAACAGTTTACTGGTTTTATCAGCCTTAAAACGCGCAGACAAGGGGCTCTCATTCATTTTACGCTGAATGATTACCGCACCGTTTGCCACATTACCATAAGCCACGGAAGGAATGCCACGAATGATTTCCACCTTCTCAATATTATCGGTTGAGATGGTACGCATATCCATCCCTTTTGACATTGTGCTCGTTGCATTCACTGCGGAAGTACTGTTTGGCATATATTGCAGATTCGCATCCGTATTCTGGGAGATACCATCAATATAAAATCCAACTCCCAATGAAGAGATATCCTCCGTCTTACCTGTTTCACGTATCCGGATCAGATTGGCCTGCCCCATCTGAGGATCAGCCGACTTTCCTCCAGGTACTAATTCCATCAAGTCACTGAAACTGCTGGGCTGAAGATGTTTCATGGCTGTACGGTCAACGATAGAAGCGCTGGTAGCGCGTTTTGATTCAGAAGCGGTCACCACTACCTCGTTCAGCGCCATGACCGAAGGTTTTAAATAAAAGATTGCTGAAATATCCCCAATGACCTTCACTTCTTTTTCTGTAGAATCATATCCTAAATAGGATACAATAACCCGATAAGTTCCAGGATGGATATGTAGAAGTTCAAAATGTCCATTCGCATCTGTTATTCCCCCATAAACAATCTGCTTATCCACAAACAATTGAACTGTAGCGTAATCCAACGCTTTATGAGTCTGCTCATCCAGTACAGTTCCCCGAAATACAAATGTCTGCCCCCATAAAAGAGACACATTGCTACAAATTATAAATAAAAAAATATATGCAATCTTACAAATCATTTCATTCTCTATTGGTTTGCAAAATTACAATTCATAAAAGCTCGGCACAATCCCCATTTCTAGGTATATACTAAATTATACATAGATCGGAGATACCTACATGACGGTATACAATTTACAAATAAAATCACTTTCACCTAAACTTTATATTCACATTTTTTTTCAATGATAAGATAAATACATCTACTTTTTACCTGTTTCAATGGGGAAAATGCCACGCCATATAAATACAGTTCATTATCAACATATTACCCCATAAGCAATGGTATGAAAGCATAATGGCATACAACTTTATATTACAAATCCATTGGCAGAATATTTATATCCGGCAGTCAAGGCACATCAGGTTTATTAAGTAATATCTATCCTTCAAATATTAAATTAGCAAGTGAAGAAAAGCAACTGCAAAAAACACTATATTTGTGGAAATGAATTCAAATTAAACAGTTAGATTATGGGAACTTTAGGTTGTATCAATGACATGATGAGAAGAGATAAAGAAAATCGTGAACTACGAAAAGCAGGAAAGGAACGCTTAAATGAAATTCGAAACCGACTGGTTGATTTGAACAAAAAAGAGCACTCCTCCCATCTATCCCTTGAGCAATTAGAAGAGATCAGAATAAAAACGCAAGAAAAAGAAGAAGCGGAAACTAACCAGCTCTTCAAAATAAAATTAATCATGTTAGGAATCGTTCTGATATCAGGAGTTCTGGTATGGATAGGGATTACCTTCTTTTTTTAAAATTCTACTCTCTATTTTCTTCCTTATTCCTTGAAAAAACCAATAAGAATTCTTATATTTGTGATACCAACTTGGAATAACCTTAAAAACAGATAGATATGAAAAGAATATTATTACTACTGGTTTTATGTTTAAACATAAGTATGGTGCTTGGACAAGAGTATAAAAATTGGGATAAATATGATATAGAGGGATTCTATACGATTGCCAAATCAAAAGCAGAAGCCAAGATTAGCAAAAATGTATTGAGGGAGGGAGCAGATTATTATATTCCCACCGAAATGGATGACCAAGTATTCCCAAGCGGAATCAGTAAAAAGATCACTCCCAAGCTGTACAAACTAAAAGACACCGAGATTTATGTCTTTTTTACTTTTCCACCATTCCTGTATGATTCAGACAACGGAATGATAGAAATAAAAAACAATAAGGGAGTTTTTTATAAAAGTCCGACAAATCCTTAAAAAAGAGAATAGTAATTCATATTCTCTTTTCAATTGTGTAATCAAATAGAATTCCTCATAAATTCCATCCAGAAGTACTTTCCTGAATTTTCCATAGCCGGGCATAAAGACCATCTACCCGAATCAATTCATCATGTGTTCCTTGTTCCTTAACTTGACCATCGTCCAAAACAATTATCCGATTAGCATTCATGATTGTCTTGAGCTTATGAGCGATAGTTATAACAGTACGACCTTTGATGAGAGTATCGATGACCTTCTGCATTTCCACTTCATTTTCAGGGTCAAGCGAGGCAGTTGCTTCGTCCAATAGAATGACTTGTGCGTCTTTCAGAACAGCACGAGCAATGGATATACGCTGTTTTTCTCCTCCGGATAAAGTACAACCGCCTTCACCTATCATCGTGTCATAGCCTTGCGGCAACTGCATGATAAAATCATGGCAACAAGCTTTTTGGGCTGCGACAATAATTTCATCATCCGTTGCACCAGCCTTACCAAAACGTATGTTGTTGCGTACCGTATCTTGAAACAGATAGACATCCTGGAATACCATAGAGATATGACTCATCAAACTTTCCGGATTTATTTTATCCATCGGGAGATCACCAAAAAAAACACGTCCTTTCTGTGGGTCATAAAAACGGGCGCAAAGTTTCATTACTGTACTTTTTCCACTTCCGGAAGGACCGACAAGGGCAGTCAATGAGTTTTTGGAAAGCGTAATTGAAACATCATGCAGGACTTCCTTGTCCCGGTAGGCAAATGAAACATGTTCAAAACGTATATCACCTGTAACCGGAGATTGCAGTTCTCCTCTCATTTCCGGCTCATCCATCAGTGTTAAAATACGCCCTCCAGCAATGGAGAAATAACGAAACTCGGCAAAGTTGGTCAAGGCAGAAGTTAACGGGTCAAACACACGAGATCCTACTACAAGAAACAGTATAAAAATAGGCAACGAGAGATCTCCACTCAATAGCAAATAAGTACCGCACAGTACCATCAATGTCAGCCCGGCACGCACCAAAGCAATGGAAAGCAGCACAAACGGGCCTAACTGTGCCTCCTGACGGATACAGGCACGGCGCAGTTCTGCAAACGCATCACGCAACCGGTCAAAATGGGCTCCCAACAAATTGTAAGCTTTCACCACCCGGATACCTTGCAGATATTCTTCAAATCGGCTTCCAGCATTAATTTTGGCCTGAACCTGACTTCCACTCAATTTTTTCTGCACACTCGTACTTACCCACAAAATGAATAAAGCCAGTGGTAAAGCGGCAAACATAGCAACAGCCATCCGCCAATCTATCCATATTAGTGAAGCAAAAGCTAGTACAGGCATAACTACAGCCCCCATCAGTTGAGGCAAATGATGGGATATTCCGGTTTCTGCCATTGAAAAATCGGTAATAAGCATAGACGACAAGTCACCGGGATCACGTTGTGAAAGAAATCCTAACGAGAGCTTCCGCAAGTGTTCTGCCAAAGAAAGACGTCCCGAAGCACTCATCTCATATGCCCCTCTAAAATTGGAACGATAGGAAGCTCGTTCCGCTAACGCCATGACTATCATATAACAAGCCATCACTCCGAATATATACCACAAACGAACCGTGTCAAGTGGCCGGCCACTTCCATCGAACGTATTAAAAACAATACGTACCGCCTCAATAGAGAGGCAAAACGGCACAATATTAATCAAATTGGCAAGCACTGTTAAACCTACTGGTCTACAAAGACGTTTCGTATGACCAATTGTAATGTTTTTGATCGCATTCATACCTGTTCCTTTCATTTACGTGCGATAATATACATTTCTTCTTTATTATGAACAACCTGAATGGTTGAAAATCCGGCCTCTATCAACAAATCCTTCAAATCTCCGGCTGTATATACCACCATTCCTTTTATCCGTTCAGTCCACATTTTTCCGAGTTCAGGACTGCTTGCTTCCAAGCCGACAAGGAAGCATCCTCCTTTTCGTAAGACTCGTACCACCTCAGCCAACGCTATCTCTATGGGCGACCAAAAATAGACTGTTTCAAAAGCAGTAACAGCATCAAATGTCCCGTCTTTGTATGGCAAGGAGCACACACTTCCTTGCTGTATGAAACATCGTTTATTCAATTCTTTCACATTGTATTTGCTTGCAAAAACTACACTCTCTTCCGATAAATCTATACCATAAACCTTTCCTTGAGGACATTGTTTCAACAAACGATTCAGGTTGGCTCCACCTCCGCATCCAATATCTAGGACAGTCCATTGCGGTTGCCAGTTTACCTGTTTCATACCACGACGGGCCAAAGAAGCATGAAAACGATTCATTCCCCATAAAATCATCCGACCCCAAAAACCTTTCGGACAGCTTGTATTCTGCAAAATACTGTTTAATAAATGCTTGTTTCTCATATCAATATATGTTTAATTCTTGTTTAACGACCAATGGTAAGCGTTTCTATAAGCATCCCACATACTTTTATATACCCCCTCTTTCACAGATAAAATATTATGTTTTCCACATTGCACAATCCGGCCTTCTTTCATGACAACAATCTGATGAGCTGATACAATAGAAGACAAACGGTGAGCTATTACAATAACCGTCTTGTCTTTTATCAAAGACTGCAAGGCCATTTGCATCTTATACTCGTTTTCCGGATCAGCAAAAGCAGTGGCTTCGTCCAGTACTAGTATCGGCGCATTCTTCAAGATGGCGCGTGCCACGCATATCCGTTGCGCCTCACCGCCCGAAAGAAATATACCTTTATCCCCAATTTTAGTATCATAACCATCTGGCAACCGTTCTATGAAATCATGGCATTGGGCGGCTTCAGCAGCAGCTATCACCGCTTCTTTACCGGCAGAAGGAGAACCGATGGCAATGTTTTCATACAGCGTATCATAAAACAAGAAAGTGTCTTGAAAGACAAACGATACGGTATCCATCAACTCTGCTGTTGCTATTTGCTTGATATTCACACCACCGATAAGGATTTCGCCCTGCTCTACATCCCAAAAACGCGGTATCAAGTTGGCTACCGTCGATTTACCGCTACCAGATGGTCCTACGAGCGCAGTTATTTCCCCTTGCTGTGCCTTGAAATTGATATCATGCAAAACTTTCGTCCGTGTTCCCTGTTCTGTGTTCTCATAAAAAAATGACACATGACGAAATTCTATATCATACCTCTCCGGCACTTGTGGATGTTCCGGCTCGGGAATAGGTTGCCTCTCCAGTATGCGGTCAATACGTGCTACCCCCTCATTGATTTCCCGTGTGTTCCCACCCAAGAAAGTCAGTTTGTAAATAGGTGAAGCCACACCTGGTCCCATAATAATAAAAAACAACCATACCGCAGCCAGTGACAAAGATTGCGGGTTGGCATTCAGCAACAGGATACCCATTGGAAGAATGAATGTCACCATTGAACCAAGCAGAACAGTAAAGGCAATCATCCCGTTCTGGTAGGTATCACAGCATTTCAAAGCAAATGTCTTGTATGCCTGTATCTCTGCATTGAACTGGCGGAACGAGTATACACTTTGCCCAAAAATCTTTACTATAGGCATTCCACGAACATATTGTACAGCAGAAGTACTCATCCTTTCCTGTGCATCGTAATAGACACGCATAAACTCCTTCGCTTTCTTTCCCATAAAATTGGAAAATTGCAGGAAAAGGCTTAATACGACAACTGTCAAACACGCCACTGTCAACCATACATTTAATGAGAAGAAAATGACAAACATCACTGCCACCGTAGCTATCACATTTACCAAATCGGGGATAGTATGTGCAATGAATCCCTCTATCTTCTCGATATTCTGATCCATCGTTTTTTTGATGGACCCGATGGAAGTGTTGTTCAGATAGCCCAACGGAAGTTTACCGATATGTTCGGATAAACGGACACGCAACCCATACAAGATTCGGAATGCGGCTACATGAGAGGACATAAGGGCAGCGTACAGCAAAACCAATCCGCCGACAAGTCCACCCAGTGCGATCCATCCCCAACGTATCATTTCAGTTCCATTTGCCAAAACAGGATTGCTGCCATGCAACAACAACTCTTTCAGCACCTCATAGACAGCCCAATAGGGCACAAGCATACACATGGCACTACCTACCGACAACAAACCTGCCAGCAGAAGCAACCCTTTCTTCTGTCCCGCAATCTCTAACAAACGGGGCAATCCTTCTTTCTTCTTTTTCATATAATTGTACTATATCAAACGGATTATTAGTGAACGGTATTCAAATTTGTTCATAAAAAAAGGAGGAAACCTCCGTAAAGACTTCCTCCTTTCCTGCTGCCTTACTGTAGCAACCAGTCTGTATATACAAATTTTACCTGTCATATTCGAATAATGGCCCTCCAACCTTGGATCTCAAATAGAATATAATTGTGTAAAATAGCTTTCATTTCCTGTTTCGCTATTGAATGCCTCAAAAGCTCCTCAAACATAGTAAACATCCATACAGTATGCAAATGGATTATAAAATCGGGAATAGCTATATTTATCATCGGGTATTTTCTCTGCATCACCGTAAACCAGACTTTGACTAATTCGGTTGAACGGTCTGTATAATTCTCCCGAAAACGTTCCAATGAAGAACCTTGCGCACGAAATAACAGTATTTTCATCAATCTGTGGTGGGTGTCATACAAGGAAATATATTCGTTTATACAGGTTTCTAAGTATTCTTCCGACCTCATCATCATAATATCCTCGCCCTGTATTCCATGATGTTCCTGCAACAGCATTTCCAACGCATACAAAACCGGACGAACAACTTCATGAAACAGCTCATCCTTACTTTTAAAGTAGTTGTAAATATTTCCCACCCCAACACCTACATCCACAGCTATCTCACGCATGGAAGTCTTGGAATAACCTTTCAACTCAAATTGTTGTTTGGCTACATCCAAAATACGGCTACGTATGTTATCCTTTAATATTTGCATGTATAGTCAGTTGTGATTCTGTTTTTATGATGGCAAAGGTAATGAGCTTATCATTATCTGACAATACCTATTTTTAGGGATTTTACCCTCTCTAAAAACTACAAACAGGTTTCTATAGCCTCAGCCAAATCTTCATAACTTGCCAACGGGTTATCCGTGAAAACACTACGGATAACCAACTCTTTATCTATGACATAAACACGAGGTATCCCCGATTTAGCAAACTGATAGTATACCGTGCGGTTTTCTTGGGCCGAATAGGGCAAAGTCAAATGATTTTCGTCCCAATAACGGACAATCTCTGCCGAACTCTCTTCCCTGCTAATACAAACCATCCGGATTCTTTGACCGTAATCCGTATATATTTTTTGCAGCACAGGAAGTTCTTTCCGGCAGTCCGGACAACCCGTATGAAAAAACACAATCAAGGAAACCTCTCCTTTCAGGGTTTCGGAAGTTATTATTTGTCCATCATCCATTACCACAGAAAAAACAGGAATGTTCTCTCCTGTTTGTAAATCAACAGTACCTTCCTCCACATCATCATCAATACACGCTATAAACATTACACAGGTCCAAAACAGAAAACAGACCGTTTTTATACAATTCTTCATTTTCATTTCTATTTTTCTTCTTTACAAAGATAACATGATTTTCATGAAATTACTACTTTTGCAGCATGAAACAAGAATTAAAAGAAAACCAAGGACTACCTGCCTCCTTACTTTGGACGCTAGCAATTATTGCGGGAATCTCCGTTGCCAATTTATATTATAACCAACCTTTATTAAATCGCATCAGCCGTGATCTCCAAACATCCGAATTCACCGCCAACCTGATAGCAATGATTACCCAAATAGGTTATGCCATCGGATTGCTGTTCATTATTCCTTTGGGAGATTTATTTAAAAGGAAAACCATTATTCTAATCAATTTCACAGTCCTAGTCGTTTCATTACTAACCATCGCACTGACTCCTTATATCCATCTCATTTTATTTGCCTCTCTGCTGACCGGCATTTGTTCGGTGATGCCACAAATCTTTATCCCCATAGCTGCACAATTCTCCACCCCCAAAACCAAAGGAAGAAATGTAGGCATGATTGTATCAGGGTTACTGACTGGTATTTTGGCTTCGCGCGTAGTCAGCGGAATTGTCGGCGAATATTTGGGATGGCGGTTTATTTTCTTTGTAGCGGCGGGAATGATGGTGATATGTCTCATCATTATCATGCGTGTACTACCCGATATGCCATGTAATTTTAAAGGGAAATATAGTGATCTGATGAAATCCTTGTTTTCATTAGTGATAGAATACCCCCAGTTACGTATTTCTTCCTTACGTGCCGGAATTGCTTTCGGTTCATTCCTAGCTCTGTGGACTTCGCTGGCATTCAAAATGGGACAAGCTCCTTTCTTTGCAGGAAACAATATTGTAGGGTTATTAGGATTGTGCGGCATAGCAGGAGCTCTCACCGCCTCGTATATAGGAAAATATGTACATGTTTTGGGAGTCAAACGACTGAATTACATAGGTTGTGGCTTGATTTTTGTGGCGTGGTTCTCACTTTATTTCGGTCAGGACTCTTACGTGGGTATCATCACCGGAATTTTTATTATAGATATAGGTATGCAATGTATCCAATTGAGTAATCAGACTACGATTTTCGCCCTCAACCCGAAAGCAGCCAACCGTATTAATACCATTTTTATGACAACTTATTTTATAGGTGGTTCCGTAGGTACATTCCTTGCCGGAACATTCTGGCATTGGTTTGGATGGCAAGGAGTAGTAGGAACAGGGATCGCATTAACAGCCTGTTCCTTTATGATAAATATCTTTGCAAAAAGATAAATCAAGAATCCATATCACTCAGATGCAGTTCCAGCGCCTTGACGGAAATATAAATCTCGCGGACAGAAATGCCTAAAGAAATAATGAGCAGCACCAGTGCCAGTCCAAAAATATATACGGATATGAGGTAAAGCTGTATATACATTAAAAACATACTGACCACGCAAAGCAACAAGCTCCCGATACCTGTCACCTGCATAGCACGTGTCAGATAAAGGCGTTTGCGGAGATTAGAAATCTGTGCTGCCGTAACCGCCGAATGATTTTCACGATACTGATCCTTCAACGTGCGTACTAACTGGGCATATGACAGAAAACGATTGGTATATGCCAGCATAATCAGCGATATGGCTGAGAACAATAAAGCAGGAGTTGTTAAATCTATTTCCATTTTTATAGGTATTTCAAAGTTAGAATATTGCAAAGATAAAGTAAATATCCCGATATTCTCCTTCCTTTTTACAATGAAAGGAATATCTTTGCAATAAAAATAATTCCAATAAACTAATATGCAAACCATAAAATTATACATAAAAGACTGGTTGGCTATCCATCCTTATATCCAACAACAGACTACAGACAGATATTTTGTCGATCTGGCTAACCGATTATACTCCACTTGTACGATAAGAGAGATTCCCGAATCCATTAAAAAGAAGTTATGTCTTTACACCGCTGCCTATTTTGAAGATGTCATTTCAGGTTTAGGTCTATGGCAAGCATTCATCAAAAAGCATCTGGAACTATATGATACGTCACTTCCTTTCTATACCATCCGACCGGATTATATAAAAGATGAGATCAATGAGGAAGATATCCGTTTCATCATTTGGAACACTTTAGAGAAGGCTCCATATAAACATCTGTATATCAATCCGATGGACAGGAATATCGAAGAAACTGCACATTTATTTTTCCGGATATTGGATGAAGAATATGAAACGGCTCCCGCCAATGCCACGTTACAGGAGTTCTTTATGGATTTCAAAGGAAAAGAGGACGCAAACCATAAACTACGCTGGCTGTTCGGACATACTTATCTCACAGAACCATCTGTACAAGAATATATTGCACAGGTTACAGAAACCGACAAATTCATCATTCCATGTGGCCCCCTTGCCCTGTTTCTTCATGAATGGATTGACCTGCTGACCAACGGAGAAACCGAATGTTGGGAAGAGATAGAAGGACTATACCCTGCCATTCCCGAAATATCGGACGAGATGAAGGAAAGGAACCACCATACCTATCAATTGTTCACGCAAGGCACAAATGGTGCCCGTATCGTATATCTGAAAAGCTATAAAGAACTACACAGTTTCCTTACCCAAGTATTACAATGGCCGGACGATTCCAATCACACTTTGCCCCAAATGAAGGAACATAAGGATTTCATCATGATGGTAAATTCCGAAAAAGGTATTCTATTGGCGAAGGATATATGCAAATACATCAGTGATCCTCTTAACCCGATGTATGATGCCGCAACAGCTGCCCAAGAGGCATTCAGCCTGCTTACTATCCCGACCAAATGTCCGCCGGACCTGATGGAATATTTAATAAACAACCACTATATCCCCGATGCACAATTCCCCGAATTTGGTGAAAAGGAACTGGTTCAAAAGAATGCGGACTTTATAGCCCGCCATTCCTTATTGTATTACTACAGGGGAGATTAGACCCTCCCCACCGCTACTTCGTTCACCAAAGGTCTACCTTCAACAAAGTCTTTCACGTTTTGTAGAGTAGTATGAGCAATATTCGTCATTGCCTCTTTGGTAAAAAAAGCCTGATGTGAAGTTACAATCACATTATTGAAAGACAGAAGACGAGCTAAAGTGTCATCATCAATAATCTTATCAGACTTATCTTCATAAAAATAAGGCTCTTCTTCCTCGTATACATCCAGACCGGCATATCCCACTTTTTTGGTCTTCAGCCCCTCTATCAAGGCATTGGTGTGAATCAACTGCCCACGCCCCGTATTGATAATCATCACCCCATCTTTCATTTTACTGATGGAATAATCATTAATCAGATACTTTGTCTGTTCTGTCAAAGGACAATGCAGGGAGATGATATCCGAACTATGATAAAGTTCATCCAAAGTACAATAAACCACCTGATGTTCACGGGCAAAATTGTAATCGGGATAAAGATCATATGCAAGAACATTCATACCAAATCCACGTAATATCTGAATTAAAATCTTGGCAATCTTACCCGTACCGATAATTCCGGCAGTCTTGCCATGCATATCAAATCCCATAAGTCCATGCAAAGAAAAGTTTCCGTCACGTGTGCGCATTGTGGCACGAGGAATCTTACGATTGAGTGACAACATCAATGCCACTGTAAATTCGGCAACAGCATATGGCGAATATGCCGGTACCCGTACCACTTTCATCTTACCTGCCGTTGCCGCTAAATCCACATTATTATAACCAGCACATCTTAAAGCCAGCAGTTTAACACCATTATCCGCCATTGCCCGGATAACTTCGGCATCAGCCGTATCGTTTACGAAGATGCAAACCACATCCACTCCTTTGGTCAACACCACGTTATTCATATTCAAATGGCCTTTGTAATACCTGATATCAAAGCCAAACTTCTCATTAGCCTCCGTAAACGAGTGTTCGTCGTAGGGTTTCGTGTCGTAAAAAGCTATTTTATAAGCCATAATTATTTTTTATTTATAGTTCATATAAATAACAAAAACACGTCCCTTACTGTTCACATACAGACTTATAGTTTTTTCAGTTCTGTGTACAGGCACTGCACAGGGAGTCCCATCACATTGAAGTAACTACCCGAAATTCCACAGACACCAATGAAGCCTATCCACTCTTGTATACCATAAGAACCAGCCTTATCCATCGGCTTGTAAACCCGAATATAATAATCGATCTCCTCATCGGACAATTCTGCAAACGTTACTTCTGTCACAGCAGAAAAACTTCTCTGAGTCCTGGCAGTAGTCAGACAAACCCCAGTTATCACCTGATGGGTCTTGCCAGAAAGCTTCCACAACATCTGCCGTGCATCATCCTCGTTATGAGGCTTGCCCATGACTACACCGTCCAACCATACAATGGTATCAGCAGTAATAATCAATTCGTCCGGATGCATGATATTCCGGTAAGCAGCCGCCTTCTCGCAAGCTATATACAAAGGAATTTCCTCTGCTTTCAATGTATCCGGATAGGTTTCCTCTATGCCGGGTAGTGTTTTTACCTCATATTTTATACCTAAGCCGGATAACAATTCTTTACGGCGCGGAGAATTGGAAGCAAGGATTATTTTATATTTTTCTAAATTTTCCAACATAGCTTTTCTTTATTTCATTACCACCCGAAGGCTCTTTCATGAGCCATCCATTTTCCTTGAGCCTTCAAAACCTGTTCCACCACGTCACGGCCACATCCATAGCCCCCATTACGATGAGAAATATAAACAGCTGTTTCTTTTATCTCAGGTGCCGCATCAGCAGGACAACAAGGTAGCCCACACAAACGCATCACTTCATAATCGGGAATATCATCGCCCATATAGAGTATCTCCTCATCCTGCAATCCATATTTTTCCTTCAAATGGGCATACTCCCGGGTCTTTACCGCAGCAGCCAGATAAACATCCTTGATACCCAGCCCCTCATAACGCTTACGCACCGCCTCGGTATTTCCACCAGTAATGATGGCAACATGCAGCCCGCATTTCACAGCCAACTGTAATGCATACCCATCCTTGATATTAACCGTACGCATGGGTTCACCATTGGGGTGCAAATAAATAGTTTCCGCACTCAATACCCCATCGACATCAAATACCAATGCCTTTATTTTCTTTAAATCATAGTTTATCATACCACTTATGAGTTCTTTCCCTCTTTATTTGTCTGAATAACAGACAAAGGGAGATCATGAATACTTTTACTTATCTTTTCGTACAATTCCTGCAAAGACTCCTCATCCGCCAACATCTCCAAATGTTTGCTTATTACGTTTTCATCGTAGCGTACAGCCGGACCTGTCTGCGCCTGTGTGGGAGAAAGTTCATGTACTTTGCCGGCAGTTTCGTCTATCAGCGGAAGCATCACTTCAAAAGAAATCCCCTGCTTTTCCAGTATATGTGAACTTAATGCATACATATGATTAGCAAAATTACAAGCAAAGACTGCCGCCAGATGCAAATGCCTACGTTGACCGGAAGTCACTTCATACACTTTAGGACTGAGACGAACTGCCACCATACGCAGCACTCCCACTTCTGCCGGAGCAGATGCTTCTATAAAAAAAGGTACGGTATTGAAATCAACTTCACGCTGCTTGCTAAAAGTCTGCATAGGATAAAGTACCCCATAGCGTTTTACCAACCCCTTCCATAAATCCATAGGCATACTACCCGCCGTATGTACAAACAAAGCCTGCTCCCTTCCTTTCACCAATACAGGAGCCAATTGTCGCAAAACTGCATCTTTCAGCGCTACAATATACAAATCGGCATCCCGACGTATCTCATCCGGCACAATTGTGTAGTCTACTAAAAGTCTGTCAGCCAATGCAGAAGCAGACTCCTCTGTACGGCTGTATACCTGCAAAATAAGACACCCTGCCTTTTGTAAAGCGATTCCCAAATGGGTAGCCACATTGCCAGCTCCTATCAGAACTATTTTCATCATCGGGTCGAAACTAAATATAAAATAACTCCTAACAACAACAAAGCCGCCGGCAACAAATAAGCAGACATCTGCCCCAACAAAGCTATCACCAAACTGATATTCAATATCAGCCATATACCCGCCAATACAATTCCTACTGACTTATCGGCCTTGAACCAAAGGAAAATAACAGCTGCATACAGTAACAGATTGTCTTTCTGCATAACCCATGGCAACCCGTGTGAGGCAAATCCTATAAACTTATCGATCAGATAAAGCATACCCATCACAATGAGAAACACCGCAGAAGCTTTATACGTATCCTTATGATTGACAGCAGCCACGTTTACTTGCCTCCAAATTTATTGATGTGAATTTTCTCCCATTGTAAATGGTCCTCATTAAAAGGCTTGCGTTCCATGCCCTTATGTCCTACCGCTATAATGGAAACCACCTGCAACTGCAACGGAATATCAAGCAGCGTATGCACGTATTCACCCGAGGGCATCCCGGTAGCGGTAAAACGTTCACGCACCTGTATCCAACAACTTCCCAACCCCAAATCTTCTGCCTGCAACTGGATCATTATGGAAGCAATTGCCGCATCTTCAATCCAAACATCACTAGCCAACGGATCAGCCATCACAACTACAGCCATAGCAGCATCCGCTAGAAAAGCTGCCCCCATCTCCTTACAATGGGAAAGTTTTTCCAGCATATCCTTATCATCTACCACAAGAAACTGCCAGCAATTGCTACGTTTAGAAGACGGAGCCATCAAAGCAGCCTTCAACAAAGCAACCACCTCTTCCTGTGTCAACTCTTGATCCGTGAACTTACGCATACTGCGTCTGTTCTTTATTAAGTCACTAAATTGTTCCATAATATACTCAGTTAATTTATTTTTCTGCACAAATATACAACTAGAATGTGGATTGATAAACAAAAAACAATAAATTTGCAATTAGAGATGCCTGTCAGATTAAGTACATATCGCAAAGGAAATGCCATTCCCCCTCTGCCTGGAACAAACATTTTCCATTCTACCGAGTTGTTTCATGTCTTTGAAATGACTCGGGGATACGAACCTCTGCTTATCGTAGCCTATATAGGAAACCGTCCTGTAGGCAAACTGCTGGCTGTCATCCGGAAGAGTATGCGCTTGTTCCCCCCCGCAATCATCAAACGATGCGAGATTTATGGCACAGGCGAGTATTTTGATGAAGAACAGAATAAGGAAGACCTGTTCGGGGAAATGTTGGAACATCTCACCAACGAAGTATTATGCAAATCGTTCCTCATCGAGTTCCGCAACTTGGAAAATCCGCTATTCGGATACAAAGCTTTCAGAAAGAACAACTATTTCGCCATTAATTGGCTAAGAGTACGTAACTCACTGCACAGTAAAGTCCCTTACGAACGGCTGAGCATGTCTCGCAAAAGACAAATAAACAAAGCGTTGAGAAACGGTGCCATCATGGAAGTAGCCGACAATGAGAAAGATATTCAAGATTTCTCACGAATGTTGAAAAAAGCCTATTCCTCACAGGTAAGAAAACATTTCCCGGACATCGGCTTTTTCCGGCTATTAGCATGGCAAAACCCAGAAAAAGAATTAGCCAAAGTGTTTCTTGTGAAATATAAAGGCAAAATCATAGGTGGTTCTATCTGTCTTTTCTCAAAAGAAAGTGCTTATCTGTGGTTCTCAGGAGGTATGCGGAAAACCTATGCTTTTCTTTACCCCGGTATTCTAGCCGTATGGGCACCTATTACCTATGCTCACGAAAAAGGATATGCACATTTGGAATTCATGGATGCAGGATTACCGTTCAAAAAGCACGGTTACAGGGACTTTATACTCCGCTTTGGCGGCAAGCAGAGCAGTACACGCCGCTGGTTCCGCTTCAGTTGGAAGTGGCTGAACAAACTCTTGTGCAAATTCTATATTTAATTCATTTTTGTCTTTTTGTCTAAAGTGTTGTGAAGCATCTCGCAAATAAGAAATAAAATTGAAGAAATATTTCTTTATTTAACTCGAAATTACTTTCTTTGTGCAGTTTTATCTGAAAACTTGAGTATAAAACCAAACTATTAAAATTATAAGATCATGAAAATCTCACACATTGAACACCTGGGCATTGCCGTAAAGAGCATTGAAGAGGCCCTGCCGTATTATGAAAACGTATTAGGTCTGAAATGCTACAATATCGAAACAGTAGAGGATCAGAAAGTTAAAACCGCTTTTCTGAAAGTAGGTGATGTTAAAATAGAACTGCTGGAACCTACAAGCCCTGAAAGCACTATCGCAAAGTTCATTGAAAAAAATAATGGCAACGGTGGTATGCATCATTTGGCTTTTGCAGTGGAAGATGGTGTGGCAAATGCGTTAGCCGAAGCGGAAACCACTGGCATCCGTCTCATTGACAAAGCTCCGCGTAAAGGTGCTGAAGGTTTGCAAATTGCTTTTTTACATCCCAAATCAACTTTGGGCGTCCTGACTGAGCTTTGCGAAAAACCATAAAACACGAGATCTGACTATTCACGATTGAAATCAGTGTATTTAGTCTGGTTCAAGCGTAAATAGAAATATTTTTTAATCGTAAATTGTAAAATCATAAGTAAAATGAGCAATCAACTTGAAAAAATAAAAGAGCTTATCGAACGCCGGGCTACAGCACGCATGGGTGGAGGTGATAAAGCAATTGCAAAACAGCATGAAAAAGGAAAATATACAGCCCGCGAACGCATAGCCATGTTGCTGGATGAAGGCAGTTTCGAAGAAATGGATATGTTTGTGGAACACAGATGCACCAATTTTGGCATGGAGAAAAAACATTATCCGGGCGACGGTGTAGTAACAGGTTGTGGTACCATAGAAGGACGTTTAGTTTACATCTTTGCACAGGATTTCACTGTTTCTGCCGGTTCTCTGTCAGAAACAATGTCTCTGAAAATCTGCAAAGTAATGGATCAAGCCATGAAAATGGGTGCTCCCTGTATCGGTATCAATGACTCGGGTGGCGCACGTATTCAAGAAGGTATCAATGCGCTGGCCGGTTATGCTGAAATTTTCCAACGCAATATTCTTGCTTCAGGTGTTATTCCACAGATTTCAGGTATTTTCGGTCCTTGTGCAGGCGGAGCTGTTTACTCTCCTGCGCTGACAGACTTCACATTGATGATGGAAGGCACATCATACATGTTCCTTACCGGACCGAAAGTGGTAAAGACTGTTACAGGTGAAGATGTAAGCCAAGAAAACTTAGGTGGTGCAAGCGTTCATTCTACCAAATCCGGTGTTACTCATTTTACTGCCAAGACGGAAGAAGAAGGGTTAGCCATGATCCGCAAATTGTTAAGCTATATTCCTCAAAATAATCTGGAAGAAGCTCCCTATGTAGACTGTACCGATCCTATCGACCGTCTGGAAGACTCTTTGAACGAAATTATCCCCGACAGCCCCAACAAACCATACGATATGTATGAGGTGATCAGCGCCATCGTAGATAATGGTGAGTTTTTGGAAGTCCAACCTCACTACGCTAAAAATATCATCATTGGTTTCGCACGTTTCAACGGACAATCTGTAGGTATTGTTGCAAACCAGCCAAAATACCTGGCGGGTGTACTTGACAGCAATGCGTCACGTAAAGGTGCGCGTTTTGTACGTTTCTGCGACGCTTTCAATATACCTCTTGTTTCATTGGTAGATGTTCCGGGATTCCTTCCAGGCACAGGACAAGAATACAACGGCGTAATCCTCCACGGCGCCAAGTTGCTGTATGCTTACGGCGAAGCGACTGTACCCAAAGTAACAATTACCCTGCGTAAATCATACGGCGGATCTCACATTGTAATGAGCTGTAAACAACTTCGCGGTGATATGAATTATGCATGGCCTACTGCCGAAATCGCCGTTATGGGTGGTGCAGGTGCAGTAGAAGTATTATACGCCCGCGAAGCCAAAGAACAGGAAAATCCTGCCGCATTCCTAGCCGAAAAAGAAGCTGAATACACCAAGCTGTTCGCCAATCCTTACAATGCTGCCAAATATGGCTATATTGATGATGTGATTGAACCGCGTAATACCCGTTTCCGCATCATCCGTGCATTGCAACAGTTGCAAACTAAGAAATTAACCAATCCGGCTAAGAAGCATGGTAATATTCCTCTTTAATTAAAAATTAAAAATTGAGAATTGAACATGAAGAAATTAAATATAGGAATATTCCTTTCTTTGCTGCTGATGGTGGGTTTATGTTCTTGTGGAGAACAGAAATCAAACACCAAGCTGGTACTGAATGAAGTGCTGATTGAAAATGAAAGCAATTTCCAAGATGACTACGGAGTACACAGCGCATGGATTGAAATATTCAATAGATCATTTGGTAGCGCAGACCTTGCCGGTTGTTTACTGAAGGTGAGCAGCCAGCCTGGAGATACTGCTACTTATTTTATCCCTAAAGGTGATGTATTGACTTTGATCAAACCTCGCCAGCACGCTTTGTTCTGGGCAGATGGTGAACCTAACCGTGGTACTTTCCACACCAACTTCACCCTGAATGCCGCAACGAACAATTGGATCGGCTTGTATGATTCAGGCAAGAAATTATTGGATCAGATTATAGTTCCTGCAGGTACATTACAGGCAAACCAATCATACGCACGTGTCAGCGACGCTGCAAATGAATGGGAAGTAAAAGGTTCTAGTGCAGACAAGTATGTAACTCCTAGCACTAACAACAAGACTATCAACAGCAACGCTAAGATGGAAAAGTTTGAAGAACATGACAGTGTGGGTATTGGTATGTCCATATCAGCTATGAGTGTCGTATTCGTAGGCTTGCTCCTTCTGTTTATTGCTTTCAAAGTTATAGGCCGTATTTCTGTCAACCTGAGCAAGCGCAATGCCATGAAGGTAAAAGGTATTACCGACAAACAAGAAGCCAAAGAAAAGAAACTGGGTGAAGCTCCAGGCGAAGTATTCGCCGCAATTGCCATGGCTATGCACGAAATGCAAAGCGATGTACACGATGTAGAAGAAACTGTTCTTACCATTACTCGTGTAAAACGTAGCTATTCACCGTGGAGTTCTAAGATTTATACCTTGCGTGAAACTCCCCACAAAAAGTAAGTCACCAATAAAAAGATAAAACGATGAAAGAATATAAATATAAGATTAACGGTAACATATATAAGGTTGCCATTGGAGATATAGAAGATAATATCGCTCATGTTGAAGTAAACGGCACTCCTTACAAAGTAGAAATGGAAAAAGCCCCGAAAGCTGTAATGAAACCGGTAGTTCGTCCTGCATCAACCAGCCCTGCTCCGGCTCCAACTACAGTAGTAAAGCCTGCTGCAACTTCTACAGGAAAATCGGGCGTTAAATCTCCGTTGCCAGGTGTAATCCTTGATATTAAGGTAAATGTTGGTGATACCGTAAAAAAGGGGCAAACCATCATTATCCTTGAAGCTATGAAGATGGAGAATAACATCAACGCAGACAAAGACGGCAAGATCACCGCAATCAATGTAAGTAAAGGAGAATCCGTTCTCGAAGGTACTGACCTTGTAATTATTGAATAATATGGGAGAATTTATCAACTTTTTAGGGAATAACCTAGCTGACTTTTGGACATATACGGGTTTTGCCAATGCTACTGTTGGTCATATCGTAATGATCCTGATAGGTTTATTCTTCATATACCTTGCCGTGGCCAAGGAATTTGAGCCGATGTTGCTCATTCCTATCGGTTTTGGTATCTTGATCGGTAATATTCCTTTCAACATGGAAGCCGGACTGAAAGTCGGCATCTATGAGGAAGGTTCTGTTCTTAATATTTTATATCAAGGAGTTACCTCCGGATGGTATCCACCACTTATCTTTTTAGGTATCGGTGCAATGACGGATTTCTCGGCATTGATTTCAAATCCTAAACTGATGTTGATTGGTGCTGCCGCACAGTTTGGTATTTTCGGTGCATACATGATTGCATTGGCAATGGGCTTTGATCCGATGCAGGCTGGTGCTATCGGCATCATCGGTGGTGCGGACGGTCCGACAGCAATCTTCCTTTCATCCAAACTGGCGCCTAACCTGATGGGAGCTATTGCGGTATCAGCCTATTCATACATGGCATTGGTACCGGTTATCCAGCCGCCTATCATGCGTCTGCTCACTACCAAGCACGAACGTTTGATCCGTATGAAACCACCACGCGTCGTTTCTCATACAGAAAAAGTAATGTTCCCTATCATTGGTTTGTTACTTACTTGTTTTCTGGTTCCGTCGGGTCTGCCTCTATTGGGTATGCTTTTCTTTGGTAACTTATTGAAAGAAAGCGGTGTAACCCGTCGCTTAGCAGAAACTGCCCGCGGTCCGCTGATTGATACCATTACCATCTTATTAGGATTGACAGTAGGTGCTTCCACGCAAGCTTCAGAGTTCCTTACCATTGATTCGATCTTGATTTTCGCGCTGGGTGCATTGTCATTCATCATTGCTACTGCTTCTGGAGTTATCTTCGTGAAGATATTCAACTTGGTATTAGGTAAGGATAACAAAATCAACCCGCTTATCGGTAATGCCGGTGTATCTGCTGTTCCCGACTCGGCACGTATCTCTCAGGTTATTGGTTTGGAATATGATCCTACCAACTACTTGTTGATGCATGCTATGGGTCCCAACGTAGCTGGTGTAATCGGTTCTGCCGTAGCAGCCGGTATTTTACTTGGATTCTTGATGTAATTCATTGAACAACAACAAATAAAATCCTCTTCAACTAATATGTGGAAGAGGATTTTTTATTGATATAGATTAAGAAATGAATGATTTATTATGAATTTTGAATGATTAGTTATATAAGATATGCTGAAAAACATATAAATTTGCCGCCGTAAAACCAAACTAAATTAAACGAAGATGGAAAAGAAAACAGTTAAGTACCATATTCCCCAACACGGAATATATATGTACGCACGTACTAATTCTGGGAAAACTGAACTCATTGTCCTAAACAGCACCAATGCCGAACAAGTGGTGGCTAATAACCACTACCGCATAATGACAAATGACTCAAAAAGCGGTAAAGAACTTATCAGTGGCAAAAAAATTGACCTTACCAAAAATATGACAGTCGGTGCACGTCAATCATTGATTATTGAATTATAATTGTTTTTTAAGGTAAGAAGGTAAAATGAGAAGGTAAGAATAAAGGCGGCTTTATAAAGGGTCGCCTTTATTTATATCTCTTCTACCTCTTTTATTTGCGTGAAACAATTGTCCCTGTAGCTTGATAAGTAGGCATAACCAACATTTCTGCAATCTGCATATATTCTGGTACAGAAGCAGCAAAATAAACAGTTTCCGCAATATCATCTCCCGTCAATGGACGAATACCTTTATATACATTATCCGCCTTTTCCTTATCTCCTCGGAAACGAATAACTGAAAAATTTGTTTCTACCAACCCCGGTTTAATATTAGTCACTCTCAATGGAGTATCAACTAAATCTATACGCAGTCCATCCGATAAAGCTTTCACAGCGGCCTTTGTAGCACAATACACACTACCTCCCGGATAAGCAGCATCTCCGGCAATAGAACCAATATTAATAATATGTCCTCGTTTACGTTCCACCATTCCCGGTACAATCAGGCGTGTCATTGCCAGCAAAGCCTTAACATTAGTATCTATGACAATATCCCACTCATCCAGACTACCTTCCTGTTCTTTATCCGTACCGATAACCAACCCAGCATTATTCACCAGTATATCAATGGATTGCCATTCCTTGGGTAATGATTCCAAAGCAGACGTTGCCGCCTTACGGTCGCGCACGTCAAAAGGAAGCAAATATATTTCCGTACCATATTGCTTTTCTAATTCTTCTTTCAATGCACTCAGTTTATTTACGTTACGAGCATTTAAAATCAAACTTGCTCCCTGTGAAGCAAACTTGCGAGCGCATCCGGCACCGATACCGCTGGAAGCTCCTGTAATAAAAACAATTTTATCCATTTTATTATTTCGATTTATTAAAGAACTTACTGAAAAATAGTATTTGATAGTCTATGGCATTATTCCAATACCTGCCTGTATGCTCGCCCGGACGGATGATAAAGTCATGATTTATTTTCTTCTTCAACAGTTTTTCGTGTACAGCCTTATTCACTTCCAGAAAGAAATCATCACAACCGCAATCTATTATAACAGCCAGATCACCATTTTTTATCTTATCCAACTGATTAATTACCGTATGTTCGTCCCATCTCTGCTTGTTGCTCGCTTCTTCGCCTAATTGCTTCTTCATCTCCCAATTATTGGGAAACGGACGGATATCTAAACCTCCGCTCATACTACCTCCTCCTCCAAAGACATCTTTATGACGGATGGACAACCATAAACTTCCATGACCACCCATACTTAACCCGGTGATAGCACGTCCCCCTCTCTCCACTTTCGTAGTAAAATTCTTATCAATATAGTTCACCAATTCTTTTGATACGAATGTTTCATAACGGTACTCCTTATTCAAAGGGCTGTCCCAATACCAACTGTTCTTCCCGTCCGGACAAACAAAAATGATTCCTTCCTTGTCAGCTATTTGAGGTAATTCCGGTTTTATACCGAGCCACGTTCCCGCATTGCCTCCATATCCGTGAAGCAGATAAAGTACGGGACATTTTTCACCTGCCATGGCTTTATCCGGACAGATGGTAATTACCTGAACCTCCTTATTCATTGCGTCACTATGTACCGACAAAGTATCCACTTTGGCCGCCTGCATTCCCACAGACAAACACCAGCTTCCTATCAAAAAAGCCCAATATCTTTTTTTCATGTATATAAAAAATTACCCGATGTAAAAGTACAATATAATTTGCAATTTAGTTGCATCTTCTTTCCACTATCTTTGTTGCCATAAATAAAAAGAAACAATGAAAAAAATAAAATTAGAATCAGTTTTCAATGAATTCACTTTAATGGGGATAGCTGTATCAGGAGCATTCTATCTAGGAGAATACTGGGAAGGTATTGCCGTTATTCTGTTCTATCTCATAGGTGAATGGTTCCAACACAAAGCTGTACACAAAGCACGCAGCAACATCAAAGCATTATTGGATGTACGTCCCGAAACAGCCACTGTAGTATATAATAACACATATAAAATAACAGCACCGGAAAAAGTACAGCCAGGAGAAACCATTGAAGTAAAAGTTGGAGAAAAAGTACCTCTAGACGGATTTTTACTGGAAGATTCCGCTTCATTTAATACGGCCGCCCTAACCGGAGAAAGTGTTCCCCGGACTCTATATAAACAAGAAGAAGTTTTAGCAGGAATGATCGCTTCAGATAAAGTGGTACGGATCAAAGTAAACAAACCGTATGATCAAAGTACGTTAGCACGTATCCTCACTTTAGTACAAGATGCAGCAGAAAGAAAAGCCCCTGCCGAATTATTTATCCGCCGTTTTGCACGAATTTATACACCGATAGTGACAGGACTGGCGATACTAGTTGTCATACTCCCCTATTTATACTCTCTGATAAAACCTGAATTCATTTTTGTTTTTGATGATTGGTTCTATCGGGCTTTAGTATTCCTAGTCATATCATGTCCTTGCGCATTAGTGGTCAGCATTCCATTAGGATACTTTGGAGGTATTGGTGCCGCATCTCACAAAGGGATTCTTTTCAAAGGGGGTAATTATCTAGATGCCATAACCCAAATAAACACCGTAGTATTCGATAAAACCGGAACACTCACCCAAGGTGTATTCAGTGTTCAGGCAATATCGGCAGCCGAAGGTGTTTCGCAAAAGGAACTGCTTCAACTTATCGCCTCTATAGAGAGTTTCAGCAATCATCCTATCGCAAAAGCCATTGTCAAATATGCGGAAGAACAAAGTATATCTCTTAACTCGTCACTGAGAATCACTGAATTTGCCGGATATGGAATAAAAGCCGTAACAAACGGTAAAGAAGTATATGTAGGAAATACACGGTTATTATCAAAATACGGCATCTCTTTTCCCTATGAAATCAGCAACATGACAGAAACAATCGTGCTATGTGCAATGGAAAACAAATATTTGGGATATCTTTCATTGGCGGATACCCCAAAACCTGATGCTGTACAAGCCATCCGCGAGCTGAAAGACTTAAATATTAATAATATTCAAATATTATCGGGAGATAAACAGACAATTGTTTCTAATTTAGCCGAAAAGATAGGTGTCACACATGCTTTCGGCGATTTACTACCCGAAGGTAAAGTAGCACATTTAGAACAATTAAAAGCAAATTTTGAAAATCGTGTAGCTTTTGTAGGAGACGGTATCAATGATACTCCCGTACTGGCACTCAGCGATGTTGGGATTGCCATGGGTGGTCTAGGCTGTGACGCTGCTATAGAGACTGCGGATGTAGTGATACAAACAGACCAACCCAGTAAAGTAGCGGAAGCTATAAAAATAGGAAAACAGACCCATCGCATTGTATGGCAAAATATATCGATGGCATTCGGAGTGAAATTGTTAGTATTGCTATTAGGAGCCGGCGGAATGGCCACTATGTGGGAAGCTATATTTGCAGATGTAGGCGTAGCTTTACTCGCCATTTTTAATGCAATGAGAATACAGAAATGAAAAGAATAAAATGATTTGACCTATGAATGAAACAATCTATTTAAAAAAATTGGAACAGCGGGAAATCAAACCGACAGCCATACGTCTGCTTATTCTAAAAACCATGATGCAGCACAAAGAAGCATTTTCACTGTTGGATTTGGAAAACGAATTGGATACGGTAGACAAATCAACCATCTACCGCACCATAACCCTTTTTTTAGCCCATCATTTGGTTCATGGCATTGATGACGGCACAGGATCGTTAAAATATGCCGTGTGCAGCAATGATTGCAATTGTGAGGTAGACGATCTCCACACTCACTTTTATTGTGAGAACTGTCATCGCACGTTTTGTATGAAAAGTATCCACGTGCCCATCGTGACACTACCTCCCGGATTCACCGTACAAAGTATCAATTATGTCCTGAAAGGTCTATGCTCGGAATGCTCTCATCAACATGTGTGACTATTGCCAAAAAAGGAAATCAATCCTAAAGCCCATTTTGAAATAATCGAATGCAGGCATCCGAATTTACAGATCGGATGCCATTCATCTAATTGTCAGTTATTCAAAGCTGTAATATCTTCTTGTATAGTGTCCGACCTTTTAATGAACATCCATCAAGAAATGCAGTATTTTTATTTGGGAGCAAGAAACTTCTTACTCAGCCATTTTCTTACGGGCTCATCATACAGTTTCAGACACAGGCAAGCCAAAATGACACTCAAAACAAAAACACCCACAGCTACATACCAAGTTTCTCCCAATGTATAAAGTTTATTCTCAATCAACCATGCGTAGAACAAATACATCAACGGATAATGTACTACATAAACCGGATAGGATATATCTCCCAAGAACTTGCATATCTTTGTAGACTGCTTATCCGTAGTAGTACCCGACGCCCCCAGCCACACAAGAAAAGGAAAAACCGCAATTACACAAAAAGCTTCATAAATACCATTCATGCAAATCGGCTCCAATCCTTCCAGATAAGGAACCGAGAACAGCGCAATCAGTATAATAGTACATATCCAAAATGCCCCATTCACCTTCATAGGCTTAAAGTTACGCGACATCAACATACCCAACGAGAATGGGAAAAGCATACGTAAGGTTCCACCTAAGAAATTCACTCCGTCGAGTGTCCATCCCACTCCCATATTCCCATAACCAGATACATTGAAAACAGCAAATGACGCTAATGCCATACCCAGCAACACAACCAGCACAGCCAATGCTTTATTAGACAAACGACGAATGAACAACGCATAAAGAATATTACCTATATACTCAAAAAACAGGGACCAGCAAGGTCCGTTCAATGGAAACATCTCACCATTACCACGAACTTCATATCCCACACCCGGCATGGCAGGAATAAAGAATATTGTACAAAGCAAAGACAACATAATCATGGAAATGGCGACATGCGTTCCATCCCATTGCACACAACCTTTAATACAGAACGTAATAGCTCCCAAAACAGCACCCATAATTACCATCGGATGAAGACGGATCAAACGGCGTTTGAAAAAGTCTTTCATAGTGAAATTCTTCCCCCAACGGTCATCATACGCATAACCGATAACAAAACCCGAAAGAATAAAAAAGAAATCCACAGCAAGATACCCGTGGTTGAGAGTCTCGATATTACCGGCACTAGCAAAAGCAAAGCCTTCAAATACATGATACCATATTACCATAAGAGCAGCGACTCCTCTCAATCCATCAAGAAGATCATAATGAGGCTTTGTATCTGTAAATGCTGCAGAAGAGATTTTTTCCATAATAAATTAATAGATTTAATAATTAATTCTTTTTAACCGTTACTAATAATGCTGCAAAGTTACACAACTTAAAGGCTTTTAAATTTGTCCTATGACAAAAAAACAGTAATACATAAATTATTTTTTAGCTCGAAGACGACTAAGTGTGGGAAGTGTTATACCCAAATAAGATGCAATATACCTTAACTTCACCCGTTGGCATATTTGAGGAAACTGTTGTTTAAACTCCTCATATCTTTCTTTTGCAGGCAAAGTCAGCCGTTCTTTGTGAGAACGATGCAAACGCCTGTACTCATTTTGATGAATAATCCTCCCCCAATTAGCCAATTCAATATTAGTCTGAAACAGCTTGGTTAAATCAACTAATGATATTTTGTAAACAACTACATCTTCAAGCGTTTCCACAAATTCCTCGCTCGGCTTATTATAGTACAACTCGTCCATACTGAAAACAATACCTCCTTCCCATGAAAAGGAGGTTGTTATTTCTTCTCCATTTACAAGCCAGAAAGAACGCGTCATTCCTTTTTCTATGAAATAAGCTGATTTACAAAATGTATTCTCCTTTATTAACTGATATTTCTTAGGGAAACGACATAAAATCATACATTTTTTCAGTTCTTGTATCGTATCTTCAGAAACCGGACACAAAGAGAGCATATTATCTATAATGTTTGTCATAAAACCTCAGTCCATTTAAAATACATATAAAAAAACACCAAATATAAACACGAGATATACCTTGTTTTCTTTTCAGCCAAAAGTACAAATATATATTGGAAAACGACATCATTTTTTCCAAATAATCGGAATTTCCAAGACCACCCCATACAAGAATGTCCATATACCTCTTTTATTTATTACTTTTTGTTCAAATTACAAAGATAAAGCATTCAAATGCCAATCAAGCTTTTAAAACTTCCCATTGCTTAATGCACCACTCTAAAAGAATTGCAATAGCCTTCAAATCACTTTTCATATAATCTATCAGAAATTTCATACCAAGAAAATCCAAAAGAAATACCAAAGAATTGAACATTTTTTATGAAAAACAGCCCTTGACAGATTGGCAGATGCAGGCTATTTTTGCATTTTAACAATTATAACCCTTAAAACAAAAAAATATTTACTTTGCAGTATGAAGTATCTATTATCAGAAGAGTAAAATCTTAATTAATAATCTGCTACTGCTTTAACCAACAAGTCCAATCACATGAAAAAAATTATAACATTACTTTTAATATTGTTGTTTACCACAAAAAGCACTTTCTCCCAATCACCAAACAATATAGAGAAGTTCACCGTAGTCTGTGTAAATGATAAAGATAGTATTTTAAACAAAATAAAAATGTCTACTCCCCAATTCTACAACATCGGAAAAGGTAAACGTATAGAGATAAAAGTATGCAATGAAGACAGCATACAAATAAGAAGAGTACGCTGTCTTTTATATTATTCCAACTCCGGCAAGAAAGAATGTATAGGAAAAATATGGATTTCCCCTCTCATTGGCTACGAAACCTGCTATTTTTGTATGAACGTGGATATCCCCCTAACAAAAGACGAATGGCATAAACTAACTTTCCGAATAAAGAGAGGAAAAAATTATAAGGATTACAAATTCTTGAAACAACAAGTACAAGAAGAAAATATTTGATAAGAAAAGAGATATTGACAAGAAGAAAAACAGGAAGAATTGTTTTTATTTTAAGTTTCAGCTTTAAAATAAACCAAGATTTATTTTATACCATTCTGATTATCCTTATATTTGTCTTTTGATAATAAAATTATGCAATCTATTAATTTACAAAAACAATGAGCTATATCCAAAACAATCTACAAGCTGGTGAAGAAATAAAATACAAAGCAGATATTCACTGGTATATATTTGCATATCCGGTAATACTACTATTATTAAGCGTTTTCTTTTCTTCTGCACAAACCGGATTTTTCCATTATGTTAGCTTATTTCTATTATTGTCCGGATTATTCCAATTGATAAAAAGAATTCTTCTTAAGATGGGCACTGAATATGTTGTCACAAACAAGAAAGTCATTCTAAAATCCGGTATTTTAAGCCGGGATGCCCTTGAATTGGTTTTAAACAAATGCGAAGGGATACGGATTAATCAAAGCCTCATGGGACGTATGCTCGGTTTTGGTTCTATTGTAGTTACTACAGGCGGGGTCACCAACAAATTTGACTTTATCACCAATCCTATAAAGTTCAGAAACGAAATCAATGCGCAGATTCAATAAATGAAAAGCATTTAAAGAATACAAAGGGGGCGGATATAAAAGCTTTTATACACAAAACTGTAATGGAACTCCTCTGTTAGGATAATATAATCTGCACTTAGGTTTAAGTATTGTATTAAAGGTAATCAGGAATACCAAAAGAATGTTTTAATATGTTTATTGAGAATCCTTATCAATGGGGAGTGTCGTATGACTATGCTTTACCCTTGTCAGAAAACACGCTTTTGCACATACATTCACACGGGGCTATACATACGTACAAGCTTATGCGTATGTATGTAAAACGCTTTAGTCCAGAATGAAATTCCATATCAAAGACAAGGACATTTTTTAAAAAGATCAAGAGCTTTTCAAGAAAGATAACCGCCTTTTTTTTAAAGAACAAGAGTTTTTTTTAAAATGTCTTGCTCTTTTTTTATCGCTGCCGGGAATTCGTAAGCTATCATTCCGTGGAAGTGTCTCCCCCCTTCATGCGCATTCTTACGAGAAAAAAGCTTGAAAACGCTCTACTTTATACCAAGCTGGAACGGTCTATAAAAAGAGAATATATAGCTGACAGCAAGCATATTATGTAAAAATCAACCTCAAAACATAGTGAGGGCATGAGAGTATAAGTGAAAGCAAATATTTTTACTATTGTCATATAAGTCATTTATAATTAACCTATTATACATGCAGTGAGGGCATGAGGGCATAAATACCCCCGAACTTTCTAGTGAGAAAGATAATACGTCAAGGACACTTTCCGAAATTGATCAGAGAACAAAATGATCTTTATAAAAGCTAAAGTCCGTTGCAGGTGAGTCTGGATATACTTAGATAAAATAATAAAAACACCCAATCTTTCTATATGTAAGATTGGGTGTTTTTATTATAACTCATTGATTTTCAATACTTATTGCGGAGAGACAGGGATTCGAACCCCGGGTACCTCGCAGTACAACGGTTTTCAAGACCGCCGCAATCGACCACTCTGCCACCTCTCCAAGACTTCTTTTCAGAAGTGCTTTCCGTTGAAAGCGTTGCAAAGGTACGACTTTATTTTAAATAAGCAAATAGTTTACCAGTTTTTTTGCTATAAAATTTTCAAATCGTATTTTTGCATACGAATAATAAACGAAAGAAATAAATCATGATATACCCTCAGAATTTCGAACAGAAAATAGGTTTCGATTCCATCCGTCATTTACTAAAAGAGAAATGTCTCAGCACATTAGGTCAAGAAAGAGTAGATGAAATGAACTTCTCAGAATCCTTTAAGGATATTAATGAATGGCTGGAACAGGTGATGGAATTCATACGCATCATACAAGAGGAAGACAGTTTTCCCGACCAATATTTTTTTGATGTACGCCCATCACTAAAACGTATCCGCGTAGAAGGTATGTATTTGGATGAGCAAGAACTGTTTGATTTACGCCGTTCTTTAGAAACAATTCGTGATATCATCCATTTTCTGACACTGACCCCGAATGACGAAGAACAAGAAAAAGAAAACTCCCCCTACCCTGCCCTACAAAAACTGGCAGGAGATATTATCGTGTTTCCTCAACTCATTACGCGTATTAACAACATCTTAGACAAATTCGGAAAAATCAAAGACAACGCTTCTTCCGAATTATTACGCATCCGCAGAGAGTTGGCCTCGACAGCCGGAAGCATATCACGCAGTTTGAATGCAATTCTACGCAACGCTCAAGCAGAAGGTTATGTTGATAAAGATGTAACTCCTACCATGCGTGACGGAAGACTCGTCATCCCTGTCGCACCGGGATTAAAACGGAAAATCAAGGGAATTGTACACGATGAATCATCCACTGGCAAAACAGTTTTCATAGAACCGGCCGAAGTAGTGGAAGCAAACAATAGAATACGGGAATTGGAAGGAGAAGAACGCCGGGAAATCATCCGTATCCTGACAGATTTCTCTATCATAGTCCGTCCACAGGTCCCCGCCATCCTCCAGTCATACGAGTTTTTGGCAGAAATTGATTTTATCCGTGCCAAAGCCCATTTTTCAATTCAGACGAACGCCACCAAACCATCATTGGAAGACAAACAGATTTTGGATTGGACCATGGCCATACACCCACTATTACAACTCTCGCTGGCCAAGCATAATAAAAAGGTTGTTCCTCTAGATATAGAACTAACTCAAAATCAACGTATCCTAATTATATCCGGACCGAATGCCGGAGGTAAATCCGTTTGTCTGAAGACTGTGGGATTACTACAATATATGTTACAATGTGGTATGCCGGTTCCGATGCATGAACGTAGCCATGCCGGATTATTCGGCAGTATCTTTATAGACATAGGTGACGAACAAAGTATCGAAGACGATCTGAGTACCTACTCCTCACACCTTACCAACATGAAAACAATGATGAAAAGCTGTAACGAACGCAGCCTTATCCTCATTGATGAATTCGGCGGAGGTACAGAACCACAAATTGGAGGAGCCATAGCTGAAGCTGTGTTGAAACGTTTCAATGAAAAGGGCACATTCGGCGTTATCACTACTCATTATCAAAATTTGAAACATTTTGCCGAAGATCACGAAGGAGTGGTTAATGGCGCCATGTTATATGACAGGCATTTAATGCAAGCTTTATTCCAATTACAAATAGGAAATCCGGGAAGTTCATTTGCAGTAGAAATAGCTAGGAAAATAGGTTTACCGGAAGAAGTAATAGCCGACGCATCCGAAATTGTAGGGAGTGAATATATCAATGCTGATAAATATCTACAAGATATCGTACGTGACAAACGTTATTGGGAAACCAAGCGTCAGAACATCCGCAAACGAGAAAAACAGATGGAAGAAACCATCGCCAAATACGAAGAAGAACTACAGGAACTGGAGAAAAGTCGTAAAGAGATTTTGCGAAAGGCCAAAGAAGATGCGGAAAAATTGTTACAGGAATCAAATGCCCGAATTGAAAATACCATCCGTATCATCAAGGAAGCACAAGCCGATAAAGAACGTACACAATCGGCACGTCAGGAACTGACTGATTTTAAAAATCAGATAGAAGATATCGAGAAAAAGAACAAGGAAGATGAAATCATCCGGAAAATGGAAAAACTCCGTGAAAAACAAGAGCGGAAAAAAAACAAAAAGGATAAAGCCAAGGCGGAATCTTCCCAACTGTCAATACCCAAAGAACAGCCTATCACTGTAGGTAGTACTGTAAAGATCAAAGGTCAATCCAGTGTCGGAGAAGTACTAGGAATTAATGGCAAAAATGCAATAGTTATGTTCGGAATGATAAAAACCAATGTAAAACTGGATAAGCTGGAACGTAGCACACCAATACAGCCCACCCAGAAAACAATGGTAAAAAGTACCTTCGTCAGCAGTGAAACACAAGATCGGGTATATGAAAAGAAACTAAATTTCAAACAAGATATTGATGTACGCGGTATGCGTGGCGATGAAGCTATACAGGCAGTAACTTATTTTATCGATGATGCCATACTATTGGGAATAGACCGTGTACGTATCCTTCACGGAACAGGTACAGGCATACTACGCACCCTGATTCGCAGCTATTTGGGAAGTGTTCCAGGAGTAGCACACTATCAAGACGAACACGTACAATTTGGTGGGGCAGGTATTACTGTAGTAGACTTAAAATAAACACATAGCGGATTTGCAAATTTGAGCAAAGCGTAGCGAATTAGCTGAAATAGCGTTCGTTACGCTATATTTTTCTCTTGGCGAAAAGCCAAAGAAAACCACGATACAGCCAAACGGTGCAGAAGTTCAGTTACCACCTCATTACCCCCGTAACGGGTACGGATTTCTTGCTAAATGGTTCTTTTTCTGCGATTTGCGTAATTCTACATAGCTGTCGGTAACTCACTATAAACTAATTTTGTAACCCAAAAAAGGAGTGAGTTATGCGAAGTACATTCAAGGTCTTATTTTACGTGAAGAAAGGCAGCGAGAAGCCCAACGGCAACCTGCCTTTGATGTGCCGCCTTACGGTGGACGGAGAGATTAAACAGTTCAGTTGCAAGATGGACGTTCCCCTGCGGTTGTGGGACGTGAAGAACAACCGTGCTTCGGGCAAGAGCGTCGAAGCGCAGAGAATCAACCTCGCGGTGGATAAAATCCGTGTGGAGGTAAACCGCCGCTATCAAGAACTGATGCAGGCGGATGGTTATGTTACCGCCGCCAAACTCAAAGACGCCTATCTCGGTATCGGCGTCAAGCAGGAAACTTTGCTGAAGCTGTTCGAGCAGCACAACGCCGAATTTGAGAAGAAAGTCGGGCACAGCAGGGCGCAGGGTACATTTACCCGTTATCGGACGGTCTGCAACCATATTCGGGAGTTCCTGCCCCACACCTACAAGCGTGAGGATATTCCGTTAAAGGAACTCAACCTCACGTTCATCAACGATTTCGAGTACTTTCTGCGCACGGAGAAGAAATGCCGCACCAATACCGTGTGGGTCTACATGATTGCGTTGAAACACATCGTTTCCATTGCGAGGAACGACGGGCGTTTGCCCTTTAATCCCTTTGCCGGATATATCAACTCTCCCGAAAGCGTGGACAGGGGCTACCTTACCCAAACGGAGATACAGACGCTCATGGATGCACCGATGAAGAACGCCACCCACGAGCTTGTACGGGATTTGTTCGTCTTTTCGGTGTTCACAAATGTTGCACTAAATAAAATGAACCTGTAAATCAGAAAGTTATCATTAAATAAAAAGAGAATAGGTAATGGTTTAGAAACCACCGAGCTTCACCATTTTGCTCATCTCCAATAAGTCAATCAACAGATGATGCAAAGATAATATTTTTTGTTTAGCACAACGCAGTATTAGGTTCTAAAGTTGAATTTACGTGTAAAAATCACGAAAATCGCCGCAAAACCCATAAATAATGCCGTTTTTTTCTATTAATATAGTATCTTTGTCCCATAAAACAGAAGGATATGATTGAGTCATTTACAATAAAAAATTATAGATGTTATCGTAAAGGGACAGAATTGTCGTTTATTGCATCAAAAAAAGAAGGTGGAAAAAATTCGGATTTACCACCTGTATGGTTCAAGGAAATAAATGGGAAGCGCATTTTGCGCATGCTTTTGTGTGTAGGTTTAAATGGAACTGGAAAATCTAAGATGTTTTCAGCCTTAAATTATTTGCGTATGTTAGCTATCGCAAAACCTCAAAAGCCTACGGAGAAGCCTGAATATCGTCCATTCTTGTTAGATGAACATTCGTCAAATGAACCAACAGAACTGTCTTTAATCTACTATATTAGGGATGTATGCTATCACTATTATATTAAGGTATCAAATGAACGTATAGAAGAAGAAGAATTGAATCTTAAAAAAAGTCGTTTAGTTCGCATATATCAACGCAAGCATAATGTTGAGACAGATACGGTTTCCATCAGTTTCGGGAATGCTTGCGATTTGTCTAAATCAGACCAACATGATTTAGAAGTGAATACGTTATCTAATTCCAGTGTATTGTCTGTATTTGGTTCCTTAAATATGGATAGTCAAGTACTAAGTGATAATTATGATTTCTTCGAAAATCATATTAGTCTGGTTCGACGGTCTGATAAAAGCCTTGCTGACAAATTACAAACAGGAGATGCAGAAAAAGATGCTATAATGAAGCGTTTGCTTTTACGCCTATTAAAAGATGTTGGTACTAATATTTGTGATTACATCGTAGAAGATGCGAGCTTAAACATATCTGAACTTATAGAAAATGGAGCTCCGGATATTATTGTAAAAGCAATGTTAGAACAATATCCTTCCGGTACTATTACTCATAAGAATTTACGTTTTGTCCATTCAACAGTTGAAGGTGAAAGAGCATTAGATTCTGGATTAGAATCATTAGGAACTATAAATATAATACGCATTCTTATAGTCTTATATGATGTTATACTTGGGAAAAAATGTTCATGTATCGATGAAATAGAGTATGGAATACATACTAAGGCGTTATCCTTTATATTAAAAATGTATTTAACCTTGGCAGAAGATTGTCAAGTAATTGTTGCTACGCATGATTTATCTTTATTAAATACCGATTTTCTTAGGCGAGATGCCGTCCGTTTATTTGAGAAAGATGAACATGGTACGATTAAAGTAAAACGTAGGGACTATTTACATAATACTGTTAGCTTTTATCGAACTTATGAGAAAGAAGTTGCTCCTGAAATTGATAATATAATGAAAAATATTGATGTATTTTTGAAATACAAAGATGATATAAATCACAAGTGAAAATTTCCACAAATATGCAATAAACACACGGAATATTTATGATTATCTTAAACCATTCGGACAAAAATCTGCTTATTCCGTGTTTTTTTCACGCAAATTCTTATTTAACTAAAAAGAAAGCTATATCTTTGCAATGTCAATTCGAACTTAAGACCCTGGCAAAAGGACCAGAGAGTTGACATTTCACTTATGAGTAATTTTTACTATGTAAACAGAATCGCCCAACCTACGGGGGAACATGAGGTACATCAAGCAGGCTGTGGATATTTGCCATCAGAAGAAAACCGAATTTATTTGGGGTTCTTTACAAACAGTGGAGATGCTATAAGGGAGGCAAAAAAATACTACAGTAATGTAGATGGATGTTTTTTTTGTTGCCCAGAGTCACATCGAAGGTAGTTAATGAAGATGGACTCATGGTATGTAACGCCTAAGTACACCGTAGCGGAATCGGTAGGCCACCGTAAAGTGTTAAACATAACAAGAATTTGATATGGCAAGAACTGTAGAAAAAGGTAGAAGTGCCGAAACAGGGCAATTTGTTCCTATTGACTATGCTAAAAAGCATCCAAAGACAACAGTTGTTGAGAAAGTCAAAGTTGGCCCTCCAAAGCGGAGAAAGTGATTTTTACCTTTTAGGATGTGCTTAGACGATGTGAATCGTCTAAGCCTTTTTATGAACTTATCATTTTTTCAATAAGATGCTATTTCATCATCGGTTAGATGATTTTTCGCATAGGGTTGTCAGTTAATTTTTGTAGAAAGCACTTCTTTTATATACTGTTGCTGTGCGTTATCCATGCCGAAGAGCTTGTATAACTGTCCATTAACGTCTCCATTATAATCTATTAAACCATTGTTATCGGTATAATCCAATAAATCAGGGACTTTCTTTGCCAAGGATGTTAAAGACTCATCTGTCATCAAGAAAGCAAACCGTATTATCTCGCTGGTTGCATATTTGAAGAAATTATATGCTTCCTTTTCAGTTTCGAAAGTTTTCAAAGCTACTCGTGAACGTCCAAATGCACTATGATTGTCTATTACTGCTATTTGATTGCTTCGTTTTTGTCCTCCAGCATTCGCACTTGAAACAATGACTTTCCATCGTTCCAAATGCTCAATTCCCGAAGATATAACATTCTTGTTTGCAACATACCATCGCGCACGACCGCTTTTCCCCGCCTTATCATTGGTAAACAATTTTATTTCAACGTCTAGATTGAAATAATCGCCATCGTTATATTCCCTAACAAGTGAAGGATTCTTTTCAACAAAATCGCTTTCAATGCCAAACAACTTTTGCGATAATACCGAATCATGTAAACAGGCATACTTTGAAATAATTGCGTCAAGTTTTTTTGTAATCTCGACATCACGTGGATTAAGAGAGAATAACGTATCTCCTGGACAGTCTGCATCAATTTCTATCTTATTCCCATTTTTAGAATATACATACTTGAATCCCGACTGAGTTTTATTCATGTCTTTTAATACGATAGAAAGTCCATCTGCTATAGCAACATCTTTAAATATATCTGTTGAGCACGGGAAAAATTCAAGTAACATTAAATGGCTGTCGTTCATTTGCATTAACCCGAATTTTTCAAGTCCTTTACCTGACCTATGAATCCATCTTGAACCGGGATATATTAATGAAGTGTATTGTCCAAGCTGCTCGCTTATTATTTGGAAGTACTGGAAAATACTGGAAAAGCCACTCAACTTTGACCCTTTTGGCCACGCAAGATTTGCCCACCTTTTTGTACTATATGATTGACCCTTTAAAGTCCTGGTGTTGGGGGGCAATATTATTTTACCCTTTTAAAAATTCTCGTTTTTCTTAGATTTTAATTTTCGCATACTTTCACCATATAATTCTATAGTATGGGCCGTATGTATGATGCGGTCAAGGATTGCATCGGCTATTGTTGGATCACCTACCATGTCATACCAGTTGGAGGATGGATACTGCGATGTGATGATGACAGATTTCCGTTCATGCCTATCCTCAATAATTTCAAGCAGTATGGGACGCTCTTTGGCGTCAAGTGGTACAATAAACAAGTCGTCAAGAATGAGTAGCTGGCAACGCTCAATCTTCTTGAGTTCCGCTTCAAGTGTACCTTTTACTTTGGCGACTTTCAGCGCACCGAGCAGTTTCGGAGCATTGGCATAGAAAGTACGGAATCCCCTTTTGCATGCTTCGTGTCCAAGGGCACAGGCCAAATAGCTTTTTCCCGTTCCGGAAGAACCAGTAATGAAAAGGTTCTGTGCCTTATGCACAAAATCAAGGGTGGCGAGACGTTCCATCTGATTGCGGTCCAGTCCCCGGTTCGTGGCATAGTCAATCTGCTCAATATAAGCCTTGTAGCGGAATGCCGCATTTTTGGTGAGCCGTGCAATGGCAGCCTGGGAGCGATAGTCCCATTCGCGTGCAAGGAGCATGGAAAGGAACGTGTCCGCAGTCATGGATTGCGGAGTGGTGCCGGCAAGACTTTCCCTGAAAGCCTCTGCCATACCATGCAATTTCATACGGTTCATTAAATCCAGTGATATGGTATTCTGGTCTTGTTGTCCCGTAACGGGAACTGTTTTATTGTTTACTTCCATAAATAATAGTTTTATTGTTTGTCTTTTTTGTAATATTCACGTCCACGTATATTTTTGTGGGTCAATGAAATCTGGGAGGTCACGTTGGACTGTACTTTTCCGTCCTCATCAGGAAGGAAATCCACATCTTCTCCCAGTTCAAGCACCTCGCGCAAGGCTTGGTATCCGTATTGCAATTTCTGATCCGCACATGCGCAAGCCGCAACTAGACGGTCACGGCCGTATTTCTTCTCCAGTGTCATGATGCCACGGCATGACCTGAACGCTTTGGGTGGATATTGCATGACACGCTCCACTTCCCGAAGATAGTTCAATACGATGTTGTCTATTTCCGAGGCACGTTGAAAGAGTTCCTCCAAGTCCTTGTCATAGGGACCATAATGACCAGGCAGGTTGTGCTCCTTTTTCCAAGAATAAGTGTAAGGAATGTCACAGCGGTCGTGGGTGGCGACAAGGTTCATTCCACAATAGATTTACACCGTGTCGGCATCATAGAGAATCGTCATGCGCCTGCCTACATACTCTTTTGGAACACTGTAATGGTGCTTGAACAAGGAAACGTAAGAGTTCTTTCCCACGGTCATCAGTTTCCTTTCTTTCATTACGTAGCGTTTCACGGGAAGCGGACGAAGATAATCCTTCTCTCCATGAAGGAATATTTCCTTGCGTGACATCTCCCGTCCGGCCATCACCTTTTCATTGAAATCAAGCAAGGAAATATGGATGGCGGTATTGAGTTCCTCCAAACTGGAAAATGTCATTCCCTCTATATCAAGGTAAATGGAACGGTAGAGGAGCTTTACGGCATTTTCTACCAAAGCCTTGTCCTTGGGGTGACGCACACGAGCAGGATAGACCACACAGCCGTAATATTCGGCAAAAGCGGCGAAATCATCATTGATGACAGGTTCGTTGCGGTCGCTTCGTGTGACGGCAGCCTTCAGATTGTCGGGGACGATAGCCGCAGGAACACCTTCAAAATATTGAATGGCATTCTCGCATGCCTTTATCAGGTCTTCCTTGCGTTGCGACCATACGGCTTCGCAGTAGGTAATAATGGCTGAACGGAAGGATGGCAACAAATACCTCGGATTTCTTCGTCTCGCCCGTCATTTCATCAACAACTTCAAGTCTGTCACCGGCAAAGTCAATATACATCTGCTCTGCGGCATAGTGCTCTACATGACCGACAACCTTAATGTGAAACCTGTATTCGCTGACAATCCGTTTGAAGGAAGACAACTGATAGCCGTCCGGATATTCGGTATGGTACTCCTTGAACAGTTTTCGGACACTCATACCTTTGCGTGACAGACGAGATACATATCCGGGAAGCAAGGCCTCCAATTCAATCCTTTTGGATGAAGGCTCCCGATGCCGGGTATCCGTGCAGCCGAACAGTTCATCCAACTGTCCATTGGGCAGGGAAAGAAGCTGTTCAATACTCTTGCCGCTTGAAAGGAATAAGCGGACATATTTGCGGACTGTATTACGGGAAATATGAAACGTAGATGCCGTTTCCTTGATTCCTATGCCAGCCGCATAACATCTTAAAATATTTTTGATTCGTTTATTCATTTGTATAGATTTTATTTTCTCCCCCGTTACACCAGGACAAGGGTACTCAAATCTACACAAAAAAACTATAATTATAGGTGAAGCAAGTGGGCAACACTATTTTAGCCAAAGGGGTCAATCATATTTTAGCCAAAAGGGATAATTCTGCGTGGCCAAAAGGGTCAAAGTTGAGTGGCTTTTCCACACGCATCTAAACCGAAAACTCATCGAATATCCCGAAGGAGTGAAAGACCGTTCGGCGGCTATCCAAAGGAGGCTGGAAGAAGCTGGACTGACACGCAAAATCGGGAGCAACCAAGTGCGGGCAATCCGCATCAACGTGTCGGCAACGCCCGAAGACATGGAACGCATCGAACGGGCGGGACGGCTGGACGAGTGGTGCGCCGACAACCTCAAATATTTTGCCGACACGTTCGGGAAGGAGAACATCGTGGCGGCTCACCTGCACTTGGACGAGAAAACACCGCACATGCACGTCACACTTGTGCCGATAGTCAAGGGGGAACGCAAGCGGAAGAAAAGGGATGAGCAGGCGAAGAAACGCTACCGCAAGAAGCCGACCGACACCGTGAGGCTGTGCGCCGATGACATCATGAGCCGCTTGAAACTGAAAGCCTATCAAGACAGCTACGCTGTTGCGATGAAAAAATACGGTTTACAACGGGGCGTGGACGGTTCGGAAGCGAGGCACGTTTCCACGCAGCAATATTACCGTGACATAAAGCGGCAGACGGAGGAGCTGAAAACGGAAGTGGTGGAATTGCAGGAACGGAAAGAAACGGCACGGGAAGAGCTTGAACGGGCGAAAAAAGAGATACAGACCGAACGGCTGAAAGGGGCAGCCACGACCGCAGCCGCCAACATCGCCGAGAGTGTCGGTTCTCTTTTC
>OMAC01000084.1_pt1 | contig 100371 bp, 138 predicted proteins | sample 1644561 | NCBI WGS metagenome assembly OMAC01 (sample SAMEA103958144, study PRJEB25191) | human gut metagenome
AGCTTCCACCCAATTTACTGTTTCGTCTCTTCTTAATTGAATAATTGTTGCCATATCAAATGAGTTTTTCTTGTCTTTTAAATACGTTTACCAATTCTTTAGTTTCAGTGAGTTTCTCGGTTAATACTTTCTGGGAAATGGTAGCAATCAAACTATTGCCCAATTCCTGAACGACTTCTGGACTACAATACGGCAAAGCATTATAAGGATTTACCCCATCCCCCTGTTTATATTTTCGGGTATCAGTTTCCAATGCATATTCCCCTTCTAAAATCAAAGGATTTTGGGAAGCGAAATTCGCAGCGGTATCTTTACGCAATATCATTCTTGCCATAGCCGTTCTCTCTTTTAATTACCATAAGCATTGCCGCCATCGATACGATTTACACCACCGTATTTTGTGAAAGCCGTTCCGCCATCAATATTATCACCAAAATTAGAAAATTTCCCTTGATACTGCCAACCTGTTTCGGTACGAGAATAAAGTCCGTTATAAGAGTCATCTGTCTCATTAAAAACCGAAACTATCTCTCCTACCTTAATAGGTTTACCATCATCCCCAACAGGATTGGTATCTGCCTCCATTTGGGCTTTACTGGAGTACGTCTTTCTTACAAATAGACTATAAAAAAATTCAGCATTTTCCGCTGAACTAATAATACTGGTAGGAAGTTCTACCGCATCCCAGTATTGTCTATTCCATACAAGAATAACAATCTTTCCTTCCATATCCCCAGTGGTAACCGTAATCGCATTACCATCCTCATCAATGAAATTAGTAAAGACCGCTGTTTGGGCTTGCGCTACTCCGGCTATATAAGCTGCCGAAGCATCATTAGATTGAACGGGAACAGTATCGGTATAAGCTATCCCAATCAGTGTTGAAGCTGAAATAAGCTCTACACTACGACAATAATCCAAAAGACTCAAAGCGAAATCTTGGTGATTATCGGGTTGAATCTCCGTTCCAACTGGACGCTGCATTAGAGTGTCCAGTATCTTTTGTTTGGTATCGTTATATCCTGCCATATTATTTCTTATTCTTTGACTAAATTATAACTGATAACAAGCTCCACTTGTTCTAAAGTCTCTTGAATTACTTTGTCTTTCCAATCCTGAATAATCTCGTGATTACTCTTGTATTTTATTTTAGAAATATCTCTTTGAAGCCAAATTCCAATAGCTTCTTCTGATTCCATTCTTTCGGAAAGTAAAGCAGAGTTGTCTTCTTTATTACCAAAAAGTCCTTCAAATTTAAAGGAAGCGTTTTCCGAAGCTATGTAAGAACATTGAAGGGGAGGATCAACCACTGTCTCGTCACGTCTCTCAATCCTAAATTTCTTTTTAGATAATCTCCTCACATCGTAATCGGAATTGCTGCTAAAGGCATCCTCAATCGCTCTCCATGTTCCTTCTATTCCCGTTTCCTCGACCGTTACCGTTACATTAAAAGGATCAAAGACAATTTCCTCTTCAGCCTGTCCAGGATTAATGATTTCTACATCTACTGCTGCTCGATAAAAGGAGACGTCAATAAATTCTCCCTGCATCGGTTCTTGATAACGATTATCAATATGTTCCATAACATATCGTTTATCTACGGGTACAGCCGCTATTTTGAAATTCGCAATATTACCTTCATTATTGATAATTTTTATCGTAACATCCGAAACAGCCTGAGGAAACTTATTTATCAATGCAATAGCAATTGTCTCTTTGTAACGATTCTTGAGCGTCTGAATTGATATCATATCAAACAAGCCGTTTATTGCAGCATTGGGAACTGGGGAGGAAGAAATATATCCTCCCAAACTCTTATTAGCGTCATTCTGTTGAATTTCAGGTGACTTACTTAATGAAGCCGACGCACCTGTTAAATATAACATCATAATTTTAAGAATAATTACGGAGTTTTTCAATCGGTTGCATTGAAGCGATATCAATATCAAAAGAAGAATCAGCCAAAGTTTCGTTTTGACTCATGTAATTCTCGAATTGAGCTACGGCAAATTTACTGAAAACATAGTTCTTTGTTCCCTCTCCTATCATTCGATAACGCAAAGAGACAGTAACGGGACTTACAAAAGAAGCTTTTTGATCTGGATAGTAGATGTAGATTCTGCCTCGGGAAACTAAATTCTGAAGCGTGCCTCGAAAATAGAAAGCTGTTGAGGGACGGTCTACATTATTAGAAACGGTAACTTGATATTCAATCTCTTTAAAAGGCGGTACGATTATGAAATCATTTCCTTCCGTCTCAAAAAGAGAACTATCCAAAACTGGAATATAAAGAGTTTTGTTTTGATTCGTTTGAATCGTAGCAAACTTCATATTCTTTCGATTTAAAAAACGCCAGTTTGTAAACATACCGTTTGGAATATCTCCCGTGCCAAGGAAATTACAATTTCCTTCTAATATATTTAAAGTGTTGGAAGTTGAAGTAGTTACCAACTCGTAACGAGTTACGGAATAACCCGCTTCCATCAACAATTCCATATCTACACTTGTTTCTCCTTTTCCTACGGTTCCAACGCTAATAAGACTTACCAGAGGATTTATTGCAGCTGCATCTTCCGTACCCCCACTTTGCTCGTAGGGATTATTGAACATATTACGAACCCTTTCATCCGAAATGTACATAGCTCCTACGCCATCATAAGAAACGGAAGCAATGAGAAATTCATCGGCTCCTACCGTGGGAACGTCTTCGGAAGCTATCAAACGGATAGAACAGGAATCATATTGATAAATAAACTTATTGTCGTCATCTACTTGAAAACCTGGAGTAAACGTTCCAATTACCTTATATTGAATTCCGCTTTCCGCTACGAAATCTCCGGAAAGTGTAGCACTGGTATCAGAAGTTACATCTACTACTTCATACTCTCCCGTATTCAATTCCGATACCAATTGAACCTTAGTAGGAAAATCAGGTTGACCTCGCAAAACAGAAAGAAATTCTGTTCCTATTCCCGTAATGGATCCCAAAGCACTTACGTTTATCGTTCCTTTTTCAATGTTGGTATAAACATAGGAAATTGCTATCCATTGAGTGATTCCTGTATTGGGGATTGTAAGTTGCGTATCATTCTCCAACACAATAGCATTTAAAGAAGAATCAAAGGCAACTCCCTTATTAATCACTACGGTGTTGTTAGAACCCGCTAATTGAGTCACTTTGAAGAAAGTATTATTAGCGTCCTGTGCTATACCAAAAGAATTGGTTAAGTACGTTGATATCCGCTTATACCCATCCTCTCTCAGAGATTTCTTGAGTCTATCCAGCTCATTAACCCCCAAAAATAAATTTGGACTTATAATTAAATCAGACATATATATTTTGTTTATTCATTACCAATATAAGTTAACATATCCGTCATATTGAAAGGAAGCAAATACTTTTCTATAATATCTGTGATCTCCCTCTCAGATTGACTATTGTTATTGTTACGGAGATACATATAGAATATTTTCGCACACTGGATAAATCCAAGACTATGAGAATTTTCTTTTCCGTTTTTCAAAGGCAAAATATTCGTACCTCTTACCAAAGGTCTTATCTTATAATCCCAAAGATAAACGGTTGTATTTGCGGCATTAATATAAATCTTTGGAATTATATATTTTACAAAACTATTATTGAAAAAGAGATTATTCCCATATCCAATATTAGTTTTTGTTTCATCAATATTACGAGAAGAATAAGCGTGTATAATTCCTCTAACATAATACCATTTTCCTTGAATGAAATTATTCAGAGGAAGATTGCTCAAAAACATTTCAGAAGTACTATCACCATTAGGAAGAATAAAAGCATCATTCAGTTTATTTTTCAAACGGTCATATCCTTCTACTCCGAAGTTTAGCACATCTCCTATATTAGTAGTTTGATCTACTTTAAAGGCGAATGTTATCTCATAATCCATCTTTGGATCAGCAACATAAAGATAGTTATCTACATTCATGTTGGAAGTTACATTCCCCAAACCACACGGAATCTTTATTCCCGTCTTTAATCGAACGCAAGTTCTTCCGTCTGTCTGAGCTAAAGAAATTTGAGAACCAGAAACGGGATAATGAAGGAAGTTATCCAGATTCTGAAAATCTTCGGTATTCTCTTTGGTTTTGTTTAGGTCTACGGCTCTTGCTGTTCCCTTATAAAGAGGCGACATTCTGTCTCCCCACCAACCTATCTTGTAAAGAGGTATATTTTCGTACAATAATTCGCTATCTATTTTGCTACGAATAAGACGGATTAATTCTCCATCAATTTGAACTACCGTCCCATCTGGAAGAACGTCTCCCTTTCGAGCGAATATCATTTTCGTTCCTCTTTTGCGAATTTCATCGTAATAGTTTTGAGCTAAATATTGAAGCTCTTCTAAAGTAACCGAAGACTCATCAAAATAGATACCTCGTTGACGAACCCATTCCAGCATCAAACCAAAGTCCGTATCAAAGGTTTCGTAACGTTTGAAGAATCTTACTAACATAGAAAAGAACTTGGCTACGGTTGAGAACAAAACTACATAGTCCTCATCCTCTTCTCTATCCATGTTATCACCTCGGGTAATGTAACGAGGTATGATTCCACGGAAGTAAAGTTTTTTAAAGATATTCTTTTCCAACGCTATTACTTCCGGAGTGTTAAAGGTATTAGCAAAGATACTGGAATTGATAGTAGGAGCTTCAAATTGCTGAGCTTCAAAACTACCTAAAAAATCTATGCTAACAAACTCTATCACTCCCGTAGAATCTGTTCCTGTTCGGATGTAGCGGATTTGAATTGAATTACTGGTTTCAATAACCAGATTCAAAGAATCATCAAGAGGTTTCCAAGGAGTAGCAAAAATTTCATCCTCTATTATTCGATAATCCCGACTAACAGAACGGGAAGCTGTTATCCCCAAAAGCTCATCCTGATAAGAAGTCAACGTCATCTTACCAACTGCCTTGGGGTTTACCGTTACTATTAGTGAATCCCCAATATTCTGTATTTTGCTATCTTTAGCCATTGTATATCAAATCTCCTTCATTGTTAACGTAATAGTTATCAACATTGTCCTTATCTAACTGAATGATTAATTCTCCGGCTGCATCGACTTCTCCAACTTCACTTCCCGTATAAGATAACAACAATTCTCCTTCCTTTCCATTTACGTTATTTATCTGCCTTGATTTTTCTAAAAGATCAGCCTGAAATAACTCTGGAAAGGTCGTCTCGTCTTCGTTCATATCGGCAACGCAAGAGATTAAAATCGAATCTCCGTCTACTTCCGTAACCGTCCTGGTACTGCAATTCGTTATCATATTGTACTTAATACTGAGCTTTGAAATGAATAATCTGGTTCATTCGGATAATAGAAGGAACTTAATACACCTCCGTTATCCTCTATGATATTACCATCGAGATCACGCATTACAAAGCCTCTAATGCGTGGAAGTCGATATTCGGGTACATTTATATCAGCATGGGGGAAGAAGTGCGTATCGGGCACGTATCGAACTCCATCTACATTTTTAGCCACAAACAGCAAATCGTCCCATTCCACTTTATTACCATAATTCCAAAAACGATAATCGAAAAGTTTCCCCATCTGAATCTGAATATCTCTCCGAACCTGTTCTTGATCATAAGCTGGATCAATTTCAGCTCGAAACTCTATATCCACTGGTAACCAGTTAACGTTATTCAGCTTGAGAGCATAACCCGATATTGTGTTCATCAGTTCTGACAAAGAAAGATATTCTTCACTCTTCATGAGAATCTCATTGAATTCTGTTTCGGTAAAATCCTGTCCGTTTACCGAAACTACAATAAGATTGAATTTTCCATCTCCGTCTACCCCACCTTTATGAAGTCGAAGAACGTTATTGTTGATTTTCATGAAAACCTGTTCTAAATAAGAAAGCGTTGTTCTTGCTAATTGATTTACGCTTTCTTTGATACGAATACGAAAAAGATCATCATCCTCTTCATCTCTTCCTCCTGTAGCTCGGTATTCATTAGTACAAGCAATATGTCCAGTGGGAATAGGATTTACCCGATTAATCGAAAGGGGATCAACGTTGGTGGCTAAACCTACTTGATCGCAACTTACTTTAGCATATTCATATCCATTCACGCCTATTACCACATCTGATTCCAAACTGAAAGTTACACCTGAAACGGAAGTGAATGTTTGGGTAGCTGCCATATAAGTTGTTCCTTCATCTCCTACTAAACGCAAATAAGTAGAACTACCTGCCGCTCCAAACCTCGGGGAAACTCCCCATATCTTCGCCAGCTCGTCCAGATACGTTCCATAAGCTGTTTCGGGGAAAATGTGACCTTCGACGACAGCTTGATTTACAAGACATTTTTGTCCCACCTTCCCTACTCCATAAGCAATACCGTTCAGAACCGATTCTTCCGAAACATCGTTGACCTTGTCGGTTTTGTTTAAGAATATTTCCAAGAACATCTGTTTAAGTTCTTGTATAGGTATAAGTTTTGTTATCATATAACTATTTTCTTTTCAGTTTTGTAATCATACTTAGTTTTAATTTCGCAAGTAACTTCAATACTTCCGTCATTAAAATTAAAATCAGTTATGTTAACATATTCAAACAAATCATCTTGTAAGAAGGTTTCTTGAATATCTTGTACTAAAGCAGGATAAGCGAATTGCTTCACGGTCACTCCCGCTATCAGACTCATATTCTTGCCAAACAACATATTTTCTGGAACGTCTCCTCGATTTAATCCCAGAAGTATTTCACATTTCTGTTCTATGTTGTCTTGATAAGATTTAATTTCCACGTCATTAGTTACAAATTTAATCTTTCGAGCAATATCTCTTCCGTATATTCGAACGCCAATAGGTTGATCTAAAATCGTAGTTACGACAATATCCGTTTGATTATTAACAAAGACATTAATGGGAGTTAATTTATCAATCTCCCAATCTATCTCGTTCATATCATTCGAGAGCTGAAGATCAATCCAATTGGTATTATCTTGATTCAATTGCTTAACTGAATTAGCAACATCCTCCATGGTTCGAAAACTTCCTACACTTCCTTGAACTTGTACATACGGCATATAACCTTTCTTAGTCAAAGAAGTACGACGGAATTTTGGAAGCTTATTTATCTTTTCGATATTAGTATTGAGTGTTTCTACATAATCCATAAGCTCCCAGTAGCCACAAGTAGCAAACTTATTAGCGAAGTTTTTAAAGTAAGATAATACGTTCTTACATTCGGAAGTTAATTGACTGAGAGCAATCAAATGTTCATTGTCTATGCTTTCGATCTGACCGGAATAATAGCTATTAATAGCAGAATAGGAATTCAACATGAAATCCTGATATTGACGTAGGAAATCCAGCATCGGATATTTCGTCACCTTCTCAAATTCAATAACAATCGTTTCGATCATAACCCTAAATTTAAGATTCTTTCCGAATCATTTACAATATTACCAATGCTTTTTGCTATCGCTCCTGCTGCTACCGTTGTAATGAGCTTTGTTAAATTAGCAGATTGATTCCCTTTGACTGCGCTTCCTGGGGCAACCCCTCTCATCTCTAAAGAATAGAACCAAAGCATATTGTTCTCTATGTTCTGTTGATAAGAATCTTGAAGGACTTCTACGATATAAGAAGTATTCAAAGCATAATTAGTAAAGACTAAAATACAAGGCTCTCCTTTGTCATCTAACTTCCAAGATTGAGCACACATATTTTTAAGCATCTTCACTAAACCATATCCCGTCTTTATGAGAACATTCTGACCTGCTACTCTCCCCACGCTTCCATTCCATTCGTCACCAAAATAAGAACTGGCTGAAACATCAGTTGGAGGTTCAGTAGCTCCAATCATAAGTCGAAACTTTCGCCCAAACGTTCCTTGAATAGAAATATCTACGGGACAGAAAGTGCTGTTAAAAACACTTACTACTCCTGTATTGGTTTTAGAAATCGTAGCTATTTGAGTCTTCGTTTCCGACATATTGGTAGGCATAACTGGAAACGTCATGAGACCTTTCGTATTTCCAGAACTATCCAGAAGCTCCAAAGAACATAGATAATATTCAATCAAATCCGGAGCTAAAGCATGAAGTGCTGCCCTACCAGTAGCCGCTAAAATTGACCTGGTATTTTCAACCGCACTATTTATTGAATTTCCAAGAATATTCATCAGTTCTAATCAGTATTTGAAAGTTTCGATAATATTTCATTCAGTTTACTTTTAATAGCTGTAAACTGAGCTGCATTGAGAGGAGGACCACTGGTTCCAACTGGTGTCATAACGGTCAAAGAAACGATAGCATCCAATATCTGTCCCATCGTACTTACAAGAGTATCTCCAAGAACCATTTTTTCTTTTCCACCTCCTAAATTTATCTTAGAAGAAATTATATCAACCTCTCCATCTTTAGCAATAATCTTATTCCCAAACTCATCGGTATAAGTATAACCTGTTCCCGCTTTGTAAGAAAATTGTGCTTTTTGTTGTGCGTTTTCGATATCATTCACCGTAACGTTTACACTATCTTCCGAAACGATGGTCAGACCTTTCTCCAATTCATATTCAATCTTCCCCCTTTCTTCTCCGTCTTGAGTATTAATCGCAACTGAAAACTTTCCATTGGTTATCAAATCAACTTCGTTCTGGGCGACAACGGTTATCTTATTATCGCAAGATAAATTGAATTCAGAACTTTCATTGCTACTGTTTATCTTTATATTGAAAAGGGATGGATTAGCTTCATCGCCTAAAATATTAATTTGTAATTGCGCTTGATCTCCATCTGCAAAAACCTCAATAACTCTTCCTTCATTAGAACGTCTCATTCGATATTGATACTCCTGAGTAAGAATAAAATCTCCGTCCGCTTTCAAATAACCTACAACGACAGGAAGATTGGAAACAGCATCTTTGACCCAAACTACGGGTGTGCCTCGATTCCCTTCTCTTGGGAAATTTATATTTTGCATTACATCTGGACTGGTCGGAACAGCCTGAAAGAAGCCATATCCGATACCTCCGTTTATTGCTAATGTCATAGTTCTATAACAATCTGCAATATATTGATCTCGAGTAGTTTCATCCGGAACTACTACAAATCCTACGCCCGCACTTCCTACGCCAGTATAGAGATTATCAATTCCTATGTAATTTTGATCAGCCATTGTTTTCTTTGTTTAAATAAATCTGGTTCCAGAACACTTGCTCCTTTCTCATAAAGAATCCAAATACGTCTATATTCACTTTCCATTTTGACATTATATCTTTCCAATTAGCGGAAGTTACCTGATCATCTGGAGTGTCTCCGAAATCAATGATATTAAAATAACCGTATTTCTTTCCCGCTACTTCTTTATCATTCAAGAAATTAGCGTACATTCCTCGGGAAACTTGAAGAGTAGTCACACGACTCACACCGCCCATACTAACCTCATAGGAATTGGAAACTGAATCGACATAATAGATTTCCCCCGAAGGGAGAGAAACTAATGTTCCCTTTTTGATTCTACGATCACCTTGAATTACAATCGTTCCTCTTCGAGTGAATGGAGCATAAGCATTACTCTCAATCAAGAATTTCAAATCCTTATAAGCATTGCGAATGATTCGATCCCCGTTTTCCTTATTCTCTGGTTTATTGTTATTCCATCTTCCACTGTAAGCGAAATTATAGTAATTACTTTCAATGCAAAGAGGACGACTGCCCCAAATAGCGGCATACTCCGGAAAGAATACAGCTGGCATAAATAGATTACCTTCTTTAATACCTAAAAGGTCTGCGTAAGGGATGAATTGATACCAGGAATAAATACCTTGATTGTTCCAGCTTAAATTCGTAGACATGATCATATCGGATTGAATTTCCGTAGTGGTCAATTCCAGTTGTCGATTATAACCTTCCTTATCAAAAGGCGGGCGACGAACAATAATGTAATATTGATCTCCATAGGTATCTCCCATAAACTCCACCAGAGGTTCTTGACAAACTTTCCGGAAGTAATTTATCAGCGAACCTTGCTGAACTGAAATTCCCGAATCTAAAACTTGTTTTTGATTGACGGATGAGTCCATTAGAATTTTGACTATTTGCCAAATTCCAGGAGCTAAACGTTCTTTCACTGAAGTAGGAATCTTCGTCTTTTTCTTAACAAGAGGTTCGGTAGCCGCCCAATCGGTGGTATCTTTCCCATTCGGCTTTATCGTAGAAATAGAAGTCACTTCATCTGAAGAATAAGTATAATTGAATCCTGTTTCTTCTACTCCGTAACTCAGTATTTTTTGAGTGTTATTCTCTATGCACTTTTGCTTATATAAAAAGGGAAAAATGGGATTTACTGGAACTGTTCCGTTCTTTCTTATTTCTAAATGAAGATGCGGACCAGTAGAATGTCCCGCATTTTTTGTTCCTGGTGTGCCGCCTGTTTCGCCTAATAAAGTTCCCGCTGAAACTTGAACTCCCTTTGCTAATTGAGAATTATATTTACTCAGATGTGCAAAAATAAAATCAAAGTACAAATCTACTGTTAGATATTGTCGGATGGTTATATAAAGTCCAAATCCTCCGTTGGGAGAGCTATCTTTCTTGAGAGTTTGTACTACTCCTTCAATCGGAGAATAAAGCGGTGTTCCTTCAGGACATCCAATATCTAAACCTTTATGAACATTATTTCCTCTCGGTGCACCAAAAACGCTGGTAATGATAAATGGATCATAGCCTCTCAAAAATCCTTTTGGGAAAGGTATTATTGTTGCCATTATTTCTTCTCTCCTTCTTTTTGTGGATACAATTCAATAAATTTCGTTCTCGCATCTCCCCAAGAATCAAATACGTAATCGGGAACTACTTCAATATTCGCCAGCTGAGATATAACTCCTTTTAGAATATATCCGATGTCCATATTAATTCGATTGGCGAATACATCAATTTCTCCCGTGATTCGTCTCAAACGATTTATAGGATTATTGTAAGTATTCTTCACTTGATCCGCCTCTCGTATATCGCCTTGTTTCCCCGTAGAATGTTCATTTATGAAAACCGTACTGGGATCAGAAGTGGTAGAAGGATTGAAGAAAAAAGAACCATCTTCTATAAAGAGTTTCATCAAATCTCTTCCCGTTACTTCTACATAAGAATTTCCGCTATTGGCGTCTGTCACCATTGCTACGTCATCCACTAATCCAATCATATCATAAACGTTTCCGGAAATAGCGGTATTTATCCCCCACGTGTCTTTGTCGTCTATGGTATCATCCCTTTCTGGCTCCATCTCTAATTTCTCAAAACTGATAAAGAGTAAATCATTGGAAGAAATTAACCAATTGAAATAATTACTTTCTACGTCCGCAAAAGCTGTTTTGGAAAAATACTCATTATTTCCATATTCATAAAGATTAGCTTTATTCTTTTCTGATTGTCCCTTTTGAGCCCAATCCTTATCGTTATTGCTACGTTTTTGTATGATGGACATATATCCCTTAGCATTAATAATCGGAAGTCTCAGAGTAAAACTCCCTCCGTTCTTATCGCTCAAAGTAGAAAGTGACATTATATGACGACTTAAATCTATAAAGCCAGTATTGTCTTGCCGAACCACCTCACCTGATTGAACTTGCCCTACGTAATACATAGATTTAAACCAACCGAATACTTTGCAATCAATACTTCGTTTGGTAAGATTATCAGCTCTATATCCTTCGTCTTGGAGAATGTTCTGAATTTGTTCATCTGCAAAAGCATAATAGTCATCAATATTAACTTGTAAATTAGTTTGATTGATAGCTATTTCTGCTGTAACATTACTGGCGTTTATCTTGAGATTACAAGGACACGGCAACGTCATATCTACCTTCAAATCCGCTGCCGTGAGTTTCCCCTTCTTCCCCAGAGATTTCATGTACTCCGTTTTCTCTTGAGGAGACATTTGCTGGAAAATTAAATCTCGATTATAATCAAATAAATCTTGAGGAGAAATACCGTATATGTACGCTCTCTCGATAAAATCGGAGAGTGTTTTTACAGTATTATCATTATGATAAAGCCAAATATAATTATTGTTATCTTGCTTGTCCATACATCTTATTATTTTGTAGCCGGAAGAGTTGCGTTAGGAGAAGGACTGCGAGTGGTTCCCGTAATCTTACCAGCTACCGTGGCAGTATTTTCTGTTATAGATTTTAACGCCTTTGTCCAATCGGTAAAGTAACCCAAGGCAGTTTGTTCCCATTTCTGTCGATTCCCTTGAGCGGCTATATCTACCTGACCTCCCTTTCCGAAGTCGTAGCCTTCGCCAGCAAGCACTCGTCCAGCATCTCCTCCTTCAGTAAACGCTTGTATGTAAGCGTCTCTCCTATCCGGAGCAATATTTGGTAGCAATGCCTTAAAAGCAAAATATCCCATCTGAGTATCTATCCCTCCGAATTGAGAAACTATTCTTTGTACCACGGCTTGCATTATCTCTCCTTCATTCTTTGGGTCTTGAAGAGCACGATCAATTAAATCCATTCGTCCTCCAGTTTCAGGGAAAAGATCAGCAACCGTTCCATATACCAAGGCTTGCATCCTATCGTTCATTGGGTTTTGTATCATATTCTGGAATTGTTGTATATCAGAACCCATACGAGCATCTTGAGTTATTCCCGGAACAGAAGAAAATGCAGCTAATGTTCGATTGGCTACATCATAATCTGGTCTATCGGTACGTCCCATGTAACTTCCCATTATCTGTTGTTGGATATCAAATTTCTCTTGAACTCGAGAGAAATCGTCAAAGGAAACGCCCGAATCTTCAATTCCCGCTAAAACAGTAACCATTCGGCTCAAAGCGTCTGTAACATTCTGTCCATAACGATCATACTGACCTCCTTTCACTAAAGCGTCTTGATCTAATCCTAAAGAACGTTCTAATCCTATTTGACCCATGGTTTCTTCAAACCAGTCTTCAGTCATTCCTCTTCCTCGAATACGACGAGCAGCCTGTTGTGCAAATTCTTCTTGACCCATTCCGTATTGAGCATATCCCGTACCATATTGAGTACGAGCGAAAGGAAGTTCTGCGCCTAAATAATGACGAGCATCCGTCATATCCCGATAAGGCGTCGTTCTATAACGAGCAAGATCAGATAAACCCTCTGATCTATCGGAAGTGGCTTCTAATCCTGATGCAGCTGCAGCAGCTACTCCTGCCCAACCCATGAATCTCAGCATAGAACGCATCCCCATTCCTGATAAAGCGGCAATAGCTTGTCCACCGCCCATAATCGTACCGCCAAGATTCCCTGAACTTATGCCGCCCACTAAACCTTGTATTCCTTGAGCTCCCTGCAAGGCAGGATCATAAAACGGTCTACCCTGTGCAGGCATCCCTGCATTCATAGCTCTTCTTAACTCTTCATCGATAAGAGCTAAACGTGAATTAGCATCCGCCACTCCCGCCTCATCAGTAGCAGCTTCTCGTTCTGCAAGGATTTGTTTTCTCTGTTCTCTCAGCTTACCCAGAAAAGAGTCAGTATTCGTTCCTCCTCCTGATTGCTCCTGCCTTCTTAGTTCTTCAGTTAACTCTTTTAGAACATCAGTTAATTCTCTTTGCGCTTCTGCTCTTTCAGTGTTTTCTTCTGCGCCTATTTGTTCCTCTTCAGTATCATACCTTTGACCAGCTTCTTGATAACGTCTTTCTCGTTCGGCTTCAATTTGTTGATCTATGATTTGACGTCTTAGAGGATCATTAGCTCCTGAACCCGCTGCACCCAACATTTCTTCACGTTGAGCTTCCATTTCCTCATCAATCCCCGCATATTCTTCTGAAGTTCTGCGCTGGAGGTCTTGTCTACGGGCATCATATCGTTGGGTTATATCTTCTTGAGTGCGAGATAAACGTTGACTACGAGCATTTTCTAAAGCTACATCTAAACTTGCTCCTCCTCTTCTTTGAGCTTCTACTTCTTGACGTAATTCATCAATCAAACGAGAATCCGCTGGAGGCGGAGGTGCGGTAGCTTCAGGACGGGTAGCATCAGGTGTTCTTCCAGGAGTTGCCGGAGAAGACGGTGCTGGAGTAGGTGCTCCTTGCTGTGGAGGAGCAGTAGGCGTTGTTGAAGGCGGAGCAACAGGTGCTCTTCCAGGAACATCAGGCGTACCTGTTTGTGGAAGTTCTTGTTCAAGACTTTCCAACTCTCTTCTCAATTGGTCAGCATTACCACGTATGTCAACTACTACTTCAGGCATCTTATTTCTTTGTTAAAAATTTTCTAAATCTAAATCTTCATAATCCCTATCAATTTCCTCATTTGAAAGATGAACTATCTTATCATCCTCTTCGGGGAAATCTCTTTGGTTCTTCGCTCTCGTCATTGCTCGATTAATTTCTAAAGTCTCAGTGTACTCTATTAACATATCAATCGGATTCATTGCTCGATGCTGCGGAGAACCAAAGGGAACATTATATTTCTTTCGCCACCAGTAATCAATAGTGAATTTATGCCAATTGAAAAGAAAGTCATCAATCTGCTTGTTCAGCGTTTTTTGATTCTGTGCTTCCAGATGCATACAATTCACTCTCTATTTTTGAATACCAAGGTCTGATATCTCTCAGATAAATCTCTACCAGTTCTTTCCCTTCGCTTGGATCAAGTGAAGTTAATTCTTTAACTCCATATAAATTCTTAACCTGCGGGCAAAGAATAGAAAAGAATACCATAGCATCGATAAAATCCAAAGCGACGGTCATAGACTTAATTCCCGAGAGCGCCATTTGCCCGTAACGTCCAGAAGAAATAGCGACTTTCAAAGATTCCATATCTATCAACTGTCCTACGTTAGGAAATTTAACTCTCAACTTTGATCCTTTTACTTCGATCATTTTTTCTCTTTCGATCATAATTTTACAATTTATATTATACAATAAAAGGTAGTTACGTCAACGCATAACTACCTTTCTATAACTGTCAAACATCAGGCTACAATACTCCGTTGTATAGAATAGGTGTTGTATATTCAAACTCAGTATCACGCCCTGAAATCTGTCCTTCTTGAACGTCAAATCCTTCTCGAGAAAGGAAAGCTCCAGTTATTTTCGCAAAGGTTTCGTATTTCGTTGCTACTAATCCAGTATCTGGATCAATTTCCCCGTCTTTAACTTTGCGTAAGATAGCTATTTCCAGTCCTTCTTCCTGAAGAAGAAGAGCATTTGCCCACTCATCAACCGTAGCTGCATTTCTGAAAGCTCCCTTAGCAACCTTATTTAAAAGACGGTTGAAGTTAATCGTATAGGAAGAGCAAGTTAAACTTCCACTCCATTCAACAGCTGCAAGGTCTTCGGGATTCAAACGCCCTAAACCACCTACACGTGCGCGTCGTATGTTTTCCGTTATACGGATATTTTTCATCTTGCCCACAGTAACACTGTTTACTTGAATTATCGCCAATGGCGCTGTAAAAACTTTTTCCATTTCTTTGTTACTTTAGGATTAAACAGTGATCTGAAGATCCAAAATATTACCAGTAAAGAAAGTTTTATTTACAGGAACATTTGGAACAAAATCGTATGTGATAAAGTAATCGCTATTCTTAGCAGATACCTTAACATTTTGCCAAGTGATAAGCAGATTGTCATTTCCGACTTCCGCCACCAGAGATTGAAGCTTTGTCTCGGTGAAATTCTTTACTGATTGCGGAGTAGCTTGAGCTGCCGTCTGTCCAGTAAATCTCTGTTCGCCTTCAATGATAAGCTCCTTGTTCAATTGAGCCTTGATAAGTTCTACCGATAACTCAAAGCTTTGACCATCATCAGCGATAGTCTTCTTGTTATCCTGAAGAGTGGTTATCCCCTGATTTACACACCAAGAACCGTTTACATTTCGGACGTGCATGATACCCGCCTGAAGAGCAGCGATACGTTCTTTCTTTTTCAAATCGTAAACAAAGCTATCGTAGCCGATACGTTTGAACGTCAAAGGAGTTTGTGCAGCCATTCCGGCATTCAAACCGATAATAGCAGCAGTAAGGTAAATAGGACTCAGTGTCTTCGTTCCGTTGCCGTCCTTTCTCGTAACGACAGGTGCTCCGTGAACCGTAACTACCTGACCGCTGTTGAAGTACTTAGCAATTGCCTGAGAAGTGTTGGAGTCGCCCATTAAGTCAGTTTCATCTGAACCTCCTGGAACGAACATAAACTCAGAAAATTTTGCGTCGTTCTTCAAGTACGTAAACAACTTAACATTTGTTGCTGCATCTGTACCTCCAGCTACCGTGGTATTCGTGCAAAGGAAGAAAGTAATATCCAATTCAGAGATAGCTTCCAAAGCATCTGCATATTCGGTATCTTTCATCCAAGTCGTTGTACCTCCCGTAGCTAAAGTTTGAGCAATAACCTTCAAAGCAGTCGTTCCTAAACCGTTCATAGTCACTACGAAATTAGCCAACATATAACGATTCGAAGAAGCCCAATCGTAAAGCTCTTGAAGAGTAGAAAGTTCCGGAGATTCTGCCAGTAAATTCGGAGTAGAATCTGCTAAAGATTTCGGACCATAAGATTCACCAGCGGGATCAGTCCCCATGTATGAACCCTTATAGACTTCCATAATGAATTTAGATGAATCCTCTACACCTGCAATGATACGAGCAGCATATCCTACTTTCAAAACTCCATCTACATCTTGACCGTTTCCAGTGATACCTTCGTTCTTGCATTTCAAAGTAAGATTAATACCCGTGGACATTTCTAAAGTAATTGTAGCACAAGTAGTTGTTGCCGCTCTACAATAGAAAAGTTTTGGAGTACCAGCCGCACCTGATAATGGAAGAGGAGTAAAGAGCTTTTCAGCAATATCTCCTACTAACCCACCGCCCATGAAAGCAAGAAAGTCTTCGTAGTTGGTGAAGTTATAAACGGACTTGAGACCTTGATTCAGTTCTCCGTGAATACCTGAACCTCCGGCAAACTCATATGACCCATTCGTCGCCAAACCAGTATCTATAATCATGACGTTTCCAAAAGCGGAAACGTTTTGAACAGATGTCGGATTGTAAGTAGAAACGGCATATGATCCGGGCTCAATGTAATTCTTTCCGTGAAAATTTACAACTGTTGCCATAATTTAAAATTAAATGTTTATTATACTTATTTCTTCATACTAATAATTGGGCTTTGCCCTTTTTAAGCCTTCCCGAGATAATCTTTCATCGTTCCCTCAAAGATAACTCCAGTAACAATTTCCTTCACCACTAATTGCGGTACAATGAGTTCATAAGTAAACGTCAAGTTCAAAGCCTTATGATAAATAGTAGGGGGAATAAGATCATCTTGGAAAACTACGTCATTGCCGGAAACTTTAGGATTCAAAAGTCCCATAAGACTGAGATGAGGAGTTATCGCAATAAACATGGCTTTGAGAACGTTATAAATAACATTAACCTCGGTAGAATTGGAAGAAGTTATCATAATCTGATAATTGCTATTAAACAACTGAACAAACTTCTGTTGTACTCTTCCTTGATCATCTATTTCATCTCCATATCCTTCGTCTTCTCCCAAAGTGGGATTAACGGGTTGTTCTGCTGGAAGAATAATATGAAGAGAAATGTCTTGAGAAACGTCTAAATTATATCCGAAATTCACCGTCAAACTTCCTACCTTCTCAAACATCTTTCGTGCTTGATCAAAGAAATTATACCGATTCATTTTAATCGGTTTGCCCTCCTCGGTTACTCCAAGAATTTTATATAGAATGGTTTGAGTTTCATCCAAGGGATTATTTTTCAAATCCGTTCGGATGTATCTAATTATATTTTCCAAAGCGTCTTTAATGATTACTTCGGGAAGAATGATTCCTGTTATCATAATGCTTGATCTAAATATTGAATTACTTCATTTTCTACAATCGTTTCAACGTCCGTTCTTTCTACTGCTTTATCTGCTAAATGATAAGCTTTAATTCCCTTGTTAATCCAGCTCAAAGGATCAGAATTTTTACCAGCTCTGCGGAAAGTTCCGTAAGTGTTTTGAGTCGTACGAGCATATGGGGCGGTACGCTTAGTTAAACCTTCATAGATAGAGTTTTTATGTTGATACGTATCATATAACATCTGTCCTTGTTTATCCATAATAGCTTGACGAGAACGAGGAACGTCATAAGGCATTGGAATTTCTCTGGACGTAAGAGGACTTCCCGAAGCTCTTTTCCTCATTATATCATATATCTCTTGAGGCATTTGTCCCGTAAATCCCGCTTGTCCTAAAGTTCCTGGCGTACCGATACGGAAGGGAATTGTTAGATACCAATCTCCTCCAGCGTAAACTTGATTTCCCTTTTTGTTATAAACAGGAACGGTATATTGTACTTTTTGAGACCGTTTGAATCCCTCCTTCATATCGAAAGGACTTGCTCCTTGTTCGATCATTGTAGGAAGAACGCCTGTAAGAACTATTTGCTTAGCAAACCTTCCCTTATCTACTTTATGAAGATTCTGGAGATATTCCGGAAGAGTAGAATGAAGTTCTTGTTTCGCCAACGCTTCCCAATTAGCATAGACCGCTGCCGTGACTGCGTTTATGCAAGTCTCGGTAAGTTGATCAATCTGATCGGCAGCTAAACCGAATTGTTGCTCTAACCCAGAAAGGTCTATGGTAATTGGTTTCATTCTTCAGGCGTTGGGTATACAGTATTATCAAACATACTCTCTCCAAATTTTTGAGCGTCAAAGATATAATGCGCTTTTCTACAAAGGAGATTTAAAGGCATATCTCGCAATTCTTCGTCCGTAAAGCTACAAGTTCTTTCACGAACTCTCATTAGCTCTCTATTTGCCTCCAAAACATGATATACGGGACGATAAGAGTATCGGATAGAAATAGAAAGTTTCGGATAAATATCATTAATACTTTCTACGGGAGCAAATTCATTGAGACTGGTGTCAAAAATCATCTTGTTCCCGTCTATCTGATAAAGCTCCGAAGGAATTGGTTCCAATTTCGTAGCATCTCCTACAAAAAGGAATATATCCGAAATCTGCATAGGTTCATAGATAGGGTAGGCAATGAGTTGATTCTCAAACATCATCGGTCTTAGTATCTCAGAGTAATAAGCAGTCAAATCCATAAGAATGATTCTATCCATAAATCCCATCTTATCTACCCCTCTGGCGGTTATTCGAGCAATGCCTCTATTTACTTCGCTCCAATTTTGAAATTGTTTCTTATTATTCATCCCCTGAGAGACTACTCTGGTTTCCTTTCTATCAACAAAAAACCAGCCTCTTCCCAAACAATTTCTGCAAGTGGATAAAGGCTGGCCGCTTGTTCGGTCTACACAAGGACACCGTAAGGCTCTATCAATGTAAGCATCATATCCCTGCGAATAAATAAGCTCATTAAAGTCTTCTGATCTCCATCCTACTGCCGGATCACCAGGATTCGCTGGAGTGTAAACTACGGGAACACGCCCCGATATAATACTCTTCTTTTCCATTACAATACCTCAAAAGTGATACCACGATAGATATTTTTCAAATTACCGAATACTCGGTTCATCTCATCCAAGTACAATTGGATACGAGCTCCAAACAAACCGTATTTTCCTCCACGGGAAAGCGGAGTAGTTTGAGAAACTCCGTCTAAAGAAATGTTGATGCTGGTTAAACCTACTCCGTATAGGAAATCTCCAATTACCGCCAAGACGTTCAAAGCTGCTAATTTAGCAATAAAATCTAACAAGTCAGTAGGAATATCTTTTGCGTTCCATCCTGTGGTGTAGAGTAATCTCCAATAATTCGGAATCCACTTTTGTCCGAACCAACCAAGATGGGGAGACAGACCGTTGTAGATTATAGAGTTTTGAGACATTGTAGCTCCATGAGAACTTGCTGAATTAGGAATAAGATAAACATTTCGATAAACCGCTACGGCAGCAATCTTTTTAATAGACAACCACTCTTTGGGATAATCAACCTGACAAGCATCGTTGATATATCCCTTCAAGTAGTCAATGTAAACAATTGGATACATTGATCTAACATAACCCCAAGCGTTAAATTCTTCTCGCACGAAATCCCTACTTTCGTAAATCGCTTGTTTTTCAAGTTTAATACTAAACAGTTTCTCCACGGATTCCTGTGCCGCAAGAATATGTTGTTTCATAGCCTGTTCAGACATCTTTCGTCCGTCAGACGTACAAGTAGGAATTCCGAAAAGATAACTTTCTCGCAATTCCGTAGGACTTATCAAAATCCCCTCATTCTTGTTATACTGTATTTTTAGTCTTAAACTGGGCATATTAGATCAATTTAATTGTTTATTATTCTTCACCTTCTTCGGCTGCGTCTTTCTCGGCATTGTACTTACCGATCAGATAACCGCTGAAAAGTTTCGGCTTTTTCTCAAAACGTTTCCACTCTTCCTCCGGATAACCGCTTTCTTTAGCTAAAGCGATCATGTCTTCAATCTTCATCTTTTTGATACCAGCAACAACGTCTTCGTCATTCACTTCGTCAGCTTCACCTTCTTCGGCTGCGTCTTCAAGATATTCCCAGTCGTTAGTACCAGTTACCAATGCCTTAGCTGCCTTTTGAGATACGTCGGCTATACCGTTACCATCGATGTTAATAATGCCGTCGAAGGGCACGGAAAGTTTCATTCCCTTTACCAGTTTGTTAATAGCTTTAATTTTCATACGATTTTGTTTTTAATTAAAAAAGGGGAAGGGCAAGAACCCAACCCCTTTTCGATTATTACTATTTTAATTACAATAATTCGGCTTATTTAATAAACTTACCGATATTGATCAAACGAACCATTTTCTTCGGAGCGTACAAGAACGGAGTTCCATACAACAGAACCATAAAACGGAACGCAGGAGAAAGCAACGCCAAGTCCATCTTCATAAGCGGAGCCAGCTGAGCGAACTCAACAACTTCGTTATCGAACTGAACTAACATAGCCTGATCGCAATTCGGTAACCAGCGGTTCATATCACGTACTGCACCAGCGGCACCACCGTCATAACCACGAGTCACATCGTCCAAGGATACGTCAAACAAAGGATAGAACTCACTTGTAGCAGCGCCATTCTTCATTGTACGATAGATACGATATGCGGTAGCTTTATTTACACCACCTCCGTCTGTAATAGTGATATCAGCAGCACCGTTAGCAACCACTGCGGTAGCAGAAACAATAGCCAAATCTGATTCACCGTAACGGTTAACGGCTGTTACAGCGTAAATAACGTTGCCTGCATCATCAGCACCCCATTTTGAACCTACAACGGTAGCGGCTACTGCGGCTGCAGCTACGGTCGGTTTGTTAGGAGCTTTCTGAGAAGATGCTGGACTGGTTGAAGTCTTAGAAGGAAGTTTGCGGAAGAATACATCATGATTCAAACCAATCTGTCCGAACTGAGAATCAAAAGCCTGAACTCTCTGACCCATAATACCGTTACTCAATGACGGAGTATTCGGAACGATAAATTTGTTACCGTAGAAATTCTTCACGAAATTAGACAGTACTGCCGGAGGACCATAAATCTGGGTACCCAAACCGTAGTTCTCAACGATAGTATTTGCGCCACTTTCAATAGCATCTTCAGTCAAAGCTGAACCACGAAGGTCAACGATATTGTCAGAATCCATATATTCAGCGTGACTTGCCCAAGCGTCAGATTGCTCTTGCTGAGCGAGGAAGCCGTTAAATTCCAACGGAACCAGCTTTTCGTTACCGAAGTAAAGAGAAGAGTTCAACTTGCGAAGAATCCACATCGTACCGTCTTTGATAGCCTTTTCCATGATATTACCGATAACGGTAGTTACCAAGGTCATCTGATGAGTTACGCTCTTCGTTACACCCAAGTATTTCACCAACTGGGCTCTACGAACGAATACTGAGTCTTCTTCTTCCGGAAGTTCACCTTCAGCGTTGAAACCGCCACGGTCTTGACCATAGCTTGTCTGTTGGTTATATTCTTCCACGGTATTGTAAGCAGCTTTCTTCGGTATATCTTTCCAAAGACGAATGTCGCTTTCACGGAAGGTCAGGTGCTTCAAAGTCTTTTCCAGAGATTCAACTTTCAAAGGTGCTCCAGAAGCGTCTGTCAGGTTAGCAGTCTCACGACCAGTGATCTCACCAGCTGAAAGGGCTTTGTTAAGAGCGTCAACGTTTTCACTGGAGGATGCGTTAAAACCATCACCGCTTTGGCTGGTATAACCGTAGTCCGCCAGATTAATGCTTAATCTTTCCATATAGTTTAATTTAAAATGAGTTTATTATTTACTGTATTTCAATTCCAAATTCGTTCTTTACACGAGCGATAATGTTTGCCGGCAATTGACCAGATGCTTCGTAAGTGATGCAAGCTTTGCTAAACTCTTCATCGAAGCCTTTTGAGAAAGTAGCCTGATCAAGAATTTCCGAAATCACGGGACGATTCTTAATGCTTACCGCACCTTTCTTTCCTTCTCCACCTTTTTCAATATCGTTATCACCGCCCTTACTGAAAGCTCTTTCCACTGGAGCAGAATGACGAATAGACTTGGCGGGCATAGGAGCAGAACCGTATTCTTCCAACTTCTCAGACAACATATTGATAGTGTCTTCTTGAGCCTTGTTGATCTCCAACAGTTCTTCAATTCTTTCTCCGGCAAGGTCAATTACCTCAATAGCCTTTTCCAGTTTCTGAGTAGATGCTTTTTGCATAATACCCAAAGCTTGCATGAACTCAGCCTGTTTGAAGAAAGAAGTAGAAATTGCTTTTTCGATACGGTCAAAACGAGTAAACAAACCTCCGTTGTTCTGAGACTTCTTCATCTTTGTTTTCTTAGCTTTTTCTTCCTTATCGTCATCCTCATCTACGTCTTCTTCCTCTTCGTCAGCGATATCAACATCTTCCTCATCGCCTTCGTCGTCCATGTCTTCAGCTTTCTTAGCTTTTTTCAGTTTAGCTTTCTTAGCCTTTTCTTCCAAGTCTTCCGAATCACCTCCGTCTGGATCGTCATCGTCTTCCTCAGCTTTTTTCATTTTACGCTTTTCAGCTTCTTTGTGAAGTTTAGCATCACCCTTGATGCCTCCAAGACGTTCTTTAGCTTTCGCCTCACGCTTCTTGACGTTTTCCTCGTCTTCATATTCATCGTCGTCACGAGCCTTGGAGACAGTCTCCAGCTCATCGGTCAATCCAAGTGCTTCATAAGCCTTCTGGATGTCCTCTTCGTTGACTTTTGTTCTCTTTGCCATATTCGCTATTTTTGTTAACATTAAGTAAATATTCTCTGCTTTTGTAATATTTATACCTGGAATATCCAAGAAAAGCCTCTCCATTGCTTCCGCTTTGGTAAAAGTTGTTACTTTTAATTTCTTGTCAACTGACTCTTTTTTTAGAGCAGCGGCATTATCTGTGTTCAAACTTTTTTCTTCAGTCTTTTCTTCTTCCTCTTCATCGAAATCATCGATTTCACCTTTTATGATATTAGCAAAGGTTTTAGGATTTTTCGGCTGATGAGTTATTGCTACTCCAGTAATGATAGCTTTAACTATCTTATTATAATCCGGAGATTTTTTATCATTGGATTTTCTCTTTACTACTTTTCCCTCAATAGAATATCCTAAACGTCTGGTTTTGGAATCCTTTTCTAAAGTCTGAGCGAGCATCCAAATATCTCTTGCTACGGCAGAGGACGGATACAAATCAGTTTCTATGTATAAACCTTCTTTGCGAATTTCGGCTTTTGAAGGCTCACCTACTATTGTTGCAGGAGCAGTCTTTGCCTGATGGTGCCAATTGACCATTCCGCTCTCAATGAGAGGACGGATATCAAATCCCTTTGGATCAAGAAATTCACCGTCACTATCTTGATCAGCGGTAGAAGCGATACCGCCAAGACGCATAATTTCTTGGCCAGTTGTCTCATCTATTGCTTTCTCAATTTCTACGGGACACCAAAACTTAAATCTATTGTTGTTATCTGTTGCCATTATTGAACATTAAAAAAGGTCAAAAGTTTTTGCACTCTTGACCTCTCTATAACTGTCAATGTAAAGTTATCTCACTATTCCGACATAGTTCTTTTTATCCATCCAAAGAAATATTTCTTATTGGTAGCCGTTTTGTCACATATAGCTATATAGTACTTTATTTTCTCTATTCTTCGAGCGTTTATATAAGTTTCATAAGGTATGCTGTCTCGATAGAATTGCAAGCTGTCTCTGACCATCTTTAGTTCTTCCTGTAAACTTTCTATACGAGTGGTATCTTCGATCACTACAATGACGGAATCTGCCTTCTGAGGAATATCGGGAGAGGAAGGGCTTTTGACCCCACAACTCCCGAATACTAACAACATTATGATAGATACAAAGATTTTCATACCACTGAATTGAGTTTACTTAATAACGCTTCGCTCATCCTTCCAGTTTCCGGAAGCTTAAATTGTCTTTCCGATAATTTCACTGAAGTAGCTACTCCCATATTCACTCCTGTATCATACATGTCATTTGCTACTTCTTGTTTGATTATCTTATCACCCCAAATAGGATTCCAATAATTTTCTTTGTAACACTTCTCCGCCAACTCTTGTAGCTTTTGATTAGTATCTAAAATTTTTGGAAAATTAGAATGATTCCTCATAGCGTCTACTATGATCCAACCTTCCCACTTCGGATTAGCTTTTCGAGAAATCCCCTTGTAAGTTTCTCCACCTGCATCATCCGGATCATTTACATATCCCCCTTCAAAGATGGCGGTGCGCTTTAAAGCTATTTTAAAATCTGCCATGTTAATTAATTTTTAAAGATGAGAAATCAATACAATCCGTATTCATCCAGTCAATTAAATAATCAGATTTATGAGGACTATCTAACTTCTGAAAATCGACTTCAGAAATATTCCTCTGGGAAAGGTACTGACGGAAGCCTTGTTCCATGAGTGCCATACGACTTCCTTTCATAACTATTTCTTGAAATCTTGGAGAAAGGTTTTCGATCAATTCCGTTCCTTGAATCGCTTTCTGGTAAGCTCTAACTTCCCAAGTCTCTAAAAGAGGAAATTTCCCTTTAAAGGGGATAAGTTCGCTGGGCTTAGGAGTATTCACAAATCTCGCAGCTCTTCCTCCTACTACTGATACCAACTGTTCTCTATTTACCATAATCTTACTTTTTAACAATTACTTTAGACCGATTGAGAACGATCATGAAAGAATTTGGTCCGCCATTGCCATGGGGTTCAATTATTGCATCATAACCTTTTATTGCAGCATATACTCCAATAGCTTCCTTGCTTGAATTATGAACAACATCTTCATAGATACCAGACAAAATATCTTTATTTGGATCTTTAGACTTTTTCAAATCTGTGAGTTCTTGTTCTTTTGCGTCTACTTTCTTTCTCAGTCTATTAACTTCTGCCTGAGCCTTTTGCTTAGCGTCTCCTAAATCAGAAATTTCTCGATCCACTCTCTTCTGAATAACCTTGTAGTGGTTATTCATTAACCAATCTTGGAAACGTCTTACTGGGTAGTTGTAAGCTTTAGCAAAAGCGTTTTTGCGTTTGATAGCGTTATTCTCATACTGAAAACGAGAGATCATGAACGTTTCCTTTGAATTAGGAAGAGAGAAAACATATACGTCTGAATTAGGTTGCTTCTCTTTTACTTTTCCTCCATTTTTGGTAACCCAATCGAACATCTTCCCTTTTACGAAATCCTCGAAACTGGGATATTCAGGCTCTCCGTTCTCATTAACATTTCCCCAATCGGTATTATCTATTTCTGTTTGAGACATTACCAGAGAATCTTCATCCCAGTGCATTTCTTTATGAATATTATCTATGGTAGTCTGTGTTATGTTGAAGAGAGCGTAATCAGCATTAGCAAGATCAGCAAGAAGGTCATTAAGTTCTTTATCTAAAGCATCCGCAGCCGCTTTATCATAGGGAGTTAGATTCTCTATTTCTTTCTGTAAATCTGGAACTAAAGCAACTTTAGCGTCTGGCTCCAGACAAGCTTCTAAAATGGCTCCACTCCTTCCTGAATATGATAAAGCTCCTCGATAAGCGTCCGACTTTCGATAGGTAGTTTTAGTATTACTTTTATCAGAATCTCCGTCGTTAACATGAAAATAGATACCGCACCCATGGACACCCATGGTTCCATAGTAACAATTATCATTGTACCTGAAATCGTCGGCGAAATCATCAGCGGTTTTTGTTCCTCCCCAACCGCTCGTTAGACCACGAAACATCTGATAAGGCACCTGACTAACAGTATTCCAATACTCGGTCTCATCTACTACTCTCGGACGAGCGTTGAAACCTCGGGATTGACATATGTTATCCAACAGTTCCCAGCCGTTCTTGCTCGTTTGTTGTATTTTACTCCGATAGTCAGCTCCAATAAGATTCGTCCAGAAATCGTTCAATTCGTCCTCTGTAAAATCTCGATACATTTCAGCTTCAGGTTTTAACTGACGTGGCGAAACTTTTCGAGCGCTTTTGAGAATCTTAGCTTCTAAATCATTCTTGATAGATTCAAGACTTTTGAAACGTTTATAGAAAGTAGCTCCTAAAGCGTTTTGGTTACTAACCTCAAGGAATCCGAAGACATCATCTTTCTTTTCCAGAACAGAATTAATCTGATCAATCTTTTCTTGATCTGAAAGAGTGGAAAGCACTGAAGGATTATACTTTATCATGCTATCCCAATCTACGACATCGTCGCCGAAATTTTTCTTCGCTCCTTGAGCTCGATATTCCAAAGCTCCTCCGTTATCTACCCGAATAATTCTTCCAGCTGAATCTACTAAACAATTATCATTCTGATAAACATCCCAATTTGCTAATAGTGCATCAACTGCAAAACCCTTCGCCATTTCTGGGTAATCGGAGGTTGAAGGAACTCTGGTCATAGGTATAAAACGAGAAAGAAGAACGGCTTCACCTCCATCGTCATACAGCTCAAAATCAGGAACCCTTAATCCAAGAATTTCATAGAGTTGATTAGTCAGATACTCTGACTTAACATGTCCATTAGAGGTATTATTGCCTCGTTTCATCACATACTGATTACCCTTAGCATCTTCTACCAGTTTCGCTCCCGTACTCCCGCCCAACTGTTTAATTGTCTTTAGAGTGCTTAAATCTCTTGGGAAAAGTTCGTTTACATACTTCTGTTTAGAATCTACTTTGGAACTATCTACTTGACGTCCTACTTGCTTAGCCCTTTTCAAAACTCTCCAATCATATTTCGTTTTGGCATTAGGAGTAGAAGTGTAAATGTAAACTATTCCATCTACTACTTTCGTTTGCCCAGGAACTAAAGCCTTACAAATTTCTTCGCTCGGCTCTAAACCGTGAATATAATCAGATAAAGATTTTGCGACACATACGTGGTAATCATAGTCATCTAAAAAATCGGACTTCACCTTGTATGCATCGCAAGCCTTAATAAGTAGGTCATCCGGAACAACGCCCTCACCATTTCGGAGGGCAATTGTTTCCAATGCTTTTCTTAAATCATCCATATCGGTAGACTTTTATTTTTCAATCTTCCCCAACAAAAGGTCTTCCGCCTTTTGCAAATCCATATCTATGAAATTGAAATTAGCAACGTCCTCTGCTTTCCATGTATCTGGTAAAAGGTCTTCGGCATCTAATTGACGAGCACGCTTTTTGATCCAACGTTTAGCAGCCTCTGGGTTAGAAGCTCTTCCTACTGAACGAATAGCATCCTTCAAATCTTGAGTGTTACGAATGGGGAAAGAACCGTCCGGCATCGCTTCTTTCTTTTTGGCGAGATTCTTTCTTTCCTTAGTAGAAAAGTAATGTTTATTTTCAGCCTTTTCAAACACATCACCTAAAAGTAAATCCTCAGCTTGAGAAAGTTCCTCATTAGAATCTGCCTTTTCAATATCCTCATATGTAGAGAAATAAGACAAATTATTTTCCTCGGCTTTCGTAAGAGCAGCAAGAGCTTTCTCTTTCCATTCCTTTTTCTTATCTCCAATTAAAGATGCAATCATGGCGTTATTTCTTTTGTTGTTAGCTTTATCAACTTTCCTTTTAGCATTCAGCATCTCTTGGAACGTCCGGACGGTGAATTTCGCTGGATCAATGTTTTTCTGATTTTCTACAATCAGTTTTATAATTTCATCTCTTTCCTTTTTATCTTCTTTTTCATCATCCAAACGAGGAACTTCTTCAAATTCCATATCTTGATAACGACTTTTCAATACCTCTATTGTTTCTGGTACCGTAAGATAGATTTCCGAAACCATCATGGCTCGAGAAATGATGGCTTTAGTATCTTCATTCTCTGAAAGAGCGGCAAGATTCTTATTGGTCATAACCATAATCCTACCTGTAAACTCAAAGTTGGTTTTAACATCATCGGCATCTGAAACGATTCTCTTTCCAGTTGTTGCCGTAGCTTTCTTCATTACTGAGGCGCAATCGCTTCTGCGGAGAACCTTATCATTATCATCGAAAAGAATGATCTTTCCGTTATGAGCTTTCAGGATAGTTAACAATTGTTTGCCTGAGTTAACGTCCGGAGCTTCATAATAATCATAGTCTTCGTCTCCTGGCTCGTCTCCCTCTTCAAAAGGTTTCATGTTCAATGCTTCAGCAAGTTTCTTGAAACCGTATGATTTACCAATACCTGCCCCACCAGCTGAAATCATAAACCTTTGTTTGTCGTTATCCAAGAACTCCAAATATTGTTCATTCAAATCCTGGATTACTTCTACGGGTTTCATATAATCGGGTTCCGCTTTTTTCATCTTGTAGACAAATTGATCGTATTTGATACGTCCTTCTTTTATCTTCAAATTGAATTGCTTCTTTACTCGATCATCGTCTGGATTCAAATACCACTTCTCTGTAATCTCAGAAGAATCTTCCTCGTCTCCATCTACGTCTACCGAAGCTCCTTTGGCTGCTGGAGCAATATCATCATTTTCTTGATTCTTTCCCGTTCCCGTCATTTTCAAAAGAGTGTCTAAAGAACCGCTGGTATCAATCTTTGATACGTCATAACCTCGTTCTGCTAAAGCGTCGTAGGCTATCTTTCTCATTTGTCTGTTACCGTTCTTACTATTAGCAACTTTTACCAGATTGTCTTCAGAAGTTTCTTTTGCCCATTTAGCTAAAGAAGCGGAATCCATAGGTTTACCTGATTTTGCTTTAGCATTGGCTATTTGAGAAGCAGAAGGTTTGTTAGGAGTGCCTCCGCCTTTCGCTGGGCGCCAATCGAACTTTCCTGGTTTGTATTCTGTCCATACCCAAGGTTTGGTTGGGTGTGCATCGCCTACTTTTCTCGTTACGGCTTTTTCGATTAAATCTTCATTCTTAACCATAATTTATACGTTATTTATTAGATGTAATTATGCTAACTTATAACTGTCTCAATCCGTAGTCCATTCAATCGGAAGCTCAATGCCATAGAAATCTTCCATGATCTCTTTAGTGATCTTTTTAACCGTGGAAGAATCCTTTCCCTTCTCCAGCTCTCGTTTTACCAATTTCTTTTCACCTTTTGCAAGCCTTATTATCTCTTCAGCATTCTTCGTAGCATTGAATAATTCATACACTAAATCGAAATTACGCTTGGTGTCCTTTAGATATTTTGCTGGACTCATCTTCATAGCTTTCTTTAAAGTCTCGGCAAACTCTTTAGGAGTAGCATCCCACGGAATAATGATTGCTCTTATGTTTTCAAATAGTGGATCATAGATTTCCTTTTCCTCTCCCCTCACCAATCCTCTATAATCACGCAAAACAGGATATGTACCGCATAACATAGCTTCGATAATAAAGCCGTTTATATGAGTACGACAATAACGTGCATAATGTTCAGCCCAAGAAGGATCAATAGCAAACTTCGTGTTTTTCAAAGTATTTATAACTTCACCGCCCGACATCTGACCCATATACTCCATCCCAAATTTTTCAGCTCTATCCCAAAGAGAAAGTTTACCGTCAAGTTTCTTCGGAAGGTTGGGATCACGTTTCGTAGTGCACATATAATTACTCTTCGTCTTCGTATCACTGGTCATATAGTTATATTCGATACCAGTTCCAGCAATCTTCACTTTGAAACGCTCTTCTTCGCCCTTCTGAATATACGGAATAGCGGCAATGAGTTCTTCCATATGCTTCATAGACTTAAACATATGAGCAGCAAAAAAATCTTCCTTTCGTTTACCCATTACTTTCACAGGCATTTTAGCTCCACGAGGAAGGTAACGTGGATTCAACAACAAACTTCTTGGAATGCCTATCTCAGAACAACATTGATATGCCGCTAAATGAGCGCAGCCTATAAACAATATTTTATCTTTCAAAGCCGATATGTTAGAAGCTCTTACATTAAAGTATGCATCATGGCATAAAAATACTTGTTTAATAGAAGAAGGAAGATCAAAGAACTTATGCCAAAAATCAAATTCAACTCCCTTCTTATTCCAAGCAGAACTTTTAGTGGGCATAAAATTCCAAAGAATTATATCAGCATCCTTTACAAGCTCCTTCCATCTTTCAACGGCATTCTTCTCATATACTCCGATACGGTTGCTTGGAGGTAAGAAATATCCGTAATAGTTATTCCGCCAATAACCCGTTACTTCATCTTTCTCATAACCTCCTGCCTGAGAATGAAACTTAATCTTGCGTTGATGTTCTCCACTTTCAAACTCTTTCACTTTCTTGTTATAAGCGTTCTGAGTAGTAGAAGCGGGCGTCATTTGAGCAACATCTACTTCATGTCCCAAATCTCGAAATGCTTTAAGCATAGAGGCTACGTATTCAACGATTCCTCCGTATTTTGCTATCTGAAAATCTGCAATAAATATCTTCATAATCTAAAATGGTAAGTCGTCTTTTACATATATTTCTTCCGGAAGTTGTTTCTTTATGTATCCCATCTCATAAAACAATAACCCCGATTGTGAACGATAAAACTTAGAAGCTAATTTCCATTTTGCTTCATGAAATTCCTTAACGTCTACCGAAGAATATAACATATACAAAGAAGGATAGCTTTGTATAGCAACTTGAGATTGCGCTCTCCTTTTATAAGAGTGAGGAAACTCACGATAATAGTACATAAATCCTACCGTATTTTCCAGAATCTCCTTAACAAAGAAGTGAAACGGATGCCCAATACCCCAAGGAGCTACGATAGTATATCCTTTATTTTTCTTCAAAAAACGTCTAATCCATTCAACCAGCTCCATTTCTATTTCATTCATTGTTTCTTTTCCAAAATACTTCTGGAGATAAGCGTAGGTATTTTCCAAATTTACTTCTGGATATTCCTTCTTAAATCCGTAGTAGCTTTCATCTTTAAAATCCAGATTGAGATGATGAAAAGGGATATTTAAAAAGTCATACAATTTTTGATCTTCCTCAATTCTTCTTGGATCATTCTCCACGGTCAGAACTTGTACTTCAACACCCTCTTTTATGAGAAGATGAAAGCAACTGAAAAGAATATCATCTGAATGAGGCTGTACAAGTAACAATTTTTTTTCTTCCATACGATTTTATAACTTTACAATCTACTTAACCTTGTTTATCCGATTACTAAATAGCATAATACTCCTTTTTCAAGCGATCTATTTCTTCCATAGATAAATCAGCACTATGTTTTAGAGTATTGAAGAAGTTTCCGGCAATAATCGCTACTTCCTTACGAGCTTTTTCAGTTAAATAAAAATCCTTATTCTCACTAACTAAATTCTTCAATCTCGGCAAAACAATATTAGCAGCTTCAACTATCTTTATACGATATTGAGGATTGAAATAAACTCCCGAATCCTTGCGAACAAAATTCTTTATATTACTTTTAGCAATATTATATCCACCACCTTCATTCTTGCTAATTAAATCCCAATCACAAGATGCAACCTTTCCCCAATGATCGGCATAACGATAAATATCCCCTGTTTCTTTATCAATGAGATATTCCGAACTACTTTTAGGACTGCGATGCCAATCGTACTTTTTACTATCAATCATTTTCTTCCAACGTTCTTCGATTTCATTCCATTTTTCATCCTTCCGAAGAACAGAACGAAAGACGGTTTCGGTATCGTAAAAGTAATCATCAATAGTAACATCCGGCATGATTTGTTTTCCTGTTCCCGAACGAGGTATTTCTTTTTCTACTTTGTAGAATATACTCTTCATATCTTTGAGAGCTTCTTGTACCTCCGGAACATCCATTTCCTTCTTACCCGCCTTTGCTTCTCTTTTGAGTTTCGCTTCCTTATCTAAAAGACGCTTTATCTCATATACCTCTTTATTGAGGTCGGATTGTTCTTCTTTCAGTTTCTTGATAAATTCGTTTCGGTCTTGTTCGTCTTGCCAAGCTTTCTGAAAGAAAACGTTATATGCCACCGTACCTCGGGGAAATTTAGATTCGAGAGAATCCTCAAATTCACGCTTAATCTTAGATAGACTTTCGTTCTTATTTTGAAATTCTTCTTGTAACTTTTTAATCATTCCCGAGCCAGCTACAACTTTCTCCTTCCCATTCGTAACCTTCGCCCATTTACCTTCTGCAATCTTTTTATACATTCCATCTCCCCATTGACGGATTTCACCGATAGCAGCAACCGCCTTATTCAACTCATCCTCTACAGCTTTGGAGATTCGAATATTCAACTTAACGCCTTGAAGCTTAGGATTCTTAGGTTTAATCTTTTTGGGAATAGTAAATGCTCTCAATTCTGGATTCCAATCGTATCCTGGTTTCTTATAGTTAATCGTACAACGACAATAAGGATGCGTAGGAGCAATAGTAGGTAACCAATCAGCCGCTTTACGTCCGATATTATTCCCATTAGCAATAAGGTCTTTGAGTTTGAAGATTATTGGTTCGCTATTCACATCGTCTGGATCAGTCAAATAAAGCTCTCTACAACGTTCACAAGCTCCTGGATAAACGTCAAAATATACTTCCGCATCTGCTCCGTGATTCTTCAAAATGCTTTGAGAACGTCCTACGTTATATGCTTCATGAAGAAGGTAGTACGCAATTCTCAACCAATCCCTTTCCCAATCTTTAGTTGCGTTTCCGAAGTCACTTGCTAATGTTCTCGCTCCATATCGAAGTTCTACTGCCTTAATCGTCTTTTGCTTTATTATGTTTTGAACAATAACTTGCTGACGGGTATTTCCTCGAATAATGATATTAGAACTTGCTGTTCTCATACGACTACCTAAACTGGTAATATCGGTATAAGCTCGATTCTTAACTTGTTGTAAGGCAAATTCTTCTTCTTCGGTCAGAGGAATGAAATTTCCAGAAGCTAAAAACTTTTGGAATTGATCATAGGTCATCTTTTTAGCTCGTGCATCTCCGATAGCTTCCGCTAATATTCCCCAGAGGAAAGCGTGCTCTACAATTCCTTTCTTATTGGTATATTTATCGAGATTAATTCCCGAAGCTATCAATATATCCTTATCAGACTGAGAAAGGAAATCTACTCCCAATTGATCAGCTATGAAAATCAGTTCATATCTCTTGAGAATAGATAAAATATCTTGAATTTGTCCCTGTGTGAATATCATAAACAGTCTCTTAAAGTTCGATAATGTTTTGAAAACGTTTGACACTCTTCTTTTGCTGAATAGAAATTCAACGTAAGAACGTATGACATTATTTTTATCGCCTTTGAAATAAAATATAACAAAAGCCCAAGTACATAAAAAGTGCAAAGATAAATTACACTAATTATGATAATTACAATTTCTTTCCAACGTTTCATTTCTTCTCTGTTTCTTTAACAGCCGAAGCTGTCGTTTTGGCTATATACTTTAAAACCTCTCCGACAGCTTCCGCCATATTTTTATTCCAAACCTTTACAAATTTATTTTCATAAGCCGTAACGACTGGGAAGGGAGAAGGGATGAAATGATTATTTTTCAGAACTACCTTCTTTTGTTTCATAATTACCCTATTTTTTACCGTATATTTTTTTAGCGGCTGACAAAAAGAATGACTTCGCTTCTTCTAATGTCTTCGGTTCCTCACCTTCTTTGGCAATATTCATATGGTTTCTATAACCATCTATTACAATTTCATATCCACCAATTTTCTCATCTGTCATTTTAGTTGAATTCCAAAATTCATTAGCTTGGCCAGTTACTTTTTTACCATCCACTACAACAGATAATTCATACCAACTCAAAACTTTATTTCCTCTTTTTGCATAAGGATCATCCGGATCATTTACATCAAATTTATGACCTATGGCTTCTACTACCTGTTTTGAAGGGTTATCTTTTTTTTTTGGAAGCTTTCAGAACATCTTCCCAACTGAATTCAAATTTTCTGATTTGAGTTGCCGTCATCTTCTTCGTTTTAAAAATGAAGTCTTTTTCCATATTTCTCAAAGTGTCCATGACTTCCTTATCTTTCAAGTCTTTTGCAATTTTCATGGACAGCTCTTTTGCTTCTTTCAAAGAACTTACATCACCTTCTAATCCGATTACCATTTCCTCTCCCGCTTTATCCTTATAATTCAAGTTAGTCATGACGACATAACGATCATCTCCATACTTAGCATACGCTACCGAATAACCATCACCTTGAATAAATTTTCCTGTCTTGTGTCCCGGACGTGACTTGAATTCAAATTCCTTTGAAGCTGAAGAACTTTCTTTTTCTCTATTCTTCAATTCTTTCTTAGCAGCTGCCTTTAGCTCATCTGAAGCATTTTCAGATTGAATCACCTTTTTCAAAGCTTCATCCGAAGCATTTTTTGCATGATCGTCAATTTTACTTCCCGTCTTTTCTTCTTTCTCTGAACTCTTTACAGAAGAAGTCGTTGCTTTGCTCGGCTCTTGTTGTTTCATAGTATCTTCATATTTTTTAATAGCATTTTTAACTTTAGGAACAACATAATTTTCAGCAGCAAATTTTGCCCTTTTGTTCCACATACTTTTTCTTTGTAAAATTGAAATTGATTGAGAAAGTAGATTAGATTCATTTATTTTCATTTTAGGATTTTTCAAAAAATCTTCAATGAAATAATAAGCTGTCTCCCATATTTGTTTACTTGCTAATCCAGAAGAACCTCTGACAACAGGTTGATTACCAATCAAGTCTTCTACTGATATCTCTGTTCTTTTATTATCTTTTTTCTCTGTTGATATTTTACTTGTAGATGCAGCAGCTGTTGTCTTAGTTCCACTGCCATGCTTAGAAGGACTTGCTACACGCCAATCTCCCTTACCTCCATTAGCCGAAGAACGCCAAACCCACTTTCCGTTGGGGTGCATATCTCCGTCCTGATGAGCCTTTTGCATTTCTTCCCAAAACTCTTCATGAGAAATAGCCTTATTGTAAACAGAAGAAAGATCATCGACAAACGCTTTCTTCACCGCCTTGCTTTCGGTTTCCTCTTCAGAAAGTTGAAGCTCAATATCCAGACTTTTACGAATACGGTTAGCAACCGTTTCACGATTCTTTTGAATGATTTTTTCAAATTGTTCCATGATTATGTAGTTTAATTGTTTAATTCCAACGTAAAGATAGAAATAAATTTTATATTAGCAAAATATTTTTCAAAATTTAACTCCGAAATCTAATGTATATCCATATCTGTCATCCAATCTTATTCCTGAAGCACCAATCATAAACTTCTGTTTTAAATCTACTCCGAATTGAATTTTATTAGTTTTCAGATCAACCGAACTTCCTATCATACCATAGAATTGTAGTGCGGGGATTTTGTAAATGACCGTTTCCTTCGTTCGAGTACGGTAAAGAGGACGAACCGTAGAAGTGGCGTTTACAAGCTTATTTTCATACACCTCGGCATTAATTAAAAACGTTCCTGTAGTATCGGTAGAAAAATCTAACTTATACTTTCTCCTCAAAAAATAATCAGCTAATATTGCCGCTGTATCTACTTTGATTGGTTTTCCGGGAAGGTAAATAGTAGTATCTCTTATAACCTCATAAGGAACTGGTTTTTCAATAGTATCATGAACTACATAAGGAGATGGTTCATACTTTATACTTTCCTTAATGATTGGCGTCGGCTCTTCGATAAACGCCCGACTGATAAGGAAACCAACAATAAAAGCTACTACCACGGATATGATAGTAGCTTTTGATATTTTTACTTCGCTTGCCATATTACTTAATATTTAATCTCTTCTCATATTCCGCTACTAATATTTCAAGCTGATTAATTCGATTGATCTGTTCTATATTCTGAGTGTTAGATTCTTGCTGGAACCTTTCATATTGCTGCATTAGTTCATTGTACTTTTGCTTATCCAGTTCTCTTTGTTTCTCATAATCAGCTCTTATCTCATTTAACTCTGTTCTAAAGCTCCTCACTATATCATTGCTTAATTTTCTTTCGTTTTGAAGTTCAGCATAAAGATTATCATACCGTTCTTTCCACCAAATATCTTTGGAAGTCATTTCATTGTTTAAAACATCATACCTCGCCTTCCAAAATTCATCACTTTTTACATCTGCAGATGCTGAAGCTTGTCGCACTTCTTGATCATATTTCCTACGGTCTAAAATACGACTTATGACCGCATATCCGATACCTCCCGTACCAAACAATAGAGAGACAATAGGAAAAGCATTTTCACGTAACCATTCCATCATCGTTTAACTTTATTATATTTCAACTTAGCCAATCGAACTCTTCGTTGATAATCGTCATAATCGTAATCAGAACGTAAACAACGAACTATTTCATCCGCAAAGGCTTTTATAATCTTGTCAAACGCTAAAGAATAGTTATTAAAGTCAGCTGGGTTATTGTAAGTACAAAGATAAAAAATAGCTTTGGTTTCAGAACTGACTTTATTAAAAAACTTAAACCACTCTTTGTCGTATGAATCTACAAACTTAAACTCTCTCCAGCGAATTCGAGGAGTAAGTAAATCAAGATCATTAGAAAGATTATAAGCAAAATCTCGACTTATGTAAGAACATTGTTTATTTAACGTCAAACCGCATCCCTCTTTTTTATCTCGAAAAAAATCAATAGCGATTGCTATTCCAAAAGTACGATGTTTTTGAAAATAACTTTTGTACTTACAAGAAGAATCAGAAACTACTTCAATGTTTCTTCTTTTCAATTCTTGAGTCAAATTGTTTCTAAATCTCCGAGAAGGAGCATCGAAACACCTTGACGTTAAATAAACTATCTTACACATAAAATCCTCTCTTTAGGAATTCATAGAATAAATGGAATTAAATCCACCATTTGCAGTATCAGCAGCCGCATTATCCGCAACCACGGTATAAGAAGCATAGGAACCGAAGTAAGCATTTGCTGTACCAATATTGCTGGAAACTGCACAACCGTGAATTTCTTTACAACCTGAAAATCCCTTTGCGTTATCCGTAGACAAATTTTTATTTTTATAAACTCTACAATTGTTAACATGATAACAACCCGCAAAACCTTCTACTCCTGCTGTATCGGTTTCTATTTTGACTTCGCAATTTGAAACAAAATAACAGCCATTGAAATAATAAGAAGACCTTAACATCGTGCCGTGAGCAAAACAATTAACTAAATTATTACTTTGAAAGAAAAGAGAAGGCGTTTGTTGATCTGCCGTAGTTACATCAAAAATCACTCCAGAATCAGAAACGTAATCGCAATAAAGACAGAATGTTCCCGGACTGGTGCTTCCTTGATAATTATGTATACAACCTCTCATGTACTTACAATTCCGAAACATCGTACTAAATTGTTGATTTTGAGCCCAACAATCGGTTAAATGTTCACAATGAGAAAAGCCTATCCAATTAGCTAAAGAATAGAAAGGTGCAATCCTTCTACATGTACAATTCCTTAAATTACTGAGATTGTAATACGTTATTACTGAAAAGCTCATAGTAATCGGAGGATTGGGTGTATTGATTGTAGAAAGTTCAATTTGAAGATTATCAGCTGAGAACAATTGTTTATCCCCTAAATAAGTTAAAAGGATAATGGGATGTGCCGCTGTAGCTTCAGTTAAGTCTACTATAACTTGTATCACCGCATTGGGTTCAGCATATATGTACTTTGTATTCTCATGCAATCGAATAATGTTCGAAAGAGCAGGAGAATTCAATTTCCAAGTTCCATTCTTGATAAGTACAGAAGTGGCATTGGCATTGTTTATCAACCCCGTTAAGGCGGCATCACTATCTACTACATAATCAAACTCAACCTTCTTTGCCACTTCGGTCAATGAACCTGTGCCGATATCCTTAACTTGCTTTTGTAGCTTTCCGATAGCGGTTTCTACGTTATCGTTATTATTTACATACTCATTTTGCTTTGCATCTGCGTAGTTCTTAGAAAGAAGAATCCCCGTAGCATATTTAAACTGATTAATCCAACGCTGAAACTTGGAAACAATAGTAGTTAAGGTATCGTTGATTAAAACATCACCTGGTGCTCCGGAGATGACCGGAGCTGTTGGAATCTGTTTACCGTAAATAGCGGTTGCAGCCGTAGCCTCCGTTACTAAATTTTCAGCATTGGTAATGATCTGTTGATTTTCCTTTCCTACGTTATTTATGGAAGTGTTTATCTCTTCCATATCAGTATCATAGGTATCTTTAGAAACCACGCCTCCTTTTTTATCGAATTGATCTCGCAAGGATTGAGAAAAATTGAAAAAGAATCCTCCGTTCCAAGTTATTGAATTTCCCGTAACCGTAGAAAGGAAAGAGGAAATTTTGTATTTGGCTAATGCCCATGCATTTCCTACTCGACTTTTGCCAAAAATATAATCAGTATTGAAAACAGGAACGTATTCATTGAAACGAAAAACTAAACGTTTATTCACCTCATCGAACGTTCCCTGAAGATCGTCGATTAAAAGATTGGAAGAAGAAACGTGATACTGAATATTCGTTCCTAAATCATCAATCAAAATATTACCCAGTGTATCGGAATATTGAACTTTTGTAGTAGTTATCGCAAAAGCAAGAACATTTGAACGGTCAGTGATTTGATAAAACTTACCAATAGGTAATCCATTAACCTTCGCTGCGTTTACAAGCTCCGAATAAGTTATAACCGATACAATTTCTGGATCAAGGGCTCCCCAAAGTCCTGTCTTGAAATTATAAACTTTATGAGTCATTTGACTTGGTGTATTATCGTACCAAATCAAAGCGGTATTTGAAGGGGCAGTTTGACCAATACTCAGTCCAGCTATTTGCCCCATATTTTTTGTATTCGCCATATCTTATAAATTTAGTTTTTCTTCTTCTCTTTCCATGAAAGTTTCAAAAGCTTTGACAAAGAGATCACTTTCAGCTTTTTCTTCAGTTTCCTCTTCTGTCTCCGATTCCTCTTCATTTTCCTGTACATATAAATCGAACGGATTCTGAACTTCCTCAGTTTCCTCTTCAGTTTCCTTCACTTCTTCCTTACCTTCTCCTGGTTGTCCTCCCGCCTGAGGCATCTGCGCTGCGGCAAGCTGTTGAGCGTAAACCGCATTTTCAATAATATTACCATGCTCAATAGAAGGCAAATCCCATTTCTGGCGTATTTCATCAATAGTCTGGAATGAACCTAATTTCTTTATATCCATATCCAATTCTTGATCTATCGTCATTCCGTTCAATCCCATGAAGACAAATTCAAAATCAGGATTGAGAGGCTCTATTATGTACTTATTTAATTTCCTTTGTATAAACTTTAAAAGAGGATACAAACCCCTATCTTTGGAGTTTCGTAATCTTTGACTTTGACTTCCCTCGAATAAACCTCCGGAACCAGCCGAACGGCTTATGTCCCATCCTATCTCAATAGGATCGATATTATAAATAGCACAAGCAAGTTTAATCAGATATTCAATCCAAGAACTGTACTCCATATCACGGTTGTTCTTCTGAAGATCAATCCAATCAACGTCCGCCTCTACAACAGGAGTTTTCCAACTCTGCATTACTCCCGTTATCATAGCCTGCCACTGCTGTTTGAATTGCTGTAGAGATGCCTCATTAACATTCCCCTTTACTCTCAACAAACCCTTCGGAGCTGATCCCTGACTAAAGAATCTACGATTGTATTCATCTCCCCAAAGAAGCGAAGTAACAACGTTGATAAGTTCTTCCAATTCCGAACAGCCGTATCCATTAGCATAGATAGAAGCCGAAGGATTGCGAACTCCAAAACAAAGCTCCCAAGGGTAGAAGTCATTTACAATAGCATTCTGATAAACTTGAACATATTGAGGATAATAACCTTTTTCCCTTACCCCCAAAGCTCTGAGATTCTCGTTAACCCAAAGCCCACTTCCTCTCCTTTGGAAGAACGGATTATCATAATCCTCTTGAAATGCTGAATCTGCTAAACGAAAAGTGGCTCCGTCAGTAGCAATAAAGCTTTCTAATTTACCTCTTCTATTGCGAACGCACTCAAAAGTCATCTGATCATACGTGAGCGAATCATCTACTATTTTTCGGATAAAAGTATCAAAGTCATCATTCGTCCAAGAGTATTCCCCTCCGGTATTCAGAATGAAGTCTGTAAGAGCAGTTGCTATTTTCTTATCCCTATTGTCCATTTTTTGCTCCATTCCAAACTTCGGCTTTTTCCGAATAACAAAACCCGTAGAATAACGGTCAGATTGAGGTTCAGCAAAATCTGCTATCTGATTCTTTCTTGTTTTAATGATGGAGTTTATAATAGGAGTTTTGGACATGCGCTTCAACGTGGTGTACGACAAAGTGTATGGCTTATCCTTATATCCTAAATTAATGTTGAACTGCAAAGGATCAATGAAAAATGCCTTAGGATGAGTAGCGGTCTTTTGCTGAATCCGACTCATCGCATTGCTTGCGGCTATCATGTCGTCTGGATTATCCGACTTCGCAGCTTTTTCTATAAGGCGAAAACTTTTCGCTTCCAGTTTTTGTTTAGCAAGTTCAACTGACTTCAATTGTTCTGAATAATTTGCCATATCATTTTCAACCAATTTTATTTTTGATTATCTATAACTGTCAGAATGTAAAGATAAAACAAAAGGGAATGATTTTCACCACTCCCTTTCTTCTCTCAAAATAAAATCTTTTTCTTATCCACCTGTCGCAACCAAAGTGATACTCTTCGTAATATCGGCAGATGCTACCGTTTCTTTTCCCGTCTGAGTAGTAAAGCCAGTCAAAGACGCTTCCCAGGCAACGGAATGTCCCTTCTCAATATAATCAGACCAAGTCAATCCTGGAACGACCGCTCCGTTGATTTTCAAAGTAGCTCCCTCATTGGTAACCGTAATCGTCACTTTGTGATATTCCGGAATCTCCAATTGTTCACTTTCCGGAGGATTCTGAACATACACAGCGGTCGGCTTTGCGTCTGGATCAGTGCCCATATTTTGCATTGCTACAAATTTCTGAATATCTCCTACATTGAAAACATCTCCATTGCGAAACGGAAAGACGTTAACCGATACTGATTCAGGTCTCATTACCTGCATTACCGTGAACATATCGCCATGATCTAAATCCGTTCTCAAAACGGCATTCACGGGCTTGCTATCACGTGTATAAACAAATACAAAATCTTTCATTTTTCCTTAATTTTTAAATTAATAAATTCAGTCTTTTTGTACTTTATTATAGCTGCTCATCATTCTTTCTACCTTCAAAGCGTCCTGAAGATCAAAGACGATAAATTTCTCATTCAAGTCTTCATGAAGAATTATTACCAATGATTCTTCCTCGCATTCATATAGAGTAGTATTATCATTGATATGTAGAACTTCACTCTCCTCGGTTTTTATCTTTTGAAATAAAGCGTTAAAGGCATCTATCTCATACGGATCAACTGCACTGGTATTACTCAGAAATCTTAATCGAGCAGCCGAGGTGTCCAACTCTGTAGCGACCAATTGAAGATCAAAGTCCAGAGGTTCCGATAATGTAGATAAAGATTTTGATTTCATTGTTTACTTTTTATTTACCAAGAACACCAAGTTCCAATTTTGCTTCATATCTCGTTCCATTTCCTGAACGTCAAATCCATGTTTCTTCAGATGTTTCCGAAGAGCTTTAAATCGTTTGAAGTCTTCTTTGAGATCCATGTTCATATCGAAGTTATATTCAAATATGATTTGATCCACTCGCCCAAAATCAGTACAATTGATAAGAACTTCCCACTCCGAACCTTCAATATCAACTTTCATCTTAGTCGGCTTGTATTTAGCCATAACTTCGTTGATATTGACACACTCAACGGGAACTCTTTTACGGTTATTCTTAACCAAGAAAGAATAGTAATAAGGAGCTTTTCCCAGATAGAAATCTCTCACCTTGTCTTCATTACCCACTACAGCTTGCTTATGTAGCACTACGTTCTTTGCTCCGTTCTCTTCGACATTCACCGATAGAAATTCAAAGTTCACGTCTTCGGGTTCATAAGCAATGACCTTTTTGACTTTATCGAATATGTCACAAGTAAAAGCTCCAATGTTTCCTCCAAGGTCTAATACAACATCCTTAGAAGAAAGAACCAGACCGCCCAGACCTACTGAACGATGAGTGTATTCGCTTCCTCGGAATACAGCGTCTACGATATGTTTTTCAGTCGGAAGGTTAGAACGCCACTTCAAAGTCTTTCCATCTTTCTGAGCTTCCGCTAAAGTAAAATCTGATTGAACCTCACGGAACTCCGATAACCGCTTTATTTGAGGGATAACTTTACTTTCTTTACAAAATGCTTTGAATTGTTCAATATTTATATTGTGTAGAAAGGGAGCTTTTTCAAAATCAATATCAAAGCCATGAGTTCGCTTTTTCAATTTTTCTTTTTCTTCCTCTTCTTTTACTATGTTGATAGAAATATCAAACAATCCTCCCTTTTTCTCACGCACGCTAAACGCAAGAAGGTTTTCGATAAGAATTTGGGTAGTAGTTTTCTTTTCTACTACCTCAAAACCCTTACTTTCAAAAAAATCTTTTAATTCTTTGTCCATTATTTTATTACTATTTGGTAAGTTTTATTTTACTCCATTTTATAACAACATCCAAACTCTTTACTCCTTCAAATTCTCCATGCCAGTTCTTCCGTTCTTTCTCCTTCAATGTTACTACATCGGGAAATTCTTTCTGAAGCCTCAAAGCAAACTCATTATTACGATTAACCGTTCTATAATTAGAACAACCTCCTTTGGTATTAGCTCCGGAGGATTTATCAAAAGCGTATTTGAAATTACAAACTACATCAAACCCTTCCCTGATAAGAGATATGCTAACAGCAAAATCTTCTTTTAAAGCCCAATCACTAAATCTTTGCGCTTGCTTTAAATATTTCTCAACGTTGATTCCCCAGAAAGCAAATAATCTACAATTCTCAACTATCTCTTCTTTACCTCGGTTAAAAGGTCGAAAGCTCAAACCGCACATAGCGTATTTCTCTAAAGAAGTGAACATCCAATCGAAAATCTCAATCTGCATATTTAGCAATTCTTCTTCGGAATAATTCTTAGGAGTCATTTCAAAGATATTACTCTTTAAACTTGTATCTCGAGGAACGTTCCGAGACTGAAATCTGAGATTATCGTCCATGAATATCACATTCTTAGAATTGGAATTAAACAAGATATATTCTCGTATTTCTCCGATATGAGTACAATCCTTATCGTATTCTTGAATACTCGCTACCTGATCCGAATAAAGCTTTTTAAACAAATCCATTTCTCCTGGATGACAATAAACGTTCACCATTTTCCGAATTTCAGGTCGAAGACGTTGGAGAGTGGATTGTTTGTTCACTCTCCCTCTTGTCGGCATAGCTATGTAATAATCATATTTCATTTTAGCTTCGAGGTTGAAATTTACTCCTCTGTTTACCCTCTCCAATAATCATCTTCCAATATTTCTGGAACTCACATAACCACATCTCAATTTGATGAAGGGTTACATTCCTTGAAGAATATGTAACATAATATTTTCTCTCTTGTTTATCCCATTCTAAAAAGGGGAAATATTCTTTCTTCCTTGCTCCTATTTGAGAAAGCATAATAGCACTACGTTCTTGAAGCCAATAGATAGCCTGTTTTTGTTCCCGAACGGTTTTCAAATTAGGATAAATAAGACGAATCCCAATCGAAGCACCTGGCCCAACGTTCGTAAAGTCATTTTGATCGAACTTCATAAACTTTCGGTCAGTGTATCTTGGGATATACGTAAAGTCTTGATAAAACTCATGAGCAATAAAGTCTGCAACAGCAGGGAAGGTTTTTAAATAAGAGATAATATCTTCCGGAGTTTTAGCGGTCTTCACCGTAGCAATGAGCTTATTCATGTTCTTATGGAGATAAGGAATCACTACCTGAGTATAGCAATAATCACGAGAATGACCAGGAGCGGCTTGAGAGTTTATAAGATAAGCCGAAGTATAGGGATTCTGACCTACGGAACGAATCCCAGCAATAAACTGAGAAAACTCATCCTCGTCATATTCTTCATAATCGGGTATTCCATTACGCCATTTCGTTGCGGGAATCAATTCATCTGTAGAATCGGCTTGCTTTAACCCTGATTTGACGGGAGCGCCAAAAATATTTTTCTGAATTGCCTTCCCCTTCGGTTCAAAAGTAAAAGTTTCTGGATTATTGAAAAAACGGAAAACCATCATCTTCCAAATAAGATTTCTCAGAGTCAAAGAATTATCCAAAAGAATATTCTTTATTTGCCATTGACTATTCCTATCCAGTTCCCTATATACATTGGTAAACTTAGATTCTTGAAAAATCTTATCTTTAGTCCAAGGTCGGGGAAGATTATCAATGAAGCGTCGCTTCCAAATCATTTGACGTTCATACATCGTCTCAAAGAAAAGACGTAAATTAGGTTCATACAGTTCTAAACTCTCATCGGGGAGTTTATCATACCATGATGCATATTCAAACATACTATTTTCTTATACGGATTAAAAACTCTCTTTTAGCTTCTAAATTGCCCTTTTTCATAAGCTTGATAATAGTTACTTTATCCAGCTTCCGAAGCGGACGTTTGGTTGAAGAAATTAACTTTGTTTCAGATACCGGAAAGATGCACATATTTCCTACGGTGTTTTCCTTCCCAAAGGGATGAACTGAAATCAAAGGGAGGTACCAATTTCCATGAAAAGAATCTATTATAAAAAGACGGTTCCCCCAAACTTCTTCGTTCCGAACTAAATCTCCAACTTTGAAATATTTCCAAATTCTTTCTTTCTTCATAAAAATTGTCTTTTCCCTAATAACTATGTTACTAAAATGAAAAGGCTACTTTCTCAAGCAACCTTTTCTTATAAATCAAAAAATCACAATAGAATACTAATCAAACTTCAGTGTCACTATTTGACGTGGAGTCAATTCGTAGCTTGTTCCTTCTTTGAGATTCTTCATCAAGATTTCACAAGCCTTAATGTCCACCATGCACTCGCAAATAGCTCTAACGTCATCGTTATATCTTTGACGGGCAACTGCCTGTTCTTCGTTCTCTGGACAATTAACTTGTAGACCTTCCATAGTCTTCCCATGATCTACGGAAAGTGAAGCAACTACACGATCATCCATTTGCGTACAACGAGTTTCTTCCCAAGTGTAATATTTATACGGTACATCTATTTTTAGACCGTCTGTCCACCATTTCTCCACGGGATGAGTAGGAGCTTTACCCGTGTCTTCCAACCAGTCATCTGCATCCTGTTTCTTAGCAGCTAAAGCGGCTTGCTTTTCTGGGAGAACAACGTCCTTGATTTGATCGATCATTTCCTTTCCCGTCTTAGAAAACTTAATGTTTCCTCCGTAAAAAATAGCGTCCATCACATCCGATTTTTCCATCTCTCCTTCAACAAAAGAATCAAACGGATTGACATCGTCTTCTCCCTTCTTCACTTTGTCTTTCTTCTCAGCTTCCTCATGAAGCTTTTCATCACCTTTGATACCTCCAAGACGTTCTTTCAGCTTTGCTTCCCGTTTCTTTACACTCTTCTCATCTTCGTACTCGTCATCATCGTCTTTGTGATGAGCACGTTTATGAAGTTTCTCGTCACCCTTTACACCGCCTAAACGTTCTTTGGTTTTTGCTTCCCGCTTTTCAACTTCCTTTGGAGATTCATATTCGTCATCCTTCGCTTTATTAAAGGAATCATCTCCAACAAAAGAATTGGCGAAACTTCCCCAAAGTCTTTCTCTTTGCATTTCCCGATGTTGACGAAATGCTTCTGTTACATTTAAATCGTTCATTTTTATTTCTCCTATAATTTGGTTATTTGATCAACAATCCGTAAAAATCCTCTAAAGAATACGCTTTCTTATATCTGTAAGTGTTCTTTTGCTTATTGATATCGTCAAGCATATTCTCCAGCAAACTCTTTCCGTTTTCGGTTTGATAATCCAATTTCTCATACACTGAGAGATTCAACCAAGTTAATTTGAGATTAAAAATAACCTTTCCTAATATCTCCTCATAATCCATTTTAGTGAAATGACAGAATCGACTTGCTATCCATTGAGACATTTCTAAAACCGTTTTATCCTGAGGAACTTTATATGGAGTTATGAAATCCAGAAACTTCTTAAAAGCTACATTTCCAAATCCCTTTTTGAGCTTAGGAACATTATCCGAAGTATCACCCATAATTACCTTATACAACAAAACCTCAAAAGGTTTCGTAGGCTCTATCATTATATCGGTATCAAAGTATTCATTCCAATACACTTCTTTCTCAGGAATGCAATAAAATCGAAAGTTCTTGGAATTATTATTGAAAAGGGAAATATCCTTATTCATGATTTGTCGAATATCGGAATCGCCTGTTATTATAACCAATTCTTCTTCTAAAACCTGAGTGAAATAAATACTCCAAAGGTAAAGCAAATCATCTCCTTCTGCCCCCATGACTCGACTTACAATTACTTTTTTGCTCCGAAGGAATTTTTCAAACTCTTCAATCATATGAAGGAAATGTTTATAATAAGAAGCTCGTACTCGGGTGAGAGCATACTTATAGTCATCATACAGATTATATCTCCAACTGGAGGAATCTATAACAAAAGCTACTCTTTTCACATCTTTAAAACGATTAATCGTAGCGCACATATCAATAATAATCTTCCGAATAAGAACTTGTTGTTTATCCTTATCCTGCAAAGCCTCTAATAAAAGAGCTTCATTTTCTTCAGGCGTTGCCTTCCGGTCTTGGAAATAAGTTGACCAGATGCTGAAAGTTTTATGGATTAGATAGTTACCGTCAAATAATAGATTCATGGTTATATATCATTTAGTTCTAAAATCAAATCTAATAAAGAAGTCATAGCCTCGCTGTCTTCTCCTTTTGTAAGGCATATAATAGACTTTCTCATAGCTACGATAGTCTTATGATACTTATCCTCCGAAACGGCAGAGCAAACGTTCTTAGACAGTTCTTCGTTCCTTCTCTCTAATTCTGTTATTCTCTCTTTAGCTTCTTTCAATTCACTAAACAAAGCCTCATCTGGATAACCAACTTTCATTACAGGCAACGGAGTAGAGGAATCGGAGATTTCTTCTGTCTCCTTCTTCTCTTTCACGGCAACAACAGTAGGGATGAGAGACTTTTTCAATTCTCTGTTTTCCTTGATCAGAGCTTTCTTTACTTTATTCAAGAAAGTAGAACTTGGTTTTCCAACCCTTTGATATTTGATTGGAACAATATCCGCTTCATTCTTTTGAATTCGCTTGCCTTCTAAAGTATTTATCAAACAAATTCTTGATCCTTCCTTCTCTATGATTTCGATAACTGTTCCTCCGTCCAGTAGTCCTTCATTATCATAAAACTTAACTACAATTCCTTTTACAATCTTGCTCATATTTTTCTAATTTTGAATTTAATCTTTTTCTCGCAAAGTGTATTTTTGATTTTATCGTTCCTATTGGCAATTCCATTATCTCGCTTATTTGTTGATAAGCATAACCGTTAGCAAACGCCAATATTATTCTTCTATCAATAACACTAATGTATGAATCATTAACTATTTCATTCAATTCCTCTAAAAGAATATCTGAGTCCGCATCTTCAGAAAAACGGGAGGATTCAACTAAAACTATCAAATCATTCTTATCATAACTTTCCAAGGGTGTTCTACAAGAACGACGAAAGTTATTTACAAACATATTATACATAATTGTGTATAGCCAACCTTGAAAATTTATGTTCCCATTCTCATCTGGATGAAACTTGTCTTTCTTCTCTAAAGCTTGAAGCATAGTATCAGATACCAAATCTTGTCGGTCCTCATCCGATAAATCGAATTTCCAACATAAGCGATATAAGTAGTCGTATTGTTTTGATAGTTCGGTTTCAAAATCAAATTCTTCCTCAACTTTCATATTCATTCTATGTTTCCTTAATAAACGGTGGGCTGACTCCGAAGAACCAACCCACTTTCAAAACTCTCTCTTTTTACTATTGTAATAACTTAACCTTGCTTGCTTCTTGCTTTTGAGAATTTGTTACCGCTTTATTCAAAGACGTATTCTTGCCGTCTTTATAACCATAATTTCGAGCACTATCAAATTTCTCGTGAGTTTTTCTTGATTTAGTGCCTCCGAACTTATTAGCTACATAATCCTTAATAGCAGTATCATTACGTACTATCAAAGCGGTTACTTTAGTTCCAAACACTTCATCTTCCTTCTTCTCTCGGTCACTTTCTTCTTTTAATTTTGCGTCCAAACCAGCGGCACATCCCATTAGATAACTTCTTTGATATTTATCCAAGCTGATAGGTTTAAGAGCATATTCCAGAGTCTCCTTATACTCTTTGAAACGAACCTTAGAAAAAGCTACAAAACGCTCCGACAATAATTCCCGTAACCACTTAACGGTTTCTATATTCTCCCTCTTGCCGATTATTATCAAATTCTTGTAAGATTTTCCGTAGATAAAGCAACGACAGAAGTTCCATTTACAAAGAACATAAACCAAACGGTTTTCCCATTCTCCACCTATACTCTTATAGGTAAACCCAGAAACTTCTTCGTGAAGAATTTCGTCTTTCTTTTTCTCTTCATCGGTACCAATTTCATCCATGGAAAGATTATACTGTGCCAGTAATCTTTGAATGGCTGCGGCTGCAGCATTTGCCTCTCCTTCGGAGTTGATTTTCTTTGCTCCCTCGTAAAGATTTTTCAATTTACGTAATTTACCTAATACGCTGTCTAAATTCTGATTTGTTGTTTCCATATTGTTTAACAGTTTTGATTTACAATTCGTTTTACGATTACATTAGCGAAGGTACGCTTTATTTTTGAAATAGCAAAATAAAAAGCGAAAAATCTTTGAAAATAATCCGCTTTTTAACTCTTTTTATTGTTAGAGAGCAAAATCTTGTATAAAACCCAGATAATGCTTTGCTCGTGTGAATGCTACATATACGAGGTTATTTTCTTGTTCCGCCATCCAAGGAATCGACATACAGTGCTTTAAATACATCTTGTCTTCGCAAATTATAAATACTCTATCACTTTCCAATCCCTTTGATTTATGTATAGTACTCAAACAAATTCCATTCTTCTCTCCGTCTTTAAATATACTATCAATTCGAGAGATTACTTCGGCTGCCGTTGATAAACCTTCAGAAAGAATTTCAATAGCATTGATCTTATCTTCATACACTCGGTACATTTCACTTCCCTTAGCTTCTTTTTCGGTGCAGTGCTGCTTGCTAACCACTTTTCCTATTATCCGTGATAATTCCCGCTGAAGACGCTCTATAACATCCGACATTTGCTTGCGATTGGTCTTCTTGATCATATTAATAAGATTGGTTCCTATATCCCTACCTTTTACATACGCCTTAATACCGCTTCCGATATATTTCATACAAAGATTTACCAAAGGTGCAGATACCCGACAAAGAATTAAATCTCCGTCCTGAACGTCTTTCATAAGAGCTTCCCGAGTCACTACTCCTTTTCCTGCTCCAACTCTGGCTTCTAATTGCGGAACTATTTCTTTAGCTAAATCTACAATATCTGTATCGCAACGATAACAAAGCGAAAGAGGCAGTTTTGCGGTATGAGGTAAGTTTTTTAGAATATTGAAACTTTCTACATCCGCCCCAGCAAAACCGTATATTGCCTGACGAGGATCCCCGACGGCAATAAACCTTCCTCCTGGTTTAATACATTTCAAAAACATTTCTCTCTGAGCGGCATTAAGGTCTTGACATTCGTCTATGAATACCCAATCATATTGCGGCATACGAATTTGCTTAACATTAGGGAAATAAATCATATCCGTAAAGTCAATATGATCAATCTCTCTTTTTCCCCAATCAATTCCCGCAAGAGCTAAAGTAGCTTCATTATCAATAAGGTCTAAATTATGCTTATATGCCAATGATTCTAAATCCCGAATATTATCTACCAAATTAACTCTTCCCAAGTCAATAAGATGGAGGATATTCTGTTTCCAATCCGAAAGTTGTTCATCAGGAAGATTCGAAAAACGAGGCGCAAGGCTGCCGTACTTAATTCCGTTATTTACCCAAGCCTTATATTTATCATCAGAAAGCTTCGCTCCCGTTTGTCGCATAACCGCTGAAGCTCCTAAAGAATGAAGCGTCCGGATTTCAACGTTTGGTAAATTTCCAACTTTTATTTTCAATTCTTCTACAATAGCCTTGTTGAAAGCAAGAAATAGAACTTTCTTATTCTTAGGAATAAGTTTCAGTGCATTAACAATAGTCGTGGATTTTCCTGAACCTGCTACGGCATCTATGACCGCATTTCCTTTACCCTTCTGAATGAAGATGTAGACAAGTCTTTGATATTTGTTAGGCAAGAACGTCATAATAGTACGATTTTTAAATTCATTACAAAGATAGGTGAAATTTTTATAATAGCAAAATATTTTACCAAGAATTTTTTTAATTATTGCTAATTTTTAACTTTTACAATAAAATAAGGGAGGAATGAAATCACTTCAGCCCTCCCTCCAACGAATAATCCAAAACTGTCATTTAAAAGAATAAATACGACTAAACATCCATTAAAAGATTATCTTCATTAAGTAACTTTGATAGTATTTCTTCCGTAGCATTTTGATATACAAAGATTAATTTTAATCCCTTCTTTTGAGCTATCTTACGATAAGCTGAAGTGAGATTCTTGAAACGTATATCGTTCTTGTAAATCTCATAATCATTCACTCCTATCGTCCACCACTTGAACTTTCCTGTTAAATTAGATTGTTGGAATCCCCAAGAGATAACTCCTAATTTATCTATCTTTTGAATAACGGACAAAATGAAACTTTCAATATTACTCATACATAAATTTATTGAACTCCTCTTCGCCTATTATGGATTTCAAACGCTCAGATAACAAATTGAGATGAACTTCCTCGTCAGCAATAAGTTTAGAAGTTAACTGCATTGCTATTGTCATAGTCTTAGTGTAAACCTTGGCTTCAGACATACGAGCTTGAATACCTTCATATACACGAATTGTATCCTGTTCCGCCCCAATAGCTATTTTCAAAGCTTCTTCTACGTCCTTACCAATTTTTACGCCTGAATTAGCAAAACGTTGATCTATCTTACCGCCTAACTTCCGGATAAAATCTCCCAACTTATCATAATGCTTCATCTCAGTCATAGCAATGCCCAATAGCAGCTCACCTACGTCCTCAAAGGTAGCTTCCTGAGTAGTGTACATTAAGATAGCGGTGAGCTCAGAAAAGCCATTAGTTCCGTTGTAGATAGAATAGAACCATTCTGCTGGTACTCCGTCGTCCGGCTTTGCTCCGTCATATTCCGGATATTCAATCGAAGGATCAGAATAACGCATAGCATTTACCAATCCTAAAGTGAGATCATCCAGCTGATTCTTCGTCAACGGTTTCTTTAAAACAAAATTCTTCATATGTTCTTTCTCTTAAATCTTTTTCCTCTTCTGTAATATCTGATGATCTACCTAAAATAGTCAATAGAAATTATATCCAGCGTTCCGTTAGGATTCTTTCGATATACACTTTCAACGGCAATGTCTTTGCCTTGACCCCAATCAACTCCTATAAAAAGTCCCTTGGTATTTGTGAATATGACGCTACTCATTTTGTTCCTGTGTGACCAAAACCACCGTCACCTCTTGCGCTCTCAGAAAGAACCTCTACAGGAACCCATTCGGCTCGTTCATGCTGAGCGATAACCATCTGGGCTATTCTTTCTCCGTCTTCAATTACGAATGCCTCGGTAGAAAGATTTACCAATATCACACAAACCTCTCCTCGATAGTCCGAATCTATCGTTCCTGGAGAATTTAGTACTGAAATTCCTTTCTTAATAGCTAAACCGCTGCGTGGGCGAATTTGAGCCTCAAACCCTACGGGAAGAGCAATATAAATACCCGTAGGAACTAAAACCCTACCCATAGGAGCAAGAGTTATTGGCGAGTCAATATTCGCTCTTAAATCCATACCAGCCGAATGAACCGTACTATATTCCGGCATATTATGTTTCGACTTGTTAATAATTTCTATTTTCATAGCTTTTTGCGTTAATCTAAAATTATTTCCTAATGTTCCTTTTTCACGATCATAAATTCCCCAACGATTATAAGAGAATTTCAAGGGAGTAGTTTTAAGAACGAACGCTGGAATCCAGTACGTGTTAGCTAATGAGCTATGCTCGTCCTTCATTAAGAATTGCGACTTGGGAATAAAAGTAGTATTCCCGTACATATCCTCAACCTTAAAACTCTTCTCGCTATAATCCGTGATGTTTTTAAAAGTAAATGAATAACAAAGTATTTCCATCTTTTTATAGTTTTTACTTAGAAACTCTGTTAGAGGAATGTGTACTTAAATCCTGTTGTTATTAAATTTGCTCCTAATTTAGCAAGCCAGAAAGAAGAACTAATATCATCATGTTCTCCTACACTTGCTAATCCCTGAGAAGTAAATGCTACTGAACCAAGATCACTGAAGATGAGGTCTTTCATATCTTGGGAATGTTTATCTCCCGTTGGAATGTGAATCTTGCCTCTTTCGAAATCTATGGCTAAACCTGGCCAGCCTGTTTTTAAATCATACTTATCTATTCCCGTTGTATGCCCTACTACAGGCAAACCTTGTCGGTCACCCTCTTCTACAAAAATTTGTTGGAAAGTGTTTTGTTCTAAAATCATAGTATCGGGACGGAAACGAACGTTCAATCCCTTGAGAACTTGCATTTGTTCATAGAACTTCTTTCCCTTCTCTCTATACATATACAATAACCAACGTTCTCCGGAATCGTCTACTCCCCAAACACTAAATACCGTATAATCACTTCCAACATTAGCAGAAATAGCAAAGTCACATCCTACAACTACTTTATTAAATTTAATCGGGAAGTCATCTCTATTTCTCACCAAAGTGTATTTATCCATTCCAATAACCGAACGCATAAGAATTTCCATTGGGAAAATTGAAGCTTCATTGGTGATAGGACGACAAAGATTTTCCCGAGAGAAAATAATATTTCCTTGGGTATTCTTTTTATCCATTAAATCCGCAAAGTTCCAACGTTGTGGCCAAAGAATACGTCCATCGGGGAATATTGCTGGATATTCAATAACAAACCAACCCGTCTTATTTTTCAAGTCTCCGTATAAGTCGCTGGAGTGGAAGGGTGTACCTACTACTACAATTTGTCCACCAGGAACAAGCATATTCATAATTACGGAATGAAAATAGTCAATACTCTTCTGCCTTTGTAACTGACTGTAGATGACGTTATCTTTTAATCCGTCGTCTACTATTATCCAGTATGGGTGAGCACCACGTACTGATGACCCAAATCCCTTTCCCGTCAATCTTGCACCGTTCCTACAAACTATGTTCGTACTTGCCCAAGCTCCCTCGCTTTTAGTTGAAGGCATAAGCCGTTCCCGTAGAATATCGTTACTTTCAATAGTTCCCTTCAGAATCTCTATAAGGTCTACCGCCTGTTGCAAAGAAAAAGAAAAAAGATACCCACGATTGGAATTTGATTTGTTAGGACGGGTAGAAAATTGCTTAACGCTCGGACGAGAATACCCATAGAGTTTCCAGTTAGCATAAGCATTGGAAAAGTAAAACGATTTCCCGTGGTCACGTGCGGCTTCAATACAAAGCTTCTTATGCTGGTGAACTAAATCTCCCCACTCAAGATGATGCCAGGAAAGTTGGAAATCAGGCATAACTGAAGTAATGAAATACGTCAAATTATTTACTCTCAAAACTTCTTCTATACTTTCTGAAAGTCTTTCCGGATATTTGGGAGCAAAATCTATACTACTCTTCCCCGTGTAAAGAACGTGGAACGTATCTTGTAACATATTGTCTATTACAAAATCAACGTCTCCTCTCGTTCCTTCCATCAACTCCAATATTCCCCTTTCATCCATCCCGTCAATAATCTCATCGACTACTCTCAGACACTCCAAACGGTGCAACGGAGATTGCAACAAAACATCATCATAATCTATTTTCATACCAAACGTCTTTAAACAATGAAAGCTGATAAGGTTCACACCCTACCAGCTCGGTAAACTAACAAGTACAGCTATGTTAGAATTCAACCAAGGAATCAACATCCTTTTGAATAATAGCATACTCTTCCTTTTTCTTGTCGGCAGACAAACTATCGTCTCCTTCCAAAACCGACTTATATCTTTGAATGTGCTCGTTCAGAGTATAACAAGACTGAACGACATCCGCCCGAACAGAAGCTCTTTGAGTTTCCTTGCCGAAGATTAATTTGAATTCGTGCGTCCCCTTGGTAAACTCCAAGAATCCGAAAACCTTCAAAGTGTTCAGAAGCTCCGCAACCTCTTTATTAGTAAAGGTTGTATTTTGAACAATCTGAGCCTTGGTGAAGATGCGAGAAACAGCAAGAGAAAGATCAGCCATATTAGTGAACTTATTCCAGAGTAATAAAGCCCACTCTTCGGCTTTCGCCCGATTCTTAGAATCGTTGATGAATTTAGTCAATTTTTCGATTGGAGTAGCTTCGCTGTTTTTCTGTTGTTCTTCCAGATAATCATAGATTACCTTATCTTCAAAGATAACGACTTTCACTCCCTCTTTTTCAGCCGCCTTGATAATAATTCCAGCGAGCTTCGGATTCAAACAGCTCATTAACAATACCGCCTGTTCGGGAGGCAGGGGAGCTTTTTCCTTTGTTGCACGAGGCTTCCGTTGCTTTGTTTCTTTCACTTCAGTAGCCGTAGTTTCACAAGCGCAATTTTCAGCGCAAGAATCTTTTGATTCGCAATCTTTACACATAACAATTACTTTTTCAATTTGTTTATTAATATCTGTCAAAACTTAATTCTCATTTATATCTAATTACCTTCCTCACTAAATATGAAGCGGCTGATTCTGGATTCTCAAACAATTCCTTCAAACCGTAAATGAAAACCATGATAAATTGATCAGAAGCGGATTCGTCCTCCCCTATACTTTCGCAACATTCTTGATATTCAGGATTAGCAATTCGTATTTGATATTTTACTTCTTTATCATTTTCACCGTGATAATACATTCCAACAATCTTTCCTTCGGTTATCCGATTATTGTAAATGATATAACGTATGTCTCCCAAGCTGGGGAGGATTATCTTTCTTCGAATAATGGTAGTCTTAGGATCATAATTTTCACTTTTGTTCTTCTTAGGAATCAAAGGAAATAAATCAGATTTCTTACTTTCAGGATAGCCTTCCGTCGGTCTTATCTTTTTAGAAAAACGATTGTAGATAGTAAGAGCGAGACGGCTGACGTCAGGAATGACGTTGGAAATGATCTTGTACCTCATGCCGGAACGTTCTCCCTCGCCTTCTACCAATCCAAGCTTTTTCAGCTCATCTACGATAATAGCCGAATAATTTTTGTTAACTCCTCCGCTCTGAAGAATGGAAGCGATAGAACGATCTTTCACTGAAATCCATACATTCATTTTATCTACTCTCAAAATCTCCGCCAATACCAGTTCCAAGGCAGCAAGAATATTTTCTCTTTTATTTCCCATAATATAACAGTTTTGATTTTCTAAAATATAGATTGATAATCTACAATTTATAAAACTTTGGGGAAATTATTATTGCTATTTTCCGCCACACTTAAACTGGAAGAACTCCAAACCTCTTGTCCTTTTAGCAGTCTCTTCTACTACTCCTTCTCCTTTTTTGGATCTTAATTTCTTTGCAAAGAAACGAAATAAATCTGCATTAGCTTCTACGTCATTCATAGCTCCGTGAGCATCCGTTAGTTTTATCTTAGAACGTTCGCAAGAAGCAGTTAGATTTAATTTCTCTTCTCCTGTAAGTCCGTATGTCATTTTCGCTAACGGCCATGTATCTATAAAATTATCATACAAATAGAACCAAAGGTCTTTTTTAAAGATATTCAAAGCGTACCCAAGAAAGCGATGGTCAAATACAATATTATGACCTACAGATACCAAGCGTCCCATTTCCTTTTTCTTAGATTTCGCCCTATGTCCTTCCCAGAACTCCGTAGCTGTTCCCACAAATTCTTTTATGCTTATACCAGCATTTATATCCGACATAGAAACCATTGTATGATCCAGAGCTTCTTTTTCAATTACAAGATCGTTATAAGGTTTTACAAAAGTTTCCCAACGATCTACTTCCTTTAAGGTTTTATAGTCTAACACTATCGCTGCATATTGAGTAATCGGATTCTGATTTTCATCCGTTCCTCCCGTTTCACAATCGTGAACAATAAAATTCGATTTTATCATAAGGATAATTTTTTAACAATTAAAAGCCGTAAACTTAGTTAATAACCTTGTTTACGGCTTGGAGTTATATAGAGTGAGATGAAATGTTAATTCTCCTCTTTATTATCTGCCTGAGAAGCGTCTTCCGTTGCTTGCTCTTCTGTTTTCTCTTTTGACTTGATCTCTTCCTTACTTTCTTCCTCTTCACTCCGGAGAATGTTGTAAGTTTCACAAGAATCTTTTGATTCACAAGTCTTACATACTGAAGTATCTATAACTGTCCCTACTTTTAAAGGATTTTCAGGACTCACGGAACTTACTAAATCTTTTAAAGCCTGATCATGACCTCTTTTAAATCCGTGTTCATAATGACGTCTATATTCTTCCTTGAATTGAGGAGCTAATTTTGCAACCGCCTTTTCTGAAGTTGCCTTCATTATCGCAGCTACCTCAGACTCAGAATACATTCTTTCTTTGATTCCCCAAACGGCTTTCAATTCTTCGACTACCTGATTAACTACCGCAAAGTTTTCCATTTCTTTTCTTCTCCGATACGTATGAGCAGAAAATAATAATGCTTCCCAAAGAACCGATCTTTGTCTTTTGTTGAAAAGACAATTTAGAATAATTTGCTTAATTTTCATTTTGCTGATTTTTTATTGTTTAATAATTCAAATTGTTCCCAACCTGCTACGTGGACAAGATTCCACTTTCCATTTTCGTCTTTCCGAATAACCTTAACAAATCGCTTCCGGAAATCTGATTCCTTAATAGGCTTAACAAACTGGAAAGTGTCGTCATACTTTCGATTCGGAATTTGCTCTTCGTAAGAAGAAACTTTAACTATCTCACCTGCCTTCCAAGGCGTAGGTAAAAACTTATTATACCCGTGACTTTCTGCTACTTTACTTACCAATAGAAATTTTGGTAACTTTTCTTTAGTCGTTATTGCTTTCATATTAAAAAAAATGTTTTAGATTATGTAAGAATAAACTTTGGGGAACTTTTTCTTATAAACAGAACAAAGGCTGAAATCAAGCCTTATCAGCAAGTCTCAGCCTTTTCCTAACAAACCCTTTTAAAAACAAAATTACTTCTTAGCTTTCTTTGCCGGAGCTTTCTTAGGTTCAATGACCAATTTCAAAGCAGCAGACGGACGGAGGGCAATAGTACGAGATTCTTTGATGTCCAGAGGTTCTCCTGTAATCGGGTTGCGTCCTTTGCGAGGAGCATTCACCTTTTGTTTGAAGATACCTAAATTCGGTATATTGATAGAATCACCGTTATCACGACATTCTGTTACAATAGTTTCCGACAAAGAATCGATCACTGCGTTTACATCCTTTTGTGAAACACCTGTCTTATCAGCAAGTGCTTTTACTAAATCCCATTTTTTCATTTTACAATTGTTTTAATTAATACTAACAAACCTATTATAGTTGTTTATTTCTACGTCTTTATAACGTGGAAGCCATTTTCCTCCAGCTTTTTCATTATCCTATCGAAACTTTCGTCTCTAACTTCCTCACGCTCAAACCAAGTAGACACATTTACCCGAGGATAACGAATGGAAGCGTCTATACCCTTATTTATGGTTATCCCGTATTGCCAATGAGCTTTCGGACGTTCTACAAACTGCATATCTTTATCAATAGTAGAAATTTCATAGAGAGGAAACATTATTCCAAAATCTTCCAATAAGACAACCGCTTTAGTGTAACGGACTTCCATGTCTTCTTTTTCCGAACCTTCTTCCTCGTCGTCATCGTCTTCCTCAAAATCTTCATTCTGGACGAATCGCTCTCTGGTGTTCTGACCTGAAGTTCTTCTCCGTTGAGGCGTACCAGATTCCTCGGGAATTTGACTCATTCTAACTTTCACCATCTTTCTCTTCCTCTTCTGGATTTGGAGGCAATTCTCCCTCCGAAACCATAAATGCTTTACCGTTCAACTTTTCGTTCACTTCTTCCCCGAACTTCTCTTCATACGCAATTGTTCCCAATTCATATTCCGGTCTTTCCGTAATTAAACAAGTGTCGATAAAATTGAGATCAAAGTCCTTTCGCTTTTCCAAATAATGGATAATAGCCGAGAAGGAAGAATCACTTATCATCCGTATATTGCCGAAATCCCAATGATAGGATTCCACCTCTACACTTAATCCTCCTGCTTTATATTCAGCAATAGAGAGCATACAAGGAACATAAATCGAAATGCTATAAGCGGGGAACTTAAATGTTAACCCGTCTCCATGATCTTCAAAATCAATAGCTGGCAAGAAAGCGGCTGCAGGCATCCCCACTAAAGGCTTTAATCCATTGTCACTTACTAAATGGGCGTGATTAATCTTCCGGATATTGAAAGAATCTTCACCGCACATATATTGATTAGCGTCCGGAAGAACAGCGACAATATATCGCATCCAAGATTCCGGAATAATTACTTGCGGAGCTTTAGTCTTCTTGCCGAACCATCGTCTCCACAGATTTACTTTTTTCATTTTTGTTTTATTGAATTTGTTAAACATTCTTTGAAGCGGGTATTCCAAAAATCTTTGAAGGTGGGGAGATATCCCTTCCCGACGGCTTCGTGAATATATTGAGAATACTCTTCAACCATAAACTCTGAATAATTCTCCAGAGCTTTAAACAAAGAATCTTCTTCAAACTTGAGCATTAACCCTTGAGCTGCTAAAGCATCGGGATTCATACCATTAATACTACAAGAACAAAAGACTATTGCTTCACATTCCTCTTCTTGTTCTTTGTACCGTTTCTCGTAATCTGGTACAAAGGTTTCTAAAAATTTGTAATAATCTATTACCATTGATCTATTGGGGTTGATAAGACGTTATATTGTGCTTTTATAAACTCTGTAAACATAGTCCATGACTTACCATTCAAAAGTCGGATACCAGATTTATAAAAATCCCAAAAGTAAGTAGTAATTTCCGTATTCACTCCAAAGACATTGTAATCCATCTTCTGCAAAGAAAGGGGAATTTCTATGGTCATGTTATATTCACTGATATGAATTAGCAGTCCGCTTATTGAGGATTTTGATTCTGAATCAGAAGGAATTACTTTAATGATTTTGCAAAAGAAAGTTTTTCCGTTCTCTGTAAAAGATGTTGTTGCGTCTTTTAAATCCTTAGCAGATATTCTTCCTGTTGCTACTTCATTAGGATCAGGAAGAATTGATACGATGTTAGAAAGCATTAATGGAGAAATGATTGGTCCTCTTCTTTGTTTCTTCAATTCATACACTTGCCCTCTCAATTCCTTCACTTGTTCTTCGAATTCTTCAAACCTCTGGGTATATCGTGAATTAAAACCCGCTTGAGTTTCAAAAGCGACTTCTTGTAGTTTTAACTCTTTGCGGAGAATATATCTTGCTATTTTCTTTACAATTTCCATAACGAAAGGTTTTATATCTGGAGAGAAGAAACTTTGATGGTTACCCTTTTAGGATTGAAGTTACAAGTTTCCTCTTGACAATCTCTTTCAAAAACTTCAATACAGTATTTTTAGCTTTAATCCTTGATAGCTTTACACTCCTGTATGTACGCCTGTATACTACGCATACACGCTATAATTCTCCCCCTATTGTCCCCCTCCTTTCAACCTTGGGAAGTTGACAAAGTGTCTTTATACTCCAGATATTGGTTAAGTTCTTCTTGGGCTTCTGAAAGGTAGTTTGTTAAAGTTTCTACCGAATGTTTGGTATAGTTTGCTCGCTTACCTGTCAAGACATTCTTGATTACTTTTATATCCCGTGTCAATTCCCCGATTCTTCGATTCAGCAAAGTATCACTTTTGAGGTATTGATCAATTTTTCTTATTCTTTCCATAACATCAAATTTATGATTGCTCTTGTTTCTTTATATTATATATAGGTAAATCGCTTTAAAGAAGAAAGAAGGTCATTAGCAAGCTCCCAACTATCCTCCCATCAACTCTTTCCTTCCTCTCTTCTTCTTAGATTATCCCGTGCACGAACCAGACGATAAAGTTTCTTCTTGGTATATTCAATCTGGGTATCTATGGTTCCGTCAATCGGACAAGCATTGGCTAAAATTTCTTTTTGCTCTTCTGGTTTTCGGTGCATAACTCTCATTACCAAACCCAGAAACTTTTGTTGTTTGAAGATTTCTCTATCAAACTTTCTCATCATCTTATCGTAAGTTTCTGCGTTCATTGAATAAATCGTTTACGGTCTTCCCTAAATTTACCGATGAATCGTTTTTAGATTCCTCTTCTTGAGATAATTTACGCTGAATCTCTCTTCTCCAAAACTCTTCCTTAGCAATTTTCTCTTTACGTTTTTCTTCGGTTTCCCCAATGCAAAGCAAGATAATTATTGACAAGAACGGTGAAATTAGAGCGCCCAGAATAAACCAACCTAAACCGCTTCTACCTTGATTGTTAGCAATTGCACAAGGTATAATACACAATAAAATCCAAAATATCAAAAACATAATTAATCCTCCTATCTTAAATTATTAATACAATCTGAACACATTGTCATTATCTGCAACGCTATAAAGAAAGCTATCGTTGCTAAAGCAAATAACGTTGCTTTTGTTAAGAATCTCCACACTTTCCGATATTTGGGTTTCAGTACTTTCTTCCCGAAACGTCCATCAAGAACGAATAATATCTCTTCCATATCTTTAGGTTTTAAAGTTCTTCAAAATAATCATTAAGAACCTGATTCAATCTCTGGAATCCTTCCAACTCATCACATTCTTCACTATCCTCTCCAAGTCCGATTCCTATTCTTTCGATACCTTCTTCCTTGAAATATTCTGGATTAGCTTTGAAGAAGGTTTCAGCCGCTTGACTGATAGCATCTACCCACTCAGACGGGTATGTTTCCGGATTAAAAAGAGTTGCCGCTCCGCTATCATATTGGATAGCTTCCATCATTAGTTTGGCTACGTTCTCATAGCTTTGATCGTACTGAAAAGGTACGGGATAACCCAAAGCCTTTTTCACTTTGTTTTTGATGGGAATATAACTTTCATTATCCACTCCCAAAAGAGATAAATACAAATTGTATAACTCTTCATTTGTCAGTTCCAATGTTTTCATGATAATTATCTTTTTGAAGTTAATGATATTGCTACTAATATAACTACTAAACAAACTATTCCAATAAGTGACCTAATTAAACAATCGTTTAGAAAAGCTCTGAAAGTTCCCCAAACTACATCTATGTATATCCAATTAGCTACTATCGCAACTACAAGGATTATGACTGAATATGCTACTCTTGTTTTCATTTCTTTGATATGTAAATGTATCCGTTCATACCCTTGCATTGACCGTCAGTACAAGTTATGAAGGTAACTGTATAAATCTCCGTTGCCGCTTCCAAACTCTTGCGTTCATCACTTACAGCCCATTCGTCTATCAGTTTCACGTCCTGAGTAAGAGTACAGCCAGTAGCATATCGGCTCTCCTTTCTCGTTCCTTCTATTCCGTACCAATCGCAAAGTTGTTTAGCGTAGTTCCAAATATTGTCTCCCTTTTTAGTAGGAGCACCGAAGTCGCAAGCATCGTTGTAAATTCTTTTACTTGCTCTTTTTATAGCTTCTATTGCTTTGTAACCTTCTCTGTAAACTGCCATAACCGTATGTTTTTAATTGTTTTCTGATACGAAGGTAGAAACTATTTAGCAAACGGCAAAATAAAAAGCGAAGAATTTTTGGTAACTCTCCGCTTTTTAACTATTTTGGGCAATTTCTTAACTAAAGAGTTGGCGTTTCCTCTAAAGAATAGGGAATTGGAGAGGAAGAAGTGGAGATATAAATGAGAATACTGTCCGCTCCTCCGGCAATATCCGAACTCAAATCTATGTTATTCTCTCCAGGATTTATCAAATACTGATTGATCATCGAACCGCCCTTCCGAGTCATCATATTTATTTGTACAGTTTCCTTGTTGTTTAACTTCCAAGGAACATTGTTATAAACAGAAACGGGAACGCTTACTATTTCTTGATTATCGGTCGGTTGCTTTGTTCCTGTAATTGTATGAGCGGTTAATGTTGCGCCTCCTTCATTTGTCCATTTTGTAAAGTCTTGCTTATAAGTAGGCGTGGGCGGAACGGGAGAACCCGTCTTTGCCTTGGCTTTACTACCCATCTTTCCAAATCGAAACATCATAAGCTTAGTACATTACATTAATAGCACCAGATACAAGCTCCAGAGGACGATCAATATAGAAATACTCAGTTTCCCCTTCAGAGATTACTACGCCATCACCTCCGTCATTCTCAAGCTTAATTACGGCATCCCCGCCCGTAGCCTTAATCCTAACGAACTGATTAGGCTCTATTTCCGTTACTACTCCAGCCGCTGAAACGTTCAATCCTATTCCTACTCTGGAAATCTGAACGCTACGACTATTTACATCTACATATAAACTTTTCATAATTATACAAAATTAAAGGGTAAATATTTTTGATATCTACCCTTTTATAACTGTTGCTTATGTCTTATCTTTCGTATTCCAAAGTGCTCTTGACTCGCTCCTTCTTCTTAATCGTATCTACGCTTACGGTTACCAAACGATATTCTTTCATTCGATAAACCGTGTATTCATTCGTCTCTCCAATTTTTTCTGCTATTCGTACGCAAGACGGATATTTCTCTCCTCCAGAAAAAATCTGATAAAGCGTGAAGATAGTTAGAACTACCAAGCAAAGAACAAAAGCTATAAATGTCGCTTTACGGTTTGAAACCTTTTCTTTCTCCATAATTAATGAATCTTTAAACCGTTAATTACTTTGTACTGCTTCTTTAACTCTCTTTCCACGGCAGAACGCTCAGAAGCTTCTACCTCCGTCCGAACCAGTTTCACTTGTTCTCCCTTAGCCGCTTTGGCTCCGAAAAATTTTACTTTGAATTTCATCACCAAGTCAATCTTGAATAATCACAATCGGTTGCTAAACCCATTCTTCCGTCTGTAGTGAAGACAGGATCGCCATATCCTGAACCGCTCATAACTCTTACCAATTGACCTTTCAAGATCATAGAGGTTTCTTTGGAGGTACAAACTACGTTACGTTTGAGAGTAGCATAAAAGAATGTTGCTTCCTTATAAAGAGCTTTTTCAAAAGCTTCTTTTCTAACTTCCGGTTCGGCTGGTTTACGAACGGCATTCAACGAATTCATTTTTCTCTCTTTTACGGTTTGCTGAGCTTTCTTTAAAGCTTCGTTTGCTTTTCTTGTTTTCTTATCCATATTACTTATCTTTATTTGGGTTAATTTCTTCAAATTCTACATCCTCCGCATTCTCCCGAAGGGATTGTATCTTATGTCTTTGAGCTGGAGTGAACTTGTCTATTCTCGGCGCAGAAGTCCAAACGTCTTTCTCCTCAGATGGTTCGCTTGTGGTAAACCAATCTATACCGAAGAAATCCCAGTAGTAATTAAACATGATACTCTATTTTTGTTAATTGAAATACTCCTTTGCCGAACACAACAAACTTTCGTTCTCCTTCTGGATTAGTCCAAAGTGAAACTCTTTGGTTTGTTAGAGACATGATATATCCCGAAAGATCAGCAGTGCATCTACGTATGACTTTCCCTTCTACAAACACTCGAGACAATTCAGTTTCAACGTCCGTAAAGTCTTCGGAAATAACTTTGGTATTTTCAAAATCCAGAAGAAAATCTTCATACTTATAAGTGATATAAGGAAGGTATCGAGGACGTTCCGGCATAAAAGGATCTGTTATCCACAGTCTCAAGCTTTGTTTATTCCCTAACTGACGACATTTTATTCCCATCTCGTCACACATCTTTTCTACGGAAATGATGTTTCTGAAAATATCATTGTCATTACTATCTTCTCCGCCTACTTGAACCATGCAGCAATGATACTTTGTTCTAAAGTCTTCTTTTTTCATTATTAAATTTTATTTTGATCATCAATGTTTTTAGTTATAAAGAAGGTTACACATCCCAACCACTCCTTTTCAGGTTCCAAGCTCGGCAAAAGAGAAATGACAATGCGTTCTTTGCATAAACTCTCAAATTGTTGAGATATTCCTTTTACAAGAATGTTTTTTATTTCTTCCTCTTCTAATTTTTCATAGTAAGAATGAGAAAATGTTGCACTTAATTTAACCTCTCCTACTACCACGGGAGCAATATACGGATTTATTGTAGAACTGATTAAGGAATCTACAGGTTCATACTTCAGTTTCTTTAACAACCAAAGCGATAAGTTAATGAATTTTTGTTTCATGAGTATTTTTCGATTAATTTATATTCTCCAATCTCCAAAGCCAGTTCTACCATTGCGAGGTCTTCCCAAGTTTCCTCCCAAGAATAGGGAAATTCCTGCAAATCTTGTAAAAGATGATGACCGAAGCAACATTCCACGGTCACGGTTCCTTTCTTGTGATCGATTGCTTTGACTTTAAACTTCAAGGGTTTTCTTGTCTGAAAGAATGTTGTGAAAATATCCCCTACTTTTAAAAGGGGATGACGTTGGAAATAAACGTCCAACACCTTTGACATATTACGAGCCAGAGGAACGTCCATATTCTTAGCTATTTTCTCAAGCTCCGGAAGAGCTTGATTGAAGGTTGTTATCATAATGTTACTCTTTTGTATAAATTATACGCTTCAATTCCAAATTTCCTTAGAATAAACGTTGGTAGCTGGATTCTCAATCTTTGATATTTATAACGCAAAGTCATATATCGGTTTATTGATTTCTTATCCAGAATAACGTTCCATCGATTATCATAGCAAAGTCTCCAATTCAGAAATTCCCGAGCGTCCACTTTGAATAAACGTTTGAACTCATCGCAAACTTCTGGCCATTCGCCCATTTCATATCGTCTCATAAGAATAACCAATACAATAAAGCGGTGAAGAATATCCCTAATACAAATCCTTTTGTCATGGGATGTCGCAAATATACTTTAACAATCCCCGTTTCTTCATTTAAAAAGAGATCATTTGCATTTTCATAGTTCTGGATTGCTTTCTCGCAAGCTCTATTCAATGGTTCCGTTAATTCAGAAGGTTCCCGAAAACTTACATCATATCGTCGATCTCCTTTTTGAAGACGACCATGACTAACACGTATTTTCTTGCCTGTTAGATTATTGTTCCAATTCTTATAAACCCATTCTCCAGAAACAAAAGAAGGAATGGAAAGAGTTTTGATGTAATACTCCTTTTTATCGGAAGTTATACTGGTGACCATTGGTTCTCTTTTAAAATACTTCTTCAAAAGAGTTTCCGTCTGCATTTCATTACAATTTACTAAAGACATAATTTTATTGTTCTGGGTTAATATCTTTGATTTTAAGAACTTTGGTATATTTCCAAGAAACTTTAAATTTCTTATCGACAAAATGAGAAATACTCTCATAATACTCTTCATCTTCCATACAAAGAACCTTCTCTCTGGTATTGGGAATGTAACCATTCTCTCTATGATCATATACAGCTGGCAGAAGGAAGTGAAATGCTCCACCCGTCTTCTTCCCTTTCCGTATAATAGATACACCTGCTACGGCAATGTAAACAGGTGTATCGTCAATCTTCTCGAATCGGTATAATATAACTACTCTCGTTCTCATATTAATGCAATAGGTTCAAATTCTCCTGAATCGTTTAGTTGGTATCTACTAATGTTTGCTGTGCCATCGTGTTCTCCTTCATTTATGATAACCATTAGTATCTTAGTCTTATAATTATAATCAATTTCCTTATCAAGATGCTTTACGTAATAAGTCTTGTTTTCAAGATCAATGCTTCGTATTGCATTCAACACTAAAGAATATCTGTACTTTAATATATCCCTTGAGAGAGATTCAGGAGTTTGATTTATGAATTTCAACATTTTTCTTTCTATCTTCGCTATGTGCTTGTAGAAATCAAACTCATCGGCGGATAATCCTTTCTTTATTGTCATTTTCTTTTTCCTTTCTTTGTTACTTTATGATCTAAAATCTTTTTCATGACGACTGAGAAATCAACCACGATTTCCGCTGGTTTCTTCAGCTCCTCGATTGACTTTAGTTCTATTGGTAGTTTTTCTTCTTTCTTCATAGCTTTATTCTGTATATTCGATTCTCGCCTTGTCATATTCTTCCCGTACTAAATTACAACAATCCGTTACTTCATAACGATAATCTTTGGTGTATTGTATTATTTCCTCCAAAGAACGTTCTAATACTCTATTGTTGTAATAGATTGAAAGAGGAATTAAAGCTTGAGAAGAATATTCTACATTCTTAGCAAACTCTATGCTTTTATTTATCAGCTCCGCTTCGTATCTGGACGCTTGGGCATGAGCTTCACATTTAGATTCCCAATCTTTCGATTCTCGGAATAATACTATATTGACTGTAACTGAAACGATCAACAAAACACTTAACGATACGATTAACTTTTTCATGATCTTCTGATTATTCCTTTCCATATCTCGCTTAATTCATTCTCCGATACTTCGATAGAGGTATCAGGACACATTAATACTAATTGTTTTGCGAAGTTTATATGGTCATTGCCAAACTCTCCCAAGCCTACGTTACACATTTCTTGGGCATCCGATAGATGACTCATAATAGCCATTTGTACTGATATGCGTCGAACTCCTGCCTCACGCTCCTTCAGATTTTCTTCAATACCCTTCAAGAATATATAACCTTCTGAACTCGGTTTGTATATTCTTTCGGAATTGGGATATGTACCTACAGAGTTTGCTTTTGTTAACGTACACCATGATGACTCCCAAACCTTACCGTCATTCATCTCCTTGAGCTTATCATATATCTTGAGGCAATCTTCGGCATCCTTCTTGAGTTTTGAGTCTTCACTCTTCAATTGATTGAGAAGATAATTCATTAACTTTCCCATATTTTGTTTCTCCTTCTTTATATGTTTATTTTTGGTAAGTTAGATAAAATATTGTTAATTTCAAATAGAAAATGCTCCAAAGCTGTAATGGCTGCCTCTTCTGAGGCATATATTGAAGATTTTATAATTTTAAGTCTTTGTTCTACTCCATTAGAACAAGAATTCAAATATCTTTGAAAATACTCTATTCTTTCTATATAGAAAAACCAACCATATATTTTAGATAGAGAAACTTCATCACCTTTCCATATTCGATTTATCACCTCTTCAGGAAATTCTCCTGACAAATCTATTCCTCGAGATTCCCATATATTTCTTTTGATAAACTCTCCTGATATGGGAATCACCTCGGAAACTTTTTTTTATCCTTGAAATATCAAAAGGTTTGTTATTTAACATTATCCACATATTTCTAAATTTTATTTCTTTTTTACAATAACTTTGGACATTTGTTGAATATACAACGCCTTGAGCGATTATCTGGATGAGTGCACACGGGACGAGAGACTTTGGTAGTCGAATTTACTTCCCATTTTAAACAAGAACAATTTCTTTGTGTAGTCTTCGTCCAGACGGCTACAGGAGATTTTGTTATGTCAATATTTCTCATCTCTATTCCTCCCACCAGATACGTACCGTAGCAATGTATCCTTTTTCAAGTTGACCACGCTCTTTTGCGGAATCAAAAGTATCAAAAACTTTACCCGTGGTAATGTTTACTTCGTTTCGATAAATGTTAACAAATCCAACATGAGCAGCTTTGTCTATGAAGAGATCCAAAGAACCTTCTCGATCCTCTAAATATCTACCTTGATAATCAAAACTTGCGGGAGATTCTGAATCTTCATACTCTATCAAAGCTACAATGGGATAATCCCCCTTTGCATCAAACGTTATAATTCTCGCTCTATGTCCATCCCGAGTAATAATCGGATCACCGTTCTTGGCGTCTTCAAGATTAAATTCTTTCATGATGTTAAATTTTTAATTCTTTTTGCTATTACGTATAAATCTGTATATTTCTTAGCATCTACCAAACGTTTATGAATTTGGTAGAATCCCGAATCTTCCGATTCTTCAACTTTAGAATCTATTTTGTCTGCCTGTTCTTTAGTTAGATTAATAGACCAAAACACTTCTTCAATAGGAGCAAGGAGATTTCTGTAAGACGAATAAAGATAGCCTACCAATTCTCCATCAAACAGAACTCCTTGAACTGATTTATTGATCTTAATCTCCTCTGCTTCTCTAAAGGTCATTCTTTTCATATCTTTATTTGATTAGATCAGTTGGAATACCCTTACCATATCTACTGAATAAAGCTTCGATGGTCTTCATATCGCAAGACTTCGTTTCTCCAGCTTCGTTCTTGAAGAAGTAATGACCACCGTTATTCCAAATCCAAAATCCCTTAGAGATAAGTTTCTGAGCTTCGGCTTGAGCTTTTGATAATCCCTTAGCAGAAACTTTCGGCATAGCTTTCCAATCCTCCAACTTGAATTCCTTTTTCGGAGCGGGAGTAGCCTTTTTGCTTGCTCCCTTAGTAGTATTAGCTTTGGATGCTTTCTTGTTGGATTTTGCCTTAGTATTGGCTTCCTTCGGCTGTTTAGGAGCTCCTGGTTTTGCTCCTACTTTCTTCTTATCAGATGGGTTAGTTCTCCAGTCAAATTTACCCGTAGCATATTCCGTCCATATCCAAGTCGGATGGTTAGGATGAACGTCACCTACTTTGCGGGCAGTTTTAGGAGCTTTCACCTTCGGTTGTTTCTCTTCCTTAACTTTCGGCTCCGCTTTCTTGCTATCTGCCTTCTTAGCTTTGCCTGACTTACCTGAACCAACCTCAACTTCTGCCGTAGCTTTAGCATTCTGGGTAGCTTCTTCGATAACCTTCTTTTGAGTATCGGTTAGATTCTCTTCCTTAGCGATCTCAGATGCTAACTTTTTGTAAGTACTAAAACCTAATTCAGTCACTCTACCAAGATAATAAGCCTCTCCACCGTTCATCTCTATCATCCTCTTTCCCTGAAGAGACTTAAACAAACCCTTAGCAGCTCTTTGGTTGAATCCCGCTATGGTTTGAAAGTCGACGTAAACCGTTTCCTCAAAACCTTCACCGTTATCGTTTCTAACCAAAATTTCCAAAGCAGATTGTTCTTTATCGGTCAGCTTTACTTCTGCGGGAGCTTCTTCTTTCTCGGGAACTGAAAGTTGATCTACACGACTCTTTGCTATGCAATAAGTTTCATAAGCTTCTTGATTGGACGCATCGCTACAAAAATTCTTTAAAGCTTCTACGTTATCCCAATTCTCCAGAATGTACTGAGCAGCTACTTTGTTAGCTTTTGCAGCCGGACGTTTGTTCTTAGAAATTTTAGCCATTAAAACAGCTTTCATTTCGTTCAATCTTACAATACGAGAATCTAACATTTCGTTATTGATTTCGTTTACTGGGGTAGTTACTTTTGTCTTCATATCTTCAATATTTTAATGGTTTAATAATTCTTGTTTTAGATTACATTAGCGAAGATAGTGTATTTATTGCTAACGGCAAAATATTTTCCAAATTATTTTTGGTAACAAGCAATAATTTAACTATTCCCACAGTTTTATTAACGAATCAACCAAAAAAAAGAACCGATTCTCCCGAACCAGTTCCTTTTTGGCTTGTACGTAATCTACAAACTAACTAATAAACACTCGTCCTGAACTCTTTCAAGACAGATTATGAAAATCGTAACTATACTCTATATAACTGGAAAAGGCTACTTTCTCAAGCAACCTTTTCTGCGCATAAAAACACAAACACAATTTAAAAATACAAATTATCTTTCAACTACAAAAATACCATATACGCTCGGACGCTTCCGATATAACTAATAACTTTGGTCAAAAAAAGAGAGACTATTTTCGCAAACCGTCTCTCCCCACAACCTAAACTTGTTTATATTAAAATTACAATATCTCTCTTAATATCGAATCCAAAAATCTTTCTTTTATTTCTTTTATCTCTTGATCAGTTGGTAGGTGATTAAGGAACTGATTAAATTCCTTAATCGTAGCTCCCGACTTATAGAGCATATATTCATTTATATTCCGACTATTCTCCAAGAACGAAATTTTCTTGGTAAAAGGATCATCCCGAAAGTAACCAAATTGAATAGCAAACTTATTTCGGTTCCCTCTCTCTTCTACCGTAATATATCTGGTAAAAGAATCAGTATCTTTATTGTACTTTGCCGTTGACTGGAGGATGTAACCGTTGCGAACCCAATCCCGATTCTTATCCCAATGTTCATCTATCAGAATCCGTATCAATCGATCATCCAATTCTTCTACGGTATATTCAGAACTACGAGGAACTCTCAACCAGCGATTCAGACGGAAGGCGTCTATCAAACGCTGACGAGTGGGGTGAATCTCGTTACTAAAACAAATGAAACATAAAGCAACGACAATAATCGTTAAAAGTAATGAAGCCATAGTATTTTATAATTTGATTGTTAATTTATTTTCAGTTAACGGTATTTCCTCATAAGCAAAATCAACCGAAACAGCTCCTCGAGCTTCTTTCAATTCTTTACGCAAGTCTTCCAGAAACGTTGTTGTAATTCTTTTCTTAATAGTTTCCTTTGTACCGTCCGGCATATAATAAGTGATTCTATAAATCTTGTATTCACATTGAGTTGCCATATTTATCTTTTTCTTTAGGGTTATATGTTTTGAATTATAACTGTTGCGTTATGCCTCAGGAGGATTCAAAATAATATTCTTTTTGCGAACCCAGAATGGGTCGCCAGGGACACGAGTAGCAATTGGTTCCAATAATCGAATATAATAACTCCTATCACTTTCCCCTAATACTTCACAACGAGCACGATAAGAAGTAAAAGAATTATGTCTGAAGTTCTTAACTGAATATTTATAAACACCAAGAAGTGGTTTATCAAACGTTGTCATAGGCATGAGTTTTAGAATTATAACTTTTATATCATTTCTCCCAAGGTATCTTCTGAGTTACGTCTTCATTCTTCTATCTTTATTGCGGTAGTCGCTCCCTGTTATTGATGTTTAGGCAAAATAGCAATACCTCCATTTGTATTTAAAATTACAGTTTGTCCTTCTATCTCGTATACATAACCCCTTACCAACTGTCCTTCAGAACGTAAGGAATACTGAGGAGTTAAAGTGGGTAGTCCATTAGGTGTTCCTTCCGATTCTGTAGAACAACATAATAAAACAATTGCTAATAAATAATAAAACTTTCTCATAACCAATTTTCTTTAGATTCTACACTATAATAACTTACATTGTCTGTAACTTTGTCTAATATTCCAATGACATTAGCTTCTCGGGGAATATCAATTAATTTTGCCCATTCCCTTGCTTCTTGAAAAGTTTTAACTGGAATAGACTTATCAGAATACTTCTCAACATACCAAGGAGCAAAAGCGGCTTCCCCAAACTCTTGAACTCTCTTCATAGTCCAATGAGTCCAAAAGACTATGTATCTAAACTTCTTTGGTTTCATACTTTAGTAGACATTATAGAAAATACTATTGCTCCTATCGCCAGAATAACTATCCAAAATATCCTTCTCCAATTCGGTTTCATGAAAAGAGACAGAACGTGATAAAAGATAAGCCTAAACATTAACGCAAGGCAAATTACGGATAACGCTAATAACCAAGCCATTGTCGACATAACAATACCATTACGTGAATAAATGCAACATAGGGAATCAAGATAAAAACCCAAGCGACTATCTCTACAAACTTATCACATCCTATATAATAATCATGAAGCTTTATAGCAGCTCGCTCTTCTGGGGTAGCTACCTTGTGAAGAAGGTCTTCCTCATCTTCCTTCTTCTTTTGTTCCTTGTATTCTCTCATAATTTCTCCTTTCTAATTCAGCTTGATGTTCACTGAGTTCTCTTATCCACTCATAAGGAATATCTTTCTTTGCTTCCAAATAGCGGTTTATTGCTTCCTTGATCATCGTTATTCGTTCTTGAATTAACTGAACTTCCCAAAATCTTCTGGGTATAAGTCCCAGAGGCGGTTTCTCTATTTTCTCCATATCGTCTATAATATTTTGTAATTCCAAAATAGCGGAAGCGTCGTCGTCATCCAACGCTTCTATATCACATGGTTCCCAAAACTTCAAAACCTGAAAAACTGAATTCGACGGATCCTCATCACTAACAAGAACTTTCATTATTCTGATTAGATTGAGAGATGGACGAAAGTCTTCCAAGATTATTCCAGATTCCGGAATATTGAACGTTCGCTCAATTTCGATTATAAACTTATCTACATTCATGTCTTCGATTTTTCTATTAAACCTTGTAATTTACAAAAGGTTAAATAAAATGAAGCTTTGAAAGCTGCGGTGAACTTCCTTCCCGTTATTCTCTCAAAGCATTTTAAGGCAGAAGGTAACGTGGAGAAATTGTCTATAACGTCTCGTAACCTTTCTACGTCCGGATATTCTCTTTCAACCGCAAAGGGTTTGTCTTTGCCTTCGGTGTAACGTATGATAATATTGTAATCATAATTACCCACCTTACTACGAGCAAGAATCTTTTCTACTTTTTTCATGATTCAACCTTTCTTCTAAAATTTCTATGTCTTTTTTCAAAAGTCTTCTCTCCATAAAATAATGAAGATACTCTTTACCAGTTACTTCAGGCATTTTTAGTACCAATTCAGTTCGGTATAATAAATGACGCTTATGTTGTAAGCGTCTTTGTGTTTCTTCTTTCGTTAGAATCTCTTTACTATCTTCCATATCCAAAATATTTTTCTACTTCCTGATGGGTAAGATTCCTGCGAATCAAACCCTTGTTTAATCTCTTCCCGCAACGGCAACAACGCTCTTCACTCCATAGGTCGTATCTCAGTCGAGAGGAACCGCCTTTGCGAAGTCGTACGTATTTTGCTTTAGCGTACTCCGTGATTTGCCGTTCGGATTCCGGATGACAACAAAAGACGCATAATATCTTTTTAATCCATTTCTTCATACTCTTCTCCTTCGTCATATCCAATTCGTAGTCCTAAAGATTCCAAAAGCTCTAACACTCGTTTTTGATCTTGCATTTCCTCATCGCCTCGATAAGACACAATATCCTCTTCTGATAACTCCATCATACCACAAAGATCATAAGCTACTATTTCATTATCTATTGGGTCACGAGCCATGGAAGAATCTAACTGACGGAGAATCCATTCCCGAGGAGGAAACGAACCACTGATGGCCATGGTAAACGTACCGTGAACGTGACTACCGTCTTCCCGGAATCCTACCCAATATACTATAAAATGCCTTAATTTCATTTACCGTCTATTATGATTAACAATAAGAGAGTCAAAGAGAGTATTAGGAAGCAACGAGCAAAGTCTAAACTCACGCAGAAACATAATACTACATATAGAGCATAAAGTACGGCTATCGTGAGATAAAAGGTCTTGTTATTCATAACAATTCTCTTTTGAATACAAATCTTATCCAATCGTTAGAATCCCGGACTGCTGATACCATCTCCCAACCTTCTCTTCCCAAATCATTCAATTCTTCTTCCAATCCAATATTTCGTTCCCGAACGATTTTGTATTCCCAACTCTTACGAGTTACGGGCAAATAAGATTTCTCCATCTCAGAAGTCTTCCTCCCGTCATAAAGAAAAAGTGTAATATTGCGGAAATAAGCTTCTAAATTTAATACCAAAATATCTGAATTGACATCCAAATACTTTATGACGTTATAAGAAGAATCAACCCTCTGGAATCTCCACGTATGTCCTCCGCTTCGTTTCTCTACCAAGATTCCCGCTTCCAGATTGGCGTAATGAATATACCCAAATCCCTTTCCTTTGGGATGAAGTTCTTGCGGAAACTCTTTGAGATTAAAGCGGAGGCATAAACCGTTCCAAAATTCGTTTATATCCATACGTTCGATTTTAATCCACTACGTAACTACTGTTCGTATACATCTTCTCTTGCTCCAGAAGAATAGCTGAAGTGGAATCGATCAAGACTTGCATATGAGGATGATGATTCTCGGCAAGATATTTAATCATAGGCTCAGCCGCCTTTTCAAACTTCTCGTCCTTCTCTTCTTCCGTCCAAAGAACCTTTCCTGTTTCAGCGTCCAATAACTCATAATGGGAATGTTCTCCATTATCCGCAAATACTTCCCTTACCAAAGGTTTTGCTTTTAAGCTTTCCATAATTCTTAATTTTTAGTTTTAACAATGTTTTTATTTATCTCTCGTTTTACCAAATAGTTTCTTTTGCGACTTCCTCTTGAGTGAATACAAAGTATATTACATTCGTCGCATATAAACTTTGGTATAACTTCTCCAAAAGGCTGAAGAACTTCTTGATAGTATTTACAATAGTCTCCCGCCTCAGGTTTTTCTTCTTGTGAAGGTTTTTCAGAAAACAGCTCGCTGAAATGAAAAGCGACTTTGTCAACCAAACGAGCTTTTACGAACGGACCAGTTACGGAATCATCTATACTCGCCCAATCCTTATATCCCTCCTCTTGAGCGGCAAGGTCTTTTGCTCTTTTCAATTTCTCGTAATCTTTCATACCGTCTTCTTTCGGGAATTAATCCTAACATACTTTATCCAACCATAAGAGAAAACCTTGCGTCTCTCCAAATAGTTTACATCGTCTTGATTAGCATATGCTTCTTCCTCAAAGGAAACGTCATAGTAAGCATCTTCTTGTTTACGATGGAATAACCTTATGATTAGATACTCCAGAGCGTACCAAAGGTAAAAACCTATTACAAAGGTTTCCAGAATCTGGCGTGAGTGAATACGTTCATGACGTAAGGTACGAGGAGAAAGTGCATCGGACTTGGTAAATAGAATAAATCCTAATACGTTACACGTACTATAATCCCCAAAGGGGAACCATGAGTTTTTGATTATTATCATTTGATTAAACAGATTAATCTTTCTTTAAAATGAAATTCGGAGACGTTGTAATAAGACTGATTTAAGGGAGAATGAACCAATTCAATATTGTACTCTGTAAGAGGTTTCCAGCCCTGAAATTCGTTAGGAAAAGAAATTAACAAATAACAACTTTCTGAATTACGATAACGTTTCGTATATCCTACGATCATTCCTTTTATAATCGAAGAATGTTTATGTTTCCGGAAATAAACTTCTTTGCCTAAATTAGCTATTGCAAAATCCTTCAAAGCAGTACTGACTTCTATTTCTACAATTTTACCGTCCATTACAACCCCTTCACGAAAATCGCTTATTCCTACGTTCCAAAATGCACGATTTAGAGGCGAATGAATTAACAAAGTGTTATGATTCTCTAAAAAATCTGGTCCCATCCAAACTCATCGTCAGTAAGGGAAATAAGAACCTTATAGCAATCGTTCAATTCAAAATAAGTATAACCTACTATCATTCCCCATACATGACCTTTTGGTCCGTTACTCTTTATCTCTATTTCCTTACCAAGATTCGCCAAGGCAAACTCCTTTAGATTCATCATACCGTTTCCTCCTATTCTTTTGGTACAATAAACTTACCATCTATCTTTACTCTGAAACCTACAAAATAATGAATATCTACATTCCAAAAGGAAGAGTTCAAAGGAGAATGAACTAAAACGTGATTTGTAATATCCAATTCTTTCCAACCGTACCAAGAAGAATTTTCAGGGAAGGAAACTAATACACCTCCAACGTCTTGAAATGGTGCATCGAATTGGGTATAGCCTACTATCATACCCTTTACCCAGGAAGGCGAATCTTTATAAGGCTTCTTTAGTTCAATCTCCTTACCCAGATTCTCTTTAGCGAATTTTATTAAATCCATATTATCTGATTTTAAAAGTTAATTGTCATTACCGTTTCGAGGAAAACTTTACCCCTTACAGAAAACTGCCCGTGACCCAGGAAAGTTCTCAGAACTGATTTTTCGGGAAAGGTATATATTTATTACTTTCCAAAAGAAAAAGAACGTATCCTCTGTTTTGGTACGTTCTTTATAACTCTGCCTTGCTCATGCCCTTAGATCAGAGTTTCTTTCCGGCTCCCTTAGTCTTACTGGGAGGAACCTTATCTTTTGCTACAGCGAAGTTACTACCTCGAGCAGCATGCCTATTTAACGGCTCATAATCCTCGGTAGCGGGACGAGAGTTATCCACATAGGTAGATGTTCGTTTCTCCAAGTCTTCTCTTTGTTTTCGTATCTTTGCTAAAAACATTTCTTTTACCGTTTGCGCTTTATTGCTTTCTTCGGGCTCAACGGGTTCCGCTTCTACGTCCACTATATCGTTTCGTTCAGCGTTGCGTCTCTCTATTTCCCCAAAATCGTAATTAGTTAGGGAAGGATAAGAAATCTCGGCATTGGGATCAAAATCTCCTGAGATATGTACGAACCGATTATAGTAGGAATTATGTAAACCCGCAATCAGTTTCGAGGTATCGTAATTCATTCGGGCAGCGACACGACCCAATATAATCTCTTTGAGGTTTATAGTCTTGAGAACTTCTTTCTGAAGATGAGCGTTGATCTCCATATTAACATTTACGTCCAAGGCTCCGTTAACATTCAGTATATCTCCCTCGGATTCTTTACGTATTTGCTCCAACGTACGAAGCATAGCGGTATAAGCGTCTATTCCATTCAGCGATATATAGCGGGCTTTCATCTTAGAGTACATCCAAGCCAACTCTTCCAATCTCGGTCTTTTATTATAAAGTCTTACATCGGCTATCTTATTACGAAACTCTTCTCGCTTTCGTTCTATCTCCGCAAGATTGTTTTTCATTACTTCCCGTACATCGTCTTCGTCTACGGCTATTCCGTCATCCTCTCCCAATATCTTTACTACCTCGGCTACGGTAAACATTCTACCCAATAGTTCTACTACATCTCCCTCAAAGGGCGTATATCGTTTCGCTCGTTCCTCATTTGTCTTGCGTCCAGACCTACCGTATGCTGTTGCCTTTGCTGAATTCTTTTTCATCAACATACTATTGTACTTCCGCTTCATCTCCATTATTATCTCTTGTTCCTTGGGGCTCAAATGTTTAATCAAGCCTCTTAGACGATGTGGTAACATTCCCAAAGATAATTCTTCCCCTTCGGAGGTGGTATACATCTTGTTCCTCAGGGTAGGGTGATTTTGGTAAGCAATGAATTTATAATAAGCGGTACGATTTACTACATCCGCTGGGATTGGGTATTTAACTGCCATAACAATATTCTTTTACATTTTTTTACTAACGTTCGCCTATTTAATATTTGTTGTTGGAGCGACGACGTTGATTATTCTTTGTTACTATTATCGGTCTTCCTTTTAGTACAGTCTTTTTTACGTATATGATTACCCGATAATCTACAAAAGGCAGTACGTCTTCTACGGTTTTCTGAACTTTGAATTCGGCTTGCTCGTCAATATACCGTTTGATTTTCCCTTTGTTTCTTATTGTTCTTAGAAACAAACGGTATTGACCTTCCTTATCCCTACAAAAAGTTATATCATTTCCGAAACGTTTTAGGTTGTATAATAAATCATAGATAGTCATTTCCGTTTTCCTCCCTTGGAATGATTTAACCTCTTTATTGCATCTTTGCGAGAATACGCTTCTATTTCTACTCCCTTTACAATGTATTTCCGCAATATACGTTTTTCTTTTACCCGATAAGCGGGATTGTACGTGCCTCGCTGAAGATGATAACTGTTACGGGTAGCCGTAGGCGAGCGGTTCGGTATTGCAGGCAGCTATGGCCAGCGACAAAAGTTTTAGACGGGTTTTAATATTCATCTTTCATCTCCTTCCTTCCAATAGAATAATTCGGGATACAGATTCTCCATTTCCTTCCAATTTTCCCGGAAATCCCGTAAACGATAAATAAGATTTTCTATAAGATCATGCCCGTTTTCCGTTTTCTCCGAATCATATACTCTCAACAAGGCAGAGAAATAGTGTACGTCTCTTCGGACGGTTTCTTCTCGATCATATTCTTTGTTACGGAGATAGATTCCTATATTATAAGCAAAGGAAAAATTGGAAAACGCTTTGAAACGTTCCGCAAGGTCTTCTAATCCACGAAGAAAACGTTCATGAAACTTTATAGCCGCATATTCCTCTGGGGTGGTTATGTTGCGAATAACTTCCTTTCCTTCTTCTCGAAGATAGTAATAAATTTCTTTCTTGGTTCGATATTCTTCTCTACATTGAATATCATAAAATTTTGTTCTCATAATCTCTATTTGATAAGTTTTTCATTCTTGCGGTGCGGTTGACACCGACGAGGAAAAGACGATTTTAATACTCCGATTATGTCAAACTCCTCTCGACGCAGGTAAGAAGCATCTTCTAACACTTCATATAAAAGTCTGCCCTCCATATCAGAAGCAAAACCAGCAATAGTATAATGTTTTCCTGATTCGTGTTCTTGGATAACGTCTCCTTTTGCGGGCTTCAGAAAGTTTATAAATTCGGGATCATTTTGTATACGATCTGAATAATCGTCTTTAGAGATAATATCCCTTCGATTCACTTTTATTCCCGAACATGCCAGAAAGTGTTTATGTATCTCTTCAACAAACCCAAACCACTGACGATTATCTTGATCTCTGTAGGAAATACAAGTTCCGATAGCGGGATCATCGTTTGGTGGGGTTTCCTCTTCTTGGGGACCTTCCAAAGCAAAATACGTGGTAATTCCTACTTTCGGAACTATTCTCCATCCCTTTGCTAAATATTCGTTCAATACCGCTAAATCGGAATCGTTTCTCACCGCCAGAACCTTTTGAACGGTTTTCATATTATTATCCTCCATACATTTCTTCTTTATTGATTACTTCAATTTGTGATACGGTATGCCACGTTTCTACCATTGTTTGGTATTTGCGAACTTTGAAAATAGGCATCCCTCTTTTATTTCCGTCCGCATCAATATATTCTTTGCGATAAACGGTTGATATAAATCCGTGATAAGTCTCTGAACCGTCTTTTACTTGAACCATGCGTTGACGATAATAAGCTTCAAATAGCTGATGTGATTTACAGCAAGTGTCTGACGTTGGTTCTCCATTTGCTTCCGTTTCTTCATCCCACGTTAACCAAACAATAACCCGTGGAACTATTCCGGAATCGGAAGCAAATTTAACATCTTTGATCCTCCAGCCTTCTTTTAACAAAGGCTCTATCTCCCGAAATTTAGGATCAGTACACGTTACCAATTTTTCTTTCATATCTATTTTTGGTTATTAATTCTCCTAAAATGCGTAATACCTTCTTGTCGTTTACAACCTAAAGACCATCCGCCCAAACGGGCAACCGCTGGAGGATTGAATGCCATATAAGGTTTGTCAAATCTCATAGTTTCTATTTTACCATACGACAATACTTCTACGACTTCACCGTCTTCAGGCATATTGGTAAAAGACCATTCTTCAAATCTTATTGGAATTTGATTTTTGTCTGGATTAAAACTCATTTCTATTTACAGTTTTTCATCTTCTCCGATAGATAAACGAATGAGGTAATTTCCCCACTCTAAATCTTGGGAAAGATCAATGGTTACTTTATTTTCTTCAACATAAGGAAGATCAACAAAACGGGTTTTGCCGTCTCCTATTTTCCAACGTTCCGTTCCGTCTGGAAAGAATACCTTTACCAACTCTTGACGTTTTAGAATAGGATTGTAATATTCCCATTTTTCTACTCTATCCCTTCGGGGAATTACCTTAACTTGTTTATTCATTGTTTCTTTCTTATTTCATTCCAACAATTTTTACAGAAAATCTTTCCCGTTCCGTGCTGCCCGAACATTTCAAGACGAGGAAAACTTCCTCCGCAAGAATCGCATTTATGTAAAGGATGTTGATACCCCTGAGGAGCGTTTTCATAAATGCCGTCAAAGTCTAAAAGAAGTGAAATAGGATATCCTTCTTCTGACAAACGCAAAAATCTTTGATCTTCTTCTACGTTGAAAACTTTTATTCCCAAAGATTCACTCCCCAAACGAGTTTTATCTATCAAAATAGAATTATCTCTTTTAAAGCAAAATCCAGCACTTACGGGTATGAAGCCTTCCCCTATCTTTACATCGCAATGATTTATCGTCTCATTGAAGATAATGGGCATTAGCAAATACTCTTTCTTGAATATTATATACTTCATTTTATTTCTTCGATTTTAAAGTTAGCTACATCGGGATTGATACCACCTACCCAAGACATAAGTTCTTCCCGAGTCATAAGTTTCTTCAATCTCCGAATGCAGTGATACCAAAGATAACCTTGCCGAGCGTCCACGTAAATTATTTGAGCGACTACTGTTGTCGTGGCGTCTTTCAGTTCTACTACCAAACGTTTCTTTTCCGTAATCTGGGAAATGATTTCATCTACCTTCTTACGATCCATTCTATCTCTTCTTGACATTGCTTCTACATATTGACGATTCTTTTTCAATCGTCGATTTATACTCACAATTTGATAAGCGCAGTAAGCTAAACAAACTACTACTATTATCATTTTTACGATTTCATTTTCCATGATATTTTACAATTTTATTCGATTTTCCAAAGTAAATTTTAATTTTCGAGGCAATCTTTTCATACAGCCGATAATTTGTCGATATTCAAAAACAAAAATAAAACCAATCCTAATGTTGATATGAGAAAAAGAATGCAATAATATTTCCACATAAACATTTCCTTTTTCAATCGAACTATTTCTTTTGCTTGATTAGATTTAAGTTGAGGATTTACTGCTTCTTTCTTTTCCGGCAAAGGTATTTGATTCTCGATTATTCTCTCCAATCTACTTGCTTCTAAATTCTCCACAATTTTAAAAGCGTCTCCAATAGCCTGATTCTTTTTGTAAGAGTTATAAACAGGCATAGCAATTTCATTCATGCGAGATAATAATTCCGGAATAATTCCATACAAATCGTATCTGGTATGTCCGTCCATCGGATAGAATTTACCATAACAGGAACCAGTCTTTTCTACTTCCGTGACCAAAGTATTAGTTCTTGGTCTTACTTGCCAAGCAAATTGTTTCCCAGTAGACGTAAAGATGGTAATGATATAAATTCCGTCATCCACAGAAGCGAAGTTGTCCAGTTCTACTTTTCCGGCAAGCAAATGGGTTAATATTTCTCTTTGAACTTCTTCTTTAGCTACTATCACGTCCCATTTAAAGCTTTCACACTCCGCATGTTTTCTTCTTTTAACCATATTCCTTAGTATTTTATTGGATTTATAAACTTTGTAAAAAAGAAAAGAGCTACTTTCTCAAGCGGCTCTTTTCCCGACACGACTAAATGCCTTGTGAATTTAAAATAAAAAAGATACAAAATGCTTATTCGTAATAATATAACTTTGCTAAATTTCTTCTACTTCATCAAGTCGATTCGTTTTTTCAAAGTAATGAGATAGTCATGCATTTGTATTTTTTGAAGCTCCATCAGAGCAATCTGATCCTCTCCAGCGATATCAATAGCGTCTTTTCTTCCAAGGAATAAGACTAACTTATTATGTTTTCCCATCAATTCATCATATTCGATACGCAAGCGGTCAAGAGGCGTATCAGCTACCTTATATGTCCTCTCAAACATATCTTTTGAAATCCATGATTCTTGACCATTGTCATAAATTACATGATAACCTTCGATAGAACTGCAATTCTTCGAAGTTACTGCATTAATTTCAATGAGGTTATTTTTAAAAGCCTCTTCCATTGTCATAGGTTCAGCGTCAATTAACGCTACTCTAATATACTTTTTCATATTTATATAGGATTATTGATTAAATGATTTAACTTTGACAATTCTTCTTTATCCATATTCACTTAAATAGCTAACAAAGAACTTCTCCAAGATTGAATTTGATCTGGAGTATTGATTAACATCTCATCCACGTCTATTCCCCACTCAATACTTTGAGAAATTAAATCAACAATCTTATCTGATAAACTTTCCAAAGTGATTAGCGTTTGCTTAATATCCGGATTAGTGGAGACGGTTGCATTAGCGGTAGTTTCGGTTGGTATTTCTCCTCCGCTGGTTTGAGTGTAACTTATCCGATAGTTTATGATTTCAGAAACAAGAACAGGCATAAGTTTAATTGCCGCTGAAACGTAATCCATTCCCATCTTAAAACGATTGAACGTTTGCTGGAAAGCGTCTTGTCCTATCAGATAATTATAGTTCAATTCAAAAGCCGCTTTATATTCATCGCTATTAGGATCCATTCCATATTGTTCTAAACCTGCGGTAACAATACTTTCGGCAACACTCTCAGGACTTAACGTATCAAACGATAAGTCCCCCAGAGAGTTATTTATCAACGCTTCTATTGCCTTCAAAGCGTCGTCTCGATTACTTGTTGCCATAAGTATTGAAGAGTTTAGAAAGGTATTGTTGACCTTCGGTTACCAAACCTTGTAATACAGAAGGGTAAATTCCTCCAAGAGAAAGAGTGTCCATCTTACTTACCGCTTCCGTGAACATTACTTTCAATTCTTGAACTTTTACATAATTAGAGAGACGATTGGATATATTCGGAGAATTGTAGAAATATTCTGTAGCCTGAGTGAAAGATATTTCCGTCAATTGACCGTTCATATCTATCGTATCTTTAGTTTTTAGAGTAGAATTGATGTAATTTACCGTTCCATCAGGATCAATGCTTTCTACAAAGTACGTTTGTTTGACTCTCCCCATGGAGAAAGAAATTACTTCATCCCCTACTTTCAATTTTACAGGCAGAAACTTATGAATAAATTCCGTTGATAAACAAGTAAAGGGATAAGAATCAGGCGCAGCAGAAATAGGCAAATATTCCACTCCATCAGCCCAGAATACATTATCAGAAGGACCATATTGTTTAATCTTACAAAATCCCGTTACTACATATTCTTCTCCTTGAGAAGTATAATGATCATTTATTACTATTTCCATACTTTTCCTTCATTTGATTTTCAAAATTTTCTATCTCTTTTTTATCTTGATCGCTTAACATGTTTAATAAGCTACTTGCGTCTTTGTTGAGAAGAAGGTTTTGATATTCTCTTTTTTGTTCAGGCTGTTTGGCCCAAGAAACTTGTTCCACCTCCATTTCATATTCTACAAAGACGTACTTTTGTTTATTTACAAAATTATTGTAATAATGGATGAAGATATTAAACATTATCACATCTTTGTATTTTGTAAATCTTTTAGCATATTCTGGCCAAAAGGTCAGACTTGGTCCATTATCTCCGGATGTTGGAGAAATAAGATGCTGAACGTATTGATAACGTCCTTTCTCGTCCGGCAATTCACTTCTCAATAGAAAGAAATTAGCTCTTTGTTTCTCCATTCTTTTCCTCCTTTTTCTTTGAGTTATTACTCGGTCTCTTATCCTTCACTTTAGGAACTGGAATAGGATTCCTTGGAGCTTGATGAATTGATTCTTCTGCCTTATTCAGATCATCTTGATAGGCTTTTTCTTGAATATCTTCCATAACATTTAATTTATAATGATTTTCCCTTTTATATCTCTTGTAAAAACATTCCCCCAAACGTAAATCAACTCTCGTTTAGCACGAGTGAGAGCGACATATTTTAGGTTATTTTCTTGCTCGTACTGCCACGGTTGAGTAGCGTATTTACTTGGAATTAACTCTGGGGATAGAAAGAATATGCGTTCATTCTCCAGACCTTTTGCTTTATGTATAGTACTTAGTAAGATTCCCTGTACTTCGTCGGTGAAAATGCCTTCAATTAGTTTCTTCAACTGAGCGACCGTTCCCACCTCCTCCATAAGACATTGTATAACTTCTATCTTTTGATTTAGTATTTCAGTTTTAGGATGAAGAGACGGTTTTGAAACTCCTCGACTACGCAACTTTTTTAAGAGACGGTTTTGCTCTATTTCCAACATTACATTTAACCCGTGCAATGTCTTTGCTCCCGTCTTACTGATAAGGCTCAGTATTCCTTCTCCAATTTCTTTTCCACGTATCTTTGACTTTATCTTATTTTTCATCAACCAGAGATAAGCTTGAACTAATGGTTTGAGATTTCTACAAACAATCCAATCCCCCTGTTGAAGCTCGGTTAAACTTCCCGACCTCACTTCTCCTTCTTCTGCATTAGGAGCATAAGATATTTGAGGCACTATGGCTTGCGCTTCTCTTACAATCGCTTTAGCACAACGATAAGAAACACTCAAAGGAAGGTTCAACGCTTCTCCATTTATAGTCGAAAGCTTTTCATAAGATTCAGCATCCGCTCCCGCAAAACCATATATTGCCTGACGCTCGTCTCCTACTGTAATTAATCTTCCTCGACGATTCAAAGCATTTTTAATAATAGCGTGTTGAGCTACTGAAAAATCTTGACTTTCGTCGCAGAATACATAATCATATTTCTTACAACGCACTATGGGATCAACAATAGGTTGATAAATCATATCCATGAAATCGTATTGAGCCTTGTCTTTATTCATCAATCGAAACACTTTCATTGCGATTTCGATTTCCAATTCACCTACATTTAAATCATAATGATCCGCCAATTCTGCAATCTCTTTCACATCCAAAGAAGTTAGATTACAACGCATAAGGTCTATGATCTTGGGGATAATGTAAAAGAAATAACCTCGCTTCGTTGCTCGTATCTCTTCCTCATATTCTTTAAGCACCTTTTCCACCTTGCCTAAACATTTATTAGGATTCATCTTAGCTCGGTTACCATAGCGACTTAAAATTGATCTCCAACCATAAGAATGTATTGTCATTATATCTATTCCATCCCGTCTTTCTATCCTATCTTTCAACTCATCAACAATAGAATTATTAAAAGCAAGGAATAAGGCGGTTTTATTCTTGGGAATGAATTTCAATAACTCTAATAAAACCGTAGTTTTACCTGAACCTGCGACTGCTGAAATGTTTAGATTGTCTTCCGTTTCTTTAAATGCTTTATAAATAGCTATTTGATACTTCGATGGCTTCATTCTTATCTACTCGCTGAACCCCATTTAAACCAAGGAGTATGAGTAGAAAAATCCATTCTCACTACATTCCCCCTCTCCATTACTTCTCGAAAACGAGCCAACAAATTGCTTCGATCTGGTTGAGCTCCGTTTATTCTTAGAAATTCGGTTATATTTATGCCTTTGATAGAATTAAAATCTACCGACATAGCAGGTGATTTGAAAGCCTCCTTAAACTCCATAACCGTAAAGTAAAAAGCTGAATTATCAGGATTGATAATTTGAAGAATGGTGTGACCTTCTTCTATCAAAGTCTCAATCGCTTTTTGATGTTGATTAAATGATCCAATTTCCATTTTAAAATTCTCCTTTTTCTTGATAATATCTAATCATGTCTTTCATCCGCTTCAAACTACGGGAATACTGCCCATTAGTCACGTCCGGATTCTCTTCTAAAAACTCTGAAGTCTTCTGACCATTTAGACGGCTGCGGATGATCCTTATTTCCATTTCATTAAAGTTAAGATTTTCCATCAGAGCTTCCATAGTATCGGGTTCACGGTTATCATGCAATTGCGGGTGCATTGTGGCGATTGCGTCGGTCAATTCGGTTTGAGAGTTTTGTAATTCCTTTTGATAGTCTCGGTAAAAATTACGAGACATTGATTTGTTAAAATAAAAATAAAAATTATTTGTTTTGCTGACTTTAAACTTCTCTACACACTTATCAAACATAACATAGCAATCTGCTATCATTTCGTCATGCGTAGGAATTTCCCGACAAGGCGTACCATTCAGAAGGTTGGTATAATTACAAATGTTCTTCTTTACTACGTCTTTCATCATTTTAAAGATAAACATTTTGTATCCCTGAATAGTTCGTTCGCTCCTCCTTCCTCGAAATTTAATTCTCAATAAGCATTTATTAATAAACGCCACTTTGTAATGAAAATCTCTCTTAAACAATGCACCCTCCAAGCTCATATGCCGCTCCCTTCCGATTACTTGCCTAAATTCTTCATTTCCTTCATAGCCTTATCCATTAAGTAGTCCTTCCGTTCCTTAACGTGAGAATCAAAATGGTCATGACTACGTTTCTTCAGCATCTCTCTCTTCTTCTCAGGAGAAGCGCTGGAGTATTCAGCTATCGCTAAATTTTTCTGAGAAAGCGGAATATCTTTATTAGGATTGATTTCTTCTCTCTCTTTTCCGCAAGACGGACAAAGGGAATTTTCTCCGGTTAACTTACCGTTTATGTACTTGTAGGTTTCATTACTATAAAATTCACTTTCTCCAAATTTCGGGCATTGGGGATTATTACATTTATATCTCATAGCATTATTTATTTTAAGTTTTCTTGTCTTCTTGCATATTCACAAATTAAAAGCGAGTCAGAAGTCGCCAAAGTTATTTTTCCCACATACGGAAACAAAGTTTGAGCTTTCGACTTGAGCTTATTTTTCCAAAAAGTTTTAGTCTTATTCCCTCGGGTTCCTAATTGAAGTTCTTTTTGCCACCTCTGGGGCGTTACTTCAACCGTAGGTATTTTCAATAAAAAAAGGAGCATTTGAAGATGACCTACTCCATTACCGAAATTGAACATTGCGGAACCTGACATTCCAGGAAGTCCTCCCACTTTCTCAATATAACAAACAGAATTTTTAGAATAAATCTTTATAAACGCAGCAATCTCCTGCATCGTAGGAGGCATTACCGCCATGTCTATAACTTTTTGTTTATCAACGGAATAAATTACAATACCGCCATTATTTCCTGGATCAATGGCTATGATTTTTCTATCTCTGAAAAATTTAATACGATCTCGATTCTCCATATATTAAATAAGTTTACACTAACAACTTTTATTAGATGTAAACGTTGGAGCAATTACACGTATCTACTTACATCTCCGCTTTTGACAACGTATAGCTTATTCTCATTGTTGAAATTATCCGAAACGTTTTGGGTTATCATCAGAATTGTTATACCCATTTTCTCGAGAATCTTGATAATATTTTCTTGTCCTGTTGTATCAATTCCAGGAAAGCACTCATCCAAACAAAGTAAATTCAATCCACGTCCATTAGTAGACATATTTATAAGATGCTGAATACCCAGAATACCTGCTATATTGATACGTCCTCTTTCACCTCCAGATTTTCCTAAAAACGGTTCAGCATTGATTCCATCATTCAAAGCAAATACATCTATCTTTTCTCTCACTTCTCCGGAGCGAAGAATTGTGAATCCATTTATCAAAACAGATAAGTCAACTCCAAATTTTCTGAGAAAACTATTTGTTATACCTTCTATGACTTTAATAGACTTATTAGCCAGATAAGTTGAGAATCCCGTCTTGCCCATATAATAGCTCCAGTAATTGATCATTTCCAATTCACCGTTAACTTTTTCCGCCTTCTCGGTACGTTTATCTATTTCTTTATCGCACTCCTCTATACGAGCATTCAAACTATTGAGCAACTGATTATCTTCCTTCTTCTCTTTCAAGGCTTTTATTTCTGCACCCCATTTCTTGATTTTTCTTTCAATGTCGGTTATGTCTTCCGAAAGGTTTTTCTTTTCTTTAATCAGATCATCCTTCTCTTCTACCAGACCTTCAACAATTTCTTCGGCTCGGGCAGCTTCCTTCATTTGCTTCTTTATCGCTTCCAGTTTTTTATTCTTAATCGTTAACTTTCGATTCAAAGCATCCATCTCTTCTTTTGCTTCTTTTAAAAGAGTTTTTGCTTCTTTCACTGAAAGTCCTAATTGAGAATCTTGAATAAACTCAGTTTTACATTTCGGACAGGTAACAGATTCCGCAAGTTCATCCTTAATAGCTTTCAAAGCTTCTTTGCTTCCCTGAAGTTCTTCTTCGATTTCTTCGATTTCTTTTTGAACTCTCAATTTATCTTTTTTCAAAAGACTGGAATCGGGTACGGTGATAGCGTCTATTTCTTTATCCTTCGTTGCTAAAAGAACGCCTATTTTCTTCAAACGCTTCTCATTCTCTTCCTTCTCTTCACTTTTACGGATCATCTTCTCTTTCAGAGCTTTTATTTCTTCCTCCGTATCATCATTAGAAAGCACTTCTTGACGTTGCTCTTCTAATAATTCTTTCTTATACGTATATTCCCCCAGCTCTCGGTCAATCTCATTGTATTCTGCCTGTTTTTGCTTCTTTCGACTACTGAGCTCCTCCAAAGCTGGATTAATCATATCCGCAGACGTAATACGGTTCATAACCTCCTTCTTTTCAGAATCTCCAGCAGTAAAGAAAGTGTACTTATTATCTTGTCCTATGATAAAATAACGAATCAAATCCTCTCGGCTCACCCCAATAAAATCCATTATTCTCTTATTAGCTTCATCAACCGAAGTTAGATTGGTATTCAATACTTCGTTCTCCCATATCTCAACTTTCACAGGTTTATTAGAACGAAAGAACTGACGGCTGATTTTTAACTTTTGCTTTAGAACATCATTCTGAAGGTGAAATATGATCTTACAATCTTCCGAATAGCGATTAATGAAAGATTCCTTTTTTATGTCTCTCAAAGATTTATTTGTTAATGCTAAAACAATAGCTTCAAAAAGGGTTGTTTTCCCCGCCCCATTGTTATCCATACCTCGGTCAGTTTCATTCTTTCCGAAAATAACAGTACAAGCATTATTTTTAAACTCATAAATAGATTCTCTATGAGCAAATAAATCGTATATTTCAATTTTTATCGGATGCCACATTGCTGATATTCTTTATTAAATCAAGTCCATACTTCAGTTTATTCCCTTTTATCTTTTGCTCTTTACAGAAAGTCAAAAAGTCCTTTGTTAAGGTTTTCTTGTCGTAAGATAAAACCGCTTCCGATTCACTTATTTCAATCGCCTCCGTGGTTTCTTCTGCCTCAAATTTGCAATCGAATCCTAAACGGGAAAGCTCCGTGATATTTACCTTTTGAGCGTCTTCCTTCCTTCCTCTAAATAAAAGACGGATATGATCATACTTCTCTCCTTGGTACTTTTCTATTACATTTCTCAAGCTTTCTTGATCATTAATATCCAGTACTTCTTTTATATACTTTGGAAATTTTGATGGGACAAACTCAATCGAAGCATCATCATAAATAAGAGTAAAACCCTTATCGGTTATATTTTCACCATAATTATTTTGATAGGCAGAACCTGTATAAATTACGTTCTTGGCTAACTTAGAAGCGTTATGATAATGTCCTATCAAAACCTTACTATAATTTTCAAACATTTTGGGTTTAATCAAAGAACTTACCGCTGAACCATCATTATTTACTACTCCATCAAACCCAGAGTGAGTTATCATTATCACAGGAGTTTCCTCATCAAAATCTTTCTCTATAAAAGAACTTTCTACCAAAGCATCTACTCTTTCAAACTCCTGGAGCCAAACGTCATCTCCGAAATAAGGAATGAATACAAAAATCACTCCATCCAGATACCTAAAAGCGGCTGAAGAGTAAAGCTTCAAACTTTTATCTCCATAAACATCCAGATAACTATCTTCGGCATTTCCGTCCGTTTTATCATGATTACCAGGAATAACGTGAAGTTCTATCCCTTCTTTAGTTAGCTGTCGGAGAATCTCTCTAAAATCTTTAAGACAAGAAAGCGGCTGACCAGAACGATTGGTGAATACGTCTCCGCCACAGATTATACGATTTACTTCATGTTTCTTACAAAGTTCGATGAGCTGGTTAAATATCGACTTTACCAACTCACCGTTATCCTTGTCTAAATGTATATCTGTAACGAAAATAGCAATAGGTTGTTTATTTACAATTTTCTTCATGTACTACAGTTTTCCCTTATAAACGTTGATTTAGTCTTCTTCCTCTTCTTCAGCATACTTCATAAGACTTTTTCGCAATTCGATTAAATCTCCCTGCATTGACTTCTTTATCTTGTTATGCAGTACATTTAGGAATTTATTATGTTCCTGATAATGCTTGAATAATTCCCGAGGAGTGCTCCAACTTAATTTTCCATTCAGGAAACTTACTTTCTTTTTTCCTTCCCTTTTCAAAATTCCCGTTTCTACCGCATACTCAATATCCTCCTCAGAAAGAATAATGCCATAACCTAAAAGGATTCTTATGTCGGTTTTCTTTCTACTACCAAAATCGTTTTTGATGACCTTCACTTCCGTAGTTTGAGCTACTTCTATTTCATCAATCTTATCGTGTCCCTTCAAAGTCATAGAAAGACGCAAAGTAGGAAGCAAAGATACCCATTCCCCGCCCGTACTTTTACGAGTAGAAATACCCATGGTACTTTGTTCGTACTGATGATTAAGCATAACAAAGTGAATGGTATTGGTATACATTTCTGACATGATAAACTTAGCAAACTTCTTCGCTTCCTTAGCAAAAGCCATCATCTTTTCATTCTTCAGCTCTATGTCTTCTACGTCCGTACCTTTTTGAAGTTCCTTATCTAATTTCTTCATATTCTCTTCCATAGTATCCAATTCAGATTTTGATAAGGTAGCTCCTAAACTATCCCAAAGAAAGAAGAATTTAGGCTTTAATTTACTTTCTGATAATATTTCATTAGCATCCGTGATAAGCTTCTTCACTTGCATGAACATCGCCTCTACATACTTTATCTTAACGATAATGATATCATTTACAGGCAAACCTAATTGAAGAGCGTAATCTTTATTATCTCGATTTTCACTGGAAAGTATAACAGCAATTCCATTCTCAGGATTTTCTTTTAAGAAATGTTTCATCGACATTAGTCCAAGCGTAGTTTTACCACTACGGCTTTTGCCTGCGATTTCTATAATCCCCGTAGGTAGTCCGAAAGTTCGTAGGTTATAATCCAGCGTAGGACTGCCCGTATGTGCCCAGCTCTTCACCTCATTGAACCCATCCTTCTCCGAAAACTTAATAACGTCTTCACTGTTAAACTTCTTGACTATTTTGTCTATAAATTTGTTTCCCATATTAAATAGTTTTTGTTTAAATAAAATAAGCCAACGACTTTACACCGCTGGCTTATCGAACTCACTAAAAGACAGACATTACTATAACATTACTATTTTTTACCTTTTAGTCTGTTCTGAATATCCTTCAGGGATAACTTTGCTTTCGGCTTTTCTTCCTCTTGCTCTTCGTCATCATCCTCAGTTTCTTCTTCCTCTTCTTCGGTTTCTTCTTCACCGCCCATAGCTTCACGAATCGCTTCACGGATATCGTCGTCCGACATAGATTTCTTGACCGTTACTTCCAGATCATTGTCTTTGATGTACTTCTTCAATTCACTTCTATCCAACTCATCCAGTTCGTCACCGTCTTCAGCGGGAGTTTCTTCTTCCTCTTCCTCCTCAGTTTCTTCCTCTTCTTCGGTTTCTTCTTCCTCTTCTTCTACCTTGGATTTCTTGGAGGTTGCCTTCTTTTTCGGCTTTTCTTCCTCTTCTTCGGTTTCGTCCTCGTCCTCTTCTACTGCCTTGGATACCTTTTTCTTTGAAGTTTTCTTTTTCGGTTCATCGTCATCTTCTGAAGAATCACCGCCCTCATATTGTTCCTTAATCTCTTCTACTCGAGCCAGCCAGTCTTCATCTTCAAACAAACCGATTTCATGTTCTTCATCAAAGTTCTGCAAACCTTCCAGAGCACGATCAAATTCATTCATGCCATAAGGAGGAAGAACTTCGGTCAAAGGCTTCAAACCAGCGAAGTATTCCAACTCACCGTCACTCAAGGGACGAGCGGTCATCTTCTTGGGGAAAGTTACATCATAATATTGTTCACCTTTCTTCTTGTTGGGAGTTTTCATGTACTTAACCATTACTGGTACTCCTTCGTCAATATCGGTAAACGGATCAACCTCAATCGGCTCATCTTCGTCTTCGCTGAAAGAAAGTTTGTTTAAGGCATTCCGAACCATGGATTTGAATTCCCAAAGCTTCGCTTTCAGTTCTTCATCTCCCGATACCTTATCGGCATAACACAACCAAGAATATTGAGGATTCAAGCTGTTTGAGTTAGGACCATTACCTGTAAGAGCTTCGATTTTTGCGGCATCCTTAGTGCATTTCTTTTTAGCGAATTTAGTGTATTCATCCACCACATCCAGTTTTGTACCTCCGTGAACGATAGAATCTAAAACAGTTGATCTACGTGGTTCACCGTCTTTGGTGGTAAAAGGCAGCCAATAGCATTTTTTCTTTACATAAAAACCTTCTACTCCCGGATGTCCAGGAAATATACGTACCTTCACCGTCTTACCATCTTCCAAGGAAAGATATTCATTGCTTTGCGCGCCAATTGCTGCATTGTCTTCATCAACAATCTTTTTCAGCTTACTGATCGGAGTAGCTTTAAATTGAGAACGCAAACTTGAAACGTTATTACTTTTCTTTACCATTTTTACTAAATATTTTAAATTAGTCAATTAAGTTTTTCGTTTTCTTTATAACTATGTTATTCACTCTTCCTTCGATTACCGATTCAGCAAGATCACCTGGCTGGATAGACAAAGAAAGTTTGTCTAACTTAGAACTTTTATCCTTTGCAGACCAAAATATGGAATTAATATAATCCCTTGTTTTTTGAGTCTCTATGTACTTTTTTCGGAAAACTTGATAACCCTTATCAGCTATAACAGCGTTGTTTAATGCCTCCACCGTAGGATTTTTGCCTCCGTTCTGATCTGCCAACTCTATTCTCAAACGTTCTTTGAGTTTAGCTTCATAAACTTCTAAAGTGAGTTTTTTCTCCGAAACTTGAGATTCAGCTTCAGCGAGCATATTTCCAAATCGGTTTACGATAACAGGAAAAGTTATCATTTCCCCTAACAAATTAGAATAATCAATTTTCAAAAGACTATCTACATCAACGTCTTCCTCAAAAGAATCGAACAAAAGCCGATAAGTTCGGTTGCCGATAGATATAATTTTCTTTTCCATTAATTTTTAGGTTCAATGATCTGTGCCCCCCCTCTCACACGCCTCACTATCTCAAAGATAGCATAATGGCACATTTTAAAGAGGTCTTTGATCAGATGACTTTTTTCTGAACCGTCTGTAATATAACGTTGAGCATAGCGAGAAATTTGATAGACGTTCAACAAATCCCCCTTCTCGGCATCGTACAGCATCTGCTTCGTGTCGATACCCTTCGTTATTCCCTTAGCATACTTATCCCCATACGTGCCTCGGACATGATCTATAACCAATGTAATAGCGTTTGCTACGTCTGGTTCTATTTCTGCAATTTCCAAAAGCTGGATATTAGCAAGATTGATTTTTTCTCTCAATGAATTTTCCATATAAATTAAATTAGAGTGGATAATACGGGATAATTAGTAAAAATCCCTGAAAATTCTTTACACAACATTTCTTGTACTTTCTTAGCTGAATCCTTCATTGCTATTTTACAATACTTCAAAGTTTCCTCAAATGTTTGATTGCCCAAAGATAATTCTCTTTCAATGTAGAATCGTAAAGCCAGCCAATCGCAAAACTTAACAAATACTTTTACATTTTCATCTACCGACATAAGATTGCTCAAAAGCATTTCCGAAGCAGGAGTAACGGTATCTGGCGAAGAAAACTCGGTAAATTCAACCGTAGCTAAATGAGACGATAGCTCATCCACTACCTTGCGTATATCCGTTCCATTAAAATTATTGTATTTCATATCATGAGATAAGTCTCTTCGTATAAGACTTTCGTCCCAATCATGAAACATCGCATAGGTAACGCAATCCAGCTGAAACCTAACCACATCTTCTCTTATTTCTCTGCCGAATACTTCGGAAAGAAGAATCCTACAAAAGACAGAGACTTTGTAAGAATGTTGACTCACACTTTCCTGTTTAAATACGTCTCTCTCTTGCCACTGTAAAATATTATCGAGACGCTTCAAATACTCACCATTAAAAATTTTTACAATCATACCAATTTTATTTACAATTTTTATTCTTCAAAAATAGTCCATTCAAATACTGGAACTGAATAAGGTTGTTCTTTGTTTTCCATGTTTCTTTTTAAATTTACGATATTATATACAATTTTGTTCGATCATCTGAAAACAGCGTCTTCAGACCTCGGAATTTATCTTTCTTAACTCTGCCGTTTACGCAGATTACCTTCCCTCGAATGTCTTCTAAACGTTCTCCGATTCTCTCATAAGCATCTGGCCAAAGAGTAACGGGAATGATAGTGTTGTTAGAATCCAGATTGAAAGTAACTATTAAACCGTTTTTAATCTGACGTTCGGCTCCAGCTATAACCTTGCCTGCTATTGCCACTTCATCTCCCTCTTTGGCGTTATTAAATTCCAAACCAGTTACATATAATTTAGCCAATCGTTTGTTGGGAATAGAATCGGATATCAATCCTTCATAATCCACTTCTCCAAAACCTGTTAAGCTCTTCTGTTCAAATACCCAAAAAGAATTGCTTGTTTTCGCTTCATTCGTTTGATATTTTTCTGGAAGAACATCATTCTTCATTTTAAGATAAGTTTCTAACAAATTCCTTCTATCTCGAGGAGCTTTTATATTTTCTAATAAATCAAACGCTCCGGCTATAATAAGGCATTTTACAACAGTTTTATTGACCTTTGAAGGAACCCTGCTCAAGAACTCTTCCAAGGAAAAGAACTCACCGCCTTTTTCCCTCGTTTCTATAATATTTTTTACAGCAACGTCACCCAGACCTTTTATTTTTCCTAAACTAAAGAATATTCGATTTTCAGCGGGATCGCAAGTGAAATTACTATTTGAGAAGTTAACATCCGGAGGACGAATTTCTATTTCCACTCCCGTCTTTTTCATTTCCGCCAATCGGAATGGGATGTCTGTTTCTTCTGCTTCCTGAAGAGAGGTGGTCCAAAACTCCAGAGGATAATTAACTTTAAACCATTGACTCCAATAAGACATTATTGAATATGCCGCAGCATGAGAATTGGAAGTAACTATCCCCTCAGAAGTAACAAAAGTATGACTCACCTCACCACTCACTTCAACGTCATAGACTTCTTTTTCTCCTATAAAGTCAATACTTACAATTTTCTCTAAAACAGATAAAAGTCCCTTTTCTCCCATCTTTTTTCTTCCCATAAGATAATGCGCCTTTTTATGACAAGAATTACAAAGCCATTGAAGATTTTCTAAAGAATTATTTGAATGATCTCCGTCTTTGTGATGCGCTTCTGATCTATTCCTATCAGTTTTACCGCAAATATCACAAGGTGATCCCGTTCTATTTTCTATAAACTTATCAAATTCAACACTGGGGGCGAATTCCTTTTTTCTAAAACCACATTCACCTTTGCTGGGATAATTAGTTCCTATTCCTACATTGAAGTCATACTTCTTATCAGTTGGTTCATATCCTCCATTACAATATAAAGAATCTCCTATTTTCAATTGAGCTACCAACTTAATTCCATCAGGAGTGGGAAATTTGTGATTTATCGTTACATTTATATTTTTGCCTGTTTCAGTTGTTATTTTGTAACATCTCTTTAAACCAACAAATCTTATATCTACAATCTTATTCTTTATTAATCTTCCGGAAGATGATAAAGAAAAACACATGCCGTATCCCTCTTTGATGTATTTCTTCCTTAGAGCATAATGTCCCAATTCTTCTGCTTCTTTAGGAGATGAATTCCGTATTTTATACATTTCAGAAATTGTGGGAACGAAGCCGTCGATTGTATTTCCAACCCTCAATATAGTTTCATCTCCATCGATACATTTATTAAATCCGTACCCAGAGAACTTATCCAGTTTGCTCCAAATCTCTTCTGCTTCCTTTTTTGAACATCCTTTTTTCATAGCTCCCTCAAGAAATTGTTCTCCTAACGCAGCCATAGCTTTCTTATCCTTCTTCTTCATGTAAGTACGTAACTGGTCGGCTTGTACTAAAGTCAATCCTCCAAGCACGTTTACCGCTTTCATGATCTGTTCTTGAAAGATGTATAAACCTGATGTGGATTCGGTTACTTCCTTTAATCCGAAGTCATAATGAGGCTTTTTCTTCCCGTTTTTTATATCCGCAAATTCAGCGTGAGCATTGCTTTCCATCGGACCAGGACGGAAAAGAGAGGTCATAGAAATAAGATGATCTAATTGTTCTGGTTTTACCTGTCGACAATAGTTCATTAAGCCCATAGTTCCAAACTGAAAAACGTCTTCGCACCATCCTCTTTTGAAATATTTAAAGACTTCGGTATCATCGAATGCTATCTTATTAACATCAATATTCTTCTTTCGATTTTGCTTTATCAAAGTAAGAATGCCTTTGAACTTATCTAATTGAGATAATCCTAAAATATCCTCTTTTAAGAATCCTGATTTATCAATATATTTTCCTTCCCATTCAGAGACTAAAACCCCATCAATCTTTTTAATAGGCATCCATTCAAATATATTGGTTTTATTTCCTCTCAAATCTTCCTTCGGTACGATTACTACTGCTGAAGGATGAACCGATGCCGCCTTGGGCTGAAGTAGGGCGAATTTAGTAAGATGTATGATTTCCGGATTCTCCTGAACGAACTTAAATAAAGACTTTGACTTGGAAGCGTATTCAATTAAATCTCCCCAACTGTATTCAATCTGATTATCTATCTCCTTGGTTAGTTTATTCATTAAATCGAACGGCAAGCCCTTAATCTTAGCGAAGTCTTTCAAACAAGTTTTCAATTTCATGCCTGCATAGGTGCCAATAGAACAGGTATAAGCGTACCCATATTTATTTTTGATATACTCTTTAACGTCATCTCGGTATTTCGTTGGGAAGTCCACGTCAATATCTGGCATAGAGTCGGCTGATTTAGCACGTTCACCCGAAACACGAGTTTCATTCAAAAAACGCTCAAACATTAGATCATATTTCAAAGGATCAACGTCCGTAATGTAGAGCAAATAAGCTATTAAAGAACCACAAACCGAACCACGCCCAGGACCAGTATTTATATCATTATCTCGACACCATTTCATTATGTCCCAAAGAATCATGAAATAATCGCATAAGCCGTTCGGAACAATAACTCCACATTCCTTTTCTACCCTTTCTAAATAAGTATCAAGCTCCTCACCTTTTTTGTCTGAAAGACGTTCGTTTATCCCTCTTTCAACTTCCTGAAAAAACGTTCCTTCTACGTCTTTGACTTCAAATTTCGGCAGTTTTCGTTCTCCCGTATTAATGGAAAAATCGCAAGCATCAGCTACCTTAACAGTATTCTCTATTCCCGTAATAATAGCCTCCAACAAAGGCTCAGTATTCTCCAACCATTCTTCATAGGCAGAAATAATTTCCGAAACGGATTTATAATATTGGTTATGAGCTTCTGCACTTGCCTTTCCGCTTACCTTATTTAGCATTTCCTTGAGATCAGATTCCTCTTCATCTACATAATAGGAATCATTTATCAAGATAGGCGGTATTTTAGTTCGATAGTTACAAAGATAGACATCAATATTTTCTAAATGTCTCCGAAAAAGCTGAGAAGAGGTATATTCCACGGTATCTATTTGATAATAAACTTTATCAAAAGACTTCTTGTAAATACCTATTAATTTCAATACCGCTTTTCGATCATCTTTAACGTAATTGAATTCACTCTCCTTAGGCACTACGCAGCAGATTCCTTCTCCTAATGAGTAAAGCTCCGTATCAGGGATAAAACCATTGTAATCCACGTTCATAGCCTTGTTAACGAGCAATAGATTCTTCCATCCTCTCTCATTAAGTGCATAGAGCTTTAATTCAAACGTTTCTTGTATATCTACCGAAGCATTATAATTCTTAGCTACTGTAACCGTTTCTCCAATGATAGGCTTAACATCCATCTTTTTACAAAAAGTCTGAAAAGCGAGTGTCCCAGCAAGAGTATTCCTATCACATACTCCCAAGGCTTTGTGTCCAAGAAACTTTGCTTTCTTCGCCCATTCCTCTGCGGGTGAAGAACCATTTAGTAATTCATATTCATCATGAACTCCAAGATGAACAAACTCCATGACTGTAGGCTCCGAACTTTTACCAAGGTATTTGAAATCATTGAATTCTGGTTTATAAATAATTTCATTATATCTATTCTTACTGGTTTTTAATCCAGAGTAATAAAATTTCTCACCAAATTCAAATAGGATATAATTTACTTGCTTATTATCTACCAGATCAAACTCCTCATCTGATAAGATAAAAGCAAAATCCTCATCGATAACCTTTCCATCAAACGGCTGAAGATAGAGAAACTTTCCCACTTCTTCTATTTCGATAATGTCTGAACCATTCGATAAAGAAAGTTCAGACACTACCAATTTATTATCTTCAATCCACTTCTCTAAAGTCGGAGTCATAGTGTACCTAAAAATTTATGTTTCTTATACGGTAACTTTGTGTAAAAGAAGTTTTGCGCTAAATAAGATACATCCCAATCGCTCCATTCAAGCTCGTCGATGATAGAGATTAATTTCAGAGCATCTTCCGCTGCGGTAACTTTATCACCTTCGACAATCTTATGCTTGTATTCCAAATAAACTTTCAAATATGTATAAGCCCTAAAGAGATACTGAGAAAAGTCTTCCAATGCTCTTATTTCTTCTCGATTGACTTCTCTTCCTTCGGCAACCGCCGTAAGACTGTCTATGATAATATTGAGGAAATAATCAATCTCCCGTAAACGATTTCCAGGAACTTCATGAGAAAAAGCGAAATCTACTTTTCTTTCTTTTGCTCCTAAAGCATATAACTCTCCATATTTATTCTCCACATTCCTTTGAGAAAGATACGCCTTATACATTCTTTCAGAAATAGGATTCTTTTGATAGATATGCAAACTTTGAGAGTTGTGAGTTTGCGTACCCAATTCAATTCCTAAACATCCAGCTATCATTTCAGTCAAGAAACTGAATTGAAAGACGTTTGTTGGTAATCCCCAATGCAAATCATTGCTTCGATTCTGGATGGTGGTTATCAACTTACCGTTACGAATCTTCATCATTATCGTATCATTACACGGAGTGTCTTTAGTCTTTGCTCCTAAATCAAACTCCGGATTCCAAATCTGGAGAACTACTTGACGGGTATTAGGATTAGCAGAAAAGATTTTAATAGCATCCGCTATTTGATCATATCCCTGAGAAGCGTGAAGATTCTCTTCTAAAAACTTATCTTCCGCCCGAACGCCCCAGTGACGTAAACGGAAACCATAAGGAGCGTGAAATACTTGACCATCATCGCTAAAGTCCGCCATTCTTTTATTGAAGAAAGTCAAGAACTTAACATCCTTTCTTCCCGTGAAAATCCACATAGCTTCCGCAAGTAAGAAAAAGACATTGATATTTCTATCATATCCCCCGACACATCTCCGATAAGGATTGGTTATAATAGTTTTGAAATCCAATCTCTCTTTTACTAAACCGTCCCGACTGTCTTCCCAAACAATCTTTTCGTCATTCATAAACATGAAATTTAAAGTAGGATACAATTCTGAAAAGGTGTCATTCTTTCCTACTCCTAAATCATCTACAATAATCTTATTGGTATTAAAATTTCCCATATTTTTTAAATTATTAATTTTTCTTCTACTCCCTTTTAGTAACGGTGTTAAGAACTTTGATAAGAAAAAGAAAGGGCTACTTTCTCAAGCAGCCCAAACCTAAATTACTTCAATTAATATCACGAGTTATTACTTTTTCTTTGTAGTCTTTTTGACGGGAGCAGGAGCAGCTTTCTTTGCCGGAGCTTTCTTTTTAGGCTGTTCTTCCTCTTCCTCCTCTTCT
>OMAC01000089.1_pt1 | contig 99723 bp, 98 predicted proteins | sample 1644561 | NCBI WGS metagenome assembly OMAC01 (sample SAMEA103958144, study PRJEB25191) | human gut metagenome
TAGTAGCGCATGACTGTTAATCATGATGTCGTCAGTTCGAGTCTGACATCCGCAGTAACTAAGTCACCTAAGGGTGACTTTTTTTATTTTATAAATATCATCAATAAATCTTGGCACGCCTTTTTGTGTCAAGGTTTTTATTTACAGCTTTGTTGGTAGCGGTTACAATATAATTATACTAGTTACTATGTAAAGGAGTCTGAAATGACTGATACTGTAAACTTAAAAGTACGAGTGCAAAAACTTGGTACCGCATTATCAAATATGGTAATGCCAAATATTCCTATTTTGATTGCCTGGGGGGTGTTGACGATGTTCTTCATTCCTGATGGTTTTACCCCTAATAAAACATTTGCAGCAATGGTTAGTCCGATGCTTGCTTTTTTTATTCCCCTAATGATTGGTTACACTGGTGGAAAAAATATTTATGAACATCGTGGAGGAGTGGTTGGTGCAATTGCGACTTTCGGTTCAATTATTGCCACAGCTAGTCTTTCTCTAGGAGGTCTAAACACTAAAGGAAATGTTCCTATGATTTTAGGTGCAATGATTTTGGGTCCTTTTGGTGCTTGGGTAATAAAAAAATTTGATGACTATGTTCAACCGCATATTAAAGCAGGTCTGGAAATGTTAATTAATAATTTCTCAGCTGGTTTAGTTGGATTTGGACTTGCACTTTTTGCTGTAAAAGTGGTTGGTCCACTTGTAGCTTGGCTAACCGACGTGATGGGACATGGGGTCGACTTTTTAATTGCTAATCATTTGATTCCCCTTGCTAATCTTTTTATTGAGCCAGCAAAAATATTATTTTTAAATAATGCAATCAATCAAGGGATTTTATCGCCATTGGGAATTCAGCAAGTTTCTGAAAATGGAAAATCACTTCTATTTTTATTAGAAGCGAATCCTGGACCAGGACTTGGAATTCTGATTGCTTTTATGCTTTTTGGTAAGGGTTCAGCTAAAGCGACGGCACCCGGTGCGATTTTGATTCAATTTGTCGGTGGTATACATGAAATCTATTTTCCTTATGTCATGATGAAACCTGCGCTCTTTTTTGCTGTGATGGCAGGTGGGGTATCAGGAACCTTGACAAATAATTTACTAGGCTCGGGTCTTGCGGCTCCTGCTTCTCCTGGTTCAATTATTGCAATCACAGGAATGGCATCAGCTAAATCAGCGGGTGGTTTTGTAAATGTCTTATGTGTCTGGTCAGGAATAGCTGTGGCAGCAATTGTTTCATTTCTAGTTGCATCTTTTATTTTAAAGCGAGATAAATCAATGATTGATGATTCTGCTTTTGAGAATGCAAAAGTAGGTGTAGCTGCAGATAAAGCTGTCAGTAAAGGACAAGTTTCTGTCAGCAATAATATTACTGACCAAGTCGATTTCTCTACGATTAATCATATTATCTTTGCTTGTGATGCAGGAATGGGTTCATCAGCAATGGGAGCCTCTATTTTGAGGAATAAAGCTAAGAAAGCAGGTTTGCTACAAGATGTTACTAATGTCGCTATAGCTAACTTAAAAGCAGGTTCTGACACAATTGTTGTGACACAAGATGAACTTGCTCCACGAGCTGCGATAATGGCTCCTGAAGCAATCAGATACTCAGTGGCTAATTTCCTCAATTCACCTCGCTATGATGAAATTATCAGTAGTTTATTGACTACTGATAATGATACAAATCAAACAATAATTACTGACAGACCTGTCAGTAAAAATGAGATAGACTTGAACCAAATTGATGAAGTTGTCTTTGCTCATGATGATTTACATATTGGTTCAAATACAATGGGCAAAGAAACATTAAAAGCAATATTCCAGATGCATGGTGTTAAAATTCCTATTTCTGATGTTGAATTTATTGGTTTAGGAGCATTTAATGCCAAAAATATCATGATTGTTTCAACAAAAGAATTTACGACAAGTGTAAAAAACGAAGCTCCAAATGCTCAACATCTTTTTGTTGAGTCATTAATTACTACTCCTGAATACATCAATATGGTGAAACGGATGAACAAATAAAAATACTAGCTGTTAATTGGCAGTCTAGTTATGAGTAGAATTTTAAAAAAGGAATTTTTATGTTTTTAACAAGTCGTGAGCAAAAATTAATCCAGACATTTTTGAAACGTGGAAAGCTTACGATAGCAGAAATGATGGAAATTACAGATACAAGTCGCAGAACGCTTTATCGCGATTTAAACAACTTACAAAAGTCTTTACCAGAAAATCTCAGTTTGGAAAATACTGATGAAGGATATTTTTTGAAAGGGGACATCAATCAACTTACTCAAGCCCATGAATTAATAGACTATTCAATAAGTGAACGTTTGTATGGTGAGTTGCTTTTATTAATTGAAAATAAAGCATCTATCGCTTCTCTAACAGATTATTTTGGAATTAGTCAACCGACAGTAACTAGTGATTTGAAGCAAATTGAGCAAGCTCTGTTTGAAAATGAACTAGTACTAATCCGAGATCGTGGCTTAAAACTTAAAGGGGCAGAAGAAAATATTCGTCCAGTATTTGTGGCAGTGATTTATAATTCAGCAAGCATTCAGGAACTACTTCTTAATCAACTTTCTAACAATAAAATTTTAAGAATAATAGATTTAAATAAATTTAAGCAAGTTAATGAGGCTTTTAAACGTATAGATTTACCTGAAAAAATGACTGACAAAGTCAAAGTTTTAATGCAACTTTTTTGCTTAGTTGTTTTGCTGCGTTTGGATGAAGGGGTATTCTGTAGGTAGTGAACCTTTGGGCAGACCAAGTAAGCAAGCCTTAAACTTTGTCAATAAGTTACTGACAGAGTTATCAGTAACAAAATTTGTTGTTTCTGAAATCACTTATCTTGCATCAGTTTATGATATTTTATATTTTGGCTTTGGAAGAGAGCTGTTATTTATGGAAAAATTTGATACCGATTTTTCTTATAAAATTCGCCAACTCATTGATAAAGTTTCAACAATTCTTGAGATAGAATTTGGGAAAGATGACCGTTTATATGGTTTACTATATGCTCATCTCAAAGAATCAGAGATGTTACCAGTCCTCTTTCCTAAAAAAGAAAATGATTTTATCAAAAAGATAAATAAAGATAATCTTGAAATTTATAAAACAGTCAAAGAATCATTAAGGGAGGTCTTTGATAAGAATTTTTCAGAAATGGAAATTGCTTTTATAAGTCTTCACTTTGTGGCGACTCTTGAACGCAGTGACCTAGTTTTACCTTTAAGTGCGGCACTTGTCAGCAGTCGTGGAAGAATTTCTTGCGAATTTATCATGAGTAATTTAAGAAAGAATTTTCCCTTCTTAAAAAAGATAGAACTTATTCAAAGTTCGATCCATATCACTCAGGAAAAATATGACGTCATTTTTACAACAGAGAAAGAGTTAGATTACCTCTACATCAATCCAATGCTAGATCAAAAGAATTTGGAAAATATTCGTCACCAGCTGAGGTTAATTCAACAAAAATCACGAGCACTTACCTCTGATTCAGAAAAAGAAAAGAATTTTTTAAATCTCAATGACTTATTTTCAATAGGCAATGAAATATTAAAATCTTTTGAAATCCTATCTCTTGAAAATAAGGCAGAATTACATGATACTGTAAAACAAATTATTCAGCGAGTAAACCCAGAGGATAGTGGAGAACTCGTTCATTTGGTGGAAGAAAGATTTAAAGAAACACATCTAGCAATTCCAGAAACAAAAATTGCTCTCTTTCACGCAGTTCATTCATCAATCTCAAGTCCAATGTTTAAAATCTTTGACTTAAGTCAACCAATTGAAGGAATAGCAATGGATCATCAGGCTATTCAAATTGGACGAGTTCTATTGTTATTAGCGCCTCCAGAAGTTCCAGAGTATGTTTCCTTTTTATTAGGTAAAATCTCAAGTTCAATTATTGAAAACAAGCTTTATACTAGGATATACGATTCCGGAAATTATGAAATTGTAAGTGAGTTACTAAGAGAGATAATTATCGAAGCTGTTAAACATTATGATGACTAGGTTTACATAAGTTGTAAACCTAGTAAACCAAGAAAGGTAGTTTTTAAATGGAAATTCAAAAAAGTCTGATTAAAATTAATCAAAACTTTTCAAATAAAGAAGAGGCCATAAAATATTGTGGAAGTTTGTTGGTTGATGGAGGTTATGTCAAACCTAACTATATCTCAGCAATGATTGAACGAGATAGAGAATTGTCAGTCTATATGGGAAACTTTATTGCAATTCCTCATGGAACTGATGAATCAAAAAAAGAAGTTTTAAAAACAGGAGTAGCCATTGTTCAAGTTCCTCGTGGTGTAAACTTTGGAACAGTAGAAAATCCTAAGATAGCAACAATGCTATTTGGAATTGCGGGGATTAAAGAGGAGCATCTTGAGCTGATTCAAAAAATATCAATTTTTTGTGCGGACGTTGACAATGTTGTAAAACTTGCTGATGCTCAGACAATCGAAGAAATTGCAAAATACTTTGAAAATTAATTAAAAAATGGCACAGCTTTTAGTGCCATTTTTTATATTTACCAGCATAATGTAAAAGCTTACAATTGCTTATATAGAGGGATTTTAGAGGATTCTATTTGAACTTTTACTTTCTAAATAAAGGAGCAGTAAGTAAGATGAAAAAAGCAGTACATTTTGGTGCAGGAAATATTGGACGTGGTTTCATAGGTGAAATTTTGAGTAAAAATGGATTTGATATTCACTTTGTTGACACAAATAAGTCTATAATTGACGAACTTAATAATCGACATTCTTATGAAATTGGGATTGCAAGTAGTGAACATGAAAAAATTTCTGTAAAAGCTGTCTCTGGTATTAACAATAGTGAGAATCCTGAGGCAGTCATTGAAGCAATTGCAAAAGCTGATATTCTAACAACAGCGATTGGTCCTAATGTCTTGCCTTATATTGCTGAGCTTATTGCAAAAGGACTTCAGAAACGTAAGGAAGAAAAGGTTCAGAGCCCGTTAGATATTATTGCCTGTGAGAATATGATAGGGGGCTCTGAATTTTTGGAAGAAAAAGTGTCCGATTATCTGTCGGAATCTGATAAACTTTATCTTTCTAAATTTATTGGTTTTCCTAATGCTGCAGTTGACCGTATTGTTCCTGCTCAAAAACATAAAGATGTTCTCTATGTTGAGGTAGAACCTTTTAGTGAGTGGGTAATAGATGCAAGTCATTTAAAAAATAAAGGAATCAAACTTGAAGGAGTTCATTATACAACTGACCTCGAACCATTTATTGAGCGTAAACTTTTTTCTGTAAACTCAGGACATGCTGCAGTTGCCTATTCTAGCGCATATAAAGGTTATAAAACAATATTAGAAGGTTTACAGGATGAAGAAATTTTGAATATCCTAAAAGCAGTTCAAAAAGAAACACGCGCTTTACTTTTATCAAAATGGGCTCAATATTTTAAGCAAGATGAGTTAATTAAATATCATGAACTAATCATTTCTCGCTTTTCTAATCCAGAAATTATTGATGAAGTGTCACGCGTGGCAAGAACACCTATCCGGAAATTAGGATATGATGAACGTTTTATTCGTCCAATAAGAGAATTAAACGATCGTAAGCTTTCTTATCAAAATCATCTAGATATTGTTGGAAAAATTTTTGCTTACCATGATGAAAATGATGCTCAAGCCATTCAACTCCAAGAAAAACTAAAAATAACAGAACTCCCAATGCTCATTGAAGAAGTGACTGGTATAAGCAATCAAAAGTTGATTTTGGAAATCGAAAAGGTTATTAATCACTATAAAAAATAAAATTTGGGAGAGATGATGATTTTTTATTAATACAATTTATGATTCAAAATTTAACCGCTTTCTATTGAAAAAAAAGATAAAAAGTGTTATTATAGAATCATAGAAAAAGCACTGGAATGTGCGAGCTCTTTCATTTTTTTGACCGACTATATTTGTATTGCATAGGGGTTCATGAGACATTCGGTAGCGTAATACCTCGAACGAAAGTAGGGGAAGCTGATGCGAAGCGAGAACACCCACCTGGCGTTTTAGCGGGTTCAATACACGGAAGAGCATACGGCATTCAATCAGTGTTTTTTTGTATATCAAAAATTAGACGAAGCAATAATAAATCTGGAGCTATGAGACTGTATATTTAAATAGAGCTACGTTTGAGTTTTAGAGTTGTTTTTGCATTCATTTATTAACAATTTTTGTTAATTTATTCGTTGGATAATTTTTGTAGAATAAAGATACCTCAAATGTGTAGACCTTACACGAATAATAAAAGGTCAGTCTAACTTTGTTTGTACCTAGATATGTACTTCAAACTATCTTTCGATTTTGAAAGCCCATAGTTTAACTTCTATGGGTTTTTTGTTTGTAAAAGGATATGAATCTAAAAGGAGTAAAGATTTATGCTGATTAGAAATTATGAATCAAAAGATTTAGATGAAGTTATTAATCTGTTTAAAAACACTATTTTTGAAGTAAATATTTCTGATTATACTTTGGAACAGATTAAAGCTTGGGTTGACGTTGACACAAAGTTATTTGATGATAATCTTGGCAAAACCTACGCCAGAGTCATTTCTAATCATGAGCAGATAGTAGGATTTGGTAACATTGATGATAAAGGATATATTGATTTATTTTATGTCAGTGCAGATTATCAAAGGCAGGGAGTAGGGCAAAAACTTCTAAATGATTTAGAAAAAAGCTCGAATTATACTAGTTTTATGGTTAATTCATCTATTACTGCTAAGCCCTTCTTTGAAAAAATGGGCTATAAAGAAACAAAAAAGAACTGTGTACACTTGCGAGGGCAAGATTTTGTTAATTTTACTTTAAAAAAGTTGTTGAATAAAGTTGATTTTATTTAACAACTTAAAATAATGTTCAGGCACTGAGACACGTAAAAAGCTGATAGGAATATTGTTATTATGACAACGAAAACAGTTAACAAACATTTGTTTGTCTGGTTAGGAAGTTTTCTATTTGGGGGATTTGGGGTTGACCGTTTTATGCGAGGACAAATTGGAGTGGGGATTTGTAAATTATTATTCAACTGGGCTACTTTTGGCATTTGGTCTTTTGTCGATTGGATTGTAGCCTTGGTCAAGGCTTATAGTACTTACAACGATACTGAAGATATTACATTTATTAATGGTGGATATTCTAGATAAAAGCTCATCTATTTGAGTTATTTCTCAAATTTCTTTTAGAAGTTTATAAATAAAAAATAGACCAATTATTGGCCTATTTTTTATTTATTTTTATCAACTAAATCTAAAAGGAATTCATTGACACTTGGGTAAATGGCTTCTTCACCAACCATGCTAATAAGTCCAGTTCTTTTAAATGATTCTTTTAATTTAGGATTCATTGAGGCGAAGACGATTTGGCGTTCTTCCTTATGAAAAATACTGTAAATATCAATCAATAGTTTTATAGAAGTAACGTCAATCATCGGTACACCTCTTAGAGAAAGAACAACATTAGTATTTGCTGGAAGTTCATCAATTGCTTGTTTTAACTTGCTACTATTTAAAAAGAAAAGCGGGCCAGAGATATAAATAACTGTCCAATCAGTAAATACTTCATGATGATTTTGACTGATTCGATCGGGTTCAATTTGTGAACTATTAATCTCAATTTGGGAAATTTTTACGATAAAGAGTAAGAAACCAACAATGATTCCTGCTAATATTGCAGTACTTAAATCGAAAATAACAGTGATAATCATCGTTACAAAAAATTCGATGATTCCACTTTTTAATTTATTTTTGAATAAGAAACGAATGGCTTCCCACTCGTTCATTCTTACGGCGGTCATGATAAGAACACCAGCAAGGGCACTTAGTGGAATATGAGTCATAAATGGTGCAAATAGAAACATGGAGAGGAGAAGAATAAGGGCGTGAATAATACCAGTTAAGCGAGTTTGAGCACCTGCTTTTATAGCTACACTTGTTCGAGCAATTGCGGCTGTTGCTGGAATTCCTCCGAAAAAGGGAATGAAAATATTTCCGATTCCTTGAGCAACGAGTTCTTGGTTATTGTCCATTGGGTGATTGGTTGCACGGCCTGCTGAGGCACCACAAAGGAGACTTTCGGTCATTCCAAGTACGGTAATGCTTATGGCTGGGATAAGTAGAGTTTTCATGTCTTGAAGATTCAATTCAGTCAAACGTAGATGAGCTTGGGGAATAAGGGTGGTTGGAATTTTTCCTACTAAAAGAATATCTAGTTTTAGGGCAAGGACTGCTAAAGTTGACAGAAGGATAGCCAACAATGAAGCTGGGAATTTTTTACCCCATGATTTAGGATAGAAAATCATTAATAAGATTGTTAAAAGTCCAATAATTGTTGAAGGATAATCAATGTGTAAGCCAGAGATAAATTTCATTAAATCAAAAAAAGAACCTGTAAAATGTTCTATTCCGAAAAAGTTTTTAATTTGTCCGCTGGCAATGATGATGGCAATACCAGAAGTAAAACCTGTTATTACTGGTGAGGGAATAAGTGAAATTAAATTTCCTAAACGGAAAATACCAGCGAGTAATAGAAAGATTCCTGCCATAAAAGTAGCAATAAATATTCCATTCATTCCGTATTTACCAATGAGTGAAATTAAAATAGCCGCCATTGCTCCTGTTGGACCAGAAATTTGATAGAAAGCTCCAGAAAGTGAGCTAATAATTATACCTGCAACAATGGCTGTTATAAGTCCGGCTGCGGCTGTTGTACCACTTGATACACCGAAGGCAAGGGCTAGAGGGAGGGCAACGGCGGCTACAGTAATTCCCGCCATCAAATCTTGTAAGAATTTTCGTCGGTTGTAGTCTTTGAATTCTGAGTTAATAATACCTAAAAATTGTTTAATCATAATAATTCCTTTAATTTTTTATCACAATATTCTATGATAACAGAGATGAGTAATCATATCAAATAATTATCGGACTCGAAATGAAATCAAGATTAGGTAAATTTCTTGTAATTAAAAAACCAGAAAATAAATTTATTACTAATATCTAATGAAAAATTGAAGGATAACTGCTAAAATAATGATAGAGATTTTATTAGGAGAGGAAGATAATGATAATTAAAACAATAAATTTGGAAAACTATAAAGAAGTTACTGAACTTATTCGTGAATCTTTTAGTCAGTCAGAACATGGTTATGGTAATGAGGCTGAACTTGTTGATAAAATTCGTAATGAAGAAGGTTATATCAAAGATTTGGAAATTGTTGCTTTTGAAGATGGTAAAATCGTTGGTCACGGTCTTTTGAGTGAGGTAGAGATAGTAAGTGACTCACAAAAATTCAAAGGTTTGGTCTTAGCTCCCCTTGATGTTTTAACTACTTACCAAGGTAAAGGAATTGGGGCAGCAGTATTATTGGAACTTGAAAAAAGAGCAAAAATTTTGGCTTATCCGTTTATTAGTATTTTAGGACATGAAACTTATTATCCTAAGTTTGGTTATGTACCAGCAAGTCAATATCAAATCAAAGCACCCTTTGAAGTCCCTGATGAGAACTTTATGATTAAAGAATTAACTGACGGTGGCTTAGAAGGAAAATCAGGAGTAATTCACTACTCAGAAGCCTTTAACTAAGTAACAATTTTGTTTAAAACTCTTTGTTAGTAACTCTATATTTAAGACTTAAATAATAAAAATTCTTGCATTTTGGTCTATAAATCGGTATAATAAGCTAGTAAGTTGGCCCGGTAGCTCAGTTGGCTTGAAGCACTGCTTCAAGGTTGCGGATAGAAAAATTGCGAAGCAATTTATCATTACTACCACAGAATTTTAGAATTCTAGAAGTGGTCACAAAATATTCAACTTTTTATAAGTTGGCCCGGTAGCTCAGTTGGTAGAGCAGTAGACTCTTAATCTATGGGTCCAGGGTTCGAGCCCCTGCCGAGCCATAAATAGTAAAAGCACTCTAAATTTTTAAAAGTTTAGAGTGCTTTTTTTACTGACAGAAATCTGTCAGTAAAGTAAATAGTCTGAAAATAGTGTATAATATTGTCAAAAGATTTCTGTCAGTAGAACAGGATGTAAGTAGAGGATGTTTTATGGATTTATTAAAAAAATTTAACCCTAATTTAGATAAAATTGAAATTTCATTGATTCGTCAGTTTGACCAACAGGTTTCATCTATTCCTGATATTATTAAGTTGACTTTGGGAGAACCTGATTTTTATACGCCTGAGCATGTTAAACAAGCAGGGATTGCGGCGATTGAAAATAATCAAAGTCATTATACTGGAATGGCTGGTTTACTAGAACTACGTCAGGCAGCTAGTGAATTTATGAATAAAAAATATGGTTTATCTTATGCAGCAGAAGATGAAATTTTAGTTACTGTTGGAGTAACGGAAGCCATTTCTAGTGTTTTGTTGTCAATTTTAGTTGCTGGTGATGAAGTTTTGATTCCCGCGCCTGCATATCCTGGTTATGAGCCATTAATTACGCTTGCTGGCGGTTCTTTGGTTGAAATTGATACAAGAGCTAATGATTTTGTTCTTACGCCTGAGATGCTTGAACAAGCGATTGTCGAGCGTGAGGGAAAAGTTAAGGCCGTTATTTTGAATTATCCAGCAAATCCTACAGGGGTAACTTATAATCGGGGGCAAATTAAGGCTTTAGCTGAAGTTTTGAAAAAGCATGAAGTATTTGTGATTGCTGATGAAGTTTATTCTGAACTAAATTATACTGACCAACCGCATGTGTCAATTGCTGAATATGCACCTGAGCAAACAATCGTACTTAATGGTTTATCAAAATCGCATGCGATGACTGGTTGGCGGATTGGATTAATCTTTGCAGCGCGTGAATTAGTGGCACAGATTATTAAGACTCACCAATATTTGGTGACTTCAGCTTCAACTCAGTCACAGTTTGCAGCAATTGAAGCTTTGAAAAATGGTGCTGATGATGCTCTTCCGATGAAAAAAGAATATCTTAAACGTCGTGATTATATTATTGAAAAGATGTCAGCCCTTGGTTTTAAAATTATTGAACCAGATGGAGCTTTCTACATTTTTGCAAAAATTCCAGTTGATTTAGAACAAGATTCATTCAAATTTGCTGTGGATTTTGCAAAAGAAAATGCAGTTGCCATTATTCCTGGTATCGCTTTTGGTCAGTACGGTGAAGGATTTGTCCGCTTATCTTATGCGGCTTCAATGGATATGATTGAGCAAGCAATGGCAAGATTGACGGATTATGTGACTAAAAAACGTGGCTGAGGAATCGGTCAGTAAAATTAAAAATCATTGATAACAGTTAGAAGAGTTGTCAGTGATTTTTTTGATATAATGAAATAAAATATCGAAAGGAGAAAATCATGCGTGATGCCGAAACTCAAGGTCTAGTGCTTTACAGTCGTAATTACAAAGAAAAAGATAAATTGGTCAAGATTTTTACAGAGTCTTTTGGTAAACGGATGTTTTTTGTCAAAAATTTTGGAAAATCCCCTTATGCTAGTTCCTTACAAGCTTTTACTGATGGAAAATTGACGGCAACGATTAATGACGGGGGATTTTCTTTTATCGAGGATGTCAGTGAAGTGGTCGTTTATAAAAATATTAGTTCAGATATTTTCATCAATGCTCATGCTTCTTATATCATAAGTTTAGCTGATGCGGCCATTTCTGATAATCAATACGACCCAGGGCTTTATGGATTTCTAAAGCGAAGTTTAGAGCTTTTAGATCAAGGATTTGATATGGAAGTCGTGACTAACATTTTTGAATTACAAGTTCTTCATCGTTTTGGGATTTCTTTGAACTTCTCAGAATGTGCATTTTGTCATAAAAACGTTGGCCCCTTTGATTTTTCTTATAAATTTAGTGGCTGCCTTTGTCCCCAACATTTTGATGAAGATTTACGACGAAGTCATCTTGACCCAAATGTGATTTATTTGGTCAATCTTTTTCAAGAAATATCTTTAGATGAACTCAAAAAAATCTCGATAAAAGCAGATATGAAACTAAAAATTCGTCAATTTATTGATGGGCTTTATGATGAATATGTCGGAATTCATCTCAAATCCAAAAAATTCTTGGACGGAATGTCTGGTTGGGCAGATATTATGAAATAAATCTGTGGATAAGTCGCTAGAAGTTCTGTCAGTAAATTTATCCACAGTGGAAAACTTAAAATTACTGACAGAAACCTCTAAATATTTCTGTCAGTAAAAAATGAGGATAATTTATGGACTCAAAATCATGGGGAAGAGTTTTTCGTGAAATTCGCGAAATGAAAAATTTATCATTAGCCAAAGTTGCAGGAGATTATGAGAATTCACCAAATTTTATTACTTCAAAGCAACAAGTTTCACGTTTTGAACTTGGTAAATCTGATATCACACTTACAAAAATTTACTGACAGATTTTCCGTTAGTAAATTTATCCATAGAAAAAATCACTGACAAATCTGTCAGTGATTTTTAATTTTATTAAACGTGAATTGGTAAGCCATCAGCCAATTCAGCTGTATCCATAATCGCTTCACCAAGTGTTGGGTGAGGTTGGATAGTCAATGAAATGTCTTTAGAAGTCAATCCATTTTCAATCGCTAGTGATAAACCAGAAATCAAGTCAGATGCACCAGGGCCAACGATTTGAGCACCGATTAAGGCCCCTTCTTTAGTTTCAGTAATCAAACGTAAGAAACCAGTGGTATCATTCATTGAAATGGCACGGCCATTTGCAGCAAATGGGAACTTAGAAATTTTAACATCTTTACGGTCTTTAACTGATTCAGGCGTTTCTCCAACTGTTGCCAATTCAGTTGTTGTATAAGCTACAGCAGGCAAAGCAACGTGTAAGTCCACGTCGTCCTCAGCTCCAGCAATCGCAGCAGCAGCAACTTTAGCTTGGAAAGAAGCTTTGTGAGCGAGCATTGGACCAGGAACCACATCACCGATTGCATAAATGTGAGGAACATTAGTTGCATAAGAATCGTCAACTTCAATCAAACCACGGTCAGTCAATTTAACATCAGTGTTGTTCAAGCCGATTAAATCAGTATTTGGACGACGTCCAACAGAAACGAGTAAGTAATCACCAGTCACTGTTTGTTCTTTTCCATCAACTTCAAAAGTTAATGTTACATCTTTGTCAGTTTGAGTAGCTGATTTAGCCATTGCTGAAGTAAAAATTTCAGAACCAGCAGATTTAACGCGATTAGCAATGATATCAGACATTTCTTTATCAAAACCGTTTAAAATGTGGTCCAAACCTTCAACAATTGTAATCTTAGAACCGAGCATACGGTAAGCTCCACCAAGCTCAGAACCAATAACTCCTCCCCCAACAATAATCAAATGTTTAGGAACTTCTGGAAGTGACAAAGCACCAGTAGAGTCAATAATGCGACCACCAAATGGGAAAGAAGGAATTTCGATAGGACGTGAACCAGTTGAGATAATCACATCATTAAATTGCAAAAGTTGGAACCCATCTTCTTGTTCAACATTTATTGTATTGTTATCAATAAATTCTGCAGTTCCTTGAATCACGTCAACTTTGTGTTTTTTAAGTAGCATTTTAACGCCACCTGTCAACTGGTTGACAACTTTATCTTGTTTCCATTTTTGGGCAGATTCCCAGTTTAATTTAACATTTCCGACAGAAAGACCAAAAGGATTTTCTCCTTTTTCTTCCTCCAAAGATTCTTGGTAATGATGACCAATATTAATCAATGCTTTTGATGGGATACAACCAATATTTAAACAAACCCCACCAACATTATCTTTTTCAATAATTGTAACTTTTTTACCAAGTTCAGCCGCACGGATGGCTGCAACATAACCACCAGGGCCTGAACCAATAACAACCAAATCAACTTCTGTTGCTTGTGCACCAACAACCATAATATATCCTCTTTCTTGTAAACATTAGTGTCAACTTGAATTTACAATACTGTAAACTAGTTTTTTAAATCTATGACAGAAAGAAACGAAAACAATATTTTTCCGTTCCTTTACTAATAAGACAATTAGCGAGTATCCCCTAGGGGACTCGCCTGTAATAAATAGATGCTTTAGCACCATTTATTACAGCCTATTAGATTTCCATAAGCATGAACTCAGGGTCAGCCAATAGAGATTTCAAGTAGTTAAGTGATGTTTGACCCAACATCCCATCAATCAAACGGTGGTCATAAGTCATAGACAATTTCATGTTTTGTCCCACAACGATTTCGCCTTCACCATTAACAATTGGTTCTTTAACGATTGAACCCAGTCCTAAAATTACGACATCAGAACCATTAATGATTGGTGTAAACCAAGAACCACGAGCAGATCCAATATTTGAAATTGTAATTGTTGAACCTTGCATTTGTTGAGGTTTAAGTGTTCCTTCTCGTGTAGCAGTAGCTAATTCAGCGATTTCTTTAGCAATCTCAAGAATTGATTTAGTTTCAGCTTCATGAATCACTGGAACGTACAAACCAGTTGGAGCATTTACAGCGATTCCAAGGTTGACATGTTCATGATAAACAATTTCTTGTTTTTCATAGTCAACAGAAGCATTGATATCTGGGAATTTATGAGCAGTAGTAGCCAAAGCTTTAGCAACATAAGCAAGATAAGTTAATTTAATATCTTGTTTTGCAGCAATTTCTTTAAAGACAGCACGATGTTTCACGAGTTTAGAAACTTCAACTTGGTCAAAGTTTGTTACTGGTGGAATGTGTGTATGTTGAGCAGTCATGACTTTAGAAACAACTTTACGAGTTGGATTCATTGCTTCACGTCGATCACCAGCCCCTGCTTTAACGCTTGGCGCTTTTTCAGCAACAGGAGCAGCTGGTTTATCAGCCTTAGGTGCTGGAGCAGCTTCTGGTGCTGTTTGAGCGATAGGAGCGGCACTGCCAGATTCAAAAGCTTTAACATCGGCCAACGTTGTGTGACCGTGACGACCAGTTGCAGGAACTTGACTTAAATCAATACCAGCCTTGCGTGCATAATGACGAACAGAAGGCATCGCAAGAATGTGACCAGTAGAAGTTGTTTTAGTCAATGGAGCATTTGCAGGAGTAGCTGCTTTAGGTGCTTTAGGTGCTTCTGCGACTGGAGCAGGACTAGCAGCTGCTGGAGCAGCCCCATTTCCATTGTACTCAATCAAAGGAGCCCCAACTTCTACAGTTGTTCCAGCTTCAACGAAAAGTTTAGTGACTTTTCCAGAATATGGAGAAAGAATTTCTTGCATGAGTTTATCATTTTGAACCTCTGCAACAGGATCATCTTCTTTAATTTCGTCTCCAACTTTAACTAACCAGTTGGCGATATCTCCTTCATGCATTCCTTCACCAATATCAGGCATCGTGAAGATTTGAGCTTCTTCAGAAGGTGAATCAGTTGTAGCAGTATCAGAACCAGCTGTTTCTTGAGCAGCAGGAGCAGCTGCAGAAGAGCCTGAACCGTCACCATCAAACTCAACCAAAGGAGAATCAACTTCTACGGTTGTTCCAGCTTCAACGAAAAGTTTTGTTACGGTACCAGAATAAGGAGAGAGAATTTCTTGCATAAGTTTATCATTTTGTACTTCAGCAATTGGGTCATCTTCTTTAACAACATCTCCAACTTTAACTAACCAGTTGGCAATGTCTCCTTCGTGCATTCCTTCGCCAATATCAGGCATTTTAAAAATCTCAGTCATAGTCAACCACCTCTTTAACTTTATTCACAATATCTTCAGCTTTAACTGCCCAGTCATTTTCTGCTTGTGCAAATGGGAAAATTGAGTCAGGACCACTAACACGTCCAATTGGCGCTTTAAGGTTCAAAACAAAACGTTCTGAAATTTCGGCCATGACATTCGCTGCGATACCGGCTGTACGTTGAGCTTCTTGAACAACGACCACACGTCCAGTTTTTTCAACTGTTTTACCAATTGACGCAATATCAAGAGGAGCAACTGTTCTGAGGTCAAGGACTTCAGCTTTAATTCCATCTTTTTCGAGTTGTTCAGCAGCTTTAAGAGCAAGTGGAACTGTTCCACCATAAGCAATGATTGAAACATCAGATCCTTCTTTAGCGACTGCAGCAGTATCAAGTGGTGTAGTATAGTAACCTTCAGGAACTTCACCTTTAAGCGAGCGATAAAGGTGAAGGTTTTCAAGGAAAATAACAGGGTCGTTATTTTCAATTGAAGCCAGCAATAATCCTTTAGCATCAGCTGGATTTGAAGGCATTACAACACGAATTCCGGGGATTTGTGAAAATAGCCCTTCAATTGAATCCGCGTGCATTTCAGGCGTTTTAGTTCCGATTCCGTAAGGTGTACGCACGACAATATTATTTGAACGTGTGTTATTAAAACGGTAACGTGTCCGGCTCATTTGTCCAGCAATTGAGTCGAAAACTTCAAAGATAAAGGTTCCGAATTGGATTTCCATAATGGGGTGGAAACCTTGTGTTGCAAGACCAATTGCCATTCCACCAATTCCTGATTCAGCAAGTGGCGTATTGAAAACACGATCTTCTCCATATTTTGCTTGCAGACCATCAGTAGCACGGAAAACCCCACCATTTTGTCCAACGTCTTCACCAAAAATGAGTGCATCTTTATCTTTTTCAAGCGCCAAATCAAGCGCTTCTGTAATTGCTGCAATATAAGTTTTTACTGCCATTCTTATTTGCCCTCGCTTTCAAATTTTGCAATTTGTTCTGCCATTGCTTGGCTTGGCACTTCAAGTGTATTTTTAATGAAGCTAGAAATTTTTTGTTTTTCAACATTGTTGGCTTTCTTAATGTCGGCATCAATACCTGCATCAAGTTCAGCAATATAAGCTTCCTCTTTCTCTGTATCCCAAAGTCCTTTTTCAGTCAGGAAATTACGCATGCGAACGAGAGGTTCTTTTTTCCACCAAGCTTCAATATCTTCTTTAGTACGATAGCGAAGTGGGTCATCACCAGCTGTTGAGTGTGGTTCTAAACGGTTTGTAATTGCTTCAATAACAACTGGACCATTTCCAGCTACTGCCCAAGCACGAGCTTCTTTAGAAGCAAGATACATGGCAATCGCGTCCATTCCATCAACTACGATAGAAGGAGCACCTGCGGCCCAACCTTTAGCAGCTAAATGAGGAGCAGCACTTTGGAGACTACGAGGCGTCGAAATTGCATAGCCGTTATTTTGGATAAAGGCAACAAGTGGGGCTTTATAAGCTCCAGCAAAGTTAATTCCTTCATAAGTATCACCTTGTGAAGAACCACCATCACCAGTGTAAACGAAAGCTACAGCATCTTTTTTACGTTTTTTGAGTCCGAGTGCGACACCAGCAGCTTCAACGTATTGAGCACCAATGATAATTTGTGGGAACCATGAGTTTACAGGTTTACCATCATCGGTAGTGTACTCATTACCAAGTTGATGTCCACGAGACCAAAGAAGACCTTTCCAAATTGGCCAACCTTTTGCGTAAATTTGTGGCAAGTCACGGTAACCTGGGAAGAGCCAGTCTTCGTCAGTGAAAGCGAATGATGAGGCCATTTGAGAAGCTTCTTGACCAGCGTGAGGTCCAAAGAATCCCATACGTCCTTGTTTAGCTAATTTCATTGAACGAATGTCAACTTGACGTGCAAAAAGCATACTTTTAAAGAGTTCAACGAGTTTTTCATCAGAAAGTCCTGCACGTTTAAGACCATCTTCGTCAACAATTTTTCCTTCTTCGTTAAGAATTTGAAGCATTGGAAATGTAGTGTCTTGCAGTTCTAGCTGCGCTTTGAAATCTAAGATTTGTTCTGAATTTGACATAATAGATTCCCTTTCTATTTTATGTGTCTATAATTAGAAATTTATCATTTTTTGGAGAAATTTCCTAAGGTTATGCTTGTGAAATAACTTAATCTGTTCGGTAGTCAGCTTTGAACATTTCAGAAAGTTCAGTATTTTGAATTGTTCCAAAATATTGTCCTTCTTTATTTGTTTCAAGGACTTCAAGAATTGCTGAAGGTTCAAATTCAAGACCAATAAATTGCTCTTTGATATCTCGCCAATCTCGAACGCCTAAGAAATCTCCTTGGAAATTAATTTCAGTGATTTTACCATTTTCGACATTGACTTGAATATCAATAGCTCCGCCGGTAAATTTAGCGTGATTTTGGAAGGAGAATTTTGGTGATTCGCCATAATTCCAATCCCAAGTCGCAAATTGCTCATCTCGTATTTTTTTGATTGAGCTAAGTTGGTCATCAGTTAAAACTAATTCACCATCTTTTCCTTCGTCTGTGAGATAGTATTTTAATGCGTCAATAAAACTATCTAAGGTTAAGTCCTCAGGGGCAAAATCTTTGATATTTCCCACACGAGCGCGAACTGATTTAGCTGCTTTACTGACAAATTTTTCATCAGAAACATTGAGAGAACGAATCATTGCTTCAACATCAGTGTCCCAAAGGAGGGTTCCGTGATGCATCAAATAACCTCCGGCATAGCGTTGGGCATTTCCCGAAATCTTTTTACCCTCAACTTCAAGGTCATTGCGTCCAGTGATTTCAGCTTTGATTCCAACAGCATGGAGTGCTTCATACATCGGTTGAACAAATTTTTTAAAGTTGACAGAGCCAGAATTTTCGACAGGAACAAAAAAGGTGAAACAGATGTTTCCTTCATCATGATAAACTGCACCACCGCCAGATACTCGACGAACAACTTGAACATCATGACTGTCAATGTAGTCTTGATTCACTTCAGCAAAAGTGTTTTGGTTGCGCCCCACAATAACTGCACGTTTATTTTGCCATAAAGCAAAAACAGGCTCAGTTGGTTTTAGGTGATAAAGTAGCCAGCTGTCCATCGCGATATTTGTGTAAGCGTCTTGACCTAGATAGTTAATAAATTGCATGTTTATGCATCCCTTCCAAATCCTTGTGCTTATTTTGTCAAACAAGTTTGATAAAATAACACGCACGATTTAATTATACCCTTTGTGAAACAAAATGTAAAGAGAAATGTTTTACGCTTACAATTACTGTACTATGTGATTTTCACCTCAAAATATTGTGAAATAGATATCATTTGTGATAGATGAAAAAAAGACCAGTCTATTTTGACTGGTCTTGGATTTCTCGACGAATTTCGAGGGCACGTTCCGGAAAATCGGTGATGATTCCAGCTACATGTTGTTGAAAAGCTTGTCGTATTTCTGTTTCTTGATTAACTGTCCAAAGACGAAGGGGTCTTTTTGAACTTTTGAGAAGAAGTGGGTGCTTGAAGGCGTAGGTTCTTCGGGGATGAATTCCTGAAATAAAATCTGTTGAGCTGCCTTTATAATGACTTTTTAGGGTCAAAAGATTTTTTGTCAGATAATTAACCTCAGCCTTTGAATCAAAAGTGTGTATTTTTTTTAATGAATCGAAATTAAACGAACTATAAATATAGCTAAAGGGCCATTTAGTTTCTGTCATTAAGTCTGAGAGTTTTTTTTCAATTCCGGGATAGTCAAATTTATCAGTTTTAATTTCGATATTTAAATAACCAGTAAATGATAGGTCTGTAAGTAATTTTAAAACCTCTGACAAAGTTGGAATTTTTTCGTCAGTAAATTTTGGATTGAACCAAGAACCAGCATCAAATTTCTTTAAATCTATAGCATTCATATTTTTGACAAGACCTTTACTATTTGTTGTCCGGTCAATTTTCTCATCGTGAATAACAATTAATTCATTATCGAGTGATAAGTGGACATCAAGCTCAATTCCGTCAGCATGGACACGAACAGCTTCATGAAAAGCGGCCAATGTATTTTCTGGACAGTTGGATTTAGAACCACGATGAGCAAAAACCAATGTTTTAGAAGTGAGGCTTGGCTTGAATTTCAAATTGTTTTTGATTTTATTTCTGTCAAGAAAATCATGAAGTTTAAAAACTATTTTTGTGAAGCCGGACATTAGTCACTTCCTTTCGATTTGGGAATGATTTTTACTGACAAGGCCATAAAAAAGAAGCACTGATAGGGTCTGTCAGTAAAAATTAAAGATGAGTTTCCTTGTATTCTTCTTCGATTTGGCTGACAAAAAGGTGCATTATTTTATCACGCTTTTCGCCTAGTCTTTTTCCTTCGGTTGTATTTAATAAATCTTTTAACAAAAATAATTTTTCATAAAAATGATTGAGTGTGGAGTTATTTTTTTGACTATGATAGTCTTCTTTAGAATTGTAATCTAAAGGTGGCAGATTTGGGTCATAAAAGACTCGATTTTTTGCCCAACCATATTCAAGTGTCCTTACAATTCCCCAAGCTCCCATTGCATCAAGGCGGTCAGCATCTTGCACAATTTGTCCATTCAAAGAGAGTGTTTTTCTCTCAATTAAATTACTTGAAAAACTCATGTTGTCAATAATCATAAAAAGTTCATCAATGAGCTTTTTATCAATTTTAAGCTCATTTAAAAATTGCGCAACTTTAGCTTTTTGTTTAGGAACATCATCTGTTAATTTTTCATCATAAGTATCATGTAAATAACAAGTTGCTAGAACAAGTTCTTGATTTGCTGACGGCTCTGTCAGTAAAATTTTTTGAGCAAGAGCAACGACCCGTTCAATATGGTCAAAGCCATGTCCATCATTATTTTTATCATGAATTTCTTGAGCAAATCTTTTAATTTTCTTTAAATCAATCAAGTTAAATCTCCAAAATAAATGACTTGAGTTTACACTAGTGTCAACTAAAAGCAAATAGTGTAAACTAGTAAATCCTCAAGATTAGTAAGGCTAAGGAAGTGAAATTTGAAAATGAATTATTTGAAATAGTTGATTCCCATTGCAGACTTGACTTCATCGAGAGTTTGACTGGCTACAGCTTGGGCCTTAAGTGAGCCTGCTTTAAGCATATCGTAAATGTAGTCCATATTTTTTGCAAACTCAATACGACGTTCACGGATTGGTGAAAGTTCGCGGTCAAGAACATCAAGAAGGAAACGTTTTGTTTTCACATCACCAAGACCACCCGCTTGATATTGGGCTTTCATTTCAGAAATTTGCTCTGCATCTTCAGCTTTACCAAAAACGTCAAGATAATGGAAAACCATGTTTCCTTCAATTTTACCAGGATCTTCAACTTTGATATGGTCAGGGTCAGTATACATTGACATCACTTTTTTCTTGAGTGTGTCCATGTCATCAGCAAGGAAAATTCCGTTTCCAAGAGATTTAGACATTTTGGCATTTCCGTCAAGTCCAGGTAAACGACCAGCAGCTTCATTTTCAGGGTAAATTCCTTCTGGTTCAACTAAAACATCTGTGTGATAAGCATTATTAAATGAGCGAACAATTTCTCGTGTTTGTTCAATCATTGGTTTTTGATCATTTCCGACTGGAACATGAGTGGCTTTAAAAGCAGTAATATCAGCAGCTTGAGAAACTGGATACACTAAAAAGCCGGCAGGGATTGATTCACCAAAAGCTTTTTGTGCAATCTCTGTTTTTACAGTAGGATTGCGTTCAAGGCGGGCAAGTGAAACTAAATTCATATAATACATTGAGAGTTCAGCTAGTTCAGGAATTTGACTTTGAATGAAAATGGTTGATTTTTCAGGGTCAAGTCCTGCTGCTAAGTAGTCAAGGGCAACATCACCGACAGATTGACGAATGAGTTCAGGTTCTTTTGCATGGTCAGTTAAAGCTTGTTGGTCAGCTAAAAAGACAAACATATTGTATTTATCTTCATTTTGCATTTTGACACGATTTTGCAAAGAGCCTACATAGTGGCCGATGTGAAGTTTTCCTGTTGGACGGTCTCCAGTTAAAATAGTTGGTTTTGTCATTTTGTTCTCCTTATGTGTGTTTGGATTAGGTTGATTATTGAAGAGTGTAAACTGGTTTACACTAAATAAAAAATAAAAAAAGCACCCATAGAACTATAAAAAGTCCTACGGGCGCTTTGAGCGCGGTGCCACCGTAAATTTAAAATCAAATGATTTTCTTAGAACTTGTCAAAAAACAAGTTGCTCTGTAACGGAAGCGGCCGTGATTCTTTATTTTTTTAAATCAAATTTATTAGTTAATCACAAGCCCATTCACTTTGCTGAAAACGTTGGTTTGCACAACCACCAACTTCCTAAAGATTTCAAAATCAAAGTTACTTTCTTGTTGTTTTAAATTTTACACTTTTTGTAATGAACTGTCAAACTTTAAAAAGTAGAAAATCAATTTGCTTGAATTCACAATTGCAAAAAGATATACTCAAATTACAAGAGAGAATTACAAATACAACTTAAGTATTCAATTCATAAAGCAATTGCACAGTTCTATTAAGGAGGAAAAAAATGAAAAATATCTCTACAGCATCAGCACATTGGGAGGACACTTTAGAAAACGGCTTTGGCACAATTTCTGCTGAAAGTTCTCAAATTTTTACAGAAACTCCCTATAATTTCAAAGCACGTTCAGAAAGTCAAGCTCATATTACCACACCAGAAGAACTTTTGGGAGCTGCTCATGCAGCCTGTTTTAGTATGGCATTCTCAATGGTTTTAGGACAAAAAGGCTTAGTAGCAACTTCTATTGACACAACGGCAGATGTTACTTTTGAAGCAACAGCAGATGGTCCAGCGATTACAAAAATTAAATTGACTAATCGTTCAGTGGTACCAGAACTTTCTGAAGCTGATTTTCAAGAAATTGCCAAAGTAGTAAAGGAAAGCTGTCCAGTATCTAAGGCTCTGTCAGGAGTTGATATTGAACTTGAAGCGACTTTAGGCTAGTTTATTTTATAGAATAAAATAAAAACTAAGTTATCAATGAATAGCTTAGTTTTTTGCATAAACTGGTAAAATAATGACTAAAAATAAGGCCTTTCTGATATAATTTAACTAACAATAAATTTAATAAAGTCCTAACTTAATTAAAATAAGTGAGGTTTCAATGAAAGAAAATAAATTATTATCACCGGCAGCCATTTTTCTGTTGGGTGTGAATTCCATTATTGGTTCAGGAATTTTCTTACTTTCTGGCAAAATTTATGAAGATGCAGGAATTTGGAGTTTACTGGCTATTTTATGTGCTGGTTTATCGATTTTTGTGATTGCTTTTGCTTATGCCAACATGAGTAAAATTTATTCAAAAAATGGTGGAGCTTTTGTTTATGCTAAAGAAACTTTTGGGCGTTTTCCAGGCTTTATTGTGGGAATGGTGACATGGTTGCTAGGTACAGTGACACTAGCTACAGAGGTTTCGGCTTTACTGACAGCAATGAAAATGATTCTTCCAAATCTTAATAGTCGGTTAATTGGTATCATTATTATTTTAGCCCTAGGAATCATCTCCTATTTTGGGAGTTCAATTATTGCTGGTTTAGACAATCTGACTTCTTTTGTGAAAATTGTCTTAATTCTTGTTTTTATTTTTACTTGTCTATGGTTGGTACGTGGTCTTAATTTTTCAAGTCCAAATTTACTGACAGCTTCGTCAGCAAATTTAGGTGGCTTTAAAGGATTTCTGTCAGCTTATGGTACTGTGTTCTTTTTCTTCACTGGCTTTTCATTTCTACCGGTGAATGCTGAAAAAATGAAAAATCCAGCAAAAAATTTACCAAAAATGATGTCCCTTGTCATGTTAACCTGTTTGGCTGTTTATCTGATTATTCAAACCATTACCATTGGGGCATTGGGGCCAGAGCTGACTAAAACACTTGTACCTGCGGCAACAGCTTTTAGTAAAATCGTAGGTAACATTGGAATTCCGCTCTTTGTTGTCGGAATATGTTTTTCAATTTTTGGTGTTATTGTTGCGACCACTTTTAATACACCAACAATTTTAGCCAGTTTGGCTCAGGCTCATGAAGATGTGCCTATGTTTGTTTCTAAAAATAATCGCTTTGGAACCCCCACTTGGGCGATTATTTTGACGACAGTTTGTGGGATAGCTCTCTTTTTGAGTGGAAATTATGTTTTTCTGAGTGGCCTGACTGTCTTTATGAGTTTTGTTCAATATTTATCAACTGGACTTGCTAACATTAAGAAAAAATTCCTTTTGATTGGAATTGGTTCGGTTCTCTTTTCATTGGTTTTACTGACAAGCTTTACTTTATCCGTCCTAATTTTAGGATTAGGAATCTTGATATTACTTGTTATGATTTATTTTGTCGTTAAATTAGATGATGATGAACGTGAAAAATGGCTCAAAGAACACCAAGAAAAGTCAAAAGGAGCAGATGTCAATACTGTTAAACGTTTGTAAGTAATTTTTAGATATTTTATTTTACTGAAGAAAGCTGTCAGTAAAATAAGGAGAAAAATATGAAAAAAAAGAATATGCATTTTAGTTGTTGAGCAGTATTTTTTTAATAATTGGTCTAATTTTGCAATTCATCCCCAGTCATTCAATACAAAATGCTAGTTTTACTGCTTTAATAATTGGACTAGTTTTAGTTTTTTTCATTAAGGACAAAAATGAATCGAGAAAACCATTACCCGAAAAGTTTTATCAGAAAAAAGTTTTTTGGGCTTGGATTTTTATTCCACTCTTTGTAATTTTGTTTATTTATTCTATTTTTTTGAAAAAAGAGTCTCCTTATAATTTTAGTTGTTGATATGATTATCTTTAACTATTTCGGTACGAAGTATAAATGGTAGATAAAAAATACTGACAGCTCAATTCTGTCAGTAAAAAAACTCGGTTTCCCGAGTTTTTTATTTGTCCATTTTTTCAAAATGTTCGACTAATTTACCAGAAACATCTGATTCCAACATTTTATGAATTTGTTTCAAGGCAGAGGCAATCGCCAACTCACTTGAATTTCCGTGAGCTTTAACAACAGGTGCTTTAAGACCAACAAAAGCAGCTCCACCAGCTCCATCTGTACTCATCAAATCTTTAAGTCCAGACAAAGGTTTTTTAATTAGAGCCCCACCGATTTTAGTGGTGACACTACCAGCCATGATGGCTGATTTTATTTCTTTCATGAGAACAGTTGCTGTTCCTTCAATCGCTTTTAAAATGGCGTTTCCCGTGAAACCATCGGTTACTACAACATCAGCCCCACCTGAAAGTAAATCACGAGATTCAATATTTCCGATGAAGTTGATTTCAGACATAGCTGACAAAATTTCATGCGCTTCTTTGACAGTTGGCGAACCTTTAGATTCTTCGGCACCATTAGAAATCAAAGCAACACGTGGTTTATTGATGCCGCGAACATTTTCAGCGTAATAAGAACCAAGAATGGCAAAATCAACGAGATGATGGGCAGTATTTTCAGTATTTGCTCCCAAATCAAGCATATCAAAACCGCGACCATCAGCTGTCGGTAAGGTTGACATCAAGGCTGGACGTGACACTTGCTTAATTCTCTTAACCAAAAGTAAGCCGGCGGTTAAAAGTGCACCAGTTGAGCCGGCAGACAAGACCGCATCAGCCTCCCCTTTTTTCACAGCAGTCACAGCTCGGACAAGTGAGCTGTCTTTTTTTGATTTAATGGCAGCAACTGGATCATCATGAAAATCAATGATTTCAGTTGTTTCAACAATCTCAATATTTGTTTCATCGTCTAAAAATTGACGAATTTTTGCCCCATCTCCGTAGAGTTGGAAGGTAACATCAGAAAGTTCTTTCTTTGCCAAGTTTACACCTTTGACAATATTTTCGGGAGCAAAATCTCCTCCCATTGCATCAATTGCAATTTTCATATTTTTATTTTCTCCAAATCAAATAATCTCTCATTAAAATTATAACAAAAAAAGTGACCAGATAGTCACTTTTTTTCACAATAGGAAATCTATTGAATAAAATTATTCTTCATTTAAAATATTTTCAATCTCAACCAGTACAGCATCTTCGTCATTAGAAAGAATGACTTTATCAGCTAGTTCAAGAATTTCAGGTGCTGCGTTACTGACAGCAAAAGAAGAACCAGCGTATTCAAACATTTCCAAATCATTCATTTGGTCACCAAAAACAGCTAAATTTTCAGGGAGCCAGTTAAAATGTGCTAACAAATGTGCCAAACCAGAAGCTTTAGAAATACCATTTGGCACGATGTCAATACTAGAAAAACCAGTTGTTGTTGCCCTTACGAAAGAGAGTCTGTCTGTAATCCATTGTTCACAGTCACGCACGTGGTCTTCGGGGAAGTTGGTTGTAACCTTGAGCAATTTGTCATCAATTTCATCTAAGCGATGGTAAAGTTGACAGTTAGGGTAATAAAGTTTTGCATGAGTAAGGTATTCTTTAGAAATACCTTCAGGATAATAAGCACCTTTAAGGCCAGAAATTAAATAATCATTTTTGGGACTAAACGGCATCTCTTGCAAGTCATCAATTAATTCTTGAGTTTGAGCAACAGTCAAATCTTTTGCAAAGAGAATTTCTCCTTTATAAGCAACAACTCCACCATTCTCAGCAACAAAAGCCATTTGATCTTTATATTCTGAAAAAACTTCAATCAAACCAAGTAAAGAACGTCCAGAAGAAGCAGCAAAAAGAAGATTTCTATCTTGAATTTTTTTAATTACTTCAGCGAGTTTTTTGTGATTATACGAATGGTCATTGCGCAGAAAAGTTCCGTCCATATCTGTCGCAAAAAGTTTTAAATTTTGATTCATGACTTCTCCCCCAGTCCACTGTTAGCGCTAACAGTGGATGAAAATGAATTCTGTCAGTAAATTTTACTGACAGAACTGTAAACTTGGTTTACACAACAGTGTAAACGAACTAAATAATAATAAATTTAATCGGCCCAGAGTGCTTTTACTTTTTCTTGGACTTCTGCATTATCTAAGAAATCATCATAAGTTTCACCAATACGGTCAATGACACCAGATTTACCAAGAACAACAATGTGATTGGCAATAGTATTAATGAATTCATGGTCATGTGAAGCAAAGAGGATTGAGCCTTTAAATGATTTCAAACCATCATTAAGTGCAGAAATAGATTCCAAATCCAAGTGATTAGTTGGGTCATCAAGAACAAGCACATTAGCTCGTTGAAGCATCATTTTAGAAAGCATGACACGAACTTTTTCTCCCCCTGAGAGGACATTGACAGCTTTTAAAGATTCTTCACCTTTGAAAAGCATACGTCCAAGGAAACCGCGAAGATAAGTATTATCATCTTCTTCTTTTGTCAATACAAATTGACGCAACCAGTCAAGAATAGAATCACTTGTATCAAAATCTTTGGTATTATCTTTTGGAAGATATGAACGAGAAGATGTAACTCCCCATTTAATATCGCCAGTTACGGTCCAATTATCTTCTACATCATCCATTAAAGCACGAAGTAACGTTGTTTGTTGAATATCGTTTTGACCAATAAATACGGTCTTATCACCAGGATTTAAGATGAATGAAATATTTTCGATAATCATTTCTCCTTCAATCGCAACTGAAAGATTTTCTACACGAAGTAAATCATTACCGATTTCGCGTTCTTGTTCAAAACCAACAAAAGGATATTTGCGTGATGAAGGAACGAATTCTTCAACTTCAATTTTATCAAGCATTTTCTTACGTGATGTTGCTTGTTTTGATTTAGACGCATTAGCAGAGAAACGAGCAATAAACTCTTTCAACTCGGCAATTTTTTCTTCAGCTTTACGGTTTTGGTCACCTTGCAAGCGAAGAGCAAGTTCAGAAGACTCTTTCCAGAAATCATAGTTCCCTGGGTAAAGTTTGATTTTACCATAGTCAAGGTCAGCCATGTAAGTACAAACATTGTTCAAGAAGTGACGGTCATGGGAAACAACGATAACGGTATTTTCAAAATTAATCAAAAATTCTTCAAGCCAAGCAATCGCTTGAATATCAAGTCCATTGGTCGGTTCGTCAAGAAGAAGCACATCAGGTTTACCAAAAAGTGCTTTAGCAAGAAGGACTTTAACGTGTTCGCCAGAAGTCAAATTGGCCATCAAATCTGTATGTTGTTCAGCTTTAATTCCGAGGTTTTGCAAAAGACGAGCAGCGTCAGCTTCGGCTTCATAACCACCCATTTCACCAAATTCTGCCTCAAGTTCGGCAGCTTTCATGAAGTCATCATCTGTCGCATCAGGGTTCATGTAAATGGCATTTTTTTCTTGATTAATGGCGAAAAGTTTTTCATTCCCCATCATCACGACATCAAGTGGTGTTTGATCTTCGTAATCGTAATGATTTTGACGAAGAACAGACATGCGTTCGTTTGGCCCCATTGAGATGTGACCTGTTGTTGGTTGAATTTCACCGTCCAAGATTTTCAAGAAAGTTGATTTACCAGCACCATTGGCACCGATTAAACCGTAACAGTTTCCCGGTGTAAACTTGATGTTTACTTCGTCAAAAAGCTTGCGGTCAGAGAATTGTAATGAAATATCAGATACTGTAAGCATGTATTTTCCTTTTTTATTGATGAGAAAAATTCTCAAATATTTTTCGATAAAGTAGTTTGACTACTTTTGTGCTAAAAAATAAGCATTCTGCCCTTATTTTATCATAAATCTTGGACTTTATAAAGCCCACTTTTTTATAAATCTTGACAAGATTTTCATTCATGTTCTTACAAAAAGATGAAGTTTAGTTTCAATTTAGCGTAATTTTAGCATTACTTAAGTCAAGGTGACTATAATATACTTATTCCAATAAAATTTTTCATAAAGTTTACTCCTAAATAAAAGAATGAGCGGCTGGTTACCGCTCATTTTTTTATTTATCGCTATTTTTAAGGAATAAAATAATTGAAATAGCTAAAGCCACAAAACCAATTCCATTAAATTCGATAAATGATATGAAAACATTTGAAGAATATCCCAACTGATTAAAGATAAGCACGGCAGGAATTCCTATCCCCAAATAAATAATGTTAGGACTAAAAAATTAAGGCTCCTATAAATAGTTTTTATTCATATTTTATCCTTCTCCTAACTTTCTTTGGCATCTACAGAAATATTTACAACATAAATAAACAGTAGAATTGAAAATAGACTACCTAATAGACTTGTTAATAAATCCAAATCCTAACGTTCGCCAAACTTCCATAAATGTTTCTGGGGATAAGGCTGTTTTTTATGAAACACCAACAAATATTCTTCCTAAAACAACTTCTAATTTCTAAAAAATATTTGAGTAAGTTTAAAAAACTAAAGCCAATATTGCTCCAAGAGTATTTAAAATTAAATCATTGATATCAAAAAGTCGATTCCTACTTTTTGAAATTAGGACAAAGGCAATCCTTTTTGTTCGCGGATTAACCTAAAGTTTTTTCGTAACCTGTATATGACATTGTTTCTCCTTAGATAAGTAAAATGTGTTAGTAGGATTGTACAGTTTTAAATCAATGCTAGAAACCACAAAGATAAATTTTTTGTATGTTTAGCATACAAGTATAAATCAAGTTTCATTTTAGCCTAGTTTTAGTAAAACTTAAGTCAAGTTGACTATAATATACTTATTCCAATAAAATTTTTCATAAAGTTTACTCCTAAACAAAAGAATGAGCGGCTGGTTACCGCTCATTTTTTATATTTTTTCTAATGTTTGCTCTAAATCAGCAATCAAGTCAGTTACATCTTCAATACCAACCGATAATCGAATGGTTCCTTTGGAAATCCCTGCACTAGCAAGTTCTTCGGCATTCAGCTGCTGGTGAGTGGTCGAAGCAGGATGAATGGCCAATGATTTGGTATCTCCAACGTTGGCTAGAAGTGAGAAAATTTCAAGATGATCAATCAAATCACGCGCTTTTTTCTCATCTTTGTCTTTGAGTTCAAAGGTAAAGATAGATCCAGCATCTTTTGGATAATATTTCTGATAGAGCGCATGATAGGAATTACTTTCAAGCAGAGGATGGTTAACAAGTTCCACCTTAGGATGATTGTCTAAAAATTCTACAATCTTTTTAGTATTGGAGATGTGACGTTCTACCCGGAGTGAGAGTGTTTCTAGCCCCTGTAAGAAAAGCCAAGAATGAAAAGGCGATAAAGCCGCACCCGTATCACGTAATAAAATAGCTCTAATCCGAGTCACAAAAGCAATTTCACCCAATTCGGCAAATTTAATCCCATTGTAGCTTTCATCAGCTTGTGTAAAATCAGGAAATTTACCATTTGCCCAATCAAAGTTTCCGCCATCAACGATGACTCCACCAATAGAAGTACCATGACCGCCAATGAATTTCGTTGCTGAATGAACAATTACATTAGCACCATGTTCAAATGGTTTAAAGGTCACAGGGGTAGTAAACGTTGCATCAACAATAACGGGAATTCCATGTTTTTTAGCAATTTGACCAATGGCATCATAATCAATCACATTATTTCCCGGATTGCCCAAAGTTTCATAATAAATAGCTTTGGTTTTTTCATCAATCGCCTCTTCAAAATTATTCGGGTCATCTGGATTGACAAATTTAGTTGTAATTCCATATTTTGGTAAAGTCCCAGAAAAAAGGTGGTAGGTTCCACCATAAAGGGTACTGGCGGAAACAATATTATCACCGACTGTAGCGATATTCAAGATGGCATAAGTAATAGCTGCTGAGCCAGAACCAACACCAAGGGCTGCACTTCCACCTTCAAGAGCTGCGATGCGTGCTTCAAAAACATCGTTGGTTGGATTTCCTAAACGTGAATAAATAGCTCCAGGATCTTGTAAAGCAAAACGAGCTTCGGCATGGTCTGAATTGTTAAAAACGAAAGAAGTTGTTTGATAGAGCGGAACGGCGCGTGAACCCGTGACAGGATCAGGGACTTGTCCTGCATGGACTTGCAAAGTGTCGAATTTATAATTGTGATTAGTCATAGTTTTTTCTCCTATTTTTGAAAATTTTAGTTAGTATAAAAAATAGTAGTTAATCACATTCGTTGATTATTCGTCAGCAATTCTTGAACCATAGCTTTCTCCTTTAGCTATAAAACTTATTATAATTATAAGAAATTCAGAAAATTCTAGCGATATGATTTTTTAATGGAGCTGATAGAACTTTTAAAAGTAGAAATAAAAAAATACAACTCAAGGTTGTATTTTTATTGATTGTGCTTTTCAAAGTAACGCATTGTAATAAGAAGAGCTTTACGAAAGATTTTTGGATGTTTACGAGCAACATTTACCATGAATTTATCACCGAAAGAGTGGAGGTAGCGAAGGCTCGGTTTAATCTCTGTCGCAGCTTTATAAAAAACTTCAGCTAAATCAGAAGCTTTAGCACTATTTTTCATAAAACGGTCAAGTCCTGAAGCAACAGAATTTACCAAAGGTTGGTAAGCAGAGTTTGAACTCATATTCTTTTTAGAATTTTCTAGGGCAATATTTCCCCAACTTGACTGAGTTCCACCGGGTTGAACACAAACTGAACGGATACCAAATTGGGCAACTTCGAGGTCCAAAACGTCAGACCATTGTTGAAGGGCGGCTTTTGTGGCATGATAATAAGCACCAAGTGGCATATAGACATCTCCACCAATTGATGAAATATTAACAATTCGTCCATAATTTTGAGCTCTCATTGTTGGTAAGACAAGTTGAGTTAATTCAACGGCACCAAAGAAGTTGGTTTCAAACTGATTGCGAATTTTATCCATTGGGATTTCTTCGGCTGGTCCGTATTCGCCATAACCTGCATTATTGATGAGGACGTCAATATGACCTGCCTCATCTAAAATTTGTTTCACAAAGGCTTGGTTTGATTCAGAGCTAGTAACATCCAGTTTTAGTGCTTTGATGTTGTTCTCATATTGTGGAATTTTTTCAACGCGGCGTGCACCAGCGTAAACTTTCCAACCACGTTTGGCAAAAAGTTCTGCTGCCTCAAACCCCATTCCATTTGAAGCACCTGTGATTGCAACAATTTTTTGTGTCATCTCTTTAGAGTCCTTTCAATTTGTCTGTATCTTGTTTTCATGATTTTAAAAGTAATTATACCACTTTAGTAAATCAAAGACTAAAAAAACTTCCGCGGAGTAAACGGAAGTTTTAGGAGTATTTATGAAAAAAGTTTATTTAGGAGTATGGAAACTATTATACGTTATAATGCTGAAATGAAACTTAAATGAAAAAGAAAATGTTTTTGTATTTTTAGAATCCCTTTTCTATAAATCAATTCTAACTATAAGGACCTGATGATTGAGTGATAATGCTAGTTTGAAGCATTCTTAGTAAGAAAGTGATTTTTTATAAATGGTTTATAGAATAAATCGTACAGCGTTTAATTGGACTTGCTATCTGAAATAACGTAAAATTGTAGTGAGGAGGACGGTTACAATGAGTAAAAATTATAAAAAAATCCTAGTCGCAATTGATGGATCTGAGCAGGCAGAAGAAGCGTTAAAAGAAGCTATTGTCCTTGCTAAAAGAGACAACTCACAATTATTCGTTTTACATGCGACGGATAAAAACAGTATTTATGCAGCTGGTAACCCAGTTCCTGTGGTTCCTGCACCAGCTATTCCAGTAGTTCCAGCAGTTCCCGTACTTGAAGAAAGTGCAGATAATGAAGCTAAAGAAGTTTTAGACAAAGCTTTAGCAATTATCAATAATGAAGTGAAATTTGAAGAAATTCGAGTTGACGGTTCGGCCAAAAATGAAATTGTCGATTTCGCTAAAGAACATGAAATTGATATGATTGTGATGGGCTCTTCAGGAAAAGGCGCTCTTGACCGAATGTTGCTTGGCTCTACAGCAGTTTACGTGGTTAAACATGCACCTTGTAGTGTAACAATCATCAAATAAATTAGATAGATTTCAAGAATCGGCAAGCATTTGCCGATTTTTTTGTATTTTAAAAATAAATTCCTTGACAATGAAATTCTTTTCGTTTACAATTGTAAACATAGAAATGAGAGAGTTGGATTGAACAATGAAAGTTACTTTTAAAACCCTTGATGGACGTACAATGACTAAAGAATTTGCTAGTTTAGATGAATTCGTAACACTACAAAATCGTGAAATTCCGGCAATTGATGATTCAGCGAAAGTTCTTGAAGTTGTAATTTCTGGACAAGTTGAAGAATTTAGTGGAAATGTTGCTGATTTGTATTTCAAACTTAGTAAATAAGAATCTGAAATCATGAATGGATGAGGAAAGATGACAGATTATGTTTTTAAGGCAGGTCGTAAAGATTTGGCACCTCTTTTGTTATTACATAGCACGGGTGGAGATGAGCATCAATTAGTAGAAATTGCTGAAATGATTGCCCCTTCACATCCTATTTTGTCAATTCGTGGACGTATTAATGAGCAAGGAGTCAATCGTTATTTTAAACTCCGAGGCTTAGGTGGTTTTACTAAAGAAAATTTTGATCTTGAATCTTTAGATGAAGAAACAGACTGGTTGACGGATGAGGTCAGTTTGTTGGCTGAAAAACATGACCTTGACATCCATAAAATGATAGCTATCGGTTATTCAAATGGTGCAAATGTAGCTTTGAATATGTTTCTTAGAGGAAAAATAAATTTTGATAAAATTATTGCCTTTCATGGGATGCAATTGGAAGACTTTGAACAGACCGTTCAACTTGATGATAAGCATGTCTTTCTAAGCTATGCACCAAATGATATGATTGTTCCTCAGAAAAACTTTGGTGATTTAAAAGGTGATTTGGAAGATTCAGGCTGTCAGCTTGAAATATATGAAAGTTCACTTGGTCATCAATTGACGCAAGAGGAAGTTTTAGCCGCTAAAAAATGGCTTACAGAAACAAAATAATTTTGTATTGAAAAAGTTTCAGTGCAAAGTAACTAAATAGGAGAAAACAAATGGCTGAATTAACAAAAATTGAAACAAAAATACCTGAAAATCTTACTCTTGGTGGTGTTCACCACGTAACAGCAATCACCTCAAGTGCTCAAAAAATCTATGATTTTTTCACAAATATCTTGGGTCTGCGTTTAGCAAAATTAACAGTCAATCAAGATGACTATGAAACTTATCACCTCTTTTTCACAGAAGAAGATGGGCATGGAGCTGATATGACTTTCTTTGATTTCAAAGATATTCCTAAAGGAAATCATGGGGTTAATAATATCGAACGTGCTTCATTCCGTGTACCGACAGATGCATCCTTAGATTATTGGACCCGTCGTTTTGACAATGCCCATGTTAAACATGGCGAAATTTCTAGTAAATTTGGTCAAAAAGCCTTAGAGTTTGAAGATTTTGATGGTCAATTGTATCAATTGATTTCTGACCAAAATAATAGTGGGGATGATTCAAAAGGACGTTCTTGGCAACTTTCCAATGTTCCGCAAGAACATGGAATTACTGGACTTGGCCCTGTTTTTGTAAAAGTTGAAAATGCCGAAAATCTTCGGACCATTTTGGAAACAGTTTTTGGCTTCCGTTACGCTGGGCAAGAAGCTGATTTACATCTTTTTGAAGTGGCGAATGGTGGAAATGGAGCAGCTTTGATTCTTCAAGAAGCTGGTGAAAAAGAAGCTTACGCTTATCAAGGTTATGGTACGATTCATCATTTAGCTCTGGGAACAGCAAATCCTGAAACTTTAAACTATTGGATTGAACGCATTAAGGCTTTCCGTTTGCCACATTCTGGTTTGGTTGACCGTTTCTATTTCTCAAGTGAATATGTCAGAGTAGCACCAGGAGTTCTCTTTGAAATTGCGACTTACACACCAGGGATTGGGGCATTGGACATGGCAAAATCAGGTCTAGGAGCTGTTGATTCTTATGAAGAAGCTTTAATTACTTCTGGTTTCTGGATTGACCAAACTAAGGAAGAATCAGGTTTATCTTTGAGCTTACCTCCTCATTTATTCCCCGGAGATGAAGCTACTAAAGCGAGAACAGCCGCAAGTTTACGTCCATTGGACACTTCAGATGCTCATCGTGACCGCACAAAAGATGAACTATGGACTGTTGAAAAAGTATTGGAACACAAAGCTGGAACTCCGGCTGAAACAGTGCAATAAAGGAGAACTGATGAAATCATATCAAGCAAATGAGCTCGACGAAAAAACAGTCTATAAACTTCTGTCAGGCAGTATTGTTCCACGCCCAATTGCTTGGGTGACCAGTCAAAATCTCGAAGGTCTAGTTAATGTGGCACCCTTTAGTTTTTTCAATGTTGCTTCGTCAAATCCACCACTTTTATCCATTTCGTTTACGGGAAATAAAGATAGTTTGAATAATTTATTGACGACGAAAGAAGCAGTGGTTCACCTTGTGAATGAGGATAATGTGGAGCTAATGAATCAAACGGCAGCACCATTAGCGGAGCATATTAGTGAAGCGGAAGAATTTTCACTTGAACTTGTCCCTTCTCAGAAAGTTCAGGTTCCAAGTTTAAAGGAGTCGAATGTTCGTTTAGAAACTAAATTGTATCATCATTTACCTTTAGGAGAGAGTGGGCATTTAGTTCTTCTTGAAGTTGTCAATTTCTCTTTTGCAGAGGAACTATTGGATGAGGAAAACTTTCATGTCAATCTAAATAAACTCAAACCAGTTGGGCGTTTAGCGGGTGATGATTACAGTACCTTAGGAAATCGATTCAGCCTTTTACGACCTAGATAAATAAAAAAACTTACTGATGATTGGTCAGTAAGTTTTTGTTTGCTTTAAAAATAAAAAAATAACCCGAAGGTCATTTTTATTATTTAACTTCTTTAAAAACTACCGTTGCCAGTATTTTAGTTGTAAGAAGCATTGATTTTACTCTATTTGTAGCTTTCATACCTTCTATTATATCAAAAAGATGGTAATAATGATGGTAATGAAGCACTTTAAGCAGTGAGTTCATCTATCTTATCAAGATAGATATTCACAGCCTCAGCTTTTTTCTTTGGTGCAAGCTCTGCATATAAGTCCATGGTTGTAGCAATGCTCTTATGCCCCATTCTTACCTGTAACTCTTTCCAGTTCGTTCCTGCATTTAAGAGTAAGCTGGCGTGAGTATGTCGGAAGATGTGGAAACCATAGAGAGGAAGACCGCAAGCAGTAAGCTGTTTTTTAAGGGTCGTCCGTTCGTTACGGTCGCACATATAAGCACCATAGACAGTTGGAAAGATAAGCGAGGGTTTATCAAGCCCGATTTTTTCAAATCGTTCCGAAACCTCATCATACCATGCCTTTAGCCGTTCAAGAATTTTAGGGGGGACGTCAACTTTTCTACAGCCTGCGTCGCTTTTTGGCGATGGCTTGCAGATGACTTTTCCTTTAATACCAGTTTTTTTATCGGCTGCTTTCCACATCAAAGTCTTGTTAATATCAAGCTCCGAAGTCTCAAAGTTCAGGTCATCAATGGTTAAAGCTAAAAGTTCATTGATACGAATACCCGACGCAAGCAATGTTTCACAAATGAGCTTGAAACGTCTGTTTGCTTGGTTGTTCGGCAGAGTTGACAAATGTTTAAGCCAGATTTTTAACTCATCATCGTGTAATACCTTGATTTTGACCTTGTTTTCTTTAGGTTTTGGCGGCACTTGCACAGTAGCCGCAGGGTTTTTATCGAGCCCAAAATTTGTGATACCATAGTCAAATATATCACGCAGTTTGTAAAGAGCAGCTCCAAAGTCTTTGGCTTCGCCCTTTTTAGCCCGTCGTCCCTCAGCGGCAACTTGCCGAGCCTTAGCTGCACAATCATTGACCCATTTCTGCACATCAATTGGCTTGATTTTGTCAGGCAAGTAATCGCCAAAACGTGGTATAATGTAAGTATCAAGGTAACCACGGACACGGTTATTTGTGTTTTCCGACGAAGTTATCAGCTTATAGCTGACAAACCATTCTTCGGCGAGCTCTGAGAAAAGAGTAATTTGTAGTTGCTCTTTTTTCGTATGTCCGTTTCTTTCAAAGTCAAGCCGTGCTTTAATCATGTTGCGGTCAAGCTCTTTTAGTGTTTGCCCTGTGATAGTTGCGTTCACTTTCTTCCGCGTCAGTTCGTCTATACCGAGATAATATCCCGTATAACGATAACTGATAGAGCCATCTTGCTTAGTGCGTTTTTCAACCGTTGGTTTGCCCTTACGGGCGATTTTTTCAATGTTCATTTTTAGTTCTCATTTCGTTGGAAAGATTGAGATACTAAAATATAGGCATCCTTTCTATGATACTTATATTTTACCATCTTTTTGCCATTATTTGCCACTCAAGAAGTCAATCACATCAGAAATCTGATAGAATACGGTGCGAGTTCCCTCTATTGGCGGTTCTAGACGAGGTAATCCGAGTGACTCCCAGCTTTTCAGTGTGTTAGGAGCGATATTCAGTTTTTGCAAAAGCTCTTTTTGCGTCAAGATACCGAGAATTTGTTGATTGTTTTGTTGTTGCTTAATCAGCTCAATAATTATAGTGAGCTGAGCGTTAAGGGTTTCTAAATCCATGTTGTAGTCCTCGTAAAATGTTATAATTGGGGTAGTAAGCAATTCGCTTACTCATAAAGAGAAGCCATCATCTGAGCCGTCGAAAGTTTCAGATGGTGGTGTTTTTGTATCGTCGTTTTTCAGTCGGATCAGGCTATTGCCTGACAAGTCGATTATTTCGCCAGTTGCTTTGTCTATTTCCTGTTTGTAGATAGCGAGGTCAAGAAAACTGTCTCCGTTTTCATCAAGGTCAACTAGTCCAAAGCTGGGGACAAATCCTGAATATTGTTCATCATCAGTATCTGTAAAAGTCATTTCGGGTTCAATAAGTCCTTGACTGCGAAAATAGCGGGGCTTATTTGCCATATTTGGGTTGCTCATCAACTCTTTAGTGATATATTTTGTCATATAAGACGCCGTCTTGTCTTTGTTTTCAATTCGCTCACAATCACTAAAGCCATTCTTCCAGTCTAACAGGTTGTAAACTTGCCTTCCTTGCCTTATTACGCTTTTACCTGTCTTTTGATTAGCTGCCTTGCTAAAGTTCAGCTGTGAGTTACCAATTACACCATGAAAATGAACACGTCCCGATTTGTGGAACTCAGGGACAAAGAGCCAATCAAAACGCCCTTTTCGGTCTCGCTGATTTTTACACCACGTGAGCAGGCGTTTTTTTGAGGCTTCGTAATCCAAACTGTTGACTTTCTCGGGATTCAAGGTCAGCGTACAGAAGTAATCAAATGGATTTGCAAGTATTAACTGGCGGATTTTCCGCTTAATACGAAATTCTTGCTTTGCTGTTCGTTCTTCCTGCTCGGACTGGGTTACTGGTCGTTGTGCTGCTGCTATACGTGCTTCAACTTCTTTATCGGTCATTGTAAAGCCTTCTTTCATTTTTACCATGCCCGACTTTTTGCGGATAATTTCACGGTAGCCGTTAGGGTAACTTGTAATTTTTGTATTGTAATTTATTAAATCTGCCATATCTCCCCGCCTCCATTTTTTCTTTAAAACGTGATTTTGTAGGGTTGAATTTTTAGGTTGCCTTATAAAGTGAGGTAAGTATGAGCCTTTTGTCAAGTAGCGGCTCACATAAAACGGTATAGTTTCCCGTTCTGCCTCACGGCAATGGCACGGGTCAGAATTTTGTGGTCTTTACGTTTTCGCCTCGTGTGATAAGTCGTGCGGCTTATTGTACTGTATGCCGTGGGCTCTTTGACGCACGACTTGGTCGCCGTGCTATATGAGCCCGTGGCAGTTATACGTCAAGCCATCCGCCAAAATCACGAGGCGTTACGCAAAGACTTGAATTTTGACCCGCACCTTTACCGTTTGGGCTTGAACGAGAACGTGAGAAATTTCTCATCAACGACTTCAGCTGTCCAAACGTTGCCTTGATGCACGGGCTCAGTAACATAGCCTTTGCTGTGATAGCCTCGGAGCTTTCGCAGACCATTTTCATCAGCCGTAGCAATGACCGTTCGTCCTGTGCCTTTGTAGTAAGCAATCGAGAACTTCCATAAAACCTGATTTTCCATGTGTTAAAAATCCTTTCAATTAAGATAACTGGTGTTGTTGTGCTAACATCAGCTTGCTCAGACGTACCACAATTAAGTGATACGCTAGAGTAAGCAGACGTTTAACTGAGCCGTCTGCACGGCTCTTGCACCGTCAAGCGGTGCGGTTTAGATTTCTTCACCATCGTGCTCAATGCTGACATCTTCATCAATACTATTAAAACCTGTGAGCGTTTCGGCGATTTCTTGGATTTTGTCAGCGTGTAGCTGCGGTGCTTGAAATGGCAGTGGAATTGGGTCTTCGGGACGTTGCAGATATCCTACCCCTTGTTGTGAGAGGTCGATGATAGGCAAGTTCGTAGCTTTGCCAAAAAGCTGCACCTTTGATTGTGTAGATAGGTTGCCCAGCCCGATTTTTGCCATGTTATCAGTAATCGCAGTAGGTAGAATATCCGCTGCCATTTTTTGAAAGGACAAAATCACTCCACCGCCAGCTTGACGAATGAGCTGAATGATTTCAAGCATTTTGGCATTTATACGATTAGCCTGTGACTTGGTTTCTTTATTGGTAAGCAGCGGAGCGAGTGCGGCAGAATACTCATCTACAAAGAGATAGACAGGGCGCCAATCGTCCACGAGGTCAGTCGCAACACGACCAAAGGTGGTGTTAGGACTGGCAAGCTTTTGAAAGCGTATGCGGAGCGTATCCCGTATCAGGTCAAGAATTTCCTCGAATTCGTCGGCAGTGCTTGCACAGTAATCTGCTCCGTCCTTGGTGTGCCAGCGGACAACACCATAGAAATCGCCTTGTTTGAAATCTACGACATAAACGACGCACCTCTGACCGTATAAGCTCAATAGCAGATGACAAAGCAGAAATGTCTTGCCTGAGCCTGTCGGACCTACTACCAGTAAGTTAGATGACGTACCGCTAAGATTTAATGCGATTTGTGAAGTCAGTTTAATTCTTGGCATATTCATCTGCTCCATGCATTGTAAGGCGGGTGTCTTCTTCGTGTTGGAAGCTCATAATGAGCGAAGTTCTCGTCGGCTGAGCTTTTACTAAAATCCATGGCTTGCCGCTTATTTCCTCGAAAACTTCGATAAGAAGATTAGGGAGTTCATCATAACTCACAACTTTTGAGGCACGAGGAAAGTATTCAATCCAATCAAGTCCATTTTCACGCCACACCTTGAATTTAGCGGTAATGGTCGTGTGCTTGTCGTCTTGGTCTTGTTTGAGCATTCCTGAACGTTCTGCAAGTGTCTGTAAACATGACCTCGTCTTATTCAAAGGAATATTTACGAGCTCACGAATGAGCAAAAAAAGCAAGCTACCAGCTGTTAAAGCTATCCATAATATGAAAATATTAATGGCGGCTTTATTATTTCCACCCAGCCATGTAGCAATTCTAAAGCCAAAGAATCCTGACAAAAGTAGTATGCATAAAAAGATGACGAGCTGCTTGGTGTGTTTTGTAGCAACGGGGGAGCCCTTGCTGATGATGATTGTTCTGTGTTTTTTTGTCATAATGAATACGACCTTTCGTTTTAGTAATGTTTTTAGCCACGTAATGGCTTGCAAAGCTTGCTATTGTTGCAGAGAGCAAGTCTTACAAGTCCCAACGTAGATTGTCTTAGTTATTTCTGCGGCTGAGGCTTTGGAACGGGAATCATCTCGTCGACAATGAGCTTGAAGCCGGTGGCATTGTATCCAACAAAGCGGCGATTTACCATGTTTGCAATGAGACCAAAACTGACTTGTTTGAGCTGAACACGCTGACCAATAATTGCAGTCAAATTGTCATCGATAATTGGAGTGCCTATGTAGTCGAATGTAATTTGCTCGGCGTCGTCAATTGTTGTGCCGACCATTGCAGTAACGGTTTGTTTAATGACGGTTTCTGTCCGCTCGTTGGTCTTGTCATCGTAGGCGTAAGAGGTGCGGACGTCTTTGATAATTGCAACTTCTGGAACAGCGAGCAGTTCGATGAGAGGTTTGTGCGTTGCGGCAGCAAGGGTTTCCTTGACTGAGGCAGTAGCGAGTGATTGTTTTTCTGTCATAGTGAATACGACCTTTCATTTTGCAGTGGCTCGTCCACTTGCCGAGAAAGTCCCTTTGACTTTCTAATATTATTGTAGCAAAATAATAAACGACAATAAAAGACAATAATTTTTACAAAATACTATAATAGTGGTATTATTAAGAGTGTAATAAACGACAAAACAAAGGACATGACAATGAACGATAATTTATTTTCTATTACCGATATTTTGCAGGAAGCACACGATTTTTTCAAAATAGAAGTCATAGAAACCGAAATTCCTACCATGAGGAAACACATAGACAGAACTCTCAAAAACAAAAACATTGACCCTACTGGGAAAAAACGACAACAACCCAATGCTATAACTGAATCTGTGGGAAAAAAGAAAGTTTCAAAGAGGCCTGTGAAAGCGTATACTGAGGCGGTAAAAAATGATATTCTTAATGATTATTGCAAAGACTATTTTCTCAATAAGTTGCGTTCGGACGAGAGGAAAAAGGTTGAAAAGGAATTAAGAAATCATCATGGCTCAAAATATTATGAAGAAATGAGCAATAATATCGAGCAAGAAAATCGGCAGGAGATGGAAGAATTATCAAATCTCTATAGCAATGACCCGTTATCTCAAGCAAAACGAAAACTCTTGGAGGAAGAATTTAGAAAGCAAATAGAAAAAGAAATTCAAGAATTTATAAAGCAAAAAGAAAAAGAATTTCAAGATTTTGTCAGTAGCCCATATCTTCTTGCAAATGCCCCTGACACGACCCCACTTACTAAAAACTCAGAAATTTTCAGGAATAAAAAAAGAGAAATCATGTTAGACGCTCTCTTCTCAGAAAAATTTGACCTTGATGAGGATAAGCTGCTTGCTGATTGTCAGATTTTAGTTGAAACTCAAGAAGATTATGACGCTCAATTCACGCCAGAAGGGTTGGAGTTTACTGATAAATTTGCTAATAATAAAAACTACTACACGAAAATTGAAGAATATTAGATCTTACATCAAAAAACACGATCAGCAAATTCCGCTGGTCGTGTTTTTGAGTTTGATAATGTTTTTTATTCAACGGAAAGCAAAGCTTCCTCTTGCTTTTGATTTTCTTTAATTCCCGTCATCTCACGGAGCTGCTTCATCGTGTCCTGTCCGTCATCTTTGGTGTAGAATTTGAGACCGCTCACTTTTACGTTAACAGCGTCATCTTCAAACTCAATCTCTCCTTGATGAGTTGTCATGTAGGCAAGCAGTTCTTCTTTCCATAGTTCCTTGACAAAACGGTCGCCACTCATTCCTTTTGGTTCGATGAAAATTTGGAAGTAAAAGTCAGATTCATCTTCCAAAAAAAGGATAAAGTCAGGCTGGAAGCCGCTTAAGTGAACATCGCTCGGAGTTTTTCCATCGGCTTGAGTTGGTTTTCCATATTGATGAAGCTTGAGAGCTTCGCTTTTTATTGATTCACGGTGCATATTCTCGTCCATGCGGAAAAGGTAAACGGCTTTTTTATATTTATCTCTTAAGGCGTCAACATAAGCTTTAACTCGTTCAATAAGTTCATATTCAAGGTTATTGACGATAGCTTTTTCATAGATAAAGAAATCGTCAGGCATTTCATGAACGGTAATATGCTGTTGCCCACTTATCTGAGTTGTCGTGTCGTATTCAGGCACCCGTTTATTATAATTGCTCAGATAGTCCTTGATTGGGTAACCTTTGAATTTGTTTGTACCTCGCTCTTTCACATAACCCGATTGAATTTTCACTTGATACTCTTTGAGTAAATCAATGGTTACTTTCAATATTTCATCTGCCGTCAACGCTTCTGAGCGGTATTCTTGCGGAACTGTAAGAAAGAGCTTTAGCTTATCAGCATTTAGCCATTTTTCGTCATGAATAAACTCTTTCATTGAGTTTAGTTGTGGAAGATATTTTTTCAAGTTTGCAAAGTGGTAGAAATCCAACTTTTGCAATGCTTTCTTGATATAGCGAGCGTCAAACTTCTTCACGTGGATAGATTTTGTATTTTGGCTGAGGTCAATCGTACGATAATCCACTTCTCGTGAGCCATAATTCAGATAACGTTGAATGTCTTCCCTGTGATTGATTCCATACTTTTCGAGACTATCAAAGTAACTGTCAGGCACTTCAACGGATTCGTTGTAGTAAATCTTTCCGTTTCTCCAAGCGTCCGTCCGTTTGAAAGCAGATTTGACTTTAATTTCAATCGGTGGGTTTTGCTTGTCTTTTCCTGTTGGCAAGTCCATCTGTTTGAGTGAGCCAACAAGCTGCTTGAGATATTGTGGCTCATTCATTGTGTGATAATGCAGAGTTTCAAGAAATAGCTGCTTATTTGAGGAATCGCCATCAAAGCGGCGGCTATAACTTTTTACGCCCTCAATCTCAAAAGGATAGTAACGAGCCCCACGTCCAATCAGCTGAGCTTCCACCATCGTGGCATCTTTATTGGTGGCAGCACTTTCAGTGATTCGCACAATATCATAAAGGTTGAGCACGTCCCAACCCTCAGTCAGTTTTGCGACAGCAAAAACCACACGATAAAAATTATTCGGGCTTTCAAGCGTGTTGAGTGCCTCGTACTGCCCTTTTTCAAGCATATTTCCGCTTTTATCGTTAACATTCAGCACGTTTTTAGGGTCAAAGTCATGCTTGATTTCTCGCACAATGTCCGCCAGTCTATCCTCGTTTTTCAGATAGAAAGTGTAAGCAAGCTCTAAAGCTGAGCTGTCATTGCTGTCTAAAAGCTGTTGCCGCTTGATAAAATTGCTGAGCTTACTTGCATTCAAGTTTGCAATCAGTGTTTTAAAGGCTTTTGTCGCAGCAATTGAAATGTCCACCTTTGCCGATTTGAACATGATGACAGGTTTGAAATTCCCTGTTACCCCCTCAATCTGAGCACGGTATTTTCTGAACTGTGAGAGCAAGACCACATTTAGCATTTTATCTTCATCACTCGCAGAAGTTTCAATCCGCTTAACTTGCTTTGAGTAACCGTCAAGCATGAATTTGCTCAAAGGATAGCGATAGACCACTTTATCACGGTATTTATCATAGATGGCTTCTTTTTCAAAACCCACGGTCGCTGTAAATTCCAGCAGGAGATTTTTTTGCTCCTCATTGTTACGAGCATTCCAAATCTTGTTAATCGCTGATTCCCATGTATTTTCAGCGTCTTTCTCCGACGACTTGGTGCTGGCTGAGTAGTGGTGGGCTTCGTCGGCTAGGATAGCGACAGGGTGGCGTTCGTAGTCAGAAAGTCCCATCGTCCCCTCTTTTATCGTGAAAAGGCCATCAAATACATTTTGCACCAAGGAAAGTTTAATATAGATAGTGTTTGCTTGAGTAAGTCGTGGGAAGCGTTCCACTTTTTTGATGGCAATAGTGTTGCCATCAATTTCAATTTTCTCATTGAAAAGATATTTCTCACTTGCAGCATTGACGAGATTATCCTCTGTTTTCATTAAGACTGAGTTTGTATTGACTGTGAAAAGGAAGTTTTGATAATTATGCTCTTGATAGAGATACAGAATCAAAGCTGCCATCAAGTCGGTCTTACCTGAACCCGTTGCCATATTGAAAAGCACGTGCTGAGGGTTTGGCTGAATATGGGTTTGTGTAAAATGATAATTTCTTAGAGCCTGATTTTGATAGTTTCGCAGCGTATGAAGAAGATTTTCATCGATATAGCTTGGGACTTCAAAAGAAGCGTGCTCAAGAGTGTTACCAGCTTCATCAAGGAAAGCATTGTCAGCGTGTCTAGCTTGTTCAATGAGCGGAAATTGGAGCGTCTTTTCTTTATTCTTTTTTGCCTTTGCCATCGTCAAGCCTCACTTTCATAGAATGCTTTATTGAAAGCTATATCTTCCTTTGAAAGAAACTCACGGACAACTGTATCGTCAATTTCCGAATAATTATAATAAAGCCCATTTTTGTCCAGTAATTTGACAAGCAAACGCTTCTGATCGTCAAATTTGACCTTTGAGGCTTCCCATTCTATTTTATCAAGGTCAGCACGGAAAGAAAGGTCAGCAGGTTCTTGTGAACCGTCAATACCTGAGAGCATACGGTCATAAACAGTTTTGAGTTCCGTCAAATCTGACGAGTGGATAATGTCTTGCAAGTAACCCATATTTTTAGGGAAAAGCTCAGCATAGACGAAAGAGCCACCGCCTTGCCATTTTACATCAGAAGAAATCCCTTTATCATCTGCACCAGTAATAACATTTTGAAGCCTCTCTTTCATCTTTTCAACCTGCGTTTCAATTTGCTCACAAGTAATCCACCTCCTACCCAGTTTGTGAGCAACGGCTGCGGTTGAACCTGACCCTCCGAAGAAATCCATAACATAGTCGCCCTTATAGCTCGACATTTCTATAATATTTTGGAGCAATTTCTCAGGCTTCTTACCATTTGGAAAATCCACTTTCCCTTCTTTTGACAAGTTGTTATATTGAATATCGTCCCAAAGAGTCGTCAATTTTTCTTTATAAAGTAATTTTCCATCTTTATCTTCTGTTAGCATATCTGATAAAAACATCAACATATTTGTTGCACCTGTTGCTGTATAAAGAATTTCAGTTAGTGAATCTTTATTTTTCCCTTTTGTTGGGACATACTCAATACTTACTAATCCAGTACTTACTGATTTTGTTTCCTCCATAACTGTTGCACGAACTGATGACTGAGCATTGGTTGACCGAAAAATCTTTTCAGGAACAGCATTATAAACCTCTTCCTCGGTCATGTTATTTTCTGTCGCATACTGCTTGACTGACATCTGCTTGGCATTAGGATAATGATAATACTTTCGATTTGCTTTTTCGTCAAATTTGATGAGTTCCCTTTCTCCGAGCTCTGTCAAAACAGACGTATATTTCCAGCTTTTACCCGCTTCAATATACTCCTCTTGAATATAATCCCAAACTGGTGTCATCGCATAGACAGGTTCTAAATTGATTTGCTCCTTGTTCTTTGCATAAACTTGAATAAATTCAGTGACGTCTTTTAAGCTTTTACCCCCCGAACTTCCTGATACACCACCGATTTTTGTTTTTACAGTAATTAAGTTAATGAAATTTTTTCGTTCAAAAATATCATCAAGAAGTACTCCGAGATAGTTGACTTCCACATCATCTGTTTGTACCCAAAGAAGACCATCATCAGCCAGTAAATCTCGAGCAATTTCTAAACGATTTTTCATAAAAGTAAGCCAAGCGGAGTGATTAAATTTATCATTATACGCAAAAGAATCTGACCCTGTATTGTAAGGTGGGTCAATATAAATAAGCTTGATTTGACCTGCATATTTACCCGCCAGCGTATGTAATGCCAGTAGATTGTTTCCTTTGATAATCAGATTGTCGTTCTTCTTATCAAAAGAAACAATCCTATCATCTACCTGTTCTGTTCTTGCTTGCCCATACCTTTTGACGTTCGTCAAAATTTTCTTGTCAAAAAGGCGGTCAATCTCATCTTTTTCAATCACTTCATTCAGAAAAGCGTCGTCATAACCTTCTTCGGCATCTTCTTTTGTCATGTTTGCCGTCAAGACACCATCTTTGAAAGGAAAGTCCAAAACAACGTCTTGGCTGTCCTGCAAAAATTTTCCATTACTCGCCAAGCCGACACGGTTTTCATACTTGGTATAGCTCGTGTCCCAATAGTCGTTATACAAGATAGCGTCTTGTAATTGTTCAATCTGAAAGAGCTTCTGCCCTGAGACTTCTTTGATATAGTGCTGCTTGATGAAGTCAATCTCAAAAAGACGAGAAAGCAGAGCTTCGTCATAAGCTCGCAAGTCATCGGTCAGTTTTGAGCGGTTGAGTTCGTCGCTGATAAAATACTTTTTTCCAAAAGAGGATAGTGCAGTTTTCAGCTCGTCGAAAATTCTCGGTTCAATGGTTGCCATTAGTGGTTCTTTCCTTTGTTTTTTTATATGCCTATTATATCATTTTTGGAGGGGCGAAAGTTGCCCTGTTTTTGTTTTAAGTACAAGCTTGACAGACTCGCTCAGATTTTGATGGTATCAAAATAAAAAACAGCACCTGTAAACAAGCACTGTCTCTCAATCTTCCCGATTTTTATTTCACGCAAAAGATGGTAGTTTTGATGGTAATTCAACTGATTTTTATTGCTATGTACTGAAATTTCATTTCTGATAAATCGCAGTACAGCAATATTTTAAAGCTTAATTGCCGTGTAAAGAAGTCTTATTTAACTTCTTTAAAGATTACGTGTTTACGCAATTTTTTAGAGTATTTTTTAAGTTCCAATTTGTCTGGAGTGTTGCGTTTGTTCTTTTGAGTAAGGTACAGACGTTCACCAGATTCTTTATGTTCAAGTGTAATATTTACGCGCATGATAGTCCCTTTCTATAACTTTTGTCGAATTATTTAGTGTCGCGAACTTTGCGGCCTTTGTAGTAGCCTTTAAGTGAAACGCGATGTGAGTGACGGTAGTCACCAGTAGTTTCGTCAAAAGTAACAGTTGGAGCTGTCAATTTGTAATGTGTACGACGACGGTTTTTCTTTGCTGATGAAGTGTGACGTGCAGGTACTGCCATTGTTTTTTTCCTCCGTAGAATTTTATCTCGTTCTTGCAGAGTGCAAAAACGTACTTTATTAGTATAGCATAAATTTTCAGAAATGCAAGTTTTGTAAAGTAAAATTACTTGACAAATTTTTGCAAACCTTTCTGTCAGTAAAATTTGAGTAAGCAAAAGTACTGACAAATATCTTTGACAACTAAAATGATAGGGCCTTTAGCGCAAATTTGATAAAATAGAAGTAACTTAACGGATAACTTAAAAATTTAAGCTCAGCTTCGAAAGAATCAAAGCGGCGTAAGGAGAAGACAATCAGGTCGTAAAAACTCCTCACAAAGCAGGGCAATGTTCTAGGACAATTAAATTTTTAAGGAGAAATGAATGAAGAACTGGAAAAAACTGATTCTTGTTTTTGTCATTGCAGGCGTGGCATTAATTGCTTACTTTGGCTTTAATCAGCCTTTTTTGGCACGCTTAATTGTTACAATTGCTGGGGGAGTCTTGGCTTTCTCAATGCTGATTGAAATGATTAAAACTTTACGGTCGGGCTCTTATGGTGTTGACTTATTGGCCATCACGGCCATTATTGCTACTTTACTAGTGGGCGAATATTGGGCCTCTTTGATTATTATTCTCATGCTTGTTGGAGGTGAGAGTTTAGAAGACTATGCAAATGGTCGAGCTCACCGAGCTTTAGCTGCTTTATTAGATAAGTCGCCTGATATTGCTCATGTGCAAAAAGGAGATAAGGTGGTCGATTTACCGATAGACCATGTGGAAGTCGGGAGTCATTTATTGATTAGACCGATGGAAATTATTCCAATTGACGGGAAACTTATTTCTGAGGCAGTGGTACTTGATACAGCGTCATTGACGGGTGAAACCAAGCCGAATGAATTAGTAAAAGGTGATCCTGTTCTTTCGGGAGCTATCAATGGGAATTCTAGTATCCAGATTGAAACTACGGTGATAGCGGCAGAATCACAGTTTCAAAAGATTGTAGAACTGGTTAAAGAAACGGAGAAAACTCCAGCTCAATTTGTACGTCTGGCTGATCGTTATGCTGTTCCTTTTACAATTATTGCCTATCTTATTGCAGCAGTTGCTTACTTTATTTCTGGTGACCCAGTGCGGATTGCGGAAGTCCTAGTGGTTGCAAGCCCTTGTCCATTGATTTTGGCAGCCCCTATCGCGTTTGTTTCGGGAATGAGTCGCTCTAGTCAAAATGGAGCATTAATCAAAAATGGAACAGTCATCGAAAAATTAGCAAAAGCTCGGGAAATATTTTTAGATAAAACAGGTACAATTACTGAGGGGACAATTAAGGTTGACAGTCTAAAACCAATAGAAACGGTAGATGAAGTAGAACTTTTACAGTTGGTTTACACGGTTGAAAAATCAAGTGGTCATATTTTAGCAAAAGCTGTTGTTGAATATGCTGAAAATAAAAAGGTTCAACCATTAAAATTGACCTCTTTAACTGAGGTTGCTGGACTTGGTGTGATTGGAGAAATCAAAGGTCAAGAAATTAAAATTGGCCGAAGTTCTTTTGCTTATGCACCTGAAAATCTTAACTATGAAACAGCATTTTATGTGAGTAAAGCTGGTAAATATATTGGGGCGGTCACTTTTTCTGATACTTTAAGACCAGAAACTAAAGAAACAATTGCTCAGATGAGAAAAATTGGTCTTGAAAAGATTACAATGTTGACGGGTGACAATCAACTTGTTGCTGATAAAATTGCGAGCACTGTTGGAATTGACAATGTTTATGCAGGTTTGATGCCAGATGAAAAATTAAAATTTATTAAAAATGCGACGAATAGACCAGTAATTATGGTTGGCGATGGAGTTAATGACGCTCCAGCTCTAGCCACAGCAGATGTTGGAATTTCGATTGGTGTGGGCTCAGGTACAGTTGCAAGTGAAGCGGCTGACATTGTTCTATTGCAAAATGACCTTAGGAAAGTGACGACATCTATTGAAATCAGTCGTGATACGTTAAAAATTGCTAAACAAGCGGTCATGATTGGGATTATCATTTGTATTATTTTGATGTTTATTGCAGCTCTGGGAGTGATTCCAGCTGTGATTGGAGCTTTGTTCCAAGAGATCATTGATGTTGTTTCAATTCTCTATGCGCTTCGGGCTTTAAGAGGATAAAGAAAAAATTTACTGACGGAATGCTTAAAAGTCCTCTGTCAGTAAATTTTTTTTATTTTTTTAGTAATTTTATTAGATGTTCCAGTTCATCAAGATTATCAAAATGAATGGATAAATTCCCTTGATATTTTTTATTTGCTTGAATCTTAACCCTATTTCCCAATTTTTTCATCAGTTCTTTTTCAGTTTCGTCAGTAAAAAGATTGATATTTAATTTACTGACAGATTTGTCAGTAACTTTTTCTTCACCATAAATAATAGCTTCAAGTGCTCTGACATTGAGCTGCTCTTTAATTATTTTATCAACGAGCTCTAATTGCTTTTTAGGATTTTTTTCAGCTAAAAGTGTTCTAGCGTGAGCAGGTGAAATATCTCGATTTTCAACATGCTTCAAAATTGTGTCAGGCAAACCAAGTAAACGAATAAGATTAGAGACATAAGACCTTGATTTTCCAAGGGCCTTAGCGATTTGATCGTGGGTCATTCCCAATTTGTCAGCCAGTTGTGCCAAGCTTTTGGACTCTTCTAGTGGATTGAGATTTTCTCTCTGCAAATTTTCTAAAATTGAGAGAGTCATCATTTCTTCATCAGAATAGCTTCTAATAATTGCTGGTATAGTTTCTAAACCAGCTAATTTTGAAGCTTGAAACCGACGTTCACCTGCTAAAAGCTCATAGCCAACAAGTTTTGATTTACGAACGATTATGGGTTGTAAAACGCCATTTTCTTGGATAGAATTAGCCAATTCTTTTAATTTATCCTCATCAAAAACAAGACGAGGCTGGTAAGGGTTTTTTACAATTGTTGACAACTTAAGTTGAGTGATTTGTTCTACCATATTTTTCACTTTCTGTCAGTAAATTTTATTGTGCTCTATTTTACTGACAGATTTGTCAGTTCCTCTTTTTTTGTTCATCAATCCATTCTTTACGACTGTGAAGTGCTTTTTCATATCTTCCCATATCATCAGGACGGAAATAATCAGCATTTTTAATTTTATCAGGTAAGTACTGTTGGTTTACCCAGTGATTAGGAAAATTATGAGCATATTGGTATTCTACAGACCTTCCTAAATCTTTTGCCCCAGCGTAATGGCCATCCTGTAAGTGTGGTGGTACAGCAAGATTTCCATATTTTCCTAAATCAGCAATGGCTTCATCCATCGCTAAATAAGCCGCGTTTGATTTAGGGGATAAAGCCAAGTCAATAATGATATTGGCAAGGGGAATCCGTGCCTCAGGAAAACCGAGTTTTTCGGCTGCTGATAATGCTGTAACCGTATGAAGTGCGGCATCAGGATTTGCTAAACCAATATCTTCATAAGCCATAACGGTTAAGCGCCGGGCTAGACTCTGCAAATCTCCGCCCTCAATTAAACGAGCCGCATAGTGTAAACTTGCGTTGACATCAGAACCACGAATTGACTTTTGTAAAGCAGAAAGCAAGTCATAATGAGCATCGCCCTCTTTATCAAAAGTTGCAGCTTTTCTTTGTAAAGAATTTTCCATATCATCTAAAGTGACATGGTGTTCTTCTGAGGAAAGAACGGCTAATTCTAAGGCATTAAAAGTAGAACGTAAATCCCCATTAGTTGAATGAATTAAAAAGTAAAGTGCATCATCGTCAATGGTCACATCAAAATCAAATCCACGTTCTTTATCTTGTAAACTTAGGTTTACAGCAAATTCTAAATCTTCTGGTTCTAAAGGTTTTAATTCAAAAATCTGTACGCGAGAACGAATCGCTGGAACAACTGAAAAATAAGGGTTTTCGGTTGTTGCTCCAATTAAAATAATTTGTCCGTTTTCTAAAAGTGGTAAAAGAAAATCTTGTTTAGGTTTGTCTAGGCGATGAATTTCATCAAGTAATAAAACAAGCTGACCAGAAAATTCGGCTTCTGAGGCTATTTCTTGAAGTCTTTTTTTAGTGTCTGTCGTTGCATTAAATGTCCGAAATGCGACATTCATTGTTCCAGCAATTGCTGAAGCAATTGAAGTTTTACCAATGCCAGGAGGTCCGTAGAGAATCATACTTGAAAGAAGTTGAGTTTCGACCATTCGGCGAATGATTTTTCCTTTACCAACTAAATGTTTTTGTCCAACAATTTCATCAATATTTCGTGGTCTCATTCGTCTTGCAAGATTTTGTGCCATATTATTCTCCAATCCATAGGTTTACAACAAATGTAAATCTGGTTTACATAAGGCTTTTGTCTAGATAGAAAGTGAGAATGTAATCATCAATATGTTCACCATCAATGACAAATTCTTTTTTCAAACGTCCTTCTTCAACAAAGCCTAATTTATTATAAAGTTTCAAGGCTGCTGGATTTGAACCCATCACTTGAATTGTAATTTTTTTGAATCCTTCTTTTTTTGCAAAATCAATAAAGAAGTTTATTAGTGTAGTAGCCACGCCCTTACCTCTGGCTTCTTGTGCTGTCATAATGCCAAAGGTGACAGTATGTCTTCCAAATTCAGATTTGTGGCGGGGGCCGTAATCAAGTATTCCAAGAATTTCATCATTTTCTACTGCCAGAAAATAAGTGGTTCCAGTCATAATTTTACCGATAATTTTTTCTGCTGAGGAATCCATGACATGTGGAGTTGAAGCTAAGGTCCAATTTTCATTTTCCAATTGAGCAACTTTGACAAAGTCACGTGGTTCTATTTTTCTAATTTCCATTAAATCTTTCTCCAAATTCTAAAAAAATATCTATTTACACATTATAAACGTAAAAAAGCTATTAAATGAACTGATTTATTAAGTCTTGCGACTTTTCTAGAGCAAATTTTTGTTATAATTATTTTAACATAATATAAAGAGGGTGTGAACAATGGCTAAATTTGGGTTTTTAGATGTTTTGGAAGAAGTTTTAGAAAAAGGATTTACTTATGATTTTGAAATGAATTGGGATAAGCGTAATTTTGCGGTAGAAGTCAGCTTTTTACTAGAGGCAGAAAATAGTTCTGGAGCGCTTTTGACTGATGCAGAAGGAGTAGAATCAGCAGAAAATATCGTCTATGAGGATGCAGTTTTATTTTATAATCCCGCTAAATCACGTTTTGATGAAAATGATTATTTGGCAACAATTCCTTATGGTGAAAAAGGCTTATCTCGTGAATTTTTGGCTTATTTTGCTCAATTTTTACAAGAAAGTGCCGATCAAGGCTTGGATGATTTAATGGACTTTCTAGCTGATGAAGCTGCCGAAGAATTTTCAGTCAATTGGGATAAAGAAGCTTTTGAAAATGGCATTGCTGATTTATCTGAAACAGACTTTTATAAGTATCCAAGATATTAAGAAATTTAGAAAGATTTAAGAAATAAAAAATGAGTATTTTAAATGTAAAAAATCTATCCCACGGTTTTGGTGACCGCGCAATTTTTGAAGATGTAAGTTTCCGTTTGCTAAAAGGTGAGCACATCGGCTTTGTTGGGGCAAATGGTGAGGGTAAATCAACTTTCATGAATATTATCACAGGAACTCTGGTTCCTGATGAGGGAAAAGTAATCTGGTCTAAAAAACACCGGGTTGGCTATATGGATCAACACGCTGCGCTTGGAAAAGGTAAAACGACGCGTGAAGCATTGGCTGAGGCTTTTCAATATCTTTTTGATATAGAAGCGCAAATCAATGATACTTACATGAAAATGGCAGAAATGTCAGAAGATGAGATGAATGCTGCGCTTGAGAATGTAGGAGAACTTCAAGAAGAATTGGATAATAGTGACTTTTATCTCATTGATGCCAAAGTTGAAGAAACAGCACGAGGACTTGGTTTAACTCCTCTTTTGGATAAAGATGTAGCCGAGCTTTCTGGAGGGCAAAGAACAAAAATTTTACTTGGTAAACTTTTGCTTGAAAAACCAGATATCTTGCTTTTGGATGAACCAACAAACTATTTGGATGAAGAACATATTTTATGGTTGAAAAATTACCTTAAAAACTATGAAAATGCCTTTATTTTGATTTCGCATGATGTGCCATTTATGGATGAAGTGGTCAATATCATTTATCATGTGCATGGTCTAGGGATTACCCGCTATTCAATGGGGTATGCGGAATTTGAACGTGTCTTTGAAGAGAAAAAGGCACAGCTTGAATCTTTGCATAATGCGCAGGTCGCTGAACAAGCTAAACTTAAAGATTTCATTGCCCGTAAAAAAGCGAATGTGGCAACGTCTGGCCAAGCAAAAGCGCGTGAGAAAAAATTGGCGAAAATGGAAATTGTTGAGACTATTTCTGAAAAGCCAAAACCTCATTTTGATTTTAAATTTAGTAGAAAACCAAGTCGTCTCGTTTTTGAGGCAAAAGATTTAGTTATTGGTTACAATGAACCTTTGTCGTCAGAAATTAATTTAAAAGTAGAATCTGGACAAAAAATTGCCTTTATTGGTTCCAACGGGATTGGGAAATCGACTTTGCTCAAGAGTTTAATGGGCTTGATTCCGAGTCTTGATGGGGAAGTTGAAAAAGGAAATTTCCAAGATATTGCTTACTATGAGCAAGAAATCAAAAATCCTTCGCAAAAAACGGTACTTGATGATTTATGGGATGAGTATCCAAGTTGGAATCAAGCAGAACTCCGCGGGGCACTTGCTCGAGTGGGCTTGACGGCCAAACAAATTGAATCACGTGTTTATGTTCTTTCAGGTGGAGAACAAGCAAAATTACGTTTTGCTAAATTAATGAATACCGAATCTAACATTCTCATCTTGGATGAACCAACCAATCATTTGGACGTGGACGCTAAAGAAGAACTCAAACGTGCATTGATTGAATATCCGGGAACTGTTTTAATGGTTTCACATGAACCAGAATTTTATGAAGGTCTAGTTTCTGATGTCATTAACTGTGAAGAATGGACAACTCGTATTTTGTAATTACTGATTAATTCTTATGCTAGTTCATCTCTAATTTTTCTTAAAAATTGGTAGTTGAACTGCAGTTATACTAGCTTGCACAAACACAAGAAATGGTTTGCATGAAAAATTAAACAGTATTAGGAGAAAAATGACTCAGAAACTTCATCCTTGGGAAAATCCCGAACAAGATTATGCACGAACTTTGGCAAAACGCCGCTCAGAGCGGCGTTATCGGAGCTTACAGTTAGTAAAGACGCTTAAAATTTTACTGACAGAATTTAAAAAGTACGATGTGAACAATTTTAACTCAGAGATATTGAGTTGGATTGATTTGCTTGAAGATGCTGTTGAATATGTTGATGATGAAGATTTTAAGTCAGCAAAAAAATTTGTTTCGCGAATGCAAAGAGAACTAAAAAAACTTGAAAAGTAAATTTTTTACTGACAGAAAAGAGGACTTTAAGGGCACTATGAAAAGTTATAGTTTTCAAGCTGAACTGGAAATTATCGGTATCAATCCCTTTGTGGCTGTACCGCCAGATATTTTGCAGAAAATATTTCAGGATTCAGGACGAGAAAAATCGCCCATTCCTATTTGTGGTCAGATTAATGAAAAAACTTATCAGCAAAATCTAATGTTTTTCAAAGGGGATTGGCGCTTATATGTCAATACGACGATGCTGAAAAATTCGCCTAAAAGAATCGGGGAAATCTTTGATTTTACAATTTCCTATGATTCAGAGCCACGAATTGTCAAACAACCACAAGTTTTAAGTGAAGCATTAGCCAAAAATCCGGAAGCAAAAAAAGTATTTGACCAATTAATTCCCTCTAAACAAGTTGAAATTAATCGTTATATTGCAAGGTTGAAAACAGAAGAAGCTATCGAGCGAAATGTTAGGCGAGCGATTGGTTTCTTACTGGGAAAGAACTCTTTTGTAGGCCGAGATAAACCATAGAAAGAAAGATGAAATAAATGAATAATTGGAATTCAATCACAATAAAAATCAGTCGGGAAGCCGAAGAGGCCATTTCAGCTTTGCTGATAGAGGCGGGTTCAGCCGGCGTTGAAATTAATGACAGTGCTGATTATCTTAATCACGAAGACCAATTTGGCGAAGTTCTTCCTGAAATTGAACAATCTGGTTTTGTTGAAATTACTGCTTATTATCCAGAAAATATGCCAATTGTGGAACTCAAAGCCGAAATTGAACATAAAATCGCAAATTTGAGTGATTATTTTTCACTGACAGGTCTGTCAGTAACAACGAATAACCTGTCAGAAACAAATTGGGCAGAAGCTTGGAAAAAGTATTTTGAACCAGCACGAATTACGCATGATTTAACCATTGTGCCGAGTTGGACAGAGGATTACGTGGCGACAGGCTCTGAAAAATTGATTCGACTTGACCCTGGTATGGCTTTTGGGACTGGAACACATCCAACGACCAAAATGTCACTCTATGCCTTAGAACAAGTTCTTCGTGGTGGAGAAACGTTACTTGACGTTGGAACAGGTTCGGGCGTGCTGTCAGTTGCAGCTTCATATCTTGGGGCAGCAGAAATATTTGCTTATGATATTGATGAAGTGGCTGTGCGTGTGGCTTTAGAAAATATTGAACTCAATCCTGGTCATGAAAAAATTCACGTTTCAGCAAACAATCTGCTTGAAGGAATTGACAAAAAAGCGGATGTCATTGTGGCTAATATTTTGGCTGATATCCTTGTTTTAATGACAGAAGACGCATTCCGCTTGGTCAAAGAAGAAGGCTATCTCATTATGTCAGGAATTATTGCTGACAAAGCGGACATGGTCATTGCATCAGCAGAAAAAGCTGGATTTTTCCTTGAAACACGAATGATTCAAGGCGAATGGAACTGCCTGATTTTCAAGAAAACAGAAAATCGTGAAGGCGTCATTGGTGGATAAAAGGCTTAAATAAAGTCGTTTATCTTTCAGTCAATGGAGAAGCACAATAAAGAAAAGATTAGATTCAAAACTTTATTCTAAGAAATGATTGGAAAAAAATATGGCCAACCAATATTTTGTATTTAAAAAATCACCAGAACTGGGCGAAGAATTTATCATTGAAAATCAAGCAGCAGCTCATCATATTTTCACTGTGATGCGGGCTAAAAGTGGTGACCAAATCCGTCTTGTTTTTACTGATGGTGAAATTGGGCTGTCAGAAGTCATTTCGCCAAGTGACCAATCAGTGAAGCTGATAAAATTACTGACAGAGTCCTCAGAATTGCCTGTTCAAATTACAGTAGCTGTAGGATTTCCTAAAGGGGATAAGCTCGATTTTATTGTTGAAAAATCAACAGAATTAGGAGCTACAGCCATTTGGTCAGCACCTTTTAAAGCTTCTGTCAGTAAATGGGACAAGAAAAAACTGACAAAAAAACAAGAAAAATTGGAAAAAGTTGCTCTAGGAGCAGCCGAACAATCACGCAGACAAATGATTCCAGAACTTCAACTTTTTGAGCAATTTACTGATTTACTTGATAAATTTTCTGATTTTGACCAAGTTCTTATCGCTTATGAAGAATCAGCAAAAATGGGTGAGAAAACAATGTTCAAACAAGCACTGACAGAAATGTCACCCAACCAAAAAGTGCTTATCATTTTTGGACCAGAAGGCGGAATTAGTCCAGACGAAATCACAAAATTTTCCGATTTAGGTGCAAAAATGATTGGCTTAGGGCCGCGAATTTTAAGAGCAGAAACGGCTCCATTATATGCCCTCTCAAGTATTTCAGCTTATTTTGAATTATTATAAATAAAGAAAAATTTTTAGGAAATCGATTATGAAAAAACGTGCACAACGTAACAAAAAACGAATTCGCTGGGCTTCAGTTCTCACAGTTTTCGTTCTTTTAATTGGAATAATTGCAATTGCTTTTGCTGGGGTTCATTTGTTAAGTCCTAAAACAAATACAAGCCCAAAAATCAGTCAAACTTCAAGTCAAGAAAAAGCAAAAAGCACTGCCTCATCTAGTGCTTCTCAACCAAAAGAAACAAAATGGCTGGCTGGATCAAATGAAAATCAACTGCCCATTTTGATGTTTCATTATGTCACTTCAAGGGCTGATCAGCTCCCACAAGATAGTAATAACATCAATATTGTAACCTTTGAAAATGAATTAAAAGCGCTGAAAGAAAAAGGCTACACAACGGTTAGTGGCTCAGATGCCGAAAAAATTCTAACGACCAAAGAAAAACCAAGTGATAAAATGGTTTGGCTTACTTTTGATGATGGTTCAGTCACAATGTATACTGAAATTTTCCCTTTATTGAAAAAATACAATATGCACGCCACGAATTTTATTATTACAGGTTATGTGAATAAAGGCCAAGGCGGAATTTTGACCTGGGAACAAATCAAGGAAATGAAAGCAAGTGGACTTGTTGATTTTGGCAGTCATACGGTCAGCCATCCTGATTTAGGAAAGCTCACTTTGGAAGCTCAACGAACAGAACTTGAACAATCAAAAGCAGATTTAGATAAAAACCTCGAGCAAAAAACAGATATCATCTGTTATCCAGCAGGGGGTTATAACCAGAATACCTTGAATTTAGCTAACGAGTTAGGTTATAAGTTTGGTTTGCTTGACCCGGGCCGTAACGGTGCTGTCGCAATAGCAGCCAAAGAAAGTGATGGTCTATTAACGCTACCACGCTTTAGAATGATGAGTTCTACCACAACTGAGCAAATGCTACAAATGATTCAACCCTCAACCGATTATAATGAAAAAAATAAATAAACTCCGAATAATCGGAGTTTTATCTTTAGTTTTGCAATAGTCATCCTTTTGCTTAACCTACAAATGTGATAGAATAGATTAAATTAAGTGAAATAAACCTTAACTTACAAAATATGATGAGATGATATATTAATCTAAATAAGGAGGAAAACTGGTCACCATTTTAGAGTCATTTTTAAAATGGTCTAGTATCTAAAGTTATGCCTAAAGAACCAGACTTAACCGGAGCAGAAGTTGTCAATATCTGTTCTGACTACATGAATGAAACAGACCTTTTACTCGTAGAAAAAGCACTTGCTTGTGCTTCACTTGCCCATGCAGACCAATATCGTGCATCAGGAGAAGCTTACTTTGTCCACCCTACCCAAGTTGCAGGAATTTTAGCCAAATTAAAACTGGATGCTGTTACCGTTTCCTGTGGTTTTTTGCATGATGTTGTTGAAGATACCAATTTTACCCAAGGTGATTTGCAAGAATTATTTGGCGACGAAATTGCTGAAATTGTTGATGGAGTTACTAAGTTAGGTAAAGTTGAGTATAAGTCACACGAAGAACAATTGGCTGAAAATCACCGTAAGATGCTTATGGCTATGTCCAAAGACATTCGTGTTATTTTGGTCAAATTGGCTGACCGCTTGCACAATATGCGCACGCTTAAACATCTCAGACCAGATAAACAAAAGCGGATTTCACGTGAAACCATGGAAATTTATGCCCCTCTTGCTCATCGCTTGGGGATTGCCAGTATCAAGTGGGAATTAGAAGATTTATCATTCCGTTATCTTGAAGAAGCAGAATTTTATCGCATTCGTGGTCTCATGAATGAAAAAAGAACAGCTCGTGAAGCGCTTGTTGCTGAAGTAATTGGTAAATTACAAGAACGAGTCGAAAAAGCTGGAGTTGACGCAGAAATTTATGGTCGTCCAAAACATATTTATTCTATTTATCGTAAAATGCACGATAAGAAGAAACGTTTTGATGAGATTTATGACCTGATTGCCATTCGTTGTATCACAGAAACAACAAGTGACGTTTACACGACTTTAGGTTATATTCATGACCTTTGGAAACCAATGCCGGGTCGTTTTAAAGATTACATTGCCAATCCAAAAGCCAATGGTTATCAATCTGTCCATACAACCGTTTATGGTCCCAAAGGGCCAATGGAATTCCAAATTAGAACACGAGAAATGCACCAAATCGCTGAGTTTGGGGTTGCCGCTCACTGGGCTTACAAACAAGGGATTAAAGCAAAAGTTGATGTTCATGAAATTTCTGAAACCTTGAATTGGATTCATGAACTTGTGGAATTGCGTGAAGAAGCTGGTGATTCAGCAGAAGATTTTGTCAAAGCCGTTCAAGAAGATATTTTATCAGATAAGATTTATGTCTTCACTCCAAATGGTGAAGTCCAAGAATTACCAAGAGGTTCAGGTCCTATTGACTTTGCTTATGCTATCCATACAAAAGTTGGTGACCATGCGACTGGAGCGAAAGTAAATGGACGAATGAAACCATTATCTGTTCAACTAAAAACAGGTGATCGGGTTGAAATTATTACCAGCTCAAGCTCTTTTGGACCAAGCCGTGACTGGATTAATCTAGTTAAAACTAATAAAGCTAGAAACAAAATCAAACAATTCTTTAAGAACCAAGATAAAGAATTGTCGGTCAATAAAGGCCGTGAAATGTTACAAGAAGCTTTGGAAGAAGGTGGATTTGTACCAAATCAGTATTTAGATAAGAAACATCTAGATGAAGTCTTCAATAAGATTAGCTACCGTAATGCGGAAGCTTTGTATGCGGCGATTGGATTTGGTGAGCTTTCAGCAACAACAATTGCCAATCGTTTAACTGAAAATGAACGTCGTGAAGTTGAGAGAGCCAAACAAAAAGCCGAAGCCGAAGAGCTGATGAAGGGTGAAGTTAAACGCGAATCAAGTAAAAACATCATGAAGATTCGTCACGATGGTGGAGTCAGTGTTTCAGGGATTGATAGCCTACTAGTTCGTATCGCCAAATGTTGTAATCCTGTTCCAGGGGACCCAATTGTGGGGTATATTACAAAAGGGCGTGGTGTTTCAGTTCATAGAGCTGATTGTCAAAATGTGCGAAGTATGGAAGACTTTGAACAAAGACTTGTTGAAGTTGAATGGGATGATTCAGAAAACTTAGTGAAAGAATATGTCGCTAATATTGATGTCTATGGCTTTAATCGTCCTGGATTACTCAATGATGTGATGCAAGTTTTATCAAATTCTACTAAAAATTTGATTTCAATTAATGCTCAACCCACTAAAGATAAAAAAATGGCGAATATTCACATCGCTTTAGGCATTAAAAATCTATCAGATTTGACTTTGATTGTTGATAAAATCAAAATGACCCCAGATGTTTATTCTGTAAAACGGACAAATGCTTAAAAAAAGAGCTTGACTTAGTCAAGCTCTTTTAAATTACTTTCTTTAATAATATAATTGGGACGTTTTTTTGTTTCCAGGAATATTTTAGCGATATATTTACCAATAATTCCAAGAGAGAGAAGTTGTAAGCCGCCCAAAAGTAAAATCAAAACAATCAAAGTTGGAAAACCTTGAACAGGGTCACCAAAAATCAGCGTTTTAAGAAGATAAAAAATACTGAGTAAAAGTGAGGCTAAAAAACTAAAAAAACCAACAAATGTCGCAATATTGAGCGGCATTTCCGAAAAATTTATAATCCCATCAATAGAATAACGGAGAAGTTGACTAAAAGACCAAGAAGTTTGACCAGCACTTCGTTCGTGATTTTCGTATTCTAAATAAGTTACATCATAACCGACCCAAGAAAAAAGTCCTTTTGAAAAACGATTATTTTCTCTGAGTGTCAAAATACTATCCACAACTTGACGAGTCATAAGCCGAAAATCTCTGGCTCCGTCTACAATAGGTGTAGTCGATACTTTATTAATAATCTTATAAAAAAGTCGAGAGAAAAATGAAATCAGTGGAGATTCACCAGAACGTGAAATTCTGCGAGCACCAACACTATCATAGCCTTCTTGAAGTTTCTGATACATAGAAACAATTAGTTCAGGTGGATCTTGTAAATCAACATCCATTACTGTAACAAGTGGCTCTGTAGTAGCTTCTAAGCCAGCAAGTAAAGCTGCTTCTTTACCAAAATTTCTTGAGAAACTAATGTAGTTAATATTGTCAACTTGACTCGCTAATTTTTTTATAAGAGGAAGCGTGTGGTCACTAGAACCGTCGTTTACAAAGTAAAAAACCTTTTTTAGCTCAAGTTTTTCTGTTTTGTCATTTACCTCTTTAATAAAGAGCTCAATCGTTTCTTCTTCGTTATAAACGGGGACAACAATCGCTAATTCTTCCATTTTTTTCCTTTATTGTTTTTTTATCTTATCTTAGTACCTATTTATGATAATACCTAAAGAGTCCTGTGATGTCAAGCTTCCTTTTGATGTTATTAAAATGAAGAAATGCCCAAAGAGAGCTGATTAAAATTGAACTTTTTGTGCTATACTGTCAGTAAAGAGATTATCATAGGAGTGAAATATAAAGATTATGAAAATAGTAATTCAACGTGTAAAGTCAGCTTCTGTCAGTATTGATGGAGTCATTAAGGAAAAAATTAATCAAGGCTTTTTATTGTTGGTTGGGGTTGAAGATGCTGACAGCAATTTTGATTTGGATTATGCAGTACGTAAAATCGCGCAAATGCGAATTTTTTCAGATGAAGCTGATAAAATGAATCTCTCCGTTCAAGATATTCAAGGAGAGATTTTATCAATTTCTCAGTTTACTTTGTATGCGGAAACTAAAAAAGGGAATCGTCCGAGCTTTTCTGCAGCAGGAAAACCTGATTTTGCTAAAGCAATGTATGAAAAATTTAATGATAGCTTAGCTCAGATTGTGCCGGTTAAAGCAGGAGTTTTTGGGGCAGATATGCAAGTTGAATTGATAAATGATGGTCCTGTCACTATTATTTTAGATACGAAAGAAGCTAGAAAAAATGCCTAAAAGACTGCAAAAAAGTAGCGTAAAAAAGCGGGTTTCTGTTCGCTCTGTCAGTAAAATAAAAACTTATCAGGCCTCAGAAAAGCCTGACCAAATTGGTGAAATCTGGCAAAATAATATTATTCAATCCCTTGATGAAGATTATTTAAAGGAACAGGCAAGAAAACAACAAAGTCAAAACCTGACTGAACGTCAGAAACGAAAAATTGAGGAAATGCAAAGCAATCCGGAGATGATTCAAGCGCGTGAAGAACTTAAAGAAGAGTTTCTCAATACGCATCCACAATATGCCAAGATGACGAGTGAAGAATTGCAAGAATCAATGACTCATCATGCTTTAGAAGATGAAAAGCTTAGAAAACAAAAGCTCCGTCATCACATTGAAGCATTTGCTGACGGAATTATTGCGGTTATCATTACAATTATGCTCCTTGAAATTCCTGTCCCTTCTGGTAATCAAGGTTATTGGGAGTTCATCAGTTCAGTTGGAATCTTCTTAGTTAGTTTTGTTGTTACAGCTAATTTTTGGTTCAATCGTCACAAGATTTTTGCTCTGACAGAGGAAATTACGGAAAAAATCATTGTTCAAGATTTTATCTTTATTGGTTTGCTTTCACTAATTCCGCTGTTGACCAAATGGATTATGGTTGCTCCAACATCATTTAGTGCCCTGAATTTTGGTCTGGTTTTGATTGTGATTTTACTTCAGCAGGAGCTTTTAAGTTATTCAATTACTAAAGATCATTTTCATAAAATGCCTAAATCATTTAAATTCTGGCGTCGTGTTTGGTTAATCAGGCTATTTTCAACTATTCTAATGAATGTTGTCATCATGATTATTGCCATTATTTTTCCATTTTATGGACATTGGCTCTTTGTTATTGTTCCTATTTTTAACTTTTTGTTCCGCATGGTTAATGACCGCAATCAGGAGGAAGAAGTTTATGCTGCTACACGTTCTATCGGTGTTCCTTATTTGAAAGAAGGTTAATAATGACTGTAAAAAATATTATTTTTGATTTAGGTGGTGTAATTTTAGACTTAGGTTTTGAACGAATGGTCAACTCCTTTGAGAACTTAGGAATAAAAGATTTTTCTGCTTATTTTAATCCGCAAAAGCAAGTCGATTTTTTTGAGGAATTAGAATTAGGCCTTATTTCTCCCGAAATTTTTTATGACAAGTTTAGAGAAGCAACAAATAGCCAACTGACAGATGAAATAATTGAAGAAAATTGGAATTTAATTCTAAAAGATTTCCAAAAAGAACGAATGGATTTACTGACAGAGCTGTCAGCAGATTTTTCACTCTATCTTTTTTCAAATACGAATGCTATTCACGCTAAGTGTTTTGAGCAACGTTGTATTGAAGAAATGGGTCAGCCTCTATCAACTTATTTTAGAAAAACCTATTATTCACATGATTTGCATTTAAGAAAGCCAACAGTTGAAAGTTTTCAAGAGGTTCTTCGTCAGTCAAATTTAAAGGCTGATGAAACTTTATTTGTTGATGACAATGCGGATAATATCTTGGGGGCGCAAGCAGCAGGTTTGAAAACGTATCATCTAAAGGCACCAAAAGTACTGACAGAACTCAATTTTCAAGAAATAATTTACTGACAAGTCTGTCAGTAATTTTTTTTGGAAAAAATATTTTTATACTGCATAAAGTTAGTTCTTGACAATTGTCAGACAATTCGGTAAAATACAGTTTATTGAAATTATTTAGTTACAAATTCAGAAAAATGAGGATTTATTATGGGATTTATGAGAAAAGCTGATTTTGAGCTTTATCGAGATGCAGATAAACACTATAATCAGGTGTTAACCACACGTGATTTTCTTGCACTAGGTGTTGGAACAATTATTTCGACTTCTATTTTTACTTTACCAGGTCAGGTCGCTGCTCAATTTGCAGGCCCAGGTGTTGTCTTTTCTTACCTGCTTGCTGCATTGGTCGCTGGTTTTGTTGCCTTGGCTTATGCTGAAATGTCAACAGTGATGCCATTTGCGGGTTCAGCCTATTCTTGGATTTCAGTCTTATTTGGCGAAGGTTTTGGTTGGATTGCTGGTTGGGCTTTGCTTGCGGAATATTTTATTGCCGTTGCCTTTGTTGGTTCAGGCTTCTCAGCAAATCTGCAACAATTGCTAGCGCCACTCGGTTTCCATCTACCAAAAGTATTGGCCAATCCATTTGGTACAGACGGTGGAGTTGTCGATATTATTTCACTTTTAGTCATTTTACTCTCGGCAATTATTGTCTTTCGTGGGGCATCTGATGCTGGACGAATCAGTCAAATTCTTGTTGTGCTTAAAGTAGCAGCTGTTATTGCTTTCATTATCGTTGGGATTACGGTCATTAAGCCAGCAAATTACCATCCATTTATTCCACCACACAATCCCAAAACAGGTTTTGGTGGCTTCTCGGGAATCTGGTCTGGGGTGTCAATGATTTTCTTGGCCTATATCGGTTTTGATTCAATTGCAGCCAATTCAGCGGAAGCTAAAAACCCCCAAAAAACAATGCCACGTGGAATTATTGGGTCGCTTCTGATTGCTGTTGTTCTATTTGCAGCAGTAACCTTGGTACTTGTAGGGATGCATCCTTACTCAGCCTATGCAGGAAATGCAGCGCCAGTTGGTTGGGCTCTTCAACAATCAGGTTATTCTGTTTTATCAGAAGTTGTAACAGCTATTGCACTTGCCGGAATGTTTATCGCTCTTTTGGGAATGGTTCTTGCAGGTTCACGTTTGCTTTATGCTTTTGGACGCGATGGACTTTTACCTAAAGGTTTGGGTAAAATGAATGCTCGAAATCTTCCAGCAAATGGTGTGTGGACCTTAGCCGTTGTTGCTATTGTCATCGGGGCATTCTTCCCCTTTGCTTTCCTTGCTCAACTTATTTCAGCAGGAACTTTGATTGCTTTCATGTTTGTTACACTTGGAATCTATTCACTTCGTCGTCGTCAAGGAAAAGATTTGCCAGAAGCAACTTACAAAATGCCTTTCTACCCAGTTTTACCAGCTCTTGGTTTTATTGGTTCACTATTTGTATTTTGGGGATTGGATGTGCAAGCAAAACTTTATTCAGGAATTTGGTTCCTTATTGGAATTTTGATTTATTTTGCTTATGGAAATCGTCGAAGCAGAAAATCAGAAGAAAAATAAAAAGATATTATAAAAAATGGGCTCAAAATCTTTTGGAACCATTTTTTTGTCATCATTTTGGAGCGGACAAAAATTGCTAAAATTACTAAAATAAGTTAAAATAGGGAAGTTATCAGCAACTATGATATGAGGAGTAAATTATCCAAAAATGAAAGAATATGAAAAACAACATCGAATCTTTTATGTCTTTTTACGCAATCTTGTCGCTTTTTTACTTTTGATTTTGAATGGAAAAAGTAAATACTACAATGTTGACCGAATTCCTAAAGATGAAAATTATATATTAGTCGCCCCTCACCGAATGGCTTGGGAGCCAGTTTGGTTTGCTTTTGCAACTCGTCCTAAACAATTTATTTTCATGGCGAAAAAAGAATTGTTTAAAGGATTTGGAGGTTGGTGGATTAAAATGTGTGGTGCCTTTCCAGTTGACCGCGAAAATCCAGGAACTAAGCCTTTAAAACATGCGGTTAAAATGCTTAAAGAATCAGATAAATCAATGATTATGTTTCCATCAGGAAGTCGTCATAGTGCAGAGATGAAAGGTGGCGTTGCGGTCATTGCTAAAATGGCAAAAGTCCGAATTGTACCTGCCGTCTATCAAGGGCCTTTGACGATGAAAGGTGTTTTCAAGCGCCAAAAAGTTTCAATAAATATTGGACATCCAATTGATATTTCAGATATTAAAAAAATGGATGAAGCAGGCATTGCCGAAGTTAACCGTCGAATGGAAGTTGCTTTTGCAGAGCTTGATAGAGAATTGAACCCAGATTTTCATTATGAAGCAAAATAAAAAAACCTAGCAAATTGATTTGCTAGGTTTTTTTTTTGACTTATTCTGAATCAAAAAGTCCTGCTTCTGTCAGATTGAAATCAGACAGAAAGTTCAAAATAATTGATTTTTCTTGTTCATTATATTTATCGAAAATTTGTCCAAGTTTAATACCCATGATTTTATGCATTTTATCGTGAATGGTCGCTACTTTTCGACCTTTGACTGTCAGGTGATAGAAAATTTTCTTTTTATCACTTTCAGATTGATAAGTAGTTAAAAACTGATATTTGATTAAATTTTGGACAGCACGAGTCACTCCGCCGCGAGTGACGGATAATTTTGTGGCTAATTCAATACCGGTTAAATCTTCTTTGGTCAAAGCTGACAAAATGTGAAGGGCAACAACTGACAAAGTCAAAACTTCTTTTTCTAATTTATCATTATCTAATTGAGCTAAAATCCAGCTTCTTTCCTGAGAACGATTGTCAGTTGCATGTCGTAACTCACGCAATTCTTTTGAAATTTGTTGGTTTAGGTCTGCTGAGGTCATCTTATCCATGCTTACATTATACAATAAAAGGGAATTAGAAGTCTTTCCCAAATTTTTCTGCACTGGTAAATGCTTTTTCTTTTAATTCATCCGCACGTTCTGGGTAGCGAGCATATCCTTCTACGAAAAGTTGTTGACGGTTCTCGTCAGTAATTCCTACCATTTTCATTGTTTGGTCAATATAAGCAGCACCTAAATCGTTAGCCATATGTGTTGGGTCTTGTTCATTATGATAAAATCCTCCAGCTGATTGAATGTGAAGCGATTTTTTTCCTTCAAGTAAGCCAATCGGACCATTTTCAGTATAACGGAAAAGTTTTCTAGGCACAGCAATAACATCAATATATTGTTTCAATTCAGCAGTGACAAAGCCGTTGTACATCGGGTTGACGAAAACATATTTGTCAGCTGATAGAAATTCTTCTAAATATTCTTCGTGTCGATGTAGTAAATTTTTATCATCAGTACTCAGTGTATCAGGAGCATATTTATTACGTTTCCAAGCAGCAAAAGTTTCATTATCAAGAGCTGGGACCTTTTCTGAAAATAAATCACGGATGATTATTTTATCTAAAGGATGAGACTCTTGATAAGATTTTTTGAATTCTTCTACTGTAGCAAGAGACCAGCTAAAGTCGTCAGTATGTGGGTGAGCTAAAATTATAAGTAAAGTTGTCATTTTTTTATTCTTCTTCCTTTTTGTTGATAAGCAACATTATAAACTTAATTTTGTTGCTTGTCAACATGAAAACGAATTAAATTCGAATTATTTGTGGTATTTCAGTTTGTAAAAGCTATGTAAAAGTGTTACAATTAATGGTAATATCCACTTATTTTGTGAAAGAGAAATTATGCCGAATATTATTAGAAAACTTGTCGAAAACGACAAAAAAGAGCTCAAAAAACTCAATAGAATGGCGCTTCAAGTTGAAAGTTTCGCTGATGAAATGGAACATTTGACTGATGAGCAATTGAAAGCCAAAACTCCCGAATTAAAAGCACGTATTGCAAAAGGAGAAAGTCTTGATGATCTTCTCTATGAAGCATTTGCTGTCTGTCGTGAAGCGGCCCGCCGTGTGCTTGGGTTGTACCCTTTCCACGTTCAAATTATGGGTGGGATTGTCTTACATAATGGTGACGTTCCCGAAATGCGTACTGGTGAAGGTAAAACTTTAACTGCGACAATGCCAGTTTATCTTAACGCTTTGTCAGGTAAAGGCGTTCACGTTGTTACTGTCAATGAATATTTGGCAACACGTGATATGACTGAAATGGGTGAACTTTACAGCTGGCTTGGATTGACTGTTGGTTTGAACTTGAATTCAAAATCACCAGAAGAAAAACGTGAAGCTTACAACTGTGACATCACTTATTCAACATCAGCTGAGCTTGGCTTTGATTATCTTCGTGATAACATGGTGACACGTGCCGAAGATATGGTTCAAAAGCCATTGAACTATGCACTTGTCGATGAAGTTGACTCAATCTTGGTCGATGAAGCCAGAACACCTTTGATTATTTCTGGACAAGCTGAAAGTTCATCAGCACTTTACTATCGTGCTGACCAATTTACTAAGACATTAAAAGGTCAAAACTTGAATGTTGCTACTTCTGAATATGAAGAAGGCGACGATTACAAGATTGATTTACAATCAAAAACAATTTCCTTAACTGAAGAAGGAATTGATAAGGCCGAAAAATTCTTCCAAATCGAAAATCTTTATGATATGGAAAATGTTGCCTTAACTCACTTTGTAGATAATGCTTTACGTGCCAACTTTATCATGCTTCACGACATCGACTATATGGTTGATGAAAACCAAGAAGTTTTGATTATTGACCAATTTACTGGACGTACGATGCCTGGACGTCGCTATTCTGATGGTCTTCATCAAGCAATTGAAGCTAAAGAAGCTGTGCCGATTCAAGACGAATCAAAAACAATGGCTTCAATTACGATTCAAAACTACTTCCGGATGTATAAAAAACTGTCAGGGATGACAGGTACTGCTAAAACCGAAGAAGAAGAATTCCGTGAGATTTATAACATTCAAATCACACCAATTCCAACAAACCGTCCTGTTCAACGTTTAGACCATCCAGATTTACTTTACCCAACTTTGGAAGCTAAATTTAAAGCAGTTATTGATGATATTAAACGTCGTCATGCTGAAGGTCAACCAATATTGATTGGTACTGTTGCTGTCGAAACTTCCGAATTGATTTCTAAGAAATTGGTTGAAGCAAAAATTCCTCACGAAGTTTTGAATGCGAAAAATCACTTCCGTGAAGCACAAATCATCATGAATGCGGGTCAACAAGGAGCAGTAACGATTGCGACCAACATGGCCGGTCGTGGGACTGATATCAAGCTTGGGCCTGGTGTAATTGATCATGCAGACCCTGAATTCCGAGGTCTTGCTGTTATTGGTACTGAGCGTCATGAATCTCGTCGTATTGATAATCAATTACGTGGTCGTTCTGGACGTCAAGGTGACCCAGGGGTTTCACAATTCTATCTTTCTCTTGAAGATGAATTAATGAAACGTTTTGGTTCGGAACGTGTTTCAGCTTTCCTAGATAGAATGCGTATTTCTGGTGAAGATGCTGTCATCAAATCTGGCTTGATTACTCGTCAGATTGAAAGTTCACAAAAACGTGTCGAAGGAAATAACTACGATTCTCGTAAACAAGTCTTGCAATATGATGATGTCATCCGTGAGCAACGTGAAGTTATTTATGCGCAACGTCAGGAAGTTATCTTGGCTACAGAAGATATGACTCCTGTTTTGATGGGCATGTTCAAGCGAACAATTGATCGTCAAGTGGATGGTCATGAACTTGCAGGAAGTCTTAAAGATGAAGAAAATGTCAAAAATCTCTTGCAAACATTACACAATACAATGTTGCCAGAAGATGGCATTGAATTGTCTGAACTGACAGGCTTGTCAGTACAAGCAATGAAAGATTTGATTTTTGATAAAGTCAAAGCTCGTTATGCTTCACAAATGGAAAAATTATCTGACCCAGAACGTCAGTTGGAATTCCAACGTGCAGTTATCTTACGAGTTGTTGATAATAACTGGTCAGAACACATTGATGCGCTTGACCAAATGCGTCAATCAGTAGGACTTCGTGGTTATGCCCAAAATAACCCTATTGTTGAATATCAAGAAGAATCATATAAAATGTACAATAATATGATTGGTGCGATTGAATTTGAAGTGACTCGTTTGATGATGAAAGCTCAAATTCAACCACAAACGGCAATCCGTCAGGAAGCGCCAAGAATGACAACCACAGCTTCACAAGAAAATATTACAAATGTTGATACTGAACATTCTGTCAGTGAAGAAATTTCATTTGAAAATGTTGGACGTAACGACCTTTGTCCTTGTGGTTCTGGTAAGAAGTTTAAAAATTGTCACGGACGTACACATATTGCCTAAAAGGCCAATTAATTTACTGACAGCTCTGTCAGTAAATTTTTTTATCACTAATGGACGCAAATAAGTATAGAATTAAATAAATTTTTGATACAATAGATAAAATAACAAAGCGAAATACGAGGAATTGGAATGAGTTTTAAAGAAATAAGTCCTAAGATAAATATTGATGCGATTAAGATGTTGGGACATCTCAACAGTGAGCAACAAGAAAAAAAATTGCAACGAGATAAAGAACTTGAAGCAATTATAAAAGGTGAAGATGACCGTTTACTCTTGATTATTGGGCCATGTTCGTCAGACAATGAAGAAGCAGTTTTAGAATATGCTCGCCGTTTAGCTAAACTTCAAGAAGCAGTTAAAGATAAAATTTTTATGGTCATGCGTGTCTATACTGCAAAACCCCGTACAAATGGCGATGGCTATAAAGGATTGATTCACGAACCAGATGCTGATGGTCATACCGATTTAATCAATGGAATCAAAATGGTTCGTGACTTACATTACAAGGTCATCACTGAAACTGGTTTGACAACTGCTGATGAAATGCTTTACCCAGAAAATCTTCCAATGGTAGATGATTTGGTCAGCTACCATGCAATTGGTGCACGTTCTGTTGAAAATCAACAACACCGTTTTGTTGCATCTGGGATTGATGTGCCAACTGGTTTGAAAAATCCAACATCAGGAAATTTGAAAGTGATGTTTAATGGAATTTACGCGGCTCAACAATCACAAGATTTCCTCTTTGGTCGTGCAGAAGTTCAAACATCAGGAAATCCTTTAGCACATGCGATTTTGCGTGGTGGACAAGATGAAAATGGAAAATATCATCCAAACTACTACACTGATAACTTGCTTGATACAATTGAAATTTATGAAAAAATGGGCTTGAAAAATCCTTTTATTGTCATTGATACAAACCATGATAACTCTGGTAAGAAATTTATGGAACAAATCCGTATTGTTCGTCAAACCTTAGTTAATCGTGACTGGGATGATAAAATTCGCCAAAATGTTCGTGGCTTCATGATTGAATCTTACCTAGAAGATGGTCGCCAAGATAAACCAGAAGTATTTGGTAAATCAATTACTGACCCATGTTTAGGTTGGGATAAAACAGAAGCACTTGTTCAAGAAATTTACGAAGCTGAAAACAAAAATAACTAAAAATAAAAGCTGTCAGAACTGACAGCTTTTTTTCAGCTCATTTTCTTCAGGAAAATAATATAAAAAATACTTATTTGATGATAAAAGAAATCAAAGTCTAGCAACCATTCAAAAGCAGCCATGAAAAAAATAATGAAAAATTAACAGCAGATATTGCAAACCCTTTCGTTTTGTGGTACAATTTCAAGAGTGATAGATATTTTAGATATCGTCAATAAAAATGAAAAAACATCTAAGGAGAACCATAAAAATGGCATCTAAAGAATTCCACATCGTTGCAGAAACTGGTATCCATGCACGTCCAGCTACATTGCTTGTGCAAACAGCTTCAAAATTCACATCAGAAATCACTTTGGAATACAAAGGTAAATCAGTAAACCTTAAATCAATCATGGGTGTTATGTCACTCGGTGTTGGTCAAGGCGCTGACGTTACTATTTCAGCTGAAGGTGCAGATGCTGACGATGCAATCTCAACAATCGCTGAAACAATGACTAAAGAAGGACTCGCAGAATAATCATGACAACTATGCTTAAAGGTATCGCCGCATCATCAGGTGTAGCAGTAGCTAAGGCATACTTGCTTGTCCAACCAGATTTGTCTTTCGAAACAAAGACAATTGCTGATACAGCTAATGAAGAAGCTCGCCTTGATGCAGCACTTGCTACATCTCAAAGCGAGCTTCAACTTATTAAGGACAAAGCAGTAACAACCCTTGGTGAAGAAGCAGCATCTGTATTTGACGCTCATATGATGGTCCTCGCTGACCCAGATATGACTGCTCAAATTAAAGCAGTAATCAACGACAAAAAAGTTAACGCTGAATCAGCCCTCAAAGAAGTAACTGATATGTTTATCGGTATCTTTGAAGGAATGACTGATAATGCTTATATGCAAGAACGTGCAGCTGACATTAAAGACGTTACAAAACGTGTTTTGGCTCACCTTCTTGGTGTTAAATTGCCAAGTCCAGCGCTTATCGATGAAGAAGTAATCATCGTAGCAGAAGACTTGACACCATCTGATACAGCCCAATTGGACAAGAAATTCGTTAAAGCCTTTGTTACTAACATTGGTGGACGTACTTCTCACTCTGCAATTATGGCTCGTACTTTGGAAATTCCTGCTGTTCTTGGAACAAATAATATTACTGAACTTGTTTCTGAAGGTCAACTTTTGGCTGTTTCAGGATTGACTGGTGAAGTAATTCTTGATCCATCTACTGAACAACAAAGCGAATTCCGCAAAGCTGGTGAAGCTTATGCTGCTCAAAAAGCAGAATGGGCTGCTCTTAAAGACGCTGAAACTGTTACAGCTGACGGACGTCATTATGAGCTTGCTGCTAATATCGGAACACCTAAAGACGTTGAAGGTGTTAACGATAACGGTGCTGAAGCAATTGGTCTTTATCGTACAGAATTCTTGTACATGGATGCACAAGATTTCCCTACAGAAGATGACCAATACGAAGCATATAAAGCTGTACTTGAAGGAATGAACGGTAAACCAGTTGTTGTCCGTACAATGGACATCGGTGGTGACAAAACATTGCCTTACTTTGACCTTCCTAAAGAAATGAACCCATTCCTCGGATGGCGTGCACTTCGTATCAGCCTTTCAACAGCTGGTGACGGAATGTTCCGTACACAATTGCGTGCACTTTTGCGTGCTTCTGTACACGGACAACTTCGTATCATGTTCCCAATGGTTGCTCTCGTAACTGAGTTCCGTGCAGCTAAGAAGATTTATGACGAAGAAAAAGCAAAATTGATTGCTGAAGGTGTTCCAGTTGCAGATGGTATCGAAGTAGGTATCATGATTGAAATTCCAGCAGCAGCAATGCTTGCAGACCAATTTGCTAAGGAAGTTGATTTCTTCTCAATTGGTACAAACGACCTCATCCAATATACAATGGCTGCAGACCGTATGAATGAACAAGTTTCTTACCTTTACCAACCTTACAATCCATCAATCCTTCGTTTGATTAACAATGTAATCAAAGCAGCTCACGCTGAAGGTAAATGGGCTGGTATGTGTGGTGAAATGGCCGGCGACCAAACTGCTGTACCATTGCTTATGGGTATGGGGCTTGACGAATTCTCTATGTCAGCAACATCAGTACTCCAAACTCGTTCACTTATGAAACGTTTGGATTCTAAGAAAATGGAAGAATTGTCTAGCAAAGCTTTGAGCGAATGTGCAACAATGGAAGAAGTTATTGCCCTCGTTGAAGAATACACTAAATAATCTTTTCGATTGATTTGAATAAATGAATCCTGTCAGTTCTGACAGGATTTTTTGTAATCTATTTATCAACAACAAATTTACTGACAGAAAAACTTATCCACGTGGATAAGTTTTTTTGTGTTATTTTAATGTTAAAGCGCTACAATGATGATAAGTGGAGAGAAATGACAAAACTAAATTTTTTTGATTACTGGTTAGTTGGAGAGGGAGGTTACGGTCTCGTTTTGATATTCATTTTACCTGGCCAAATTAATATTAATTTCTGGCTTATTTTGACGAGTAAGCAAACTAGCGGTTCAGTTTTTAATATTATTGCCCTACCAATTTTGATGGCCTTGCCTAATCTAATTCAACGGGTGATGACCTCAACTTCTATTTATTGGACTAAACAAAAATATATTATTCTGATATTGAATTGTATTTTACTTTCAGTGACAACTTTTTGGTTGCTAACATTGCCTTTTGGGCAGTAAAAAAGTTACTGACAAAAAATCTGTCAGTAACTCATACATGCTTAAAATGGTAATCCTTTAGTGAATTTTCCAAGTTTTTGTTCAGTAACTTTTTCGATTTGGCTTAGCGCATCGTTAACAGCGTCAGCAACCATATCTTGTAAAGTTTCAGGATCTTCAGGGTCAATCACATCAGGTTTGATGTCGAGAGATTTCAAAGTGCGGTCACCGGAAAATTCAACGGTTACAAGGTCTTGAGCAGATTTACCAACAAAAGTTGTATTGGCAATTTCTTCTTGTGAAACTTGCATTTGTTTTTGAAGTTTTTGTGCTTGTTTCATCATTGATTGCATATTCATCATGGAAATATTACCTCTTTTAGAAATTTTGTTGAAAGCCTTTCAACACTTCTCTATTTTACCATAAAAAAAGATAATAAAAAAATAGGAAAATAAAGGAGAGACAAATGAAACTTATGTAAAGTCACTTTTTATTTACTGACAGAAGTAGAAAGGGTTGAGGAGCGTTCTGTCAGTAAAAAATGAGACAAAAAAACTCAGCCTTAGCTGAGTTTTATTAGTGCGGTGGGCGGGACTTGAACCCGCACCAAGAAAATTCCCGACAGGATCCTTAATCCTGCGCGTCTGCCAATTCCGCCACCACCGCGAAAACAGTACCTAAATATAATACCATTTTCATTGTTCTCTGTCAAGAATTAACTCGTAATTTACTGACAAGATTCATAGTAAATTATGGATTATAAGCTTTCATAAATTTTGAAATTGTTTGACGATAAAGTTCAGGGTTTGTTTCAAATGATTTGGCGTGAGCAGCCCCTTTGATAACCAATAATTCTTTTGGCGTTCCTTTTTTGACAGCTTTATAATTTTCGTAAACCATCGAAGTAGGGACATAAGTATCATTACTTCCATGAATCAATAGAATAGGAAGTTTATCTTTTGTCAGTGCTTTTGTAGCACTAGCCTCTTGGAAAAACCAACCTTGTCGCAATTTACTTTCAAGAGAAACACTATAAACGAGTGGGAAAGGTGGAATATTATAACTTTCTTTTGCTTGATAAGTAATTTCATCCCAAGCGTTGGTATATCCACAATCTTCAATAATATTTTTTACTGACGAAGGCAAAGATTTTTCGCTGGAAGCCATCATTACTGTAGAAGCTCCCATGGACAGTCCATAAAGACTTATTTGACTCTCAGGATTCTTGTCAGTTAAATAGTTAGCCCAAGCAATGACATCAAATTTGTCATGATAACCAAAAGTGATGAATTTGCCTTCTGACTGACCGGCCCCACGATTATCTGGCATGAGCACATTATAACCTAATTCATGAAAAAGTTGACCATACTGGCGCATAGCCGACTTATCTTGGCGAAAACCATGTACCACGATTACTGTATTATTAGTTTTGTGCTCAGCTGGAACATACCATGCATCAAGTTTCAGACCATCATTTTTAATTGACTCAGTACTTTTTGATAATTTATCGAATTTTTGTACCAAAGAATAATTAGGACTGCTACTTTTGACCTGGCCAATCTGTTGATTATTTCGAACACAGGCAATTTGATAAAAATATAAAGTTGCTCCTAAATTAATAACTAAAAGAAGAGCAAAAAGGCCAATTATCACACGCCAGATTTGTTTTTTTCTAAATTTTTTCATAAATTTTATTATACATGAAATTCAAAATAATACCAAAAAATAATGTCTGCAATGTCATACAAACCGCTTGCTGTATGGATTGATGCCCTTTTTTGTGGTAAACTATACTAAATAGGAATTTCTTGTGAAAGAAATTTCAATGTTTTTAAAAAGTGAGGAGTAAAAAGGAAAGTATGAAAAAAGTATTGCTGTCATTTCTAACCATTATGACAATTTTGATGATTGGTGGAGTTAAAGTCTCTGCTGATTCAACACAATCTGAAATTTATCGCTTATACAATAAGAACACTGGCGAGCATTTTTATACCAGTAGTGCTTTTGAGCGTGATTCTGTCAGTAAATCAGGCTGGTCTTACGAAGGAGTGGGTTGGGTTTCTCCTAAAAAATCTGCAACTCCAATTTACCGAGTATTCAATCCCAATGCTCGTAGTGGAGACCACTATTATACTAAAAGTAATTATGAAGCTACTCAACTCGTAAAAAAAGGCTGGAAATGGGATAATAATGCTCAACCTGTCTTCTATTCTGGTGGGAATATTCCAGTATACGTTGCTTTTAATCCAAATGCAAGCTCTGGTTCACATAACTTTACTAAAAATTCAAATGAACAAAATAGTCTTCTTAAATCTGGTTGGGAATATGGAGCGGTCGCTTGGACTTCGGAAACCTGGATAACTCCCAAACCACAACCATCTTGGAAACCGGGTGTTTCTCGCTTCTATACTATTCCAGGCATTGCTCATACCGTTTTTGGTGATAACATCATGGAAGAAGCAGATGTAAATAAACTAGGACCAGTAACTTTAAAAGTAGATGCTGATTTAGACCTAACTGGTTCAGGACGAGGTTATCATGGAAAACTTATGATTGGTGACATGGGTGGAGACAACGTCTCTTTTGGAATTCAGTATGATGCTAAAAGTGGTTTGGATGATGGGCAATGGTCTGGTAAAGGGCTGTATCTATCAGAAAATGTTGCAGACGGAGGAGTGCATGAAGGAGGGAATGCTTTGTATGTCGCTTATGGTTCTGCACCAATTGGTAAAACAGTACATCTCAGCTTAGCTTACTATCAAAGTCGTCAACTTGTCGCTTTCTTTGCAAATGGGGTGTTGATGGGAAGTCAAAAAGTAAACTTTAAGGAAACAAAATCAACAACTAATGCGATATTAAATAGTGATCGAACTGGTCTGACAGAAACCAATGCTCTTTATATGCTCAGTGCCCAAGGAGCGACTGCTTTTGGTGGAGACTCTATTAACGCGGCCTTTACTAACATTACAACTGAAGGAGCACCTTTGGGTTATGAAAATTGGATAGACAGCCCGGGAAATGGTGCGCTTAATTGGTGGAATATCCTAGCCAAGGATTATTCAAGTATTCATCAATCAAATGGTATAGCAGGAAGTCAAATGATACCAACACAAGCACGTGTGACTGTAAAAGGGACTTCTAGCTTGCCAGCAGGTTACGATTGGGATTCATTCCCAGGAGCTAAACAAACCACAGGAGGAATTCAAATTCCAGCGGGAATACCTATTCGTTAAAAATAAATTTAGCTTTTTTAATAAAAGTGTGATAGAATGAAGAAAATAGAATAAATACTCCACCGGGAGTTAAATCGTATGAACGATTGTTTACATTTCAGTAGGTCTGAGAAGAAATGTAGATGGTCGTTCTTTTTTTAGCTGAGGAGGCAAAAATGACTTGGATTTATTTACTTATAGCGGGAACATTTGAAGTGGCTTGGGCAACAACAATGAAGTTGAGCCACGGCTTTTCAAATTTGAAGTTTACACTACTGACAATCATCGGAATGATTGCTAGCTTTGGTTTTCTTGCGCTAGCTCTAAAAAAATTACCTTTAGGGATTGCTTACCCAATTTGGACGGGGATCGGAGCCGTTGGCTCAATCTTAATCGGACTTATTCTATTCAAAGATAAAGTCCCACCATTAACTTGGCTTTTCATTGCCTGTTTAGTCGTGGGTATTATTGGAATAAAAGTAACAAGCGGTCACTAAAGATGATACAGTCTTTTAATTTTTTAGTATATAGATTTCATGATATAATAAGAGAATTGGTAAAAAATAAAAGAAATAGCAATAGAATAATCTATTTGCTATTTTTAATGAGGAGGAAAAAATGAAAAACAAAAAAAGCATGATGAATTTAGCAATTTCTAATCTGTTTTTAGTATTTTTGGGTGCAGGTTTAGTTATTCCTGTTTTGCCAACCCTTAAAGAACAAATGCACTTTTCAGGAACAACAATGGGAATGATGATTTCTATTTTTGCAATTGCTCAATTGGTTGCTTCACCAGTCGCTGGTGCTTTATCTGATAAAATTGGGCGCAAAAAACTCATTGCCATTGGAATGATTATTTTTTCTTTTTCTGAACTTTTATTTGGTTTAGCACAAGCGAAAACAGGTTTTTATATTTCGCGAGCGCTAGGGGGTGTCGCAGCTGCGATGCTCATGCCTTCAGTTACTGCTTACGTGGCTGATATGACCACAATTGCTGAACGTCCTAAAGCGATGGGACTTGTTTCAGCAGCAATCAGTGGTGGCTTTATTATTGGTCCTGGAGTGGGTGGTTTTATTGCCCATTTTGGAATACGTGTTCCTTTTTATGTTGCAGCAATTTTAGCTTTCCTTGGTTTTATTTTAACAATCACAATTTTAAGAGAACCAGAGCGCACAATTGAAAGTCATCAAGAAATCGAAAAAGTTTCATTTCTTGATATTCTCAAAAATCCATTATTTGGTTCACTCTTTATTATAATTTTGATTTCATCATTTGGTTTACAGGCCTTTGAGTCAATTTATAGTATCATGGCAAGCATTAACTTTGGTTTTAGTATGAGTGAAATTGCTTTGGTAATTACAGTGAGTGGAATTTTAGCCCTCTTTTTCCAACTTTTCTTATTTGATGCAATTGTCAATAAAATTGGTGAACTTGGCTTGATTCAATTAACTTTCTTTGCCAGTGCAATTTTCATTGCTGTTATTGCCTTTACAAAATCAAATTTAGTCGTTGCTCTTTCTACATTTGTTGTTTTTCTAGCCTTTGATTTATTTAGGCCGGCTGTAACAACCTATCTTTCAAAGCATGCGGGCAATCGCCAAGGGGCAATCAATGGCTTGAACTCAGCCTTTACGAGTTTTGGAAATATTTTAGGGCCAATGGCCGCGGGTTATATGTTTGACCTTAACCATTTATTTCCATATTATATCTCTGCGATTATTCTACTGGGAACCGGATTTTTATCACTATTCTTAAACAGAAAAAATTTCAGTAAAATCTAAATATAATTTTTTTATTCAAAAAGCCTACACTAATCTGTAGGTTTTTTGTATTTATGTATTAATAATAATTAAAAAAGTATTAAATTTCGTAAATATTAAAGTGGATGAAGTATTACAAAACATAGTATTAAGGTTTGTCTAGAAATAACAGTAATTTGTTGATTTTTAACAATATATGAACTATACTAGAAGCAAAGAAATGGATAAAAAAATTTCTATTTTGTCTATTAAGAAATACGGATTCTTAAGTATCTAAGAAAATGAGAAAAGTTTAATATGAAGTTATCAATTGTAGTTCCGGTGTATAACGAAGAAGAAAGCATCGAAATATTCATAAAGGAAGTGGAAGAAAAAACCAAAAGTTTACCATTAGAAAAAATTTTTTATTTTGTAAATGACGGTTCAACTGATAAGACATTAAAAATAATAAAAAAGCTAGCCGAAAAGAGAGCTGATATACAATATATCAGCTTTTCGAGAAATTTTGGTAAAGAAGCCGCTCTATTAGCAGGTTTAGAAGTAGCGGTTGGTGACTTTGTTACGATTATGGATGTAGACTTACAAGACCCGCCAGAAATGCTTCCAGAAATGTTTGAAAAGTTGCAAGAAGGATATGATGTTGTGGGGACAAGACGAACAAGTCGAACCGGAGAACCTCCTATTCGCTCTTTCTTTGCAAAGCTTTTCTATAAAATAATAAATAAAATTTCTAAACCACAAATAGTCGATGGTGCGCGTGATTATCGATTGATGACTCGACAAGTGGTAGATAGCATCTTAAAGCTTCAGGAAAGTAATCGATTTTCCAAAGGTTTGTTTTCTTGGGTGGGTTATGAAGTTACTTATTTAGAATATGAGAATAGAGAACGGAGTAGAGGACAAACTTCATGGTCTTTTTGGAGTTTATTACGGTATTCTGTTGATGGTTTCGTTAATTTTTCCGAGTTACCATTAAATATAGCGACATTTGTTGGTATTCTTTGTTTTTTTATATCAATCATTCTGAGTCTTTTTTATACAGTAAAAACACTTGTTTGGGGCGATAGTGTGCAAGGATTCCCAACGCTTGTTATCTTAGTTCTAATGTTGGGAGGATTGCAACTTTTAGCCTCTGGAATCATCGGAAAATATCTAGCTAAAACGTTTATTGAAGTAAAAAAACGTCCTAATTATATCATCAAAGAAAGTAATATAAAGTCCGAAGATGAACCATTGAACAATCAGAAAGGTAAAAGGTTAGTAATGTGATAAAAAAAGAAAAATTTCCCTTTCTGCTCATAGTCCTTTTTTACATTTTATTTTTTATAACAAATCAAGTTGACTGGCTGGGTGGAGATGCCTTGTGGTTCTCTAAAGTTAATTCTTCGCCACTTACTTTTGCTATAGACAGATATGAGACTTGGTCCTCTCGATTTTGGATTGAGGGAGCAGTGCTTCTATCAAGTAAAAATCTGTTGATTTTTTTCATCCTAACAATTGTTTTTATCTTTCTGTTATTTTATTCGATAAGTCAACTTATTTCTTTTAATAAATTTATAAGTAATTTAGTGCTTGTTTTAGTTTTTATAATACTATTTCCAATGGTCTCTCTTAAATCTGCAGGACTAATTGCTACAATTGTGAATTACGTCTGGCCTAGTGCCTTATTTGCATACTGGTTAATGATTGACCGTCAGAGAAATTCAGAAGAGAAAATTGCGATTTATAAGATTGTTATCGCCACTCTTTCTCTAATACTATCAGTATTTAATGAAGGATTGGCAATTGTACTTTTTCTCTATCTTATCATTCAAGTTGTTATTGAGAAAAAAGAATTTTTGAACCCATATCGGATAGTTTGTCTTCTCGTTTCTTTATTGAGTATTTTAAATGTCTTGCTATGCCCGGGAAATCAAAAAAGAGGAGCTTTAGAAATGGTCCATTGGTTTCCAACTTTTAACCATTTATCATTTTTTGATAAGTTACTAATTCAATTCAACAATATCGCTTCAAATTTGATTGTTAGTCATAACTTTATAGAGATTTTATTTCTATTGTTATTATTGAGAGCAGTTCAGAAAAGACAGATATTGTCCGTAATACTATCTGCTGTGCTTATAATGTTATCCAAAATCTCACAAAAATTAATTTCAGATCCACTTAGTGTAATTGTGCACCATTCATCGGAAAAGAAGTTTAATTATAATATAACTGGCAAGTTACTAGGACCGAGTGTTATTTTTATGATAATGCTGGCTATGATTGTCTTTGTTATTATCTTATTGGATGGTAAATCAAAGAAAAGTTTCGTAGCTATTGGTTCTTTAGCTGTCACCTTTTCGGCGGGAATGGCTATTAGTTTATCACCGACACTATTAGCGTCATCAGACCGGCCACTGTTATTTTTATATTTTGTAATAATCTTTAATTGTGCTATTTTAGCAGACGATATAATTGGATTTAATAAAAGTAAAGACAGTCTAAATCCTGTTGAGGAAATATCCAAATAAAAAAGATTCAACTTATTAATGAGTTGAATCTTTTTTATAAAAATGAATAAAAAACCTCCTGATGTAATCTTATACAGTCAGGAGGAAAAGGAGTAAGCGTATTGGTCACTGGATTTTCTATAATTTTTTCAAATAGGGTAGAAAAATCCATTTATAAAAGGAGTCAAGGGGATTTGAACCCCTGCGCCGCTTTACACGGTTCGACGGATTTCGAGTCCGCTGCATTACCACTCTGCCATGGCTCCACTCCTTTATCTAAATTAATTATATCACAGTTGATCCTCTTCTTGAAATAATATGAAATTGCTAGAACGAAAATAAAGCGCATATTTATACAAAAATGTTGACAAATGAATAAATATGCTGTACAATTGCATTTATATTAATTTGAAAGAAGAAAAATGATGGGAAACAAAAAAATTGTCTTGGCATATTCGGGTGGATTGGATACAAGTGTTGCTGTAAAATGGTTGACTGATAAAGGATTTGACGTCATTGCTGCCTGCATGGACGTTGGCGAAGGAAAAGACTTGAATTTTATTCATGATAAGGCGCTTCAAGTAGGGGCGGTGGAATCTGTTGTTTTGGACTGCAAGGAAGAATTCGCTAAAATATTTGTTGGAGCAGCACTCAAAGGAAATTTAATGTATGAAAATAAATATCCTTTAGTATCCGCTTTGAGTCGTCCTTTGATTGCTCAAAAATTAGTAGAAGTTGCCAAAGAAAAAGGGGCAACGGCTATTGCTCATGGTTGTACAGGAAAAGGAAATGACCAAGTTCGTTTTGAAGTAGCCATCCATTCTCTTGCACCTGAGCTTGAAGTTATTGCTCCAGTTCGTGAATGGCATTGGGCTCGTGAAGAAGAGATCGAATACGCCAATCAAAATGGTGTTCCTATTCCTGCTGATTTAGATAATCCCTACTCAATTGATATGAATTTATGGGGACGTGCGATTGAAGCTGGTGTTCTTGAAAATCCTTGGAATACTTGTCCAGAGGATGCTTTCTTTATGACTAATTCTGTGGAGGACGCTCCAAACGAAGCTGATTTTATTGAGGTTGAATTTAAAGAAGGATTACCAATCGCCTTAAATGGAAAAAGCTTAGAATTGCATGAAATTATCAAAGAAGTGAATATTATTGCAGGTAAACATGGAATTGGTCGGATTGACCATATTGAAAATCGACTGGTTGGGATTAAATCACGTGAATTTTATGAATGTCCTGCTGCCATTACTTTATTAAAAGCACATAAAGATTTGGAAGACTTAACTTTCGTTCGAGAACTTGCACATTTTAAACCAGTTCTTGAAAATGAATTAGCAAACTTGATTTACAATGGTTTGTGGTTCAATCCTGCTACTAAGGCTTTGATCGCTTATCTTGATGAAACTCAAAAAGTAGTTAACGGGATTGTAAAAATTAAATTATATAAAGGTTTAGCAACACCAGTGGGACGTAAATCAACTAATTCGCTTTACAGCGAAAAATTAGCAACATATACTGCTGCAGATGAGTTTGACCAAGCAGCGGCAGTTGGATTTATTAAATTGTGGGGTCTACCTACTCAAGTCAATGCTCAAGTAAATCTCAAATAATAGCTATAGGAAAATTTGGAAAGTAAGAGAATGGTAGAAAAACTTTGGGGAGGACGTTTTGAGGCGTCACTAGATAAACAAACGGAAGAATTTGGAGCATCAATTAAATTTGAGCAACGACTTGCTCCTTTTGATTTAAAAGGCTCATTAGCTCATGTAAAGATGTTGGGTGAAACAGGAATTATTACTACCGAGGAATCCCAAAAAATTGCCGAAGGTCTGAAAAAAGTAGAAGAAAAGCTTCTTAATGGCCAAATTGAATTCAAGATGGAAAATGAAGATATTCATATGAATATGGAATCTTATCTTCATCAAGAAATTGGTCCACTAGCTGGTAAATTGCATACGGCTCGCTCTAGAAATGATCAAGTGGCAACAGATATGCATTTATACCTCAAAAGTATCTTAGAGGCCGTTTTAGAAGCTTTAAAAGGGTTAAGAGAAACAATTGTAAAGCTCGCTGTAAACCAAATTGACACTATTATGCCTGGTTATACTCATTTGCAACATGCACAACCGATTTCCTTTGGTCAACATCTAATGGCTTATTATCAAATGCTGACACGTGATTTTGAACGTTTTGAATTTAATGTTAAGCATACAGATATGAATCCTTTAGGAGCAGCAGCTCTAGCTGGGACAACGTTTCCGATTGATAGAATGTTGACGACAAAATTACTTGGTTTTGAGAAGGCTTATGATAATTCAATGGATGCGGTCAGTGACCGTGACTTTATTTTAGAATTTCTATCAAATGCAAGTTTGTTAATGATGCACTTATCAAGGTTTTGTGAGGAGCTTTTACTATGGTCTAGTCATGAATTCAAATTTGTCAGTCTGTCTGATGCATATTCTACGGGTTCTTCTATTATGCCACAGAAAAAGAATCCAGATATGGCAGAATTAATCAGAGGAAAAACAGGCCGCGTTTATGGAAATCTTACAGCTTTATTGACTGTGATGAAAGGTTTACCTTTAGCTTATAACAAAGATTTGCAAGAAGATAAAGAAGGAATGTTTGATAGTGCTGATACTATAATAACTTCTTTAACAGTTATGAATGGGATGTTGTCAACTTTAACTGTAAACCGTGTAAACATGGAAAAATCAACTGAACAAGATTTTTCTAATGCGACAGAGTTGGCCGATTACCTTGCAGCAAAAGGCCTTCCTTTTAGAAAAGCTCATGAATTAGTTGGTCTCTTAGTATTAGATTGTATAAAAAAAGGAATTTACCTCCAAGATGTAAATTTACAAGATTATCAAATGCTATCTCCATTAATCAATGAAGATGTTTATGAAATTTTAAAATCAAGAACGGCAGTTTCAAGAAGAAATTCTCTAGGTGGTACAGGATTTGAATCGGTTAAAAAACAAATAGAAGAAGCAAAAAAAGAACTTCAAATTTGAAGTTCTTTTTTATAATTAGTTTTTTACAGCAAGTGATTTAGTATGTGTAAAGTAGTTTATTAAGTTAAAGACAACCAGAATTGCTGAACCCACAAAGACATAACGATAGTCAATAAATCCAGCAATAGCTGAACCAAGTAAGGGACCTGCAAAAGCACCAATTGATTGAGCAGATTGATTATAAGAGAAAATTCGACCAGTAATAGCTTGAGGAGATTCTTTTGCTAGGATGGCTTGAACTGAAGGGAGAATTGCCGCATCAGAAACTCCGACAAGTAGTCGCATAACAATTAAAAACCAAACATTAGTTGTCATTGCTGTGATTGAGAAGACGATTAGTGAAAAGAAAAGTCCAAAACCAAGTATTTTTCTTTGACCAACTTTATCACCTAGACGGCCTAAGAATGGAGCAGCCACTAATGTAACAATTCCTGGGGCAGCAGCGACAATTCCGGCCATGAAAGTAATGTTTCCTTGACCATGCATAAGTTCTTGGACATAGAGTGAAAGAACAGGATTAATCGATTGATTGGTCATTTGAGTAATGAGGGTTGCAAAAAACATGCCCCAAATAATGGCTGGGTGGGTAACAACTTCCCAAACTTGTTTATAGGAAAGCATGTTTTTCTTCTCAACGGGCTTAAATGTTTCTTTGACAAAAACTAAAGCAAGGAAAAAGACGAGAAACATAATGATTCCTGTGACGCTAAAAACGCGACGATAACCAGTTATATTAACAAGTATTCCGCCAATGATTGGACCGATAAGAGTTCCAGCAACAGATCCTGTTGTAAGGAGCGATAAGACGGCCCCTGATTTTTCCTTTGGTGCAGAACTGGCCATTAAGGCCATTGAATTAGAAACAAAACCGGAAAATGCCCCAAGTAGCATGCGTAAAATAAGCAATTGCCAAGCAGCTGTAACAAAAGCCATTAATGAAATTGAAATTGCCATCCCAAGAGAAGCGCGTAAGAGCATCAATTTCCGACCTTTCTGGTCAGCTAATCTTCCCCAAAGGGGAGAAACGATTGCTAAAACAATAAAAGTGGATGAGAAGACCAAGCCTGACCAGATGTTTAATTCCGTTTTTGAGTAATGGCCAAGTGTACTGATGTAAAGTGATATAAAAGGGGCGATAAGGCTTGAACCTATCCCCGTCATAAATGTCCCAAACCAAAGGACAATTAAATTTCGTTGCCATGATTCTTTCATGAATGAATGTCCTTCTTTTTTGATGTATTCATAATAATATTATAAAACTATTGTTCGTAGTTTGTCAATGACGAAACATTGCTTGAAAAAGATTGAGAATAGTTTTATACTGATAGTAAGATAGTTTGAATCGACTATAAAAGTTCAAACTTCGAGTAAACTTTCGACATCGAAAGTATTGAAAGGAATCCAATTATGGCAAGGATTGCATTGACTCGTGATAAAATCGTTCAAGCTACTATTGAACTAGCTGGTAAAATTGGTCTCTCTAATGTTAGTTTTCCGCGCTTAGCTGAGTATTTTGGAATTAAAGCTCCGTCACTTTATAATCATTTTAAAAATATGGAAGAAGTACGTGTGGCAACGGCAGTCTACCTCCAAAAAGAATTAAACTATGAACTAACTCATGCAATGGTGGGACTAACTCCTTTGGCAGCACTTAGGGCTTATGCTGAGAGTTATAAAAGATTCGCTGAAAAATATGAAGCAGTTTATGAACTGATTAATGTAATACACCAAACAAATAATGGGGAACTTGAATATTTGGCAAAAGAAAATATTCGTTTGGTTCGTCGAAGCTTGGAAAATTTTCATTTGTCAGAAGAAGAAAATTTTCATATCAGTCGGATGTTTCGCTCAACGCTTCATGGATTTATCACTTTAACACAATTAGGATATTTCCGTCAGTCTGGATCAATTTCTAAAGAAGAATCCTTTACTTACATGGTTGATCATCTGCTTAGTCGTCTAGATAATCCAGAAAATATTTAAAAATACCTTGTTAAATACATGGTATTTTTAAATGCTAAATGTAACTGATAATCCCTTCGTTCTATATAGAACGTTTTCAAGTGATATAGTGACTTTTTAGCAAGTTTATGATAAAATTAATACGATAATTTCTAAAATGGGAGAGAGTGGCTTGGCTATAAAAAAAACATATCGCGTTAAACGCTCAAAGGATTTTGACCAAATTTTTTCAGCGAAACATAGCTTTGCCAATAAAAAATTTGTGGTCTATAAATTAAACACAAATCAACCTCATTTTCGTGTAGGTCTATCAGTAAGCAAAAAGCTTGGTCATGCGGTTTTACGTAATCGAATTAAACGTCTTTTACGCCATGCCATTGCTGAATTTAAGCCTTATTTGACAGATGAAGATTTTGTAATTATTGCACGTTCGGGTGTTGAAACACTCAGTTTTGAGGAAGTAAAGAAAAATCTAAAACACGTTTTGAAGTTGTCAAAAATCTATGTGGATGGAGAAAACGATTGAAAAAGAAATTTAGTTTGATCGCAATGGCAGGGGCAGCTCTTTTGTTGCTTACAGCTTGTGGAACAACAGCTGTGACAAGTAGTTCAACCAACCTTTGGGACCAAATTGTATATGGTTTTGCACAAGTTATTCGTTTCTTGTCATTTGGTGGTTTGACCGGAGTTGGTATTATTTTATTCACGATTGTTATTCGGGCAGCATTGCTTCCCTTGATGAATATCCAAATCAAATCTAGCCAACGTATGCAAGAAATTCAGCCAGAAATCAAAAAAATTCAGGCTAAATACCCAAGCAAAGATATGGAATCTCGTCGTTTGATGAACGAGGAAATTCAAAAACTTTATGCAGAAAATAAAGTCAACCCTTACATGGGTTGTTTACCACTAGTTGTTCAAATGCCAGTGCTATGGGCACTTTATCAAGCCTTGTCTCGTGTGGACTTTTTGAAACACGGAACTTTCCTATGGTTTGAAATTGGTGCTAAAGACCCTACTTTTATTTTGCCTATATTGGCTGCGGTCTTTACTTTCTTGAGTTCATACTTGATGATGAAATCTGCTCCAGAAAGAAATGCAATGACAACTTCAATGACTTATATCATGCCTATTTTCATCTTGATTATGGGGGTTAACTTTGCTGCTGGGATTGCACTCTACTGGGTAATCTCTAATGCTTTCCAAGTATTCCAAACAATGTTGTTGGCAAATCCATACAAAATTATTGCGGCGCGTGAAGCTAAGGTACAGGTCGAAAAAGACAAAATTAAAGCTCGCGAAAAAGCATTGAAGAAAGCAAGAAAAAAATAAAAAATACCATTGGCAGTTTTTATTTTAATTTGGAAGTTGTGCTAGAAATTGTCAATAGGCTTTATCATATGACAGGAGTAGTTTTATTATGGCTATTTTTACTGGTGAAACGGTCGAAGATGCAATCGAACGTGGCTTAAATCGCTTAAATGTTAAGCGTGAAAATGTTCATATTCATATTGAACAAAAAGAAAAAAAGGGTTTCTTAGGATTTGGAAAGAAACGGGCTCGGGTTAATATTGAGCCAATCCATGAAGAAACAGTGCGTAAAGCTGACCATTTAGCAGAACGTGGTGTGGATGATACAATTAATCTTGGTGTGCCTAAGTCACAATCTGCTATGGAAGCAACACTTGAATTAAGCCAAGTGGTTAAAGCTGTCCGTGCGGCTGAGAGAGAACAAAATGGTGAAATCACTGAAGAAGAGCGTAATGCGATTATTGAAGTGGCTAAAAAGACGGTTGTTCAAAATCGTCAAGGAACAGCAGACCTCTCTGATGTGGTTTCTGCTGTTAAAGAAGAAGTGGAAGCGAAGAAAGAAGTTTCAAACGAAGATGAAAAAATTGCTTCAAAAATTTCAAGCTATTTAACAACTATTACACAAGAAATGGGAATTGCAACGCGTGTTTCAGTTTCTCGTGACGGAAATTTAACAGTTTTCAATTTGACTTCTAATCATGATGCTTTGCTTATTGGTAAACATGGTAAAATTTTACAAAGTTTGCAAATTTTAGCTAAAGCTTACGCTAATAGTATTTTGAATACACGAATGAATATTGCTGTTAATGTGGGTGATTATCATGAAAAACGTAAAGCTTATATCGTAAGTCTTGCTCATCGTGCAGCTGAACGTGCGCGTGGCGGTGAAACTGTTTATATTAATGATTTACAGTCTAATGAACGTAAAATTGTTCACACTATTATTGGTCAGGAAAATGGTGTATCAAGTCATTCAGAAGGACAGGAATATAATCGCTATATTGTTGTGGCTAAAGAGATTTAGCCTTGACAAAAGACCTTTCATAGTGTAGAATTGTAAGGTATGCTTTTAATAGCAGTAAAAAGATGAAAGGAACACCGAAAAGGTGGAGCTACTTTCAACCAAAAGTGAAGTAGCCCAGGGACTTATATAAAATGAAACGTACTTACCAACCACACAAAAAATCTCGTAAGACTACTCACGGATTCCGTAGCCGTATGGCAACTAAAAACGGACGTCGTGTCCTTGCAGCTCGTCGTCGTAAAGGACGTGCTTCACTTACAGTTTAATTTGTAAATGAAATTGAAATCAGCTTATGGCTGATTTTTTTTATTTGATTATTCCTAAATATGGCAGGAGTCGGTTGATGATTAAATATATTTTGTTAAACGGTTTCATTAATTGTGTTATAATGGTTTTATCAAATAATTAGTGAAATTTTTTCCTTTGTTGATTGAAGATAAGGTGAAATCTCACGCTTAAAGGAGAGTTTTGTCGTGAAAAAATTCAAAATTGGTAAACTTGAAGCTTCTCAAATTATTTTAGGTTGTATGAGAATTAATGAAGAGGGAAAAGATCCGGTTGCTGTCATTGAAAAATCAGTGGAGCAAGGGATAAATTTCTTTGACCATGCTGATATCTATGGGGGTGGAGCTTGTGAATCGATTTTTGCAGATGCTCTAGAAAAATCGTCAGTAAAACGAGAAGATATTATTTTACAGTCAAAATGTGGAATTGTTCCTGGAAAAATGTTCGATTTTTCAAAAAAACATATTATTGAATCGGTTGAGGGGAGTTTATCTCGTTTAAAAACTGATTATTTGGATACTTTGCTCTTGCATCGTCCAGATACTTTAGTCGAACCTGAAGAAGTAGCTGAGGCTTTTTATGAATTGGAAAAAGCAGGGAAAGTACGTTATTTTGGGGTTTCTAATCAAAATCCTGGTCAAGTTGAACTGTTGAAAACAGCGGTGAAAGAGCCATTGTTGTTTAATCAATTACAGTTTGGCTTAAAACATACGGGAATGATTGATGCTGGGATTCATGTAAATATGAGTGATGAAGGTTCTTTTGTTCATGATAATGGAATTTTAGAGTATTCTCGTATTAATAAGATGACTATTCAGGCTTGGTCACCTTTCCAATATGGTTTCTTTGAAGGCGTCTTTGTTGGAAATGAAAAATTCCCTGATTTGAATAAAAAATTGGAATTTTATGCAGAAAAATACAATTCTACTCCAACTGGAATTGCTGTCGCTTGGATTAATCGGCATCCTGCTAATATCCAAACAATTATTGGAACGATGACATTGAGCCGAATTGAAGAAATTGCTGCTGCTTCAGATATTGTCTTAGAACGTGCGGAATGGTACGACTTGTACATGGCGGCTGGAAACATTTTACCTTAAATATAATTAAAGTAGGAGACTAGTTTAAAAAAACTAGTCTTTTGATTACTTTTTTGGGAGGAAATCTGATGGATTTTTCTAAATATTTCAAGAAAAAGAATGACAGTAAGGTAAAAAATTTTTCAAAGTTAGAAATTTTTGAGAAAGTTAGTGATGAAGAATTGATAGAAATTTCTGGAGGAAATTTTTCTAGTAATCTTCGACAAAAAAGGATTATATTGGGGTTGACACAAAAAGAACTTGGGAAACTGCTTTATTCGAGTAAACAAGCTGTCTGTAATTGGGAGCACGGGCGACGTGAACCGAGTTTAGAAGTTGTTCAAGAGATGGCAAATGTGTTTAAATGTTCAATAGATGATTTGTTAAAAGATAGTGAAAATATAAACTAAAAGTACACAAAAAGAATATTAAAGTGGTATTAACTAAATATTCAGAAAAGTTTAAAATATACTTGTAATTGATTACGAAGATACTGAAAATTTGATGAGCCTTTCTAGTGGAAATGTTTATTGACTAAAAATGCTCAAAACGAGTCCGGAGTGGACTAGAAAGTGTGTTTTTATGGAATTGCAAACTATTTTTGAAGAATTTGAAGTGTTGACTGATGAGGAATTGTTGGAAGTTAGTGGAGGAGGCGTGACTGGGAATCATTCCTTGAATTCTTTACTATGTGACGGTGGATCAGGCGGTGGAGGAGGTTATGATGTTGTTGAAAATTACACTAATACCTTCCTTAAACGTGGATAAATAATTAAGTAATTTCAGCTAATGACAAGGAATGCGAGTGCTTTGCATTCCTTGTTTTGAATGTGTGAGGTTAAAAATGGGGAAAACAGATAAAACAACGATATTCAATAAGTTAAAGAGCATACTTTTAGTCTTCGGGACGACAATACTTTATCTTGGACCTGGTGCTTTTGTTCCAATGGAGGCAGTGCATGATTTTTATCCAAGTTTATTTTTAGTAATTTTGTTGATTATTTTGTATATTGCAATTAGAAATGGTGTTTTTGCGCATTTTAAAGAAACTTTTCGCTTGCAAAATTTGCTTTGGCTTCTTGGGTTTGTAATTGTGGGATATATTCTCGGTAATATTGCACACTATTTATATCTGCGATTTGTTCCTGCACTTGATACAATCGTGGAAAATGAAGCTACTAATAATCTCGTTGACTCTTTTTTACCAACTTGGTTTGTATATGTTCTTATGGTCATCATTGCTCCAATTTGTGAAGAACTAACATTTAGGGAATATTTTTATCGTTTTTTTAGTCATAAATGGCTAGCTTATATTTTAAGTATTCTTCTATTTACATTAATTCATACTAGGTTGACATGGAGTTTTTTTGAATACTTACCAATGAGTGTAATCATCACAAGTACTTTTCACCGATATAAGCGTGTGAGTGATAGTATTATCGTTCATGGAGGATATAATCTAATGGTTTTGATTTTTCATATTATTATTTAATATAGAATTTATTATAAGTAGATTTGTTATTTTTTATTAACGTGGGGCTTTTATGATTGAACGTATAAAAAATTTTTTACGGACTAAATTAAAACCGCTTTTATTGCTATTAGTGACGGTTATTCTTTACAATGGTTGGACTCCCCACTTGGGGATTTTTCCACCAACTTTCTATGATTTTGCTTTTAATTATTATGGATTTGTGGATATTTTAACTTTTTTAGTAATAATAGTTATTGCTTATAAAAATGATGCTTTTAAAAAGATTTTTGATATATTTCGTCCAAAAAATTTGTTATTTATTTTGTTTTTTATTGTTGGTGGAAATATTTTTATTGCTTTGGCACATCATTTATATTTTCAGATGACACCAGCTTTAGAAGCTTTTCCAGAACATTCAATATATTTGGTAAATTATTTTGCACGGACTCCTTTTTGGTCGCATTCATTAGATTTATTCGTGATTGGACCGATTAGTGAAGAGTTGATTTATCGGGAATATCTTTATCGACTTTTTGATAAAAAATGCTTGGCTTGTTTTGTGAGCGTCACTGTGTTTGCATGGGTGCATACTGGTTTTACTTACTCTTTCTTTTTATATCTGCCCATAAGTTTAGTTGTTACTTTGGCCTATCACCGGCGTAAAGCAATTGGGGAAAGTATCGCTCTTCACAGTTCAATAAATCTGATAAATACTTATTTACCAAATTTATTAAGCTTTTGGGTATTCTGAGTAACTAGTGATTAGGCTTACTATTCTTTGGTAATTTTCAAATTAAAATTCTCTTTTTATTTAAAATTTAAAAGCCTTGATAGAAGGCTTTTATTTACTTTAATGGAGAAAACGGTTGAATTCAATCAAAAAATAACGTATAATTAACATGTATCTAAGAAATTTTTAATGGGATATTTCTGTCAGTAAATAAAATGATTGTCTTCTAAAAATGTGGACATCAGTTGGCTGACGGGATGGAAATTATTGATTTTTAGTTTAATCTGGCTTTACAGATAAATTTAAAGGAGGTGTCTTATGAGTTTTACAGATGAAACAGTCCGTTTTGAATTTGGTGATTCGGACAAGAAAGAAATTGGCGAAACACTCGTTGATGTTTACAATGTGCTTGAGGCTAAGGGTTACAATCCTATCAATCAAATCGTGGGTTATGTTTTGTCGGGAGACCCTGCTTATATCCCTCGTCATGATGATGCGCGTAATAAAATTCGCCGTTTTGACCGAGATGATATTGTTGAGGAATTAATCAAGAATTATTTGAAAGATAATGGTGTCAATTTATAGTGTTTGCACGAATTTTAGGGCTTGATGTCGGAACAAAAACTGTGGGAGTTTCTGTCAGTGATTTACTTGGGATGACCGCTCAACCTGTTGAAACCATTAAGATTGACAGTGAAGCCGGTGAGCTTGGCTTTGAACGTTTGGGCGTTTTGATTAAAGAATACAAACCTGAAAAGGTAGTTCTTGGTCTTCCAAAACATATGAACGGTGATGAAGGGATTCGTGCCGAAGCATCACGGGATTATGGTACAAAATTAGCCAATGAATTCGGTTTGGAAGTCGCTTATCAAGATGAACGATTGACAACTGCGCAAGCTGAAAAAGTATTGATTGATGGTGGAGTGCGTCGTAAAGATCGCAAAAAATCAATTGATAAATTGGCTGCTGTTTTGATTTTACAAAATTATTTGGATGCTCATGCATTAAAATTATAATTTTTGGTTTACTGATGAAAGCTTTAGTTTATTTGTAAGTATAAAAATACTGACAAGTATTCGTAGGATTTTCTGTCAGTAAAAGTTGTCTATTTATTTTATTATGAATAGCAGAAAATTCCTCTAATTAAGGATGAAGAAAAGGAAATAAAATGACTCATACACATGATCACGAACATGACCATAATCATGAACCTGACTATATTACTTTGGTTGATGAAAATGGAAACGAAAGCTTGTTCCAAATTTTGATTACCATTGATGGACAAGAAGAATTTGGCAAAAACTATGTTGTTTTACAACCTACTGAGTTTGAAGAAGATGAACAAGGTCTTATCGATGTTTTGGCTTACTCATTTACTGAGAATGCTGACGGTACTGAAGGTGATTTGCAACCAATCCCTGAAGATGCTGAAGATGAATGGGATATGATTGAAGAAGTCTTCAATAGCTTTATGGATGAACAAGAAGATTAAAATAAAAAGCTGTCATTAACTGACGGCTTTTATTTTTTTAAAAAGCTGGCTAAGGCTAGAGCACCAAGCATGGCTACGCAAACCAAGCCAATAGGAGGCCAAAACCAAACAATTGGAAGGGATATTCCTAATATGATGAAGATATTTCTGCGGGAAATACTATGTGTAAGCTCTTTGTATTCTTTATCTGGATTTTCTTTTAGAAGTTCATGATCCATGACATGAAATACAGCTGTCCAGAGAAAGACGATGACCAGATAGAAGAACTCAGGAAGAAATTCAGTTGCATGTTTTCCGACCCAACCAGTGGTGAAGGGGAAAAATGACATAATAAATAGCCAGAGTGTATTCAATAAGAATATTTGAGGAGTAATATTTTTAATATCACGATAAAGTTGATGATGATTATACCATACGGTCATAATCATAGAAAAGCTCAAAGCATAGGCTAAAAGTGGGATGGTTAATTCTGTCAGAGCAGGCCAGCCACTTTTATCAGGGGTTTTAAATTCTAAAACCATAATCGTTGCAATGATGGCAATAATAGCATCTGTAAAAGCCAAAAATCTTTCTTTTTCCATGGAATTATTTTATCATAAATGTTAAGATTTGCTTACGCTTTTTTCAAAAAATAAATAAAAAAGTTGCTGACTAATCTGTCAGTAACTTTTTTATTTATTTTTTAAATTTACGCTTTAAACCATTTTTAGCGACATCTTTAATGACTTTGTTACGTAAGCCTGGTTCATAGTTATCATAAATTGTTCCGTCAAAATTAATAATTTGAGCATTATGATTTTTGTCATCAAAAATAAATTTACTAATCATTTGAGCTGTTTCTTCAGGAGATTTTACAAACGGACTATCCCCAACTTTTGCGCCATTCAAATCTGTTGCAACTGCACCAGGCATAACAGCAAAGATTTGTTTTTTAGATTTATCTTTTTTGAATTGATGACCAAAAGCAAAGGTCATGGCATTTTGTGCAGCTTTTGAAGTGACATAAGCAAGTGGCATCCAATATTCTTGAGAAACGGGTACGGTGATGTTAATAATTTTAGCGTTTTCTGTCAGTGAATGTGGAAGAAGTTCTTTAATCACAGCATGTGTTCCCAAAAAATTGGTCTTAATTGTTTCTTCTAAATCAGTTGTTGAATAATCAAAAGCTGATTTTTCCATATCAAGGTGCCCTTTATCTGAATGAATATTCCCAGAAATTCCAGCATTATTAATAAGTAAATCAATATCTGTCAGTGCTGACAGGCTCGTCAATTGATTTAAGTCATCTAAATCTACTTTGACAAATTCGGCAGTAATTCCTTCGGCTTTCAGTTTTTCAACAGCTTCTTGTCCACGTGCTTCATTACGGGCTCCGACCAAGACCTCATAGCCACGATGACCAAGGTTTTGAGCAAGTGCAAAACCAATTCCTTTATTTGCGCCAGTGATAAGTGTTTTCATGATTTTTCTCCTTTGAGTTTTAATTGTCGCCTTTAGACATTTGTTGCTGGTCAATTAGATTGGAATTTAAAAACCAGTGACGGTGCCAATCTCCAGATAAAGCGGTAAAGGGAACAGGTTGTTGACCTGTTTTTTCTACTTTTTCTAGTAAATAATTTCGTAAAATCCAAGTGTCTTCGAGTGTTCTTTGTTTAAGATTAAATATTTTTTCAAGTTTTACTTCGCTAATTTTTAAATCAGTAGCAACTTCAGATTTGCTAAGTCTTGTGAGTTCAAAATTTTTACGGAGTTCTTTTTTGGTATTATGCATTTGAAGGGGATTAAGTGACATTTTTCTTCTCTAATCTTTCATTTTGGGAAAATAATTGCTGAGCATTTGTTGAGAAAGTAGTTTGGTGTTTTCGTCACTATTTACTTTGCCCATTTGGTGAAGTTGTTTAGCAAAACCAGCGTCAATCCGGTCTAAGCCATTTTCAAGTCCGGCTAAAGTTTCACTAATTAAGTCTGAAAGTGCCATGTTATTGGGTACGTCAGTATTTGTATGGCTTTCGAGATTTGTTTCAGCAACTAATGGTGGAACTAATTCGATGACTTTTAAAGTCTTTTCAAAATATTTAGCTTGTTCTCGAAGCGCATCAGAGTAAAAATGAACCCCAGCTTTGGTCAAATTGTAAATAGGGTGTGCACCGTCAGCCAGATTTGATAATCCTGATGAAACATTAATGACTAGTCCGTTATTTGCGACAAGGATTTTCAAAAATGCTTGTGTCACAGCAATTGTTCCTAATAAATTAATATGAATTTCTTCTGTCAGTACTTTTAGAGAATTATCAGCTTGTTCAAACAAATTAATCGCACGCATAATTCCGGCACAGTTCATAATGACATCAAGTTGAGGGAAATTTTCTTTGATGAATTTGACTAATTGGGGGAGGGAGTCTTTGTCAGCAACATCACTGACAAATCCTGTAAAAGTTGGATTTTCATTTAAAATTTGATTAAGACGTTTTTCATTTCGGGCGGTAATGATGACTTTATTTCCTAATTCGGAAAACTTTTTAGCAAAACCAAGTCCGATTCCGCTTGTACCACCTGTGATTAAAATCGTATGTCCTGTAAATGTCATGATTTCTCCTTTTTATGAGGTTATTTTTTTTAACTTTTATAACCAACAAAATGAATTATAAACCAGAAAGTTATATTTGTCAAGAATTATAACTTGTGTTACAATTAATTTATGAATACACGTGAAAAGATATTAGGAAAAACAGAAGAATTTATCTTAGAGAATGGAATAGAGAAACTCACCATTTCAAAAATTGCTAAGGAACTCAATATTAGTCAACCAGCTATTTATAAGCACTTTAAAAGTAAAGATGAACTTTTAACGATACTTGCCCTTCGTTGGCTCAATGGTCAGACACTTGTAAAAATATTTCCTTTTGACACAAGCAAGTATGAACATCAAAAAGAGATTGTTCATGATTGGCTCTGGTCAGTCGCCATTGCCAAATATGAAGCACATCGAAAAACTCCAGAAATGTTTGCCTTATACACAACCTACATTGGAGAAAATTTAGAATTGGGGCGTAAACATATTTTAGAAATGGTTGAGAGTCTAAAGACAGCTGCTAAATTTGAAAGTGAAGAGGAAGCTGCTGCATATATTCAAGCTTTTGTTTATTTTCATCACCCAAAAATTGCCCCACAGTGGGATGACCAATTTCAAAATCAATTTGAAAATCTCTGGACCTTGCTTGAACCGAATTTAAATGCCTTTTAAAGTTACTGACAGACTTTTTGGATTTCTGTCAGTAACTTTTGCGATACTGTCAGTAAAAAAACCTGTCAATTGACAGGTTTTTATTCTTTAATTCGGAAAACCATAGCAGTTCTAGGTTCAAGGATTAGATTTAAATGCTCTTTTGACCAACCAAAACTACTTCTTGGACCAAAACCACCAAATTTTTGGTCATCACTATCGAAGATAAGTTCTGGTTTTTCAGGAAATTGGAGTTGAAGCTCTTGTTCATAACTAGGATGGAAATTAAAGACGAAAAGAAGTTGCCCTTTTTTGTAAGCTAGTAATTTATCCGAATTTTTTATCCAAAGTTGTTGGACAGGTTCTGGGCTTTCTAAAAACTTGTAATGTCGCTCTAGATTAATCATCGCTTGGTCAAATGCCAATAAATATTGGAAACGCAAATCTTTATTATCAGCTAAAGACCATTGTCTTCTAGCATGTTGGAAATCATCATGATTTTCTTGACGCGGAAAATCAAGCCATTCGGGGTGGCCAAATTCATTACCCATGAAATTTAAATAACCCTCACCAGCCAAACTAAAAGTAATTAGGCGAATTAATTTATGAAGCGCTATAGCACGGTCAATTTTTAGAGATTGACTATTAAGGTCCATTTTCCAATAAATCTCTTCATCAGCTAACCACATCATAATCGTTTTATCACCAACTAAAGCTTGGTCATGACTTTCAGAATAACCAATATTTTTTTCACCAGGACGTCGCGTCGTTAATTCCCACCAAAGACTCAATAAGTCAAGACTATTATCCGTTTTTTCTTTCAATTGTTTAATCCAAAAATCAGGAATTCCCATTGATAAACGGTAATCGAAACCAATTCCACCACTTGAAATAGGTAGGGCCATTCCCGGCATGGCTGACATATCTTCAGCGATTGTTGTTGCTGATGGATTGAATAAATGTGTTAATTCATTTGCCAACATCAAATAAGTCACCGCTTCGATATCTGTATTGAGCGAAAAATATTTGCTGTAATCAGTAAAAGCAGTCCCTAAACCATGATCATGATAAAGCATTGAAGTCACACCGTCAAAACGAAAACCGTCAAAATGATAGGTATCCAACCAAAATTTAAGATTTGAAAGTAGAAAATGAATCACTTCATCTTTGCCATAATTAAAAAGTTTTGTCTTCCAAGCTGGATGATTTCCTCGTTCACCTTCATGAAAATACTGATTTTCTGGCCCATCAAAATAGTTGAGACCATCTTCGATATTTTTTACAGCATGTGAATGAACCACATCTAAAAGCACTCGCAAACCCATACCATGAGCTTGATCAATCAATTCCATCAAATCTTCTGGCTGACCAAAGCGACTAGAAATTGCAAAGAAATTGGAAACTTGATAACCAAAACTAGCATAGAGCGGATGTTCCATAATTGCCATCAGTTGAATAGTATTGTAACCAGCCTTTTTAATTCTTGGTAAGACATCGCGCGTGAATTCTTTATAAGAATTAATTTTATATTCTTCAGTTGAAATACCAATATGTGCTTCATAAATCAAAGGAGCTTCTTTTAACTGAGGGGCTTTATTCTTCCAATCATATTTTGGTTGAACAATCACTCCATCCAATTCATGGCGCTCATTGGGGACAGCAAACATAATATAAGAGGGAACACGATAAACTGTTTCACCAGAAGGTAAAAGCAGCTTAACCTTCACCTTAGAACCCACAGGTAGCATACCCGGAATTGAAATTTCCCAAGTCCCACCATAGGCCTGTTTCAACTCAAAATTGTTTTTCCAATTATTGAAATCTCCAACCAACCAAGCTCTTTTAGCATTTGGTGCCCATTCGCGAAAAGTCCAGTGTTTACTTTCTTGTTGAAAGCCAAAATACTTATAACCATTAGCAAAATCAACAAGCGAACCATCAGTTCCTAAAAGCCGTTTTTTTGTTCGAGCAAATTCAAAAAGCCGCAAAGACAAATCTTCTTTGAAAGGTTCCAAATAAGGGTCATAATCCAAAATATTTAGAGGCATAAGCTATTCTCCTTTTTACTGAAAATCATTTCTAGCACTATTTTATCACTTTTGCAAAGGTTTTCACAATGAAATTCCCATATAAAACAAAAAATATTTACTGACAGAGTGGGTCAGTAAATATTTTTATTCATCATTAAAACCAAACCAAGGGTCTTCCTCACCTTCGAGTGCTTCTTGACCAAAAGAAACTGTTTCTGGAATTTTGGGAGCATTAAAAAATTGCGAAGGAGTTGCTACATTTTCTGTCAGTAAATTTTTTTGGTCAGCAACTTTTTCGTCATTAAAAAGATGAGCTTCTAGGCTTTGAATATAATCATAAAACTCTGTCAGTAAATCATGATAAGCCTTTAATTCACTTGTTTTATTTAAATTTTTATAATTAGCCTGAAACTCTCCCCAACGTTCAGCAATGTGCTTACTTTTCATAAAATCATTATAATCCATATTTGTTCCTCGTTCCTTTCTCTTTATTATACATTATTATCCTTAATGCTTAAGCGGATAATATTTATTATTTAAAATAAGACTCAATTTAGAGGTGTAATGTAAAAATAATAAAATGAAAGTGAAACTTTCCCCTTTTAAAAAAGCATTATCTTATTTTTTTGTTATAA